>Ga0105055_10004387_pt1 | contig 20687 bp, 15 predicted proteins | sample BON03_FD_78090 | JGI IMG/M metagenome (GOLD analysis project Ga0105055, IMG submission 78090) | Freshwater microbial communities from Lake Bonney liftoff mats and glacier meltwater in Antarctica - BON-03 | ecosystem: Environmental > Aquatic > Freshwater > Ice > Glacier meltwater | place: Lake...
CCGGTCAGTCCAGTCCCTCAGTCCAGTCCCTCAGTCCCTCAGTCCCATTCGATGCGGAGGTTGCCCAACGCATCGCGCAACACCGCCGCCAGTTCACGTGACCGTGGCAGGTGCGGCTCGATTCGTTCGATGTCGCCGACGTCGGGCAGTTCGGTGCCGTCCGGGATCCGAAGCAGATCGGCCAGCGGATCGGTGAGCGGTGCCGGGGTGAAGCGGCGGTCGCGTTCGGTCGTCTCGGACCCGACCAGTCGGAGGTGACCGCGACGTCGTTCGCCTCGGGTCGCGACGTAGTGGGCGTCGTAGTGGGCGTCGTAGTGGGCGTTGTCGGGTTCGTTGTCGAAGTGGTCGTCGCCGGTGTCGTCGCGGTCGTCGACGCCGGACTCCCGGTTGCGCCACCGGTCGAGCAGTTCGGGTTCGAGGAGGAACTCGTCGCTGAGGGTGAACAGCGTGGCGACGACATGCTTGCAGGCGTAGTTGTCCCAGTTGTCGTTGTCGGGACACGTACAGGTGAACGTGACGTCACGCCGAAGCGGCATACCGTCGCCCGGAGTGACCACGACGACGGCGATGTACGGGGCGGAACGCGAGCCCTGGATCTCGCAGGTGACGGTGCGGGGATCGATCACGATGTCGAGCACCGACCCGTCCTTCGCGTACTGCTTGCCTCGGCGCAGGCGTGACGGGTCGCTCATCTCGGCGGCGAGCACCTTCATCATCGTGGCCGGCAGACGCCCCGGATGGCTGGCCCCGAACGGTTTACGCGGCCGGGTCACGAGTCCATCTCCAACACCACGAGATCGCGCAGTTCGTCGGTGGACAGCTCCGAAAGCCAGGCTTCGCCGGTGCCGACGACCGACTCGGCGAGCTTGCGTTTGTCGTCGATCACCACGCCGATGCGTTCCTCGACGGTGCCTTCGCAGACGAGCTTGTGCACGTTGACGGTGCGGTGCTGGCCGATGCGCCAGACCCGGTCGGTGGCCTGGTCTTCGACAGCCGGGTTCCACCAACGGTCGTAGTGGATCACCTGGCTGGCGGCCGTGAGGTTCAGTCCGGTGCCGCCGGCCTTGAGCGACACGAGCAGCAGTGGCGGGCCGGAGCCGTCCTGGAAGGCGTCGACCATCCGGTCGCGGCCAAGTCTCGTGACGCCGCCGTGGAGGAACGGCGCGTCGAAGTGGAACTGATCGCTCACGTGGGTGCGCAGCAGCTCACCCATCTGGCGGAATTGGGTGAACACCAGCGCCCGTTCATCGGCGTCGAGGAGTTCGGTGACCAGTTCGTCGAAGCGCGTGAGCTTGCCGGAACGCCCAGCCAGGCGCGAGCCGTCGCCGAGTGCGTGGGCGGGGTGGTTGCAGATCTGCTTGAGGCGCATCAGCGCGGCGAGCACGAGGCCGCGACGGCGCATGCCCTTGGCCTGCTCGGCGTCGGCGAGGAGTTGGTCGACCACCTGCTGATACAGGGTGGCCTGTTCACGGGTGAGCTTGGCGTAGGCGATCTGTTCGATCTTGTCGGGCAGATCGGGCAGCAGCCGTTTGTCGGCCTTCGTGCGGCGCAGGATGAACGGCTGGGTGATGTGACGCAGGCGGGCGGCCGCTTCGGCGTCGCCGTGGCGCTCGATCGGTGTTCCGAAGCGCTCGCGGAACTTCGCCAGGCTGCCGAGCAGTCCGGGGTTCACGGCGTCGAGAATCGACCACAACTCGCTCAACCGGTTCTCGACCGGGGTGCCGGTGAGAGCGATCTTCTGACCGGCGCGCAGCTGGCGCACCGCTCGCGCGGCTTTGGTGTTGGGGTTCTTCACCATCTGCGCCTCGTCGAGCACCACGGTGGACCACTCGATTTCGCCGAGGTGTTCGAGGTCGCGTGGCAACAGGCCGTAGGTGGTGATGACGAGTTGGCGTTCAGGGTCGGTGGTGAACAGCGTGCTGTTGTCATCGGCCTGCTTGCGGTTCGCCCCGTGATGGATCGTGACGTCGAGCTTCGGCGTGAACCGGGCCGACTCCTGACTCCAGTTGCGCACCACGCTGAGCGGGCAGATCACCAGGTGCGGGCCAGGACGTTCGAGGAGGTGGGCGAGTGTGGTGGCCGTTTTCCCGAGGCCCATGTCGTCGGCGAGGCAGCCACCGAGGCCGAGCTTGGCCAGGAACTGCAGCCACGACAGCCCGCGGCGCTGGTAGTGGCGGAGTTCGCCGACGAACTCGGGTGCTTCGTGGGTCTCGTCGAGACGTTCGTCGGGCAGCCCGGCCAGCAGGTTGCGCACCCAGTCGCTGTCGCTCGCTGTCGAACCACCTGATCCGGTGTCGTGAAACTCGCCGTGCACCGTGATGAGCGGTGAGCGTTCGCCGTCGGCATCTTCGTCCCCCGCGCCGAGGCTCTCGTCGTTGGCGAAGCGGAGCAGTTCGATCGGGGTGACCACGGCCTTGGTGGTCTTCAGTTCGTTGAGCTTGGCGCGTTTGCGGCGCAGTTCGTCGGCGTCGATGCGCACCCAGCGGTGACCGGTGTGCAGCAGCGTGGCGCCCACCTCCTCGGCGCGGGCGATCTCGGCTTCGGAGATCTCCTCGTTGCCGATCACCATCTTCCACTCGACGAGGGCTTCCTTGCCGAACTGCTTCTTGCGGTCGTCGGCCGGCGACGGCGTTGCTTCACCGTTGATGCTCACCCGGGTGCGGATCAGGCGCTCGGGCCCGATGAGTTCGATGCCCATCCGCTGCAACTCGACGGGGGCGATGTCGAGGAAGTCCTCGGCCACGTCGAGTTCGAGTTCGATCTGGGTGGGCTCGTGTTCGAGCGAGAGATCGGCGAGGCCGGGAATCACCTTGACCTGCTCGACGGTGTTGCCGACCAGCTCGCGTAGCCGGTCGAGGTGGTGGGCGCCCTTTGCCACCTCGGTGGCGGTGTCGTTGGCGTCCCACACGTCGTTCGCCGTGCACCAACGCGAACGGTCGGTGTCGTCGACGAGTTCGAGTCGCACGATCCACGGGTCGAGCGCATCGTCGGAGATCAGCAGTCGGATGCGCGGAACCACGACCGGCTCGCCGGCCAAGCGTCTCTGGTGTCGATCGAGTTCATCGCGAAGCTGGCGGAGCGCATCGTCGAACTCGTCGGTGCCGCCGCGCACCACGTGGTCGGGTTTGGCGAGCGCGCCGAAGGTGGCTCGCAGGGCCTGGGCTTCGGGCTTGCGTTGGCGACCGAGGTCGGCCTTCCACCCAGAGCTGAACAGGAACGAACGGGCGATGCCGTCGACGAGCTGGGCATAGATCGTGGCGGTGTCGACGCCGGATCCGGCCGTACAGATCGGGGGCATCGATGCGTCGAACGCCGCGATGATGGCGTCGATCGACTCGGTGGTGATCGGCCTCCAACGGGCCACGGTGAACGGCCCTTCGTTCACGATCACCGGCGTGATACGAGCGGCCGACACCGTGTGCCGGGCAAACTCGGCGAGCCGGGCGAACCATGCGAGCGAGTCGGACAGGAACTCGGACTCGGGCAGTTCCGACAACCACACGGCGGTGCCCATGGCGTCGAGTTGCACCGACGATGCGTGCAGGGTGGGTCGGCCGTGGATGTCGAGGCTCAAGCGCCCGATGGCGCCGTAGGAGACCGGGGTGTCGTGCCAGCCGGTACGGAACCCGTCGGCGTCGAGATGACGGAACCCGCTGTAGAGCCACGCCATCGGTGCGGAGTCGATGCCGTTCCAACCCCACACGTGCAGCGCGCCGCTCCGCCACGTCCCCTGCGCGACATGCGCAGGTCGATGCCGAGACAGCGGAGCCATCCTGTCGACGCTACCGAGGGGCTGTCACATCGTTGCCTTCACCTGTCACACCGAACTGTCACACCGTGCCGGGCCTACTGTGACAGTTCGGGTTTCAGGCGTCGGCGGTTGCTCCCGAGAAGCTGCGGAGCGCGTCGGCCATTGCCTCGCGGGCGTACTCGGAGGTGACCATCGCGTCGACCGCGGGGATCGCCGTATGGGTCTGGCCGGGGCACTGCAGGTGCTGCACCGCGACGCCGGCCGCCGCCAGCGCGCCGGCGTAGGCGTTGCCCTCGTCGCGCAGCGGGTCGAACTCGCAGGTGATCACCAATGCCGGCGGCAGGCCGGACAGGTCGTCCGCGAGCAGCGGCGATGCCTTCGGATCGGCTCTGTCGGCAGGGTCGCAGTAGTGGTCCCAGAACCAGTTCATCACGCCCATCGTGAGGGCGTAGCCGTCGGCGTTGTCGGTGTGCGACGGCCTCTCGGTGGTGCCGTCGGTGACCGGGTTCAACAGCACCTGCCCCGAGATCGTCGGCGCCCCGGCGAGCTTCGCCTGCTGGGCCGTGACCGCAGCGACGTTCGCACCGGCGCTCCACCCGGCAACCGCGAGTTGACCCGGAATGCCACCGAGTTCCTCGGCGTGGACGGCGATCCAGTTCGCCGAGGCCAGACCGTCGTCGGCGGCCGCTGGGAAGCGGGCTTCGGGGGCGTGGCGGTAGTTGACCGACACGATGATCGAGTTCGAGTTGACGCACAGGTAGCGGCACAGCGGATCGTCGGAGGTGGCGCTGCCCAACACCCAGCCGCCGCCGTGGTAGTACGCGACCATCGGGTGCGGCCCGTCGGTCGCGGGCCGGTACAGGCGGTACTCCAGCATCGATCCGTCGGCACCGGGGAGCGTGCCGTCGACGATCTCGCCGACCTCGGGCCCCGGGGGCATCATCGCCCCTGATGCTTCCATGAAACCGCGGGCGCCCTCGACGCCCATCGTCTCCAGCGGCGGGAGCTGCATCTCGGCCATCATCTCGAGCATCACCTGCACGTCGGGAGCGAGCGGCCGGATGATGCCGTCGTTCACGTTGCGACCCGCTGGCCCATCGAGCGCGAAGCCGAGGTAGCCACGCTCGACGACCTCGTCGCACGTCACCCGGTATCGGCCGACGCCGCCGGGATACGGCAGGAACACCTGCGGCTTGCCCGGCACGTTGACGCCCATGTACCACGAGTTCGCGGTGGGCATGAGGGTGAGATCAGCGAACTCGTTGCTGTGTTCGACCCACTTCGTCTCGGCGAGTTCGGTGGGCTCGATCGTGTCGAGGCCGTGGTCGCGAAGGTGGATCATCGTGTCGGCAATCCAGTCGACGTGCTGCTCGATCGACACCATCATGTTCGACAGCACCGACGGGCTGCCTGGTCCGGTGATCATGTACAGGTTCGGGAACCCCGCCGTCATCAGACCGAGGTAGGTGACGGGTCCGTTCGCCCATTTCTCCTCCAACGTCACCCCGTCACGGCCGGTGATGTCGACGCCGACAATCGCACCGGTCATCGCATCGAAGCCGGTGGCGAACACGATCGCGTCGAACTCGAACGACTCGCTCGCCGTGTTCAGGCCGGTCTCGGTGACGGTGTCGATCGGGTCCTTGCGGAGATCGACCAGCCGCACGTGGGGCAGGTTGTAGGTCTCGTAGTAGTTGGTGTCGAGGCAGGCCCGCTTGGTGCCGACGTAGTGGTTGGTGGGGCAGAGCGCCTCGGCGGTCGCAGGGTCGATGACGGCGGCGCGGATCTTGTCGTGGATGAACGCCCGAAGCGTCTCGTTCGACTCGGCGTTCGCGAGCGTGTCGTTGAAGGTGCCGGTGACACCGAGGAGTTCGCCCGCCTCCCACATGGCGTCGTAGCGGGCGCGGCGTTCCTCGTCGGACACCATCAGCGCGCCCTCCAGCGGGATCTCGCGGGGGACGCCAGCGCCCGACAGCCGGGCCTCGGCGCGGTAGGCATCCGGGTCGGCCCGGAAGGCAGCCATACGATCGTCGGAGACGGGGCCGTTGCGCGCCGGGATCGAGAAGTTGGGTGTGCGCTGGAAGACGGTGAGCTGCTCGGCTTCGGCGGCGATCAGGGGAATCGACTGCACCGCCGACGATCCGGTGCCGATCACGGCCACTCGCTTGCCGGTGAAGTCGACGCCGTCGTGCGGCCAGGTGCTCGTGAAGTACACCTCGCCACCGAACCGGTCGGTGCCCTCGATGTCGGGCACCTTGGGCATCGACAGGCACCCGGTGGCCATGACGTAGTGGCGCGCAGATACGTCGGCGCCGTTGTCGGTGTGGATCGTCCAGCGGCTGGTGCCGTCGTTCCACGCTGCGGAGGTGACCCGCGTGTTGAAGCGCATGTCGCTGCGTAGGTCGTGCTTGTCGGCGACGAACTGGGCGTAGCTGAGGATCTCGGGCTGCGCCGAGTAGCGCTCGGACCAGATCCATTCCTGCTGAAGGTCGCGGTCCCAGCTGTAGGAGTAGTCGACCGACAAGATGTCGCAACGGGCGCCGGGGTAGCGGTTCCAGTACCAGGTGCCACCGACGTCGTCAGCGGCCTCGAGCACGACGGCGCGCAGTCCGGCTCGACGTGCTCGCACCAACTGGTACATGCCGGCGAACCCGGCTCCGACGATCACCACGTCGACGTCGGTGGTCGTGCTCGTGCTCGTGTCCTGCTCGGTCATCATGTCCCCTTCGATCGTTCCCCACGTCGGGCGGCAGCCGCTCGACGTGCCGCCAGTGTCGCGCTCGGTGGTGGTCGAAGGCGACGCGGAGCACCCCTCACCCATTCACGTTTGTGTTGCAGTCTCGGTGGCCCGTCCCACCGGAAATGCATCCCAAACGGAGTGGAGAGCGGCCGCTCCCCTTTTGGGTACAGATTCGGGTGACCCGCCCCACCGAGAATGCAACGCAAACGGGATGAGGAGGCTTGGGGCGGCTCGGCGTCAGACGGAGGCCGAGATGGTGACCGGGTCGTTCACATCGGCGAGGAGGTCGACCGAGCGCAGGCGCTGGTCGATGGTCGGCGAGGCGTGTGCGGTGATCAGTTCGTCGGCGCCGGTCAGTTCGGCGAACTCGTCGAGATATGCGGCGACGTTGTCGGGCGTGCCGACGGCGGAGTAGTGCATCATCTGCGCGATCTGCTGACCCTGCGGCGAGGCGAGGATCGCGTCGGCCTCGCCGTCGGTGAGGTCACGGCCGGGAGCGACGAACCGGGCGATCCGCCAGCGGCGAACGGTCGTCCACTGTTCCTGCGCTTCGTCGTCGGAGTCGGCTGCGATCACGTTCACCGCGGCGATCGCGTAGGGCTCGGCGAGCTGTTCGGACGGGCGGAACTCTCGCCGGTAGAGCTGCATCGCGTCGATCAACGAGCCCGGCGCGAAATGCGAAGCGAACGCGTACGGCAGCCCGAACATCGCCGCGACCTTGGCGCCGAACAGCGACGAGCCGAGGATGTACAGCGGCACGTTCGTGCCGGCGCCGGGGACGGCGCTGACACCGGGGATCTTGGAGTGGCCGCTCAGGAATCCTTGGAGTTCGAGCACGTCCTCGGGGAAGCGGTCGGACGAGTGGACGTCGCGCCGCATTGCTCGCATCGTGTTCTGATCGCTGCCCGGCGCCCGACCGAGTCCGAGGTCGATTCGGCCCGGATGCAGCGTAGCGAGCGTGCCGAACTGTTCGGCGATGGTGAGCGGCGAGTGGTTCGGCAGCATCACCCCACCGGCGCCGAGGCGGACGGTGGAGGTGTGTGCAGCGACATGGGCGATCAGCACGCTGGTGGCCGACGACGCGATCGAGGCCATGTTGTGGTGCTCGGCATACCAGACCCGTTCGTAGCCGCGGGCCTCGGCGCGCTGCGCCAGCGTGACGCTGTTGGCGAACGCATCGGCGGCCGTGTCACCGCGCCCGATGATCGCGAGATCGAGAATCGACAGTGGGATCGAACCGCTCATGCGTCCAGCATGCCCGCCCGACCGGCCTCCCCGCACACCGGGCGATGAGCGAAACCACCAGATACGGGGATTTGGCTCATCGCTCGGGGCCCAATCGATGTGGCGGTCGCCGGCGATGAGCGAAGCCACCCCAAGACCCGATGCTGGGGTTTCGCTCATCACTCTTGGGCTGGTGGGGAGGGGGGTTAGCGTTCGGGGGGATGGAACCCGTGGGAGCGATCGTGGCGACGCCGCCGTATCTGCCGTTCATGGACGGGCCGGCGCCGAGCGGGCCCGACAGCTTCCGCTGGCGGCTCGGGGTGCGCCCGCTCGACCTGGCCAACTGGATCGAACTCGGCCCCGACGCCGAGGTCGGGATCGCTGCCAAGCCCCGGCTGATGGCCGAGCATCCCGACACCGTGTTCGCTGTGCTCGACGGCGTCGAACCGGAGTCGACCGAGGTCGCCGAGGCGCTGATCGAGCACCTCCGCGCGAGGTGGCCCGACCGCTACGGCCAGGCCGAACTCGACGCGAGCCTGCACCCGCTCGACGCCGCGGCTCGGCTCGTGCCGGAGGACCTCGTGCTGCTCGTCGAACGCGACGGACAGCTCGTGTTCGGCGGGGGCTCGGTGTGCTTCCCCAACCGGTGGGATCTGCGCTCGAAGCTCGGGCTCTCGATGGTCGGCGTCCACGCCCCGGTCGCACGGCTCAACGAGCAACTCGAAGCCCCGATCGACAGCTTCTTCGATCGGCTCACGCCGGCTCGCAGCTTTTGGCGGCTCGGCTGGGGAATCCTCGACACCCCTGATTGGTACACCCCCGTCGACGGCACCGCCGCTGCGAGACCGACGACGCCAGGCCCGAACGACCACTTCCTCCGCGTCGAGCGCGAAACGCTGCGACGATTCCCACGCACCAACTGCATCTTGTTCACGATCCGCACCTACGTTGCGCCGATCCCCGCTGTCGCCGGTGACGTAGATGTCGCCCGCCGACTCGCCAATGCAATCGCCTCGTTGCCGGCTGACGTGCAGGACTACAAGGACGTCGTGACCAGCGCCGATGCCCTGATCGGCCGGCTGTGTCGCAACCCGAACCAAGGTTGATACGCTTGCACTCAAGTTTGTTGAGTAATATGTCGATTCGGTGATCCGGAGGGAGCAACTGACATGGCCATCGATCCGAAGAAATGGACCCTGAAAACCCAGGAGGCGTTCGCTGCCGCCATCGACCAGGCCAAGGAACTCTCCAATCCCGAAATCACCCCCGATCACCTCCTCGGCGCCGTGATGCGCCAGGACGACACCATCGTGCCGGCCGTGCTGGCCAAGCTCGGCCAGGCGCCATTGATGGTGCGCAACCGAGTCGACGAGGCCATCCGGAAGCTTCCCAACGCCTATGGCGGTGCCGAACCGCGCATGAGTAAAGAGCTCAACAACGTCGTCGAGAACGCCGACAAGTACCGCAAGGATCTGCGCGACGACTTCCTCTCCGTCGAGCACCTGCTGCTGGCGATGAACGCCCGTCTCGACGTCGGCTCCGAGGAACTCCTCCAGGTGTTGAAAGAGGTGCGTGGCTCGCACCGTGTCACCGATCAGAGCCCCGAGGACAAGTTCGCTGCGCTCGAGAAGTACGGCCAGGACCTCACCGCGCTCGCCGAGAGCGGAAAGATCGACCCGGTCATCGGGCGCGACGAGGAGATCCGCCGCTGCATCCAGGTGCTGTCGCGCCGTGGCAAGAACAACCCGGTGCTGATCGGTGAACCGGGTGTCGGCAAGACCGCCATCGTCGAGGGACTCGCTTCGCGCATCGCCGCCGGCGACGTGCCCGAGGGCCTGAAGAACAAGCGGCTGATCTCGCTCGACATCGCCTCGATGCTCGCCGGCGCCAAATACCGCGGCGAGTTCGAAGAGCGGCTCAAGGCCGTGCTGAAGGAGATCACCGACGCCGAAGGTCAGATCATCACGTTCGTCGACGAACTCCACACGATCGTCGGCGCTGGCGGCGCCGAGGGTGCGATGGACGCCGGCAACATGATCAAGCCGATGCTGGCGCGTGGCGAGCTCCGCATGATCGGCGCCACCACGCTCGACGAGTACCGCAAGCACGTCGAAAAGGACCCCGCGCTCGAACGTCGCTTCCAACAGGTGTACGTCGGCGAGCCGTCGGTGCACGACACGATCGGCATCCTGCGCGGCCTCAAGGAGCGCTACGAGGTGCACCACGGCGTGCGCATCCAGGACTCCGCGCTGGTCAGCGCTGCGGTGCTGTCCGACCGCTACATCACGAGCCGGTTCCTGCCCGACAAGGCGATCGATCTGATGGACGAAGCCGCCTCGAAGTTGCGCATCGAGATCGACTCGCTGCCGACCGAGATCGACGTCGTACAGCGGCGCATCTTCCAGTTGGAGATCGAGCAGGTCGCGCTCGAGACCGAAACCGACGCAGCGTCGCTGGAACGCCTCGACGTTCTCCACACCGAACTCGCCGAACTCAACGTGCAGGTCAACGAGATGAAGCAGGTGTGGGAGCGCGAGAAGCAGGCGATCGACGCGATCCGCTCGTTGAAGGAAGAGCTCGAAGGTCTGCGTACCCAGGTCGAACGCGAGACCGACCTGGCCGCGGCGGCCGAGATCCGCTACGGCCGCATCCCCGAACTCGAACGCCGAATCGATGAAGCCACCACGCATCTCTCCTCGATCCAGGAGGGCGGCGCGATGCTCAAAGAAGAGGTCGACGCCGAGGACATCGCCGAGGTCGTCGCGAAGGCGACCGGCATCCCGCTGAACAAGCTGATGGAGTCCGAGACCTCCAAGCTCGTCCATCTCGAAGACCTGCTGCACGAGCGCGTCATCGGCCAAAACGATGCCGTCGTCGCAGTCGCCAACGCGATCCGCCGCAGCCGTGCCGGGCTGTCCGACCCCAACCGCCCGATCGGGTCGTTCATGTTCCTCGGGCCCACCGGCGTCGGCAAGACCGAACTCGCCCGGGCGCTCGCTGCCTACCTGTTCGACGACGAGAAGTCGATGGTTCGCATCGACATGGGCGAGTACATGGAGAAGTTCTCCGTGTCACGTCTGATCGGTGCACCCCCCGGCTACGTCGGCTACGACGAGGGCGGCCAGCTCACCGAAGCGGTGCGCCGTCGCCCGTACTCGGTGGTGCTGCTCGACGAGATCGAGAAGGCGCACCCTGATGTGTTCAACGTGCTGTTGCAACTGCTCGACGACGGGCGCCTCACCGACGGCCAGGGCCGCACGGTCGACTTCACCAACGTGGTGTTGATCATGACGTCGAACCTGCCCGGCGATCCGGGCGAGTTCTTCAAGCCCGAGTTCATCAACCGTGTCGACGACATCATCCGGTTCCGGTCGCTCACCGAGGCCGACCTCGAACGCATCGTGCGCATCCAGCTCGCCACGCTCGTGAAGCGGCTCGCCGATCGTCGCATCGTGCTCGACATCGACGAAGGCGCGATGGCGCAACTCGCCAAGAACGGGTTCGATCCGGCGTTCGGTGCCCGCCCGCTGAAGCGCGTGATCCAGCGGGAGATCGGCGACAAGGCGTCGCTGCTGATCCTCAGCGGCGACGTCGGCGACGGCGGCACCATCAACGTGCGCGCCGGCTCAGCCGACGAGGGCCTCCAGGTCACCGCCGCCTGACAATCTCGATTGGGGTCTGACCCCAATCGAGATGACCCCAACCGAGACTGGTACGAGGGTGAGTCGGAAGATCGGTGGGCGGTGCTTGACGAGGTCGAGGTGTCCGCCGTCGGACTCGGCCAGGCGGCGGGCCAGCGCCAGGCCCCTGCCGTGGGCGGCCTGATGGTCACGCGATCGGTCGAACAACGTCGCCACCCGATCATCGGGGATCCCGGCGCCCTCGTCCTCGATCGTGACGCTCGAGTCCTGCACGAGGATCGCGACAGTGCCGCGACCGTGCCGCAACGAGTTCTCGATCAGCACGTTGAGAACTTGGCCGACGAGACCCGGGGTGGCCATCACCTGCTGGGTGACGCCGGTGGTCACCACCACTTGGCGTCGTTTCTCCGCAAAGCGTTGCTGCCAGTCGGCCACCTGATGGTCGACCAGCGCGGTGAGATCGAGCTCGGTGCGCTCCTTGGTGCTGCCGGTGCGAGCAACGGTGAGCAGTTCGTCGAGGGTGGTGTTGAGTTCGTGCGTCTGTGCCAACGCCGCCGCGGCTTCCGCGGCCACTTCAGTGTCGTTGGATCGCTCGAGTAGCTCCAGTCGCATCGCGATACCGGTCAATCCGGTTCGAAGCTGGTGAGTCGCGTCAGCGGTGAAGCCCCGTTCCGACTCGAGCATCCGGTCGACTCGGTTCGCACTCAGACGCAGCGAGCGAGCGAGCGCGTCGATCTCTTCGATGCCGGATGGCGGCGGCGCCGCGGCGCTGAAGTCGCCATTGCCGACACGTGACGCACTCCGAGCGAGCCGTTCGAGCGGTCGCGCCAACTGGCGGGCCTGGACGCCGGCGAGCAGTGCCGCTGCACCGATCGCAGCCAGAGCGATGACGGCCAGACGTGACAGGACACTGCTCGGAAGTTCGCCTCCCTCTGCGTCGCGGACGATGAACAGGACCGGAATGATCAGCACCACGATCACCACGACGACCACGGCAATCGTCGACATGACGAGGCGGCGACGCACGGCGTTCAGCTCCCGGGCGACGGGGAGACGGGTTCGAAGCTCGGGTCGAATCGGAACCCGACGCCGCGCACCGTCACGATCTTCGACGGGGGATCGGTGTCGTCCAGGATCTTGCGACGCAGCGTGGAGGTGTGGGTGTCGAGCGTTCGCGTGGACCCCCACCAGTTCTCGTCCCACACCTCGTTCATGATGTGCTCACGCTTGAGTGTCACGCCGGGCTGGCGCATCAACAGTTCGAGCAGATCGAACTCCTTGGTGGTCAGTTCGATCTCGTTGCGCGCACCGTTGCTCTCGGCCATGAAGCATCGGCGTGCATCAGTGTCCAGCTCGATGCCGGCGCCGCTGAGGCGACCGGTCGGAGCAGTCGCTGCCGAGTGCTCGACGATGCGCAGGCGGGCACGGATCCGTGCAACGAGTTCGGCCAATCGGAACGGTTTCACCACGTAGTCGTCGGCGCCAGCGTTGAGCCCGACGATCACATCCATCTCCTCTGCCCGTGCCGTCAGCATGATGATCGGCAGATCGGGGTGGTCGGCACGGATCTTCCGGCAGACGTCGAGACCGTCGATGTCGGGAAGGGTCAAGTCCAGCAACACCAGATCGGGACGGGCATCAGTGACCGAGTCGATCGCAGCCACACCGGCGTCGACATGTTGCACCTCGAAGCCTTCCGAGCGCAGCACACGGATCAATGGTTCGCTGATGCGTTCGTCGTCTTCGACGAGCAACACGGCGGTGCGCGTGCCGAGCACTGCCGTGCCGCCAGGTGCGCGAAGCGTCGATTCCATCGATTGTTCATCGGCGTCAGGGCCGTTCGACTTGAGGTTTCCGGCGCAACGGCTGCCACCTGAGGTTGCGGTCGCGCAGACGCACATTTACGATACTGTACGGTTCCGTATCGAAAGAGAGCACATGAGCGACGTCCAGGCAACGCGGCCCCACACCATCGACGACGAGATCGACCCACACGTGCACGAACGGCGCTGGCTGATTCTCGGGGTGCTCTGCATGAGCTTGCTGATCATCGTGATGGACAACACGATCCTCAACGTCGCCATCCCGTCGCTGATCACCGAACTCGGCGCCACCAACAGCCAGGTGCAGTGGATCATCGACTCGTACGTACTGGTGTTCGCCGGGCTCCTGCTCACCACCGGCAGCCTGTCGGATCGCTTCGGCCGCAAAGGTGCCCTGCAACTCGGCATCGTGCTGTTCGGCATCGGATCAGCAGCAGCGGCCATGTCGAGTTCGGCGAACGGGTTGATCGTCACACGAGCGTTCATGGGCATCGGCGGCGCATTGATCATGCCCGCCACGCTGTCGATCCTGATCAACGTGTTCCGCGACCCAGTCGAACGCGGACGGGCGATCGCCATCTGGGCTGGCTTCTCCGGCCTCGGTGTCGCGATCGGTCCGGTCACGGGCGGCTTCCTCCTCGAGCACTTCTCGTGGTCGTCGGTGTTCTGGGTGAACCTGCCGCTCGGCACAACGGCGCTGGTGCTCGGCGCGTTCCTCGTGCCGACATCTCGCGACCCGCACCAGGGCAAGATCGACCCGATCGGTGCGGTGCTGTCGTTCGTCGGACTCGCCTCGCTGCTGTTCGCGATCATCGAAGGGCCGTCCAAGGGGTGGACCAGTCCGCTCGTCCTCGGCGGCTTCGCCCTTGCCGTCGTGACCATCGCTTCGTTCCTGATCTGGGAGCGGCGGACGCCACACCCGATGCTGGATCTGTCGGTGTTCGAGAACCCGCGGTTCAGCGCCGGTAGCGGAACGATCACGATCGTCTTCTTCGCGATGTTTGGCTCGATGCTGTTGATGACGCAGTACTGGCAACTCGTGCACGGCTACTCGCCGCTCCAAGCGGGTATCCGGCTGTTGCCGTACGCCGCGACGATGATGATCGTCGCCCCACTCTCGGCCCGGTTCGTCGAGCGGCTCGGCACGAAGCAGGTCGTGATGACGGGACTCGGTCTCGTGGTCACCGGAATGCTGGCGTTGTCGACGATCGCATCCGACTCGCCGTATCCGATCGTGATCGCCTATTTCATGGTGATGGCGGCCGGGATGGGCATGACGATGGCGCCCGCCACCGAGGCGGTCATGGGATCACTCCCCCGGGCCAAAGCCGGTATCGGATCGGCGATCAACGACACGACCCGCCAGGTCGGCGGCGCCCTCGGGGTGGCAGTGATCGGCACCATCGTGAGCAGCGTCTACAGCGCCCGCATCGTCGACCTCGGTGGGGCCTTCGGGCTCGCCCCCGACCAGCTGGCCCAGGCCGAGTCGTCGCTGGGCGGAGCGCAAAGCCTCGCAGCGAGCCTCGGCGACCAGGCCGGCGCGTTCGCTGGCGCAGCGGGCGACGGTTTCGTCGATGCGCTGTCGATCGGCCTTCGGATCGCTGCGTTCGCGGTTGCCGGTGCGTTCGTCGTCACCTGGAAGTTCCTGCCGTCCCACGCGGCCGAGCCGGCGCTCGAGGTGATCGACCGCCCCGAGCAGTTCGACGCCGAGACACCAACCGACTGGCGACCTACGCCCACCCCGGTGGCGGGCAACTGACCCATGGCCACGACAACCACGCCACCCCGCGGTCGCCCGCGCGCCGAAGGGCTCGACCAGGCGCTGCTCGATGTCACGTTGGAACTCGCCGGCGAGGTGGGGATCAGCCGGATGTCGATGGACGACCTGGCGCAGCGTGCCGGGGTGTCGAAAACAACGATTTATCGGCGCTGGCCGTCGAAGGAACGCCTCGTACTCGACGCGCTGAACCATGCGATGCGCCCGTTCGACCTGATCGACACGGGCTCGCTGCGTGGCGACCTCGACGACTACCTGGGCGAGCTCGCCCGCCGGATGACCGAGGGCAGGGCCAGCGACGTGCTGCCCGATCTCATCGCCGCGTCCGTGCGCGACGCCAACCTGCGAACCTCGCTCGACGAGTACATCCGCTACCGCCGCCAGCCGTTGCAGACGATCCTCGGACGTGGCCTGCAACGCGGTGAGCTGTCCGACGATGCCGACGTCGAAGTACTGATCGACGCGTTGATCGGCCCGTTCGTCTACCGACGCCTGCTCAGCCACGACCCACTCGACAGCGACTTCGTCGAGCGGCTCCTGCGAACGGTCCTCCCCACCGTCTGAGCCCGGCCCGGTTGTTCCGCTGGTCGGTCGGCTCGTCGTAGGGTGCGGAGATGGACAGCGACTTCCCGACATCGATCGGCCGACTCGGCGTCACAGCGTTCGATTGCCCTGATGCACTGGCGCTCGCCGACTTCTACAACTCGATCGTCGGCGGCGACCTGGTGCCTGGCGACGACGATGGCTGGGTCGAAGTGCACACGCCGACGGGCCGACTCGCCTTCCAGCAGATCGACGACCATCGCCGCCCGACCTGGCCCGGCGGCGATGTGCCACAGCAGGGGCACATCGACATCGATGTGGTGAACCTCGACGGCGCAGAAGCGGCGGTGTTGCGTCTCGGCGCCGAGAAGGCGGCCACGCAACCGAGCCCCGATCAGTTCCGGGTGATGACCGACCCGGCAGGCCACCCGTTCTGCCTCGTCCTCGCCGACTGACAGTCTGGCAATGAGTTTCGGCGCGACCTGTGCGCGCTGAAGCTCACCGCTGGCGGAGTCGGAGGGCGTCGCCGTGAGCGGGGAAGCCTTCGTGGTCGGCGAGGGCCAGTACCGAGGGAGTCATGCGTGCAAGCGCAGTGGCATCGGCTCGGGCGATGGCGGTGCGCTTGAGGAACGTGTCTGCGGTGATGCCAGATGACACGTGAGCGAAGCCCGATGTAGGCAGCGACGCAGGGCAGCCGATGATGAAATTCGCAGCGCTGAAGGGCGTGTGCTGGCCGATCAGGATCTCGCCGGCGTTGATCAAGCCGTCGACGATCTCATCGACGAACGCGTCGGCCACAGCAACCTGCAGGTGCTCGGCCGCGAACTCGTTCGCGACACCGACCGCGACGTCGAGCGAGTCGACGAGCACGCACCCCCCGTTCGGACCGAGGGACGCGCGTGCCGCAGTGGCGCGTACGTCGGTGAGGCCAGCCAGCTGACGTTCGAGCTCCGCGTCGACGGCGTCGGCGAGCATGGCCGAGTCGGTGAGCAACACGACGGTGCTGTCGGTTCCGTGCTCGGCCTCGATGAGCAAGTCGGCAGCCAGCAACACCGGGTCGGCGGAATCGTCGGCGATCACGAAGCTCTCGGTGGGCCCGAGCAACATCATCGTCGCGACGCCATGGCGTTGCATCTCGACCTGCGCGATGGTGACCGCCGGCGATCCTGGCCCGACGATCTTGCGGACTTTCGGGATCGTGTCGGTGCCGAAGCCCAGGGCGGCGATCCCGGCGGGTCCGTTGACGCGGAACACGTCGAGGATGCCGAGCTTGCGACACACCACCAGCACGGCCGGGTCGACCTCACCAGTCCCGCCAGGGATCGGCGGCACCACGAGCGAGATCGACGGCACACCGGCGACCACTGCCGGCACCGCGAGTTGATACGCGACGCTCGGGTAGCTCGCCTTGCCCGAGGGCGTGAACAGCCCGGCCGAAGTGATCGGCGTGATCTTCTCGCCGACGGTGAGGCCCGGCTCGCTCTCGATCGACCAGTCGTGAGCCTGCGCCATCTGGGCGTCGTTGAACGCTCGGAGGTGGGTGATCGCGTCGTCGATCGCAGCGTCGACCTCGGGAGACACCGAGGCCTGTTCGAACTCGTCGGCACTCACCCGCAGACCGTCAGGCGACACGTCGATCCCGTCGAACTTGCCGAGCGCGTCGCACACCGCGGCGTCGCCACGATCGCGCACGTCGTCGATCAGCTCGCCGATCGAACGGCGCAACTCGGGGTCGAAGATGCCGTCGATCCCCCGGCGCATCAAGGCGTCGCGAGCCTCGACGTTCATGTCGTTCCAGACCTGTCTGCGCATCACGATCACGGCCGCGACGCTACCGGCGCTGCCCGGCGGAGCTTGCGCCACTAGGATCTCGACACGTTCCAACCACCATCCAGGGGAGCGTGCATGCCCGTCACCGTCGTCGTCGGAGCCCAGTGGGGCGATGAGGGCAAAGCCAAGGTCATCGACCTGCTTTCGAAAGAGCACACGTACGTCGTGCGCTACCAGGGCGGCCACAACGCCGGCCACACCGTCGTGGTCGACGGCGAACGCTACGCATTGCAGCTCGTGCCCTCCGGCATCTTGTACGACCACGTGATCCCGGTGATCGCCAACGGAGTCGTCGTCGACCTGCCGACGCTGTTCAACGAGGTCGACATGCTCGAAGCCCGCGGCCACTCGTGCGCCGACTTGAAGGTGTCGAGCCGGGCGCACCTGGTCTTCCCGTGGCACCAGGCCCACGACGCGATCGCCGAGGCGATGCGCGGTGACGACAAGATCGGCACCACCCTGAAGGGGATCGGCCCGGCCTACGCCGACAAGGCGCGCCGCGTCGGCATCCGCGTCGGCGACGTCCTCGATGACGATCGGTTCGCTGGTCTCGTGCGCGAACGTGCCGTCGCCGAGAACACCCTGATCGAGCAGGCGGGTGGCGATCCGGTCGATGTCGACGAGATCGTTGCGACCTTCGGCGAACTCGCCGCCCGCGTGGCGCCGTACGTATCCGACACGGTCGGGCTGCTCCACGGTGCGCTCGCATCAGGTGCGCACGTGCTGCTCGAAGGGGCCCAGGCAACGTTCCTCGATCTCGACCACGGCACGTATCCGTACGTCACGTCGTCGAACCCGACGGCTGGCGGCGCCTGCGTGGGAACCGGGCTCGGCCCACGCGACATCGACCGCATCGTCGGGATCACCAAGGCCTATACCACCCGTGTCGGTGCCGGTCCGTTCCCGACCGAGCTGTTCGACGTCGATGGCGAAACGCTCGTCGACGTCGGCAAGGAGTTCGGCACGGTCACCGGTCGTCGTCGCCGCGCCGGTTGGCTCGACTGTGTGATGCTGCGTCAAGCGGTGCGTCTGAACAGCCTCACCGAATTGGCGCTCACGAAGCTCGACATCCTCGACGGTTTCGACTCGATCAAGATCTGCACCGGTTACCGCCTCGACGGCAAGCTGCTCGAGCACTACCCCGACCGCTCCGAGCTGATCGCCGACGTCGAGCCCGTCTATGTCACCCTGCCGGGCTGGGGCAGCGTGCTCAGCGACATGCGAGAGCCCGGTCAGCTCCCCGCTGAGGCGAAGCGGTTCATCGAGATCGTCGAAGAGCAGGTGGGTGTGCCGGTGAAGGTGGTCGGCGTCGGCGCAGAACGCGACGACTACCTCGTCTGGGCGTCATGATCCCGCGCTACTCCACCCCCGAGATGGATGCGGTGTGGAGTGACACGGTGCGCTTCGGCCGGTGGCTGGAAGTCGAACTGCTCGCCACCGAAGGTCACGCCGCAATCGGCATCGTGCCCGCCGACGATGCGGTGACCTGTCGCGAGTCGGCGCCTGTGACCGACGACGCGTTCGTGCAGCAGGTGCTCGACCGCGAGGCCGTCACCGATCACGACGTGGCCGCGTTCGTCGACGTGGTGCAGTCGGCCATCGGGCCGCCGGCGTCGTCGTGGATCCACTACGGACTCACGTCGTCCGACGTGGTCGACACGGCGTTGTGCTGGGCGCTGCGCGATGCCGCCGATCTGCTGATCGAGGCGTCGACCGAACTGCTGGCCACCCTGCTGCGCATCGCCGGCGAACACCGCGACACGGTGATGATCGGACGCACCCACGGAATCCACGCCGAGCCGACCACGTTCGGGGCGAAGGTCGCGCTGTGGGCGCTGCAGGTCGATCGTGACCGCACCCGCCTGCGCGCCGCTCGCGACAACGTGGCGGTGATGAAGCTCAGCGGCGCAGTGGGCACGTACTCGAACATCCCGCCCGAGATCGAACGTCATGTCGGCGATGCCCTCGGGTTGCGGCCGGTTCCGGCAACACAGGTGATCGCTCGCGACCGTCACGCCGAGTTCCTCTATGCGTGTGCCTCCGTGGGCGCCACATGCGAGCTGGTGGCGGTCGAGTTACGGCACCTGCAGCGCACCGAGGTGCGTGAAGTGCAAGAGGGTTTCAAGCCCGGCCAGAAGGGCTCGTCGGCGATGCCCCACAAGCGCAACCCGATCTCGGCCGAGACGATCTCCGGCCTGGCTCGCGTGCTGCGCGGCAACCTGTCGGCGGGCATGCAGGACATCGCTCTGTGGCACGAGCGCGACATCTCGCACTCGTCGGTCGAGCGGATCATCCTGCCCGATTCGTCACAGCTCGCGTACTACGTGATGCGGCGGTTACGGCGGCTGCTCGACGGGCTGATGATCTTCCCCGAGCGGATGCAGGCGAACCTCGACGCCAGCTACGGCTTGGTGTTCAGCCAACCGGTGCTGCTGGCGCTGGTGCAAGCAGGAGCGACTCGCGACGATGCGTATCGGATCGTGCAGCGCAATGCCATGCAGGCCTGGGACGACGGTGTGGATTTCCGGTCGCTGCTCGAAGCCGACGACGAGGTCGACAACGCGGTGCTCGACGAAGCATTCGACCTGCGCCGATCGCTGCGCAACCTCGACCACGTCTTCGACCAACTCGACCCGATCGAGGTATAACGGTCAGGTTGAGCGGGTGATGCCAGCGCGCTTCAGGGTGCTCGCGGACACGCCGACCTGACGCCACGACGCGTACGAGATCGACTTGCTGTCGGAGTAGCTCTTCGCAACGGTCACAAAATCGGCTTCGAGTGCACTCATATCGATCGCGTGTGACTTCGCCGCCAGTTCGGCTTCGAGGTTGCTGCGCTCTTGCACCAGCAGGAGTTCGTCGAGTGGGCCGGCGCTCGCGAACTCGATGTCGATGGCGTCGAGTCGCTTGCGGATGGTCTCCGGGGTGCGCTTGCGGCCCCGCTTGGGTTTCGTGGCTCGCAAGCCGTCGAGGTAATCGCGTACGACTCGGCCCTCCATACGGCCTTTGGCGAGCGCCGCCTTGTGCGCTTCGGTCATCGGAGTTCTCGGACCTCTTTTACCTGCCATGACATTCAATCTTATGGAGAATTGACGCGGATGCAATAACCTCGAATTCGATGTTCGAACTGTCACCTCATGGGACCGATGTCCACGTCGGCGATGGCCCTCGATATCCGTGGGGTGGTCTCTACGGTGGACAGATCGTTGCGCAGGCGTTGCGCGCATCTGCGATCTCAGTCGATCCCGAACTCGAACCACACTCGATCCGGGCGTACTTCATCCGCCGTGGCGATCACACCGAACCGGTGCGCTACGAGGTCGACCGTATTCGCAACGGCCGCAGTTTCGCCACTCGA
>Ga0105055_10004394_pt1 | contig 20670 bp, 20 predicted proteins | sample BON03_FD_78090 | JGI IMG/M metagenome (GOLD analysis project Ga0105055, IMG submission 78090) | Freshwater microbial communities from Lake Bonney liftoff mats and glacier meltwater in Antarctica - BON-03 | ecosystem: Environmental > Aquatic > Freshwater > Ice > Glacier meltwater | place: Lake...
GATCACCGCCGCCCTTGCCCCCATGATGCAGAACACCCCGTTGGGCAGCAGGCCAAAGTTGCCCGGCCCGTCCGACGTGATCACCCGCATCTCTTCGCGCCCGTCCTCGATGTACAGCCCCACCGGCGCGCGGTCGGCGTGGTACATCCCGGCGTTCATCGCCACGCCCAGCGTCTTGCCTTCGGCCTGCAAGGCCCGGTCGACATTGCGGAAACTGCCGAAGACGGTGCCATTCGCGTCCCGCAGCCAAAGGCGCATGGGATCGGTGGCCAGGGTGATCCGGCAATAGCTGAACGGCGTGTCATCAAAAGTGACCCTGGCGCATTCGGGTGCGGCCTGCACCAATGCGGGCCACAACAGCAACAGCGCGATCAGCCTTGCAATCACGTCTCGTCCTCTGGTTTGGGCGTGTCAAGATCGCGCTTCACCTCGTCTCGGCTCAACAAAGCGCGGGTGTGATCCATCCGGTCGAACGTGTCATCGATCAGAAACCGCAGTTCCGGCGAATTGCGCAGGGTCATCTCGCGGTTCAGCGCGCGGCGCAACTCATAGGCGTTGCGCTTCAGCGCCTGAATCGCGGCCACCTTGTCCTTGGCCCCCAGCGGCAGCACGAAAATGGTCGCCACCCGCAGATCGGGCGAGGTGCGCACCTCGGACACGGTGATCGACATGCGATTCAGATCGGGGTCGTGGATCGCGCCCTGGGCCAGCAGATCCGACAGGATCCGCCGGATCAGTTCGCCCACGCGAAGCTGTCGTTGCGAGGGGCCAGCGCCCCCGGGAAATCGTTTGTTTGCCATCTCTCCGATCTAGGGGGGAACGCGCCCCCGTGCAACAAGGGGTTTGCGCGGTTCGCCCCTTGGGCTAGACCGTGGCGCAACGTCAAAGGGGGACCGAAATGGCAAAGACACCGGGCATCGCGATCACGGGCGTTTCGGGTCGCATGGGCCGGATGCTGGCCAACATGGTCGTCGCCAGCGATGCGATGCACCTTGCCGCAGCGCTGGAACGCCCGGGCCATCCGTGGGTGGGCCGCGATCTGGGGTCTGTCCTGGGCGGGGCCGAGAATGGCGTGATCGTCGGCGGCGATGCTTCGGCCCTTGCCGGGGCGGATGCGGTGATCGACTTTACCGCGCCCGCCGCAACTGTGGCGTTTGCCGCGCAGGCGGCGGCGGCGGGCATCGTCCATGTGATCGGCACCACCGGCCTGTCCGAGGCCGACATTGCCGCCATCGACACGGCGGCCCGTGCCACCCCGATCATCCGCGCCGGCAACATGAGCCTTGGGGTGAACCTGCTGACGCAACTGGTGAAACAGGTCGCCGCCGCGCTGGATGACAGCTATGACATCGAAGTGATCGAGGCGCACCACCGCCACAAGGTCGACGCGCCCTCGGGCACCGCCCTGATGCTGGGGCAGGCGGCGGCGGACGGGCGGGGTGTGGCCCTGGGCGAGGCATCGGACCGGGGCCGCGACGGCATCACCGGGGCGCGGCGCCCGGGCGCCATCGGGTTCAGCGCCATCCGGGGCGGCGACATCATCGGCGAACACGACGTGATGTTCGCGGCAGCGGGAGAAATCATCACCCTGTCGCACCGCGCCACCGACCGGTCGCTGTTCGCGCGCGGCGCGCTGAAGGCGGCGCTGTGGGGTCAGGGGCGGGCGCCGGGGCATTACGATATGCTGGATGTTCTGGGCCTGAAGTGATCCATTTGTTCATTTTTCGAGTATACCGAACAAACGCGACCGGATGAGACGGAGACGAAAGATGACATTTCTAACCCGCGCGATTGCCATTGCGGCCCTGTCCCTGCCGTTCGGCGCCCCCGTTCTGGCCGAAAGCTTCAAGACGGTGACGGACAAATCCGAGTTCGTCGATCTGATCGACGGTCGCCAACTCACCAGCCTCGGCATTCGACTGAGCGTGTCCCCGGCGGCGCGATAAGCGGCAGCGCCTTTGGCCAGGACGTGCGCGGCGCGTGGCGCTGGCAGGGCGGTTTCTTCTGCCGTGACCTTGCCTATGGCAAGACCGATCTGGCGTCGAACTGCCAGCAGGTGCTGGTCCGGGGCGACACGATACGCTTTATCGCCGATCAGGGGACGGGCCAGTCCGCCGATCTGCGCCTGCGCTGATCCGCGATCAGAAATCGATCGCGATTCCCTTCTTCTCCCAATCGCCAAAGCGGACAGGCTCGGGTCCGTCGCGTCCGCCCAGTTCGACCGGCATTTCCACGACCTTTGCCTTGGCGCGCCGTTCCTCCGCCTCGGCCAGCGCGCGCCGGGCGGCGGGGGGCAGATCGGACCGATCCTCTGACATGGCAGGCTCCTTGGCGGTTGTTCCGTCGCTTCTCCTGATATACGTCGCGCGCGAGCCTTCTCAAGCCGCGCAAAGGACATTCCCATGGCCCACCCCGTCGATGCGCCCCGTGCCGCGGCGCTGACCCTGCTGATGGGCGTGACCGAAGACCATCGCCTGCTGTCCGAACTCTTGCCCCGGGTCATGGCGCCCCTCGCCGCCGCCGACCGGGCCCGCGCCCAGCGTCTGGCCACCGGCACCCTGCGCTGGATGGACCGCGCCGACCGTGCGCTGGGCCCGTTCCTGCGCATGAAGCCCTGGCCGCGCACCCACAACGCGATGCGCCTTGCGATCTATGAACTGTTCGTCGAAGGCGCCGCCGAGCATGGTGTGGTGAATGCCGCCGTCGATCTGGTGCGCGCCATGCCCGACACGGCGCCCCAGGCGGGCCTTGCCAACGCGGTGTTGCGCAACGTGATCCGCCAGGGCGGGTGGGACGCGCTGCCGCTGCCACGCCTGCCCAAATGGCTGCGCAAACCCCTGACCGACGATTTCGGCAAGGCCCGCGTCGAAGCGATGGAGGCGGCCTTTGCCAGAATGCCCCCGCTCGATCTGACCCCGCGCGATGGCGACGCCGCAACGCTCGCGGCGCTACTGGGCGGCATTGCCCTGCCCACAGGGTCGGTCAGGCTAACCGAAACCGGCCAGATCTCGGCGCTGCCCGGCTTTGACACCGGCGCGTGGTGGGTACAGGACGCGGCCGCAGCCTTGCCTGCCCGTCTGCTGAAAGCACAACCGGGCGAGCGCGTCCTTGATCTCTGCGCCGCGCCCGGTGGCAAGACGATGCAACTGGCCGCCACCGGCGCCCATGTCACCGCGCTGGACAATTCCGAACCCCGCATGCAGCGCCTGCGCGAAAATCTGGCGCGCACGAAACTGGTCGCAGAAACCGTCGTCGCCGACGCCCTCACCTACGCCGTCGAAACCCCGTTCGATGCCGTCCTGCTCGACGCGCCCTGTTCGGCCACAGGCACCATCCGCCGCCACCCCGACCTGCCAAGGGCCAAGGACGGCAGCGACTTCCCCGCCCTGATCAAACTTCAGGAACAGATGATCGACGCCGCCCTGCGTCTTGTCAAACCGGGCGGCAGGCTGATCTTCTGTACCTGTTCGTTGCTCATCGACGAAGGCGAGGAACAGGTGCGCGACGCCCTCGCCCGCCACCCGGGCCTGAGGATCGAACCGCTCGACCACCCGACCATCGAAGATCACTGGCGCACCCCGGAAGGCCTGCGGCTGACCCCCGATCTCTGGCCCGGAACCGGCCATCTCGACGGCTTCTTCATCACCTGTTTGCGCCGCCCGTCCTGAGTCCCCATTCTTTCTTGCAGAAAATATCCCGGGGGGTTCGGGGGGGCTGGCCCCCCGGCCCACCCCGAAGCGCAGACTTTTGAAATGACAGCCCGCCCGCCCCGGCGTATAGTCCCGATCAATCAGACCCCGCACCACGATGTGACCGGCGAGGCAAGGCAGGCAAGTGTCCCGAAACGAACCCTGGCAAGCGCGCAAAACGCGCTGGATGAACAGCTTGCGCGCGCGCCTCAGCACCCTGAGCGCGCCGGCCACAGGCCTGACCAGCCAACCCGAGCCCCGCACCATCGGCAGTTTCGCCCGGGGGCGGCAGATTTCCGCCGGAAATTTCCTGTTCGCGGGCTACCTCGTCGAGGCGCCGGATACGGCGATCTGGGATTTGCCCATGCCGGGCCTGACGTTCGAGCAGGAATTGCACGGTTTCACCTGGATCGACGATCTGGCCGCCGTCGGCGATGCGTCTGCCAATCTGCGCCAGCGCACCTGGACCCATGCCTGGATCGCCCGTTTCGGGCGCGGCACCGGCCCCGGCTGGACGCCCGATCTGACCGGGCGCCGCCTGATCCGCTGGATCCACCACGCCATCACCCTTCTGAACGGCGCCGACAAGACCACGTCCGATGCGTTTTTCCGAAGCCTGGCCCAGCAGACCAACTTCCTGTCCCACCGCTGGCCAGCCGCGTCGCCCGGCCTTGCGCGGTTCGAGGCGCTGACCGGGCTGATCTATGCCGGGATCGCTTTGACGGGGATGGAGAAACACATCGCCCCGGCGGTCATGGCGCTGAGCCGCGAATGCGCGGCACAGATCGACGAACAGGGCGGCATCCCGACCCGCAACCCCGAAGAACTGATGGAGGTGTTCACCCTGCTGTCCTGGGCGGCGGCGGGGCTGCGCGAAGCCGGGCGCACGCCGACGGCCGCCCATCTGGCGGCGCTGGAGCGCATTGCGCCCTCCCTGCGCGCCCTGCGCCATGCCGATGGCGGGCTGGCGCGGTTCCACGGCGGCGGGCGCGGCCCCGAGGGGCGGCTGGATCAGGCGCTGGCGGCATCCGAGGTGAAAGGCGGCAAGCGGGCGGGTTTGGCCATGGGCTTTGCCCGGCTCAGCCACGGGCGCACGACGCTGATCGTCGATGTCGCCTCGCCCCCGGTGCGCGACGCCAGCGCCCAGGGCCATGCCAGCACCCTGGCGTTCGAACTGACATCGGGGCGGCGCCCGCTGATCGTGAACTGCGGGTCGGGGCGCACCTTCGGCGAGAAATGGCGCCGGGCCGGGCGCGCCACACCGTCGCATTCGACCCTGGCCATCGAGGGCTATTCCTCGGCCCGGCTGGGGGTGGTCGGCACGCTCCTCGGGCACAACGCCGAACTGCTGGTGGACGCGCCGCGCGACGTGCGCGTGGAGGAACGCCACAGCGATCTGTCGGGCGGGCTGATCGCCGGGCATGACGGCTACCTCGCCACCCACGGGCTGACCCATGTGCGCCAGTTGTACCTCAGCTATGACGGCCGTGGGGTGCATGGCGAGGATGTGCTGGCCACAGTGGAAAAATCCGACGAGCGGCAGTTCGACCGGGCGCTGGACCGGTCGGCGCTGAAAGGCATCGCCTTCAAGGTCCGGTTCCATCTGCACCCGGACGCCGACGCCGAACTGGACATGGGGGGCGCCGCCGTTTCGATGGCGTTGAAAAGCGGTGAGATCTGGGTGTTCCGCCACAGCGGCGATGCCCGACTGACGCTGGAACCCTCGGTCTACCTTGAGCGCGGCCGCCTGGCGCCGCGTGCCACGCGGCAGATCGTGCTGTCGGCGATTGCGGTGGATTATGCCACGCGGGTGTCCTGGACGCTTGCCAAGGCCCGGGATACCCCCGATACGATCCGCGACCTCGAGCGTGAAGACCCGGCGTTCGAGTCCGGGTCGCAGACGTGAAGGAACGCCCATGACCGATCTCCTGCCCATTCGCCGCGCCCTGCTGTCGGTGTCCGACAAATCCGGCCTTGTCGACCTGGCGGGTGCTCTGGCGGGGCAGGGGGTTGACCTGCTGTCCACCGGCGGCTCGGCGGCGGCGTTGCGCGGCGCGGGACTTGCGGTGCGCGACGTGGCGGATGTGACTGGTTTTCCCGAGATGATGGATGGCCGGGTCAAGACGCTGCACCCGGCGGTGCATGGCGGGCTTCTGGCGCTGCGCGATAACGCGGGGCATGTCGCGGCGATGCAGGCGCACGGGATCGGCGCCATCGACCTGCTGGTGGTCAATCTCTATCCGTTCGAGGAAACCGTCGCCAAGGGTGCCGACCATGCCACCTGTGTCGAGAATATCGACATCGGCGGCCCGGCGATGATCCGCGCGGCGGCCAAGAACCATCGCTTTGTCACCACCCTGGTGGATGTGCAGGATTACGCGGCCCTGCTGGACGAATTGGCCGCCCATGGCGGCACGACCCACGCCTTTCGCCAGAGGTTGGCGCAGATCGCCTATGGCCGCACCGCCGCCTATGATGCGGCGGTCAGCACATGGATGGCGGGGGCGCTGAGCGATCCCGCACCGCGCCGTGTGGCGGTGGCAGGCACCTTGGTGCAGGTCATGCGCTATGGCGAGAACCCCCATCAGCGGGCGGCATTCTATACCGATGGCTCGGGACGCCCCGGAGTGGCGACGGCGGTACAGCATCAGGGCAAGGCGCTGTCCTACAACAACATCAACGACACCGACGCGGCGTTCGAGCTGATTTCCGAATTTGCCGGCGATGCCCCCGCCTGCGCGATCGTCAAGCACGCCAACCCCTGCGGCGTGGCCCGGGGCGCAACCCTGGCCGAGGCCTATCAAAAGGCGTTCGATTGCGACCGCACCAGTGCCTTCGGCGGCATCATCGCATTGAACCGGCCCCTGGACGCGGAAACGGCGGAGTTGATCTGCGGGGTTTTCACCGAAGTGGTGATTGCGCCCGGGGCTGACGACAGCGCAGTGAGTATTTTTGCAAAGAAGAAGAACCTGCGTTTGCTGACCACCTCGGGCCTTGCCGATCCGGGGCAGGCGGGGCGGGTGATCAGGCAGGTGTCGGGAGGGTATCTGATGCAGGACAAGGATACCGGTCGGGTTGCGCTGGCTGACCTGAAGGTCATGACGAGACGACAGCCGACCGAGGCGGAGATGGCCGATCTGCTGTTCGCCTGGACCGTGGCCAGACATGTGAAATCCAATGCCATCGTCTATGCTGGTGGCGGGGCCACCGTTGGAATCGGTGCGGGGCAGATGAGCCGGGTCGACAGCACCCGCATCGCAGCGCGAAAGGCTGAGGACATGGCCGAAGCGCTGGGGCTGGCGGCGCCGCCCACCCAGGGCTCGGTCGCGGCATCAGATGCGTTCTTCCCCTTCCCCGACGGTCTGCTGACCGTGGCCGGGGCGGGGGCGACGGCGGTGATCCAGCCGGGCGGGTCGGTGCGCGACGATGACGTGATCGCGGCGGCGGATGGGGCTGGGCTGGCGATGGTGTTCACCGGCATGCGGCACTTTCGGCACTGACATGGGTATTCTGTTCAAAACCGCCGCCTATGTCTTTGTGATCGACCAGATCAGCAAAATCTTCATCGTCCAGTTCCTGAACCTCGCCTCGGTCGGGGCCATAGACGTGTTCCCGCCCTATCTGAACCTGCGGATGGCGTGGAACCGGGGGGTGAATTTCGGCCTGTTCGCCAGCGACGTGAACATCATGCGCTGGGTGCTGATCGCCATCGCGCTGGCCATCACCGTCTGGGTGATCGTCTGGATGCGTCGCGAACGCCCCGGTCGCTGGGGGATGGTTTCGGCGGGGCTGCTGGTGGGCGGTGCGCTGGGCAATGTGGTGGACCGGGTGATCTATGGCGCAGTGGCGGATTTCCTGAACATGTCGTGCTGCGGGTTCGAGAACCCCTATGCGTTCAACGTCGCCGACATTTCGATCTTTGCCGGGGCCATCGGTCTTGTCATCTTCACCGGCGACAAGAAAGACAAACCGGCGCGGGCGAAACCGGGCAGAAAAGGGTCGTGACGGCGAGTCTGCGATCGGGTACACCATGCACAAGTCGATGAAGGAGGCGCAGATGGCAGGCGCAAGATTGCTCAGGATCGCGGCGGGCATCACAGCCCTGGGGCTGCTGGCAGCCTGTGGCGGCGCGTCGGAACCGAACCTGCTGAACCTCAAGAAATCGGGTGACGGCCCCGACGAATTCGCCATCCTGCCCACCAAGACCCTGCGGGCCCCCGCCGATTACGCCGTGCTGCCGGCCCCCACGCCGGGCGGCGCCAATCTGACCGATCCGACGCCGCAGGCCGATGCCGTCGCGGCCCTGGGTGGCAACCCGGCGCGCCTGTCGGGGGGCGGCGTTCAGGATCCCGCGCTGGTGGGTCATGCCACCCGTTTTGGCGTGCAACCGGGTATCCGACAGGAACTGGCCGCGATCGATCTGCAATACCGGCGCGACAATGACGGGCGGTTGCTGGAGCGGATTTTCAACGTCAATGTCTATTTCAAGGCCTATCGCAAGTTTGAACTGGATCAGTACGCCGAGCTTGAGCGGTTCCGCCGCGCCGGGGTGCGCACGCCCGCCGTGCCGCCCGATCCCGCGCAATAGCGCCCGCTCACGTCGCCGTGGGCAGGGTTGAACCGGGGCGATCACGGCACACATAAGAAAAAGTCCGTTGACCGAAGGAGCCTGCATGCGCCGCCTGACCCGAGCCCTGACCGCCGCCGCCCTGCTGTTCACCCCGCTGGCCGCCGTTGCCGACAACCTGACCACCTTCACGCTGGACAACGGCATGGATGTGGTGGTGCTGGAAGATCACCGCGCGCCGGTGGTGGTGCATATGGTCTGGTACAAGGTGGGTGCGGCGGATGAACCCCCGGGCGTTTCGGGCATCGCCCACTACCTTGAACACCTGCTGTTCAAGGGCACCGACGATCTGGCCCCCGGCGAGTTTTCCGAGATCGTGGCGGCCAATGGCGGGTCGGACAATGCCTTTACCAGTCAGGATTATACCGCCTATTTCCAAAGGGTTGCCGCCAACCGCCTGGAACTGATGATGAAGATGGAATCCGACCGGATGCGCGATCTGGTGCTGGATGGCACCGACATCCTGACCGAGCGTGAGGTGGTTCTGGAAGAACGCTACAACCGCACCGAAAGCGACCCGGGCGCCCTGTTTTCCGAACAGCGCAACGCCGCGCAGTACCAGAATCACCCCTATGGCATCCCGATCATCGGCTGGAAGCACGAGATGGCATCGCTGACCCTGGAGGATGCGCTGTCGTTTTACCGCACCTATTACGCGCCCAACAACGCGATCCTGATCGTCGCCGGCGACGTGGATCCGGCCGAGGTGAAAACCCTGGCCGAACAATACTATGGCGTGCTGGAACCCAGCCTCGATCTGCCGCCCCGGGTGCGTCCGCAGGAGCCGCCGCAACTGAGCGAGCGGCGTTTGACCTTTGCCGATCCGCGGGTCGCCCAACCCTATGTCATCCGGACGTACCTGGCGCCCGAGCGGGATTCGGGCGATCAGGAGAAGGCCGCAGCCCTGACCCTTCTGGCCGAGGTACTGGGGGGTTCGTCGCAGACCAGCGAGTTGGGCCGTCGGTTGCAGTTCGAGGAAAAGACCGCGCTCTACACCTCGGCGTTCTACAGCGGCACCTCGCTGGATGACACGACCTTCGGTGTGGTCATCGTGCCCGCCCCCGGCGTGACCTTGCAAGAGGCCGAGGATGCGATGGACGCCGAAGTCGCCGCTTTCCTCGAACGCGGTGTCGACGCCGCACAACTGGAGCGGATCAAGATGCAGTTGCGCGCCTCGCTGATCTATGCCGAGGATTCGGTGCAGTCGCGCGCCCGCTCCTATGGTATGGCTTTGACCAGCGGCCTGACGCTGGACGACATCAAGGCCTGGCCCGACCTGTTGCAGGCGGTCACGCCCGACGACATCATCGCCGCCGGGCGCGAGGTGTTCGACCGCCGCAATGCCGTGACCGGCTGGCTGACCGCACCCGATGCACCCGCCACCCCGGAGGTTTCACAATGATCCGTTTTGCAATCGTACTGGCCGGATTTGTCATGGCCGCCCTGCCCCTGCGCGCTGCCGTCACCATCGAGGAAGTCACCTCGCCCGGTGGCATCACCGCCTGGCTGGTGCAGGAGCCGACGATCCCGTTCACCGCGCTTGAAATCCGTTTCAAGGGGGGCGCGGGGGTAGAATCCGCCGACAAGCGCGGCGCGGTCAACCTGATGATGGCCACGCTGGAAGAAGGTGCCGCCGATCTGGATGCCCAAGGTTTCGCCGCTGCCCGCGAGACTTTGGCGTCCAGCTATGGCTTTGACGCCTGGAACGACGCGGTGTCGATCTCGGCCCAGTTCCTGAGCGAAAACCGCGATGAGGCCGTGGCGCTGCTGCGCAAGGCGCTGATCGAGCCGCGGTTCGAGCAGGTGGCGATTGACCGGGTGCGCGATCAGGTGCTGTCGGGGTTGCGCTCGGATGCCACCGACCCTGGTGAGATTGCCAGTGCCACCGCCGAGCGGCTGGCCTGGGGCGATCACCCCTATGGGTCCGACAAGAGCGGCACGATCGACACCGTCACCGCCCTGACCCGCGATGACATCGTGCAGGCCCACCGCGATGTTCTGGTGCGCGACCGCCTGTTCGTCGGCGCGGTGGGCGACATCACGCCCGAGGCCCTGGGTTTGTTGCTGGACGAATTGCTGGGCGATCTGCCGCAATCGGGCGCGCCCCTTCCCGGCCTTGCCAGCTATGGTCTGGCCGGGGGGGTCACGGTCGTGCCCTTCGACACGCCGCAATCGGTGATCATCTTCGGTCATGGCGGGATCGACCGCGACGATCCCGATTTCTTCGCCGCCTTCGTCGCGAACCAGATTTTTGGCGGTGGAAACTTTTCCTCGCGCCTGATGACCGAGGTGCGTGAAAAGCGGGGTCTGACCTATGGCATCGGGTCGTACCTTGCCAACTATGACCAGGGCCAGGCGGTGCTTGGCCAGACCTCGACGATCAACGCCCGCGCCGCAGAAACCGTGGACGTGGTGCGCGCAGAGTGGGCACGTCTGGCCGATGAGGGGGTGACGCCGGAAGAGTTGAACGCCGCGAAAACCTTTCTGACCGGCGCCTATCCGTTGCGCTTCGATGGCAACGGGCGCATCGCCAGTCAGCTGGTGGGGATGCAGATGGAGGGGCTGGGCATCGATTATATCGTTACCCGCAATGATCTGGTCAACGCCGTGACGCTGGAGGATGTGAACCGGGTGGTCAAACAGATCTATCGCCCCGAAGATCTGCATTTTGTGATCGTGGGTCAGCCTGAAGGCGTCGAGCCGACCAACTGACGCCGCTTTTGGCGATGGTCGAATCAAGCTCGGGCATGCTATCGCTTGTGGCATGCCCTCAGCCCAACCCAACATAGGCGATATCCGCCCCGTCATCCGCCAGCTTGACGAAGCCGCGATCAACCGGATCGCGGCTGGCGAGGTCGTCGAGCGCCCCGCCTCGGCAGTCAAGGAACTGGTCGAGAACGCGCTGGATGCCGGGGCGCGGCGGGTCGATATCGCCTATGCCGATGGCGGCAAGACCCTGATCCGCGTCACCGACGACGGATGCGGAATCGAGGCGGATGCCCTGTCCCTGGCCCTGACCCGCCATGCCACGTCAAAGATCGACGGCTCCGATCTGCTGAACATCCACACGTTCGGCTTTCGTGGCGAAGCCTTGCCGTCCCTTGGCGCCGTGGGCCGTCTCTCGCTCACCTCGCGGGTGCCGGGGGCCGATGGCGCCTGTCTGCAGGTCAGCGGTGGCGCGCTGGCCCCCGTGCGCCCGGCTGCGATCAACGGTGGGACGGTGGCCGAATTGCGCGATCTGTTCCATGCCACCCCGGCGCGGCTCAAGTTCATGCGCAGCGACCGGGCCGAGGCCCTGGCGATTTTTGATGTGGTGAAACGCCTGGCCATGGCCGAACCCTTCGTCAGCTTCACCCTGCGCGATGTGTCGGGGGGTGGCGAAGGGCGCGTGGTGCTGCGGGCCGATGCCGGCACCGGCGATCTGTTCGATGCGCTGCACAGCAGGCTGGCGCGGATCATCGGCGCCGATTTCGTCGAAAATGCGCTGAAGATCGAGGCGGATCGCGAGGGGATTTTACTTACCGGCCATGCCGCCCTGCCCACCTATTCGCGCGGATCGGCGACCACGCAGTTCCTGTTCGTCAATGGCCGCCCGGTGCGCGACAAACTGATCCATGGCGCCCTGCGCGCCGCCTATGACGATTTCCTGTCGCGTGACCGGCACCCCGCCGCAGTTCTGTTCCTCGACTGCGATCCGCAGCTTGTGGATGTGAACGTGCATCCCGCCAAGTCTGAGGTGCGGTTCCGCGATCCCACCCTGCCGCGGGGCCTGATCGTGTCGGCCCTGCGCCATGCCCTTGCCGGGGCCGGGCACCGTGCGTCAACGACGGTTGGCGGGGCGACACTTGGCGCCATGCGCCCCGAACCGGCACGAATCTATCAGATGGATCGCCCCGCACCGGGGGCCCTGCGCGCCGCCCATGCCGCACAGGCCCCCGGCTTTGCCGAGGCGATGCCGGTGATGGCCCGCGCGCCGGAATCCGATGGGGAACCCGCAGGCAACTGGCCGCTGGGCGCGGCGCGCGGGCAGGTGCACGAGAATTACATCATCGCCCAGACCGCCGATGGCATGGTGATCGTCGATCAGCACGCGGCGCACGAACGGCTGGTCTATGAGAAGCTGAAACGCCAGATGGCGCAGGGCAGCGTCGCCGCGCAGGCCCTGCTGATCCCCGAGATCGTGGACCTGAGCGAAAGCGACGCTGCCCGCCTGATGGAGATGGCCGACGACCTGTCGCGCCTTGGCCTGAGCATCGAGCCCTTCGGTGGCAGCGCCGTCGCCGTGCGCGAAACCCCCGCGATCCTTGGCCCGGTCAACGCAAGCGCCATGCTGCGCGACGTTCTGGACGAGTTGGACGATCTGGGCGACAGCACCGCCCTGCAGAACCGGATCGAGGCGGTGCTGAGCCGCATTGCCTGTCATGGGTCGGTGCGGTCGGGGCGGTGGATGCGGGTGGAAGAGATGAACGCCCTGCTGCGCGAGATGGAGGCGACGCCCCATTCCGGCCAGTGCAACCATGGCCGCCCCACCTATGTGGAACTGAAGCTGGCCGATATCGAGCGGCTGTTCGGGCGCACATGATCACCATTGGCGCGACGACCATCGATTTCGGCGATCCACTGACGCTGGCCGGGGCTGTGGCGCTGGCGCTGGCGGCGCTGTTCCTGATCCTGCTGATCGTCATGCTGGGTCGTGCCCGGCGCACGGCCGATCTGATGGCACCGCTGGCCCAGCAGTTGCACTATATGAACACCCGTGTGCAGGCGCTGGGCGATGGCCAGCAACAGTTGTCGGGGGGCCTGAGCGGGGTCGCCGAGGCGCAGGCGGCATCGCAGGCACGGATGTTGCAACTCATGGAAACCCGGCTGGCCGAGGTGACGGCGCGAATGACCGAGAACCTGCAAGGGTCGGCCACCCGCACCGCGCAATCGCTGGGCGAGTTGCAACAGCGGTTGCTGACCATCGACAAGGCGCAGGCGAATATCGAAAAGCTGTCAGGCAATGTGCTGAGTTTGCAGGACATCCTGAGCAACAAGCAGACGCGCGGCGCGTTCGGGGAAATCCAGTTGCACGATATTGTGGGCAAAGCCCTTCCGAAGGACAGCTATACCTGGCAGGCGACGTTGAGCAACGGGCGCAGGGCTGATTGCCTGATTCACCTGCCCAACCCGCCGGGGCCTATCGTGATCGATTCGAAATTTCCGCTGGAGGCTTACGAGGCTTTGCGCCGGGCCGACAAGGATCATGAAATGCGCACGGCAGAGGCGGGAATGCGCACGGCGGTGCGCGCGCATATCCGGGCCATTTCGGAAAAGTATGTCCTTGAGGGGGAAACCGCCGATGGCGCGCTGATGTTCCTGCCGTCCGAGGCGGTTTATGCCGAGTTGCACGCCAATTTCCCCGAACTGGTGCGCGACGGGTTCGCGGCGCGCGTCTGGATCGTGTCGCCCACCACCTGCATGGCCACCCTGCACACCATGCGCGCGATCCTGAAAGACGCGCGGATGCGCGAACAGGCCGGTGCGATCCGCAAGACGTTGAGGTTGTTGCACCGCGATGTCGAGATGGTCGTGGAACGGGTGGACAAGCTGAACACCCATTTCAACCAGGCACGCGCCGATCTGGACGGGATCGGCACGGCGGCGGAACGGGCAGGCAAGCGGGCGGCGCGGCTGGACAACTTCGATTTCGAGGATGTGAAGCTTGACGAGACCGCGCCGGCGGTGCCCCTGGGTCGCGCCGAAGGGTGAACCTGCGCCGACGTTCTTACCCGGGGAAAGCGCGGGATTTGGATATTTGAGGCAAGAAAGAACAGGGGCGCGTATTGGCGCCGCTGCTTTCAGGGTGTGTCAGATGCGCAGGAACGGCTGTGCGATGCGCTGGATCAGGCCGCTGAATTTCAGCGGTGCGTCGGTGGCGGCGAGGCAGATGCAGGCCTCGCCCTGTTCGGCCACGGGGGTGTGGTGCATGTTCTGATCGGCGATTTCGATGTCGCCCCGGGCAAAGCGGACGGTTTCATCGCGGAAGGCGCCTTGCAGGACCAGCGTCATTTCGTTGCCACGGTGGCCGTGATCGGGCAGGCGGGTGCCGGCCGGGATGTGGAGCAGCCGAACGGTGGCGGCGTCGGATGTCGCCAGACGGGCATGGCGCACGCCGCCGCCGAGGCGGCGCCAGTTGATTGCCGACAGATCGCTGCCGGCATAGTCGCGCAGGGGGGCCGGGAACACGGTGTCGGCGCCGTTGCGCGGCAGCTTCACCGGTTCCTGGGGCCCCCTGGCAATGAGAGCCAGCGTGGCCTGCAGGGCATCGGAGCCCACGGCACTGTCGGCGCATTCGTCCATCAGGCAGCCGCCGACCGCCTCGAACCCGCCCAGACGGGCGCGGCACTCATCACAGAGGCTGACGTGGGTGGCCACGACAAGGCCGAACGCCTCGGGCAGGGTGCCTGCGGCATAGCCGATCAGCAGTTGATCGGTCAGGTGGTGGTTGATCTGTCCCATCTTTTTGTCGTCTTTCATTCACTGCATGGCATGGCGCAGCCGCTCCAGCGCCAGCCGTATCCTCGATTTGATCGTGCCCAGAGGAAGCCCGGTTTCCTCGGCGATTTCCGAATGGCTGAGGTCGGCGAAATAGGCACGCTCGATCAGCAGGCGCTGTTTTTCCGGCAGGCTGGCCAGGGCCTGGCCCAGCTTTTCGGTTTCCTGTTGCAGGGCCAGAACATCGGTCTGGTCCGGCTGTTCCTCGGGGCCCCAGATCACGTCCTCGGGTTCGGGGCGGCGCTGTTTGCGCAGGGCGTCGATGCGTTTGTTGCGCGCGATGGTGAAGATCCAGGTCGACACACCCGCGCGCGTGCCGTCGAACAGGTGCGCCTTGTGCCAGACCGTCGCCATCACCTCCTGCGTGCATTCCTCGGCCAGCGTGTCGGACGCGCCCGAGCGGATCAGGAAGCCCTTAACCCGGGGCGCGAAATGCGCAAACAGCGCAGCGAACGCCGATTGGTCGCGCTGGCTGTGCACCCGGCCCAGATGGGCGGCCCAGTCGGGATCGGGGGTCGGATGGTCCATCGTCGTCTGATACGCTCCGGTGCCGGCCCTGACACGATTCGGCGCCTGCGCCCGGTCAGGGAGCCGCGCGTCCGTCGTATCATGGTCTAGAGTACCTGTAAGCATGTATCAATTACGTGGTGGTCGCAGGTGGATCACACGCACTGGCAATTTCCTTTGATCCGGGGGAAGAAGGCCGCCGTAACATCTTTTGACGAAATGCCGGGGGGGCCATGCTGTTCGAGACACCCAAGATCAGCCAGAAGATCGCCGTGATCGGTGGCGGCATAGCTGGCCTGGGAGCGGCACAACTTCTGGCCGACCACCACCAAGTTGTGCTGTTCGAGGCCGCGCCGCGCCTTGGCGGCCACGCGCGCACGGTCATCGCCGGCAAGCGGGGCGATCAGCCGGTGGATACCGGGTTCATCGTGTTCAACCGGGTGAATTACCCCCATATGGTGCAGCTGTTCGAGGGGCTTGATGTGCCGATCGCCGACAGCAACATGAGCTTTGGCGCCTCGATCGGCGGTGGGCGGCTGGAATATGCGCTGCGCTCGGTGGGATCCCTGTTCACCCAGAAGCGCAATCTGGCGAACCCGGCGTTCCTGCGGATGGTGTACGACATCAACCGCTTCAACACCCATGCGGTGCGGCTGGCCGATGATCCGCGCCAGAGCATCGGCCAGTTTCTGGAGCGGCTGGGCACCGGGCCGTGGTTTCGCGACTATTATATCCTGCCACTGTCGGGGGCGATCTGGTCAACGCCGACGCGGGGGATACTGGAGTTTCCCGCACAGGCGATGATCGGCTTCTTCAAGAACCACCATCTCTTGTCGGCCACCGGCCAGCACAAGTGGTACACGGTACAGGGCGGATCGATTGAATATGTGCGCCGGTTGCAGGCGTCGCTGGTGCAAAAGGGCGTCGATATCCGCCTTTCGGCGCCGGTGCAGCAGGTGACGCGCGCGGGCGGCGGTGTGCAGGTGAAGGCCGTGGGCGGCGTGGCCCAGCGGTTCGATCAGGTGATCCTCGCCACCCATTCCGACGACAGCCTGGCCATGCTGGGCGATTCGTCGGGGCAGGAACGGGCGGCGCTGGGGGCGGTGCGGTATCAGCCCAATCGGGCGGTGCTGCACTGTGACGAGGCGATGATGCCCAGGCGGCGCAATGCCTGGGCCAGTTGGGTTTATACCGATCATGGCGGCGCGCCGGGGGAACGGATCGCGCTGTCCTATTGGATGAATTCGCTGCAACCCATCCCACACAACGATCCGATGTTCGTGACGCTGAACAGCACCCGCGCCATTGATCCGGCGAAGATTTACGATCAGGTCGAATTTCGCCATCCGGTCTACGACCTGCCCGCCCTGGCCGCGCAACAAGCGGTGCGCGGCTTCAACGGCACCAACAACACATGGTTCTGCGGCGCCTGGATGCGCAATGGATTTCACGAGGATGGGCTGGTCAGCGCTGTCGATGTGGTGTCGGGCATTGCGCTGGCCGGGGCTGTGGCGGCGTGACGCCTCGGGTCGATCATATTGACGGGCTGACGTTTCACGGGCGGCGCGGCAATGTGGAAAACGCGTTTCGCTATTCCATCGACTATGTGTTGTTGCAGCCCGGCGAAGATTGCGCCGCGCCCTCGCTGTTCACGCGCAACCGCGCCGGGCTGACATCCTTGCACGACAGTGACCATGGCGGTGCCCCGGGTCAGGGCCGGGGGGTGGCCTGGGTGCGCGAGGTTCTGGCGGCCCATGGTCTGGACGTGACCGGGCGGATCGAGCTTCTGGCCCAACCGCGCGTCCTGGGCCATGTGTTCAACCCGGTGTCGTTCTGGCTGATCCACGGGGCTGAAGGCGCGTTGCAGGTGGTGATTGCCGAGGTCAGCAACACCTTTGGCGACCGCCACTCCTATCTGTGCCACCATCCCGATCTGCGGCCCATCACCCGCGAAGACACGCTGAGTGCGGTGAAAATCTTCCACGTCTCGCCGTTTCAGCCGGTGACAGGCGGATATACGTTCAGATTTGACATCGGCGCCGAAAGGATCGGCATCTGGATCGACTATTCCACCGGCAACGACGGGCTTCTGGCCACCCTGACCGGCAAACGCCGCCCCCTGACCAACCGCGCCATCCTGCGGGCCTGCCTGCGTCGCCCTTTCGGGTCGCGCCGGGTGCTGGGTCTGATCCACTGGCAGGCGGTCAAGCTGTGGTGGAAGGGGGCGCGCTATCGCCCCCGCCCCGCCCCGCCGCGCGATGAAATCAGCTGATGGCGCAAGGCCTTGCGCGCTATTCGGTGTTTGCGGCGATGCTGGCGACGGCGGGTCTGCCGATCTATATCCACGCGCCGAAATTCTATGTCGACAGTTATGGGGTGGGGCTGGCGGCCCTCGGGGCGGTGCTGGCGGGGCTGCGGCTGATCGATGTGGTGCAGGATCCGGCACTGGGGTGGCTGGCGCAGCGGGTGCGCCGCTGGCGCGGGCTGTCGGTGGCGGTCGCGGCCGTGCTGATGGCGGTGTCGATGCTGGGTCTGTTCGCCGTGGCGCCGATGCTGCCGCCGGTGGCGTGGTTCGCGCTGTGCCTGACGGGGCTGTTCACCGGGTTCAGCTTCCTCACCATCACGTTTTATTCCCAGGGGGTGCAGCGGGCCGATACCATGGGTGCCGGGGGTCATGTGCGCCTGGCCACATGGCGCGAAACCGGCGCCTTGCTGGGGGTGTGCGCGGCGGCGGTCGCGCCGACCCTGCTGCTGGGCACGGGGGCGCCGTTCCCGATGTTCGCCCTGGGCTTTGCCGGGTTTGTCGCCATCGCCCTGGTCGCGATGGGCCGCGAATGGGCGGCGGGCGCCGTGGTGCAGGCCGAAACCGGATTGGTCCATATCCTGCGGGACGCCCTGGCGCGGCGCCTGCTGTTGATCGCGCTGCTGAACGCCACGCCGGTGGCCGTGACATCGACGCTGTTCCTGTTTTTCGTCGAAAGCCGCCTTCAGGCGCCGGGCGCCGAGGGGCCGCTGCTGTTGCTGTTCTTCCTCGCTGCGGTTGTCTCCACGCCGCTCTGGGGCAGGCTGGCCGCGCGGTTCGGGCCAAAGCGGGTGCTGCTGGCGGGCATGGTTCTGGCCATCGTCACCTTTGCCTTCGCCGCGGGCCTTGGTGCGGGCGATACGCTGGCCTTTGCCCTGATCTGCGTCGCTTCGGGTGCCGCACTGGGCGCCGACATGACGCTGCTGCCCGCGATCTTTGCCGCCCGCATGGCGCGCATCGCGCCCAATCCGGAACAGGGGTTCGGGCTGTGGTCTTTCGTGAGCAAACTGACGCTGGCGCTGGCGGCGGTCACGCTTCTGCCGGTTCTCGAAATCTCGGGATTCCGTGCCGGAACCGACAACACCGATTCCGCGCTTTTCACCCTCACGGCCCTATATGCCATCTTGCCCTGTACGCTGAAACTTGGTGCGCTGGTGCTGCTGGCGGTCACACCGATGGAAATGGTTGATTGATGACAGAGATGCTTTACGTCCTTCTCGGCCTCGTGCTGGCCCTGCTGATCGTGCTTGCGCGCCAACGCCTTGCCGCGTTTCGCGCCCAGTCGCCCGACGATTACGATGGCATGGGTCCGGTGTTCGACCTGCGCCGACATCTGAATGGGCCGCTGGTGTGCGAGGGGCTGATCTATGGGCCAACGGGGCGGGTGTCTTCGCGCTTTACCGCTGATATGCTCGGCACCTGGGACGGCGCCAAGGGCACGCTGGCCGAAACCTTCCGCTATGACAGCGGCGCGGTGCAGGAGCGGGCCTGGCACCTCGAACTGAACGACGGGGGTGGCATCATCGCCCGCGCCGAAGATGTGATCGGCAGGGGGCGGGGGCGGCAAAGCGGGCCTGCGGTGCAACTGCTCTATGACATCCGCCTGACCGAGGATGCGGGTGGCCATGTTCTGAACGTGGTGGACTGGATGTATCTTGTGGACGACAAGACCATCATCAACCGCAGCCAGTTCCGCAAATACGGAATCAAGGTGGCTGAACTGGTGGCAACGATCAGACCGAGGGACGCGACATGAGAGACTGGCAGGGCAAGCGGTATTGGCTGGTGGGTGCCTCGGATGGGCTGGGCGCCGCCCTGGCCGAAAAGATCAGCCGCGCGGGCGCCGAGGTGATCCTCAGCGCGCGGTCCGCCGACAAGCTGGCCGAGGTGGCGGCGCGCCTTCCCGGCCGCGTGCAGGTGGTGCCCTGCGACGTGTCGAGCGACGAAAGCGTGGCCGAGGCGGCGGCGCAGGCGGGGCAGATCGACGGCGTGGTGGTTCTGGCCGGTGTGTACTGGCCCCAACGCTCGACCGGGTGGAACGCCGAACAGGTGACGGCCATGTGCGACATCAACTTCACCGGCTGCGCGCGGGTGCTGGGGCAGGTGGTGCCCGCAATGGTGGCGCGGGATCAGGGGCATATCGTTCTGACCGGCTCGCTCTCGGGGTTTCGCGGGCTGCCCGGCGCCATCGGGTATGGCGCGTCGAAGGCGGCGGTGATGTACCTGGCCGAGGGGATGTATGGCGAATTGCGGGGCACCGGGGTGGATGTGCAACTGGCCAACCCCGGCTTCATCAAGACCCGGCTGACGGCCAAGAACGATTTTGCCATGCCGTTCATCATGACACCCGAACAGGCCGCGCAACAGATGTTCGAGCATATGCAGGGGGATTCCTTCAAGAAAAGCTTTCCCTTCGGGTTCAGCCTGTTGTTCCGGTTCAGCCAGTTCTGGCCCGACTGGCTGTATTACCGGGTGTTCCGGTAGGGATCGGCCGAGATAGACCTGCCCGTCGGGGTGGCGCACCCGGGGGCGCGACCGCGTGGCAAGAAAGAAGCCCAGCGTCAGTGGCCGCACCCGCCCGAGGAACATCACGACGATCACGATGATCTGTCCCGACGTGCCCAACCGCCCGGGTTCGCACGTCGAAAGCCCGGCCGTGCCGAAGGCCGAGGCGATTTCAAAGCTCAGGCGCAGGAAATTGCCGTCTTGTACGGTCATCGGCAGGAAAAGCGAGACCATCGCCAACAGCAGGCTGACCATGGGCAGCGCCAGCACATTCATCACCTCTTCAGTGCCGATGGTGCGGCCGAACACCATCAGATACTGGTGGCGGCGAAAGAACGCGATGGTGGCCAGCACCAGCACGATGAACGTCGTCACCTTGATGCCCCCGGCGGTTGACGTGCTGCCGCCGCCGATCAGCACCAGCGATATGGTCAAAAGCGCTGTTTCATCGCGCATTGCGGCGGTGTCGATGGTGTTGAACCCGGCAGTGCGCGGTGTGACGC
>Ga0105055_10004401_pt1 | contig 20642 bp, 20 predicted proteins | sample BON03_FD_78090 | JGI IMG/M metagenome (GOLD analysis project Ga0105055, IMG submission 78090) | Freshwater microbial communities from Lake Bonney liftoff mats and glacier meltwater in Antarctica - BON-03 | ecosystem: Environmental > Aquatic > Freshwater > Ice > Glacier meltwater | place: Lake...
CAAGAATTATCTTGGGGTGGTTGATGAAGTTGAGATTTCGTAGAGTTATTAGCATTAAACTTTTTTTTGTACTTTTACAGCGTATTACACCAAAGCAAAACTACAAACTTCATGAAGACATACAACCACATTCTAATCAGTTTAGTTATAATACTGGTAGCGATAATGTCAGTTAGGTTTAATATAATTAATTCTATACATAATTTTGTAAACCTTCAATCACAAAACCAGTATTTTTTTTACATTGTAACTGTGGTACTAGCACTAACACTAATAATGTTTGAGAGCATACTTAAAACTTATAAAAGCAAAGAAGTAAGTACCTTATATTACTTGGTAATAGTTTGTATTTTATATCTGTATATAGTTTTTTTTTACGATTTAGTGGATTTAAGCATTTTTGAGTGAAACAACCTTAAACTAATTACTATGCATAACCTATATATATACACGGTTGTTTTGCTGCTATTATTGTACTTGTTAAAATGCGGCACTAATCTTAATTACTACTCATTGCTGCTGCTTTGCATTGTTCTAAATTGAAATACATCACATTTAGACGTAACCTTTATCGTAATAATATACCACCTTATTATGTCTAATGCTAATTTTTCAAAAAACAAGGATGCAAGAGTTTTGCATATATGCATTTTAACTTACCTATATGTAACATTTTACCAGATATACACTTTTGATAAGAGTGTAACCTGCTTCATTCGAAGATACAATTACATTCTAAAATCGAGTAACCAATCAACCTTAAGTAATTCATACACCGTCGATTATGGAAGCGATTTTTTTAACAGTGTTGGTAGTAATATATATTACATACAAAACATACGTTGTAATCCAAAACCATTTAGTAACGATTTTTTTAAAAACGTTTTCGAGAAAAAAATTTATTTAACTAACAAGCAAATAAGTGAATTTTATAGTTATAATCTGCAAGAGTTGCTGCAATTAAGTGGTCTTTGTATTTATGTTTTACTTTTTTTAATGCTTGTTTCTATACTTATGTTTTTTATTAGAAAAAGTCTAATAGTTGTATTGTAACATTATACTTTATAAAAGTATTGAACTAAGCTACATATAAATAACACCCACAAATTACATAAATATAAAATGTAGTGTGTAAAAAACTCCACTAGAATGCTCTACTTTTATGCGATTTAACGTGAAAAACCAAGAAACAACCTCATTCAAGAAACGATATAGTATGGGATATAAATTACCCTCACTAATATTCGGTGTCTTTTCATTTACTTTATTAAAAAGTTATAACATAGAGTATATATATTTGTATAATTTTAGAAAATCTTTGAAGAAGTACTACAGTTTTAAAAAAAGTAAAGTTAAGAAAGTTTGGTTATTCCTACATAGGAATTACCCACTAACTAAGAAGTCAAAAAATGCTAGGATGGGGAAGGGAAAGGGTACGATAGCAAGGTATTGTTCCCGTATTTTGCAAAACCATAATCTTTTCGAATTTACGGGGTTCAATCTCAACGAACTGATCTCTTTAAAAAAAATTTTAAATAAAAAAGTAGGTATACCCATTAAGATTAATACAAATTTTTTTTTGAATAAATCCTACAAATGTACAAGCTTTAATGAAAACTTCTTTGCTTTTAAAAAATATCAAAGATAGTAGTGTCTCCATAGTCGTAGAATTTGACAATAAAAACTATTTTTAAAAGCCATTTTAAAATTAAAAAAAACTTTAATAAGGATAAAAAAAAAGCTGTATTCGTAAAAAATATGGTATTGTTTTTCTTATTTACGAAGATATTTTTTGCGAATTGTACCACGAGTATAATGTTTCAAAGAATAAAAGCCAATCAATTAAATATATTAAAAGCCCCCTCAAGACACAAAAAGTTCTTCCACCAAATTTGCGTAGAACTTTTTGTGGTTAAAGTTTATTATTATTATGATTGTACACATCCTATAGCACTCGTCAGCTTTCCAAATTTTTTTAAAAAAATGGATGGTATTTTTTTGAAAGTTGGTTCAAATACTCTAACAAGAACTAAGTTCTTAGTAGAAGGTAACTTTAATATTGTTGATTTACTGTAGACAGTTCTTCAAACACACAATCAATATTTTTTAAAAAATTATTCTATCATTTTTGTTCGAAAAATACTCATTATATTTAACAAGGTCTGGCAAAATTTCATTAAGAACCATTTTTTTAAAAAAATTCAAATCACCTTTTTATGTTTTTCTTTTTACTTCACATGTGCAATATATGTACAATAAAGTATTTTATGCAAACAACTTTACTAATATTAGTTGCAATATTAGAGACATTAACACATATTTACAATAAAATTACTATACTTTCTTTGGTTTCACTAAGCTTTAATGATTTTTATTTTATATCCAGTACAGTATTATTACTATCTGGTTTATGGCTTTTTTTTTTTAAACTTAATTCAAATAGCGTTAAAATTTCAACTGAAAATAAGTCTAACGTCAATGTAATAAAAGTCAACTCAAACAGTTCCCTTACGGGATTTTACTACTATCTAATATTATTGTGCATTTTATGCACGTATACGATCCGTGGTAAAAATTCTGTGGTTTGGTTTGATCATTTCAACTTAATTTCTCTGTGAGTCTTTTATACATCTTTTTAATCGTTGGTTTTTTAATAACGTTTCTATTAAAAGTGATAACTAAGAAAACTAACTTAGTGAAGTCCATAGACTACTTATTCTCTATTAATAATTTGATATTATTACTACCTTACTTATTTTTTGTAAATACCATTTTCACGTTTTTATTTTTGATTGAATTAATATCCGTAATACTTCTATACAAATTAATATCATCTAAAATATGGTTTAAAAACTCAGTAAAATCTAAAACAGTTAATAACAATATCCCACAAAATTACATTAATATGGTATTCTTTCAGTATTGAGTGACTTTTTTTTCGACAATATTTATTATATACTTTTACATAAACATATTTTATATGTACGGTACCAGTGATTGGTTTTTAATACAATTTCTTAAAACAACCGAATACGAAAACAGTAATACCGCCACCGTAATGCTTAAAATGCTTTTAATCATTTTCTTACTAAGTGTTTTCTTTAAGTTAGGTATAACGCCATTCCACCTTTTTAAGGTAGAAGTATATAAAGGCATACCTTACCTTTCCATATTTTTTTACACAACTTACTATTTCGTAATTTTCTTCCTATTTTTTTTATTCCTACTTTCAGATTATTTAGGTGCTTTCACATCACAGTATTACCTATTCTTAATTTTACTACTATTAGCAGGTTCTTTCTACGTTATTGTCTTACTATTTGATGTGAGCTTCTTAAAGGCTTTTTTCACTTATAGTACTATCATAAATACTATCGGTTTTTTTGTAGTCTTTTTATCAAGTTTGTAAAAACCCATGTAAGTTAAGCGACTGATCCCACCAAATGTAGATTTTGAAATTTTTTTTACAAAACAATAGTAAAAGACTAACCTTGGTACCATTTGTGTCTCTTGAATCTAAAGCTAAAAAACTTGAGGACAAAAATATTAACTGTAACTACACTTTAGAATTCCCTAAGTTTTTCTTAAAAGACGGTCTACTTGTGAAAAGCAAATTGATATTTAGTAATGTTATAAGAAACTTCACAAACTTTATCTATCTAAACAATAATTTCGTATACGATAATTACCCAAACATTAAATGAATAGTAGAGGATTTAATTGACAAAAAAAGGAACTTTAATTATATTTTTGAGATCACAACTAATCTAATAAAACCACCTTTCGTAGTTAAGTCGGTACTCATACCAAAAAAGCTTAGAAAGAAAACAAAACAAAAGTACATAATAAAAATAGTTTACAAAAATGAACACAAAAGACTTAAAAACGCTTACAAACAGTTGCACTACTACAGTAATAAGTTTACTGATAGCAAATTTCAAGTTAGGCTTTATAAATCCACTATGTTTTCGTTCTTAGATTGGAAGAATTCTTATCTTTTTAAATTAAAAACTATGGTCTTTAAAAAATTTTTCAAATTTTAACATTCATATGTTACTTGTTTTAGCTGTTAAAACTTATGTACTCGGTGGTTGTATGACACCAATCGCTTTTGCTGTCCTAGGAACAGGAATTTTATTTGGTTGTTACAATTTAGCTGTAGCAAGGAATCCTGAAGAAAATGAGAACTTATTTAACGCTACTTTAATGGGTTTCGCATTAATGGAGACATTCGTCTTCACTTCACTTATTGTTGGTTATTTAATTTACTCTTTATAATATAATAATTTTTAATGTACATTTATGTGTTATATAATAATAACTTTCAAAACGCTTATAGTTTGTCTTATTGCCATCGCAATTGGAGGCACATTACCCAGATATAGGTTTGATCAAATTACTCAATTGAACTGAAAGCATTTCATTTTTGTGTGATTGGGTTACTTAATTTGTAATTTCAGTTACTTCATGCTTTTCTTGTAAACATTCTAGGTTCGGATAGCTCAGTGGTAGAGCGTTAGCCTGAAAAGCTAAAGGCCGTTGGTTCAAACCCAATTCCGGACATGTGACATTTTATGTGCTTTTCACCTGATTACTTATTATACATGATAATTTTATCGTCTCTCCAAAAACACTAATATTAATATATCTTTACTACGTTAGCGTTGTTTTTCCGTCTTCTGAGAGTAATGTAATTTTGGTTTTCAATACTAAATACAAGTTTTTTAAGTCGCTAATCCTCTCAAATAAGATTTTAAAAAGAATGTTCAAAACATGTTACTTAATATTAAATTATGCTATTATGAGGAACATTAAATGAAAACCGATTTTTAAAAAATCATCTTATTTTGGACTATACAGGTCAAACAGAAACCAGTGATTAAATAAGTAAATAAAATGTTAAATATGTTGAATATAAACTTAATCTTTTTAATTAAAAATCTTAAAATTAACAAATTAGTCGAAGTGTGTAAACCAAATACGTTAAGATTACATATGCCTCATACAAACATGTTTTTAGAAAAAGTCCATAAAAGAAACAATTTAAAGAATATTTTTTTAAAAAAATCGGTAACATCATTTAGAGTTTTTAAATTTACAAAAGGTTTAAAAAAAATCCATTTCTTCATTTTTTTGAACAAATTCTTAATCAATTTTTTAGAAAATTTTTTTAAATTAAAAGTAATATTTAACTTAAAAAAAGGCTCTAATAGGATTTTGGTTAAACAAATTAGCTATAGAAAGTTTTCCCTAAAGTACTTTAAAAAAAACTTAAAAACCTCGAAGCAAATCATCGGTGTTTTATACTACTCATTTTTATTAAAAGACGCATCTATTTTTGTAAATTTTTTTAAAAAAATTTTAGAAAAGGTAAATTTAAAACTTCACAAAAAGATGTTCTTAGGCCTTAAAAAGCTGGTGAAGGACTTATTCAAACCCATATTCAATTACCTTGGATTACTTGGCATGTTCTTTAATATTAAAGGTAAAATAGGTGTTAGTGGTAGTGCAAAAAAGAGAAGATATTATTTTAGCTTCGGCAAGCATAGCATAACTACTAGATCACTTAAAGTTGATTATAAACACACACCGGTGTGAACCTTTACAGGTACGTTAGGTTTCGGCTTCTTTTTGTTCTTTTAAATTTACTTCTTACCTTTTTTTTTTAACAGCACTTGTCTGGATTTCCTTAATCCTTTTTTAGTGAAAATGTTTATTCTTCTAACGTTTAGTATAGTGTTGACTATATCTTTATTTTTATAAGTGTATTTAATGTACATCTTGTATTTTTTAAGTTTTTTTAAAAATATGTTCTTCCACCAAATTGTTGTTGTGTGGGCCCTGTTAAATAACAGTACAAGACTTTTCGTACTGTTTTTTCTTATCTTATAACCCTTACCCGAAAACTTTATCTTAGCAAAATCACATAAGTAGAATTGCTTTAAAAAAAATTTTACCTGATGTAACGCAGTCCTTGTACTAAACTCTTTGAACGTTAATTCCATACAATTATCTTTGTTTAATATTGCTTTCGTATTTCTAGAAACTTTGATTATAGAGTAGTAGTTACTGTTATACACGTATATATACACCTGATCACTTTTATAAAATATACTTATATTAAAGTTATTTAGAAATAATATTTCTTTGAATACCACTACCAGTTGTTTTTTTTAAAGTTTGTGAATTTGTTCTGAAGTATTAGCGACTTTACAGTATACCTCGAAAAGTTTAAATTATTTAATATACTACTTCTTTTACCAGTGTAAAGGCATATCTTGTGCTTTCTAGATAAAAAAAAATTTTTTTTAGTTCTTTTATTCATCATATAATTGCTGTAATTTTTTATACCATTGTGCAAATTATTATTTTGACTTACGCTTTTTAGTATATTTAAGTAAATTTCGTCCCTACTAATATTAATTCTTATTATTTTTTCATGCATGATGTTTTTTATGTTTTTATTCATTTTATTATCTGTCAACTTCACCAAACACTACGTCTATTGTACCTATTAATGCGACTAAATCTGCTAGAAAATGACCCTTCGCTATTTGTGGCAAAACGTGCATATTTTGATACGCTGGTGATCTAACCTTACATCTATAAGGCATGTTTGTATTGTTAGATACAAGCGAAACTCCAAATTCTCCTTTAGGGGACTCTACTGACTGATAAGTTCAATTAGGTGCTATTTTATCACCTTCACTCCAATGCTTGAAATGTTTTATAAGACTTTCCATACTATTGTAACTATTTTTTAAATTGTGTCTGTTCCAATAACTTGGGTTGGTATACTTAATGATATTGTGGGGGCTTATATTAGAATAGTTACTTGTTTTACTCACAGTATTTAGTTTCTTTTGCTTAATTATTTTATATATTACCTGATTAACAATATTTAAACTCTCAGCCATCTCGTTCATTCTTATTAGGAATCTATCATATGAGTCACCATGTTGCCCTAAAAAGCCTCTGAAATTTAAAAAGTAATAGTTGGAGTAGGTCTCTAACTTACTCAACCTCAAATCTCTCTTTATGCCTATTGATCTTGACATTACACCTGTAAGTCCATAGTCTAAACATGTTTGGTAATTAAATATACCTATATTAACTAACCTATGTTTCCATATTTTATTGAATGTCAGTATATTATGCATCTCATTTAGTGTTGTAAAACAATTTCTAGTAAAATCCAAAATATCCTCAATTAAAAACGGTGAAATCGAGTCTAAGTTCACTTCGTTGGGTCTGTAAAACGCTGCATGCATTCTCGCACCCGAAACCCTCTCATAGAATTCCATTATTTTTTCCCTTTCTTCAAAAGCCCAAAATATTGATGACATGCTACCTACGTCTAATGCGTGACAAGCTATAGCCAACATATGGTTCAGAATTCTGGTTAATTCGTCGTATAATGTCCTAACTTGTGAACACGTGGACGAGTAGTTCGTCGTACCCAATAATGACTCTATCGCTAAACAATAGGCGTGCTCTTGCACCATCATCGAACAGTAGTCAAATCTATCAAAATAAGGTAACGATTGTAAATAAAACCTATCCTCCATCAATTTTTCAGAACCTCTATGTAAGAGGCCCACATGTGGGTCAGCCTTTTCAACTATCTCACCATTTAACTGCAATATTAACCTTAATACTCCATGCGCTGCAGGATGCTGTGGTCCAAAATTTATATTCATTGTTTTTATATTTTTCATATTCGTTATATCTTTTGGTACATTTGGCTTCCAAATTTGGAATATACTTCTATTCATGTATTTTATTTGTTTTTTCAAAGCTCACTACAACAGGCTTTGAACAGCCCATATTATGGTATTTCTATAATATACCTAAATATATTTATATACGTTTTTTTATTATACCTCTTTTTTAGTTTACTGTTCCTATATGATATAAAAAAAATAAAGACACTGAACAACTTAAAAGTTTTTAACAAATATAACTTCACATCACTAACAATTGTTTTGACTATTTTGTCTATGTCTGGTATACCCCCACTAATAGGATTTGTCGGTAAATTTCTACTTTTTAATTTTTTATTTTTAACACAAAAGTATATCTTTCTATTCGGTTTTTCTATTCTAAATTTCTTTTCGATATACTTTTACGTACAAAACTTAAGGTTTTTAGTTAGTAAAAGCCAAGCTAATTTTTTCTTAATATGCGGTTATTATGTTTTGTTCAACAAAACCATAATAAATATACTTGTTATTTTAAATGTATTTAATTTTTTTAGCATAATATATGTAGAAGACGTACTGTATATGGTTATTAATATATTCTTATATAAAAACGCGTAGTCATCCGAAATTATTTTATTAACTTTGTCAACAATTTCACAAATTTTTAAGAAACCAAGATCCTTTAAAAAAAAACTCAACCCAATATTAAGTGATAGACCTCAAATAAAAGGTGTTGTATTAAAGGTACGAATTACTACACCGAGAAAACCTAATTCCGCAAGACGTCCCGTCGTTAAGGTACTATTTTCCAATAAAGTTCAAAGGGTTGCTCATATCCCGGGCAAAGGCCACAATCTTAGAAAGCATTCTGAGGTTTTAGTCTCTGGTGTCGGGGCTCGAGATTTACCAGGTGTCCATTTTTCTTGTGTGAGAGGTGTTTACGATTTTTCCCCTGTTTTTGGAAAGGTCAGACGTAGGTCTATATATGGTGTTAAAAGACCAGATGTACTGAAGAAGAAACTTAGAAGAAGATTTCGAGTTTAAAGATGCAACCCTGATTTAGTTAAAAATGAGAGTAGATTATGTAGTTACGCCAGCAAAAGCGGTTGTTTCTTGAGCAAGACAAGGGTCATTTTGGCCCTTAACATTTGGTTTAGCTTGTTGCGCTGTGGAAATGATGCATGCTACGGTTAGCAGGTATGATTTCGATAGATTTGGTGTTATATTCAGACCAACCCCAAGACAAGCAGATTTTATCATAGTTGCGGGTACTCTAACAAATAAAATGGCACCTGCCCTTAGAAGAATATATGAACAAACCATGGATCCAAAATGGGTTATATCGATGGGAAGTTGTGCCAACGGTGGTGGTTATTACCATTACTCGTACAGTGTTGTACGTGGGTGTAACAGGATTATACCGGTAGATATATATATCCCTGGATGTCCCCCAACAGCAGAAGCCTTAATGTTCGGCGTTATACATTTACAAAAGATTGTGTTTAGACAAATTAATGAAGAAGGTAAAAAACTTGATAGAAAACAAGGTTTTGATAAATACCTTTAGGAAAGTGAAGGCAAGGAACTATGTAAACAAATCAACACTAAAGAAAAGAAGTTTTTTTTTTTTGAAGTTTAAGGTTGTTAAAGCAAGTACTGTCAACACCAATTTATCAATTAAAAATTTCTTTAATAGTTCGTTTGTTGAACATTATACTGTCCCCAACACAAAAGTTAATTTATACTTCAAGCATCACAAGTTTATCAAAAGTACAGTAATGTTCATTAAATTAGATTTTTAATAAGGTACACAAACCCACTACTACAACACAACGATTTAAAAAATCTATCTTTTTATTAAAGTACAGAAAAGTTAAAAAACATTTTAAAGTTTTCACTAAAAATAATTCCGGTAGAAACAATAGCGGTACAATAACTGTATTTTCCAAAGGGTTTAAAAAAAGTACTAATCTAGTACCTTTGGTGAACCCCGTTACTTGGGACAAACATTTATCATCAACAGTATCCATATTCCGTGCTAAAAAAAAATTAATAACCCTTAACAAACATATAACAGGCTCATTCTCTATAAAACCGCTTATATTAGGCGTGTCTTTAGGTCAACTTACCTTCACTTCAAATTTACCCAAAAAATTTTGAGTAAACGATCTCCCTGGTAGCCTAGTCCTCTTAAAGTTCCTATCCAAGTTCAGTGTGCTTTCGAATATTTACGTAAACGGGTGTAGAAAATATTCACTATCTAACGGTACCTTTTCCCAGATTTTAGAATTCTTTTATGATTTTAACTTAGTAAAAGTAACATTACCATCCAAGCAAACTAAATTGCTATCCGGGTGAAACTTCGCAATTATTGGTAGAAACGCACAACAAGATTTTAAATACAATAGGTTAGGGAAAGCTGGTATTAATTACCTCTTGGGAAAAAAGCCAAAGGTCAGAGGTGTTGCAAAAAACCCCGTAGATCATCCGCACGGTGGTAGAACTAAAACGAATCAACCTGAGGTTTCCCCATGAGGATGAATAGCTAAACGAAATAAATAATATTTTTTAAAATGGCAAGGTCAAGTTGAAAATTTAATTTTATAAACTCAAATATTTATAAAAACATTTTTTTAAATAAATTTAAAGCATTCAAAATAGTTAGATTATTTTGTAGAAGTTCCTCTATACCAAAAATTCTTTTGAAAAGGTCTGTATACATCTATAAAGGTAATATTTATGCAAAGATACTCTTCACCAAATACCACATCTGCTATAAGGCTGGTGAGTTTGCAATCACTCGAAAACCATTTAGTTTTCCATTGAAGAATCCTAAAAAGGTAAAAAGGTAAATATTTAATAATAATAGGTCAATCGAGTTTACCAATATTAAGCAGGTCTGGGATATACATGTATTGAAACAATTGCTGATTAAATAACTTTAATTTTAAAAATTTTTTAAATAAGACTCTTTTTTTAGAAAACTTATTTAGCTTCCTATTTTGTGAAAAAATCTTCCGAAATTTTTTTACTAAGCGCCTGGAAAAATCTGATGCGAAAAGCTTTTACTTCAAAAATGTATTTTTTAAAAAAATCAGGAAAAAATTTTATTTTAAAAAAGATAAACTTTTATTTTATAAAAGGGGAACCAAATTGAACTTAAATACACATAAAAGTAAAAAATATAACTTTACTAAAGTCTGGTTCATTAAATATAACAATTTTATCCTAGCCACTCTTTTTGTGTATTTTTATTTTAAAATCAGGGGTAAGAAGATACAACCGAAAAAAAAATCATCTCTACAAAGAGCACCCTCGGTTTTTTGAAAAAAAAGACGTGGACCTAACTTAAAAAAAAAACTTTTTTTGAAAAGAAATTACTTTATGTTCTAGTTTTGCGTGAAGGAAAGAAAATAAACGGTTACATATTTTACTCCAGTTACTCAATATCTGATTTTTTTTTTAAACATTCTTGCTACGGTTTTTCAAAAAAATTATTTAGTATTTTATCACTAAGATTAGAGAGTAGGATAGATAAAAAATCAAAAGACTTAAGAACATCACAACTTATTACAGTCTACAAAATCTTGCTAGGCGTAGTACCAGATAACAAGAGTTTTAAAAAAAAACTTGTATTTAATATATTCATGCTTGACTTAATTAATTCTTATCGTGGTTTAAGGCACGCTTTTGGTTTACCAGTAAGAGGTCAGAGAACATGAACAAACTCTTGGTCATGCTACAGATCTAACCTAGTACTAAGGCAATTTAAAATAAAACTTTCGAAACGTTTGTATACGTCCATAACTATTAACGAGCTAAACATAGCATATTTAGCTGAACAGATAAACAGTTTATGAAAACTACAGTGGGATTCTGAGTGGAAAAAAGCTAAAAGGCAAAGACAAATTCAAGCAAAAAAGTCCCGTAATTTTTATAATGTAGATTTGAAGACCATTGCATCTGCTAACGTTTCAGTAAAAGGTAAGAAAAAAAATGTAAGCTACGTTGTTGGGTTTGATCCCGGCTTCACCAAATACGTTTTAAAACAATCAATCAGGTACAAGAATAAGTAAATTGTTGTATAAGTATCTACAATACCTAAAAATGAAGGCGTTTAAAATACTTTAAACAGCATTTGTAGCAATCTAACAAATTACAAAAAAATAATCAATTAAATTTTATCGAAATTTACTAAAGTATATCAAAATACGATTAACAAGTATTTCTAAAAAAAAATTACACAAAAATAAATTATTAAATAATTGATTAAAAAACGATTCAAAATAGAATTGATTATACTACTCGTAATCTACTTTCTCAAATTTCATAAAAATATTTATCTTAACCTTTTTTTAAAAAAAAGTTTACTAATCAAAACAAATATGAAAAAGAATCTCTTTTTTAAAAAAAGGAACTCACAGATTAGTTTAATATCAAAAAGGCTAACAATTGTACTAAAAAAAAGAAAAGATGATAAAGAGTCTAGGTTTAAAAAGGTTGACAAGGGCAATTTTTTCTTTAAAAAATTTTTTTTTAAAACATTGCTTAAGAGTAGGAAATTCCTAAAGGGTTTTTTTTTTTTAAATAACAAAGTAAGGCAAAAAAAAATTACAAAAATAATTTTTAAAAGTAAAAAAAAATAATAATCGGGTAAAGGAAAAACGAATGAAAAAACATTTTTAAACACGCTTCTAAGAAGTCATTTCTTTTTTTTTATTAAGGATTTGATGTCTTTTATAAAAATTGGTCATATCTACTTAAACAGTACACCTATATTTAATTATAATATTGTAATTTGTGAAGGCGACTGCATCCAGTTACCAATATTTAAGAAAATGTATAAGTACATGCAATTCTCCAGAAAAATTTTAAAAAAAAAGACAGCGTTATATAAAAATACCTCCTGGAAGTTTTTTAAACAAAAGTTTTTAAAAAAGAAACAACAACTCAAGTTTAAAAAAAGAAAAACACCTAAGTACCTTTACCTCTTCCTTTTGTTTAAACTAAATGTTCCGAGACACTTAGAGATTGATTACAATACGCTCACTATATTTTTTTTAAGAAAACAAAGTATTTTTGTTCAATCATCATATTACCTAAACAAGCTGTTTTCCTTTAAACTATTTTCACTATATAACTTTAAAAAAATCAACTAAAAACTAGGCATTTTAAGCACGTGGGTATATTTGGATTAACTCTAAATTTTGAATTAGTGGACAATAAGGGTTTTAGTTTTTCTTTTCTCAACTACGATGCAGGCATACACACAATGTATAGTGGTGTGGATTGAATTTATACGCATGTAGAGACTTTATACATGTACGATTTTAAAATCGTATATTTCTGGTTACTTAATAGTGTGTTTGATGAGTCAATTGACTTCTTTTTTATATCAGTTTGGTACATATCGTTACAAACATCAGGTTTACAACTTTTTTGATCAGTTATGTTAGATAGTTACATAGTCTCCAGTTTATTCCAGTTTAGTTTAACTGATGAATGGGTAAGGAGTTATATTTCCAGCAAAGATTCTGCCTTATTTGTTATACATCATCCTGAGTCAATATTTTTTAAGAACCAGATATTGAATAACTTCTTTTTTGACTTCTTAGCTGATATAAATATCTCAGCTATCCAATACTTGGATTCGCAGTCATTACTTACACCTATTATGTTGTTCCCTCAATTATTGTTCATAGCTTATGTTGGCTTCTTTTTTGTGTCATTCTTTTTCTCATTTTATTCCACATCCTCAAAGGAAGAATCCACTGTAGATGCTGATTATTTGTCTGCTAGTATTACCGTAGAATCTGAGAAGGAGATTGGATCTATCGATGATATACTTATGCCAAGCATAGTATTGCTATACACCTTCGGTTGGTACTTCTACCTACATTGTTGAAATATATTATCCGCTACACCCGAATTAATCTTCTTCTTCTTCTTTTTTCCGTTGCTATATTATACAATTGGAAATACACCTTCATTCTTATTATATGATTTCGGTATTTTATATAATTGTTATTTAAGAGGTATTGCCCCATCCCCTACTCTGGTGTTTGAGTTAATGTACGATTATATTGCTGTGATATCTTTCTACGTTAGGGTTTTAACACAAGGTGTTAGACTAGCTTTGATGTTTTTTGCGTATGCAGGTATGCACGATTACGTATTATATATGGATTACAGTCATAGGTATTTAACAGGAAATGAATCCATTTGGGAAGAAATATCTAACGTCAACGCTTCGGTATCATCATTTACATACTTCTTTTTAGGAGTACTTCCAGGACACTTATTAAATTGAATTTATGAAGTTTTCCATACGTTCTTTGTAGTTACTGGCCAACTTGTCGCTTACATCGCTATGATATTTTGATTGTTTTTATTCTTATTCACATTTTTCGTCATCGAAAAACAAGAAAACTATTTCCAAGAAAGAAGAAAATTTAGACAAGACCTTTTAAAAAAAATACGCAATATTAATAAATAAGGGTTAGTATTCCCTTTACTATAATTATGTTAAAATTCCCACAAAAAAAATTTAAATGGTCAGGTAAAGCACAATCAGGATTTTACTTTGACTTCTTTTTAAAGAAATTATCTGAAGTCTTTATAAGAAATATTTTTATATACGCGGCCTTATTTTTTGGTGAAAAGTACCTCATTGAACAACTAACTAAAAAAATTATCCATAATTTTATATTCAATTCAAGCAAATTTTTGGGGTGAACATCTTTGAATTTTACGTGATTTTTTTACGTGTCCTTGTGTATAGTCCTATATTCGACCCTTCTTATAAATATAATATTTTTATTCATCTAAACCATCTTTTCTTATAACCATATTGTTTTTTTTAGTAAATCTTAATATGTATTTAAGATTGAAGACAGGAGTACCACCTTCTAAGGCTAAATTTTTTAAACCTGATAGTAAATAAGTATCGTGAGAGAAAGGTGAAAAGATTTTTTTTTAAAATTTAAAAGATCCTGAAATTTAACGCTATAAACAGTTAGAGCAATTAGTTCTAGCGTACCTTTTGCATAATGGACCAGTGAGTTTATTTTAGTAGCGAGCTAACGCGCAACGAAAGTGTAATAGTTACTATTATAAGACCCGAAGCTAAACGATTTAATAATGACTAGGTTGAAAATTTTTATTGGAGGACCGTACTCGTGAATGTTGCAAAATTCTGGGATAAGTTGTTATTAGGAGTGAAAGGCTAACCAAGTTTAGTGATAGCTGGTTTTCCACGAAATCTATTTACGTAGATAAATAAATTATATTTGTTACAGGTAGATAAAATTTTGTTTTAAATTAATTTCACGAGATTAATTAAAAACTTTGTATTTCCGAATTGTAATAAATTTTTTATAAAACAGACTATTAGCGCTAAGGTTTATAGTCAAGAGGGAAACAGCCCAGATTGAGAGATAAAGCATCCAATTGTTACCAATTATTAAGAAGCAATATTAAGGTTTTTAAGAGGTAAGCTTGGAAGCAGCTATCCTTTAAAGAAAGCGTAATAGCTCATTAAAAGCATATAAATTTTTGCAAAATTTTTGTATTAATTTTGTTTCATAAATGTCAGAAAATAAGTAACAAGCTGAATTTACAAATTTATGGTAGTGGAATATTATATATGCTGTTTAAGTAAAATTGTGAAATTTTATGGAGGTATTATAAAAATTTATACTGGTGTAAGTAATAGATATAATGTGAAAATCATTATCGCCTTAAATCTAAGAGTTGCTTTGTTAAGATAATCTTACAAAGTGTAATACAACTTCTAATACTAAACTGTTTGGTTTTGTAGATGGGGGATTATTAAAATTCTAGTTCTATTTTTTTAAATAAAGTATTTAATGCTATATCAGCGTTAAATACAAACTAGGATCGGGAAAAATTTAATCAATAACTGTATTAACACTAACACAAGTTGATTGGTTGAATAAACTAAGGTGTAAGGAATAATAGTATTAAAGGAACTAGGCAAATTAACTTCGTAACTTCGGGATAAGAAGGACTATTAGTAACAAAAAAGAGGGGGTAGCGACTGTTTAATAAAAACATAAGATTTTGCTAAATTAAAAAATGATGTATAAAATCTGACACCTGCCCGGTGCTGCAAGGCAAAAAAGAAATGTTTTAGCATTTTTTATAAACCCCAGTAAACGGCGGCCGTAACCCTGACGGTCCTAAGGTAGCGAAATTCCTTGACGGGTAAGTTCCGTCCTGCATGAATGGTGTAACGACTGCCCCGCTGTCTCTAATACTATTCCTATGAAATCGAAATAGATGTGAAGATACATCTTTGTATAGCTAGACGGAAAGACCCCGTGCACCTTTACTATAACCTATTACAATGTATAATTATAATTTATATAGATATGTAGGAGATTTTCAAAAATGGAAAACTACTTTAATTATATATTATATATGTTTTTATCAAAATTTTAATAAAATCTTGTAGGTCGGTAGTTTAACTGGGGCGGTTACCTCCTAAAATGTAACGGAGGCGTTTATAAATCTAATTTTAACAAATTTTTAATTTGTGTAAACTTGTAATAAAAAAAATTAGATTGATTAATGTACATACTTGTATATTAAGGATGTTAGTCTAATATATTGACCCGGTATATATTTGTGGAATTTATATCGATCAACGGATAAAAGGTACGCCGGGGATAACAGGCTAATGAATTTTGCGAGTTCTTATCAATAAATTCGTTTGGCACCTCGATGTCGACTCATCACATCCTAGTGGTGAATAATCTGCTAAGGGTTCGGCTGTTCGCCGATTAAAGTGGTACGTGAGTTGGGTTTAGAACGTCGTGAGACAGTTTGGTCCCTATCTACTATACAAAATAAAATAATAACAGAGTTTCAACCTCAGTACGAGAGGACCGGGAAGAGTTAACCTATAGTATACCACTTATTTGATAAAAGTATTGGTGGTAAGCCACGTTAATATATGATAATATTCTAAATAGAATCAGTTTTTGTGTATTATTTAATAAAAAAAATTTAAAAAAGTTTTTTTATTGTGCAAATTTATTGAAAAATCAGTAATGGTAAGAGATAATTTCACAAATTTTTAAATCTTTGATAATGTTGTGTGTTATACCTATGTGGCGGAATTTGGTAGACGCGTGTGGCTTAAAACCACATCCTTTTGGGTATCGGTTCAAGTCCGATTATAGGTAGTTTTATTATTATTGAAGTTGTAATCGCGTTAAAAGAATGCCTAAGGTTTAAAAAAATACGTTAATTTATAAACGTTACCCATTTTGTAAATTCTTCTTTGATTTTTATATCTATTTGAAATAAATGGTTTTGTTCTTATCTAATGAAGTGAAATATCTTAGTAATTAGTAAATAACCCAATTGTGATAAAGTAGTGATGAGCGAAAACACAGCCTAAATCTTCTATGTTTGAATTTTTTTGAAAAAAAAGCCAAAGAAGGTAAAAGCCCTGTAAATCAACTTATTAAGTCGTCCGGGTGGTCTCAATGTGGGCTCATTCCCCATTATTCTAAAGTTCGATTCTTTAGGACGACACTTCTTAATTTAGTCACTGCACTACTAATAACAAAAAATATTCAGTCATACATAAACATGTACATCTACTTAAGTAAACTTCAACTAAGAACTAAATACAGACATACGTTATATATGGAGTACGTGGCCAACGATTTTATTAAAATTAATAAAATTAACTTTTTTAAATCAATACCCTTCTTTAAGCTCATATTACCTAAACAAGGAACAACGAAACTCTTGTACTTTTTGGCAAACGCATTTTCCCTAGGCATAAATGCGTTATTCATGGACTACAACTACAACTACAACTATTTACCATTAAGCAACGATATAATATTTAGTAGGTCCGCTAAAACGTTTTCCAAAACCATTAAGTATTTTAATATTGGGATCATTTTGTATTTTGATCTAAGTAACAAGAAGTTTATATTTAAGAAAGCATCAAATCAGAAACTAATGAACATATCTTTGACAAACAAAACTGATTCAAAAAAATTTGACCTAAATCTTAATTTTTGTAACACTAAAATTTCCAATTATATGATTTACTTGCTCGTAATCAATACATACTTAAAGGTAAGGTGTTAATTTTTATACATAGGTGGTTCAACATTACTTCTTTTCTAATCTACTAATATCAACCATAAATATACTACTTATAGGTACTTTTTTAGCGTACATAGTTTATTTTTTTTCGTATAAGAACCAGTACCAGAATCTCATCAAATACGATATAACATACAATTTTATAAAAACATTATTGACGGTAACGCTCGCCTTGTCATTCTCCCTATTTCTATTATTTTTCTATTATTTTTACATTTACTACAACTTTATAAACAATTATAACATATTCAACCAGTATAGGCTTATACCTAAGATTTTCGTAAACATACTTTTCATTTGGTTAGAATTTTCAGTAGACTTCTTTGGTATAGTACTATTGTTTTTAGCTTACTTTGTAGGTATATTATCATTACTGGCCTTAGATAACAGGATTTTTTGAAAAAATATAAAATATATGTTTTCATTGAATATATTCATAATAATTGTTTACTTTTACGTATTTTCTACGAATATATTACTATTCTTTTTATTTTACGAGTTCCTACTAATTCCGTCATTTCTGATAGTGTACTTTATAAGTCCAAGTAGGAGAGCTATTCAAGCATCCTTATATTTTCTAATCTGAACTCAGATAGGCTCATTCTTAGTTTTGCTAGTTATTGCTTATTTGATATCTGTTGTAGGTAGTAGTAACTTCTCTGACATAAAAACTTACAACTTTTCCTATAATGAGTCATTTTTTTTGTACCTTTTCCTGTTCCTAGGTTTCGGATTTAAAGTCCCTTTATGACCTTTTCATTATTGATTAACCAAAACCCATGTTGAAGCTCCCGCTGGTTTCTCTATGTATCTTAGCGGGTTTCTAGTTAAAAGTGCTGTGTACGGATTTTATAAAATCACCAATCTACTTGGTAATGATATAAATACTACACTATTTTCAACCATTTGTATGGTAGGTATTATCGATGCATCATTAAAAATGTGAGGTCAAACTGATCTAAAAAAGTTAGTAGCTTATGGTACAATACAAGAAATGAACTTAATATTTTTAACATTTTGTTGAGGTGACACAAACGCCATCCTAGGTGGTATTTTATTTTCCTTGACACATGGTGCGTTATCAGCACTTATGTTTTTCATTGTCGACTGCTTACAAAGAAGGTTTAATTCAAGGTCTGTAGTCGAGATTTCTGGAATCTTACAAATAACCCCTACTCTTGGTATTTCAATTATTGCGATGTGCGTTTTATATGCTGGTCTACCCGGCACGTTAAAATTTACTTGTGAATTTTACATATTTTGTGGCTTATTTGAAATAACACCGACACTAACATTAATACTATTTTTCGTTGCAAATGTTTTAGGTCTGGTGGGGTTTTCGAAATGTTGATTTGATGCCACTTTTGGTATGTCGTTAAAGAATCATAAACTAGCACCATTTGACTTAAACACCAAAGAGTTATATATTATATATATTTCAATTGTTTTCTTACTTTTATTTCCTTTTTTTTCAAATCTCTTTTTCTAGTTTTTATTCTAACTTCAGTTAGATATGATTTGGAATCTTTCAAGAACTAATTGGATTAATCTCTCATTACAGCTGGGGTTGTATTAGGGGCCGTTGCCGGTTCGATTCCGGCGGTTCTTTTATGTTTAATATGCTAGTAAAGTTCCTAAAAACTTACACGATATGAGGTCAATATATACAAGAAAAACATTACAGTGTTTTTTATATTATACTGGTAGTGTCATCCATGACTTTTATTTTTTTTAACCTAATGCTTTATATTTAGTCATCTTCAATAACACAAACAACTCTTATTAAATTTATTTGTAAAAATCTACCAATATGTTAGTGTATTTAGCCTCGTGTACACATGATTTTCTTCAGTTTATATTTGTTGACGTATCGGGAAGCGCATCAACTTCACCATATCAAGTCGACAATATAGCTGATGGCGTATTGGATAAAACAGATTTAAATCGAGAGCGATCGCCCCTTTTTGATCGTAAAAAAGGACTTTTTGATCGTAAAAAAGGGCAGCATTTTCTTAATTACCCAGAGGAAACATACTACTATTTAAGTAGGCGTTCCAACTATTGATGTTTTTTTAGGTTAAACTGCAATGGACCTGTGATTAACAAAACTCATCTCACGTTATGTGACATTAATATGCATAAACTAGTTTTTAAGGAAAGTATCATGAGTCACGAACTAAAGAACGTATTTAGGAATTATATTTTTATAAACGCTTTTGAAACAAAACCTAGATTACACCTTCATTTCTATTTTTTTGAATTTTATTATCAGAGCAGGATTACTCCAGGAATATGATGGAAATTGTACAATTTTGAGTGAGACAATATGGTTGGGTGAGAATTAAGATATAATAATATTAGGTGTTCGAATGTTCATTGTTGGGACGTAACTAATGACTTTATAAGAGACGGTTTGATGTTTACTCGTAGCCCAAGATACTGATTGGGTTGTGGTAGTGGTTTATATTGATTCCCTGAATTAAATACCATACCCCACCACTCGTATTTAACTTCTTACATACAAAATAAAAACGAAACACCTTCCTGGGTTCTAGAAAACTTACCAGCATCACTCATCTTGGGTTATCCAAGTTTAATATCAGAAGAGTCTTCAACCTGAATTAAAGGTTTAATTGGGTGTATGTTTTAATTCTAAAGTTAGGGCCTTGTAATAGTATCATTTTCATTATCAACATTATAATACTTTAATTACTATACATCACTATTATAACCTTCAATAATTATTAATTGATATTGGGGGTTGTAATAGTATCATTTTCATTATCA
>Ga0105055_10004408_pt1 | contig 20615 bp, 24 predicted proteins | sample BON03_FD_78090 | JGI IMG/M metagenome (GOLD analysis project Ga0105055, IMG submission 78090) | Freshwater microbial communities from Lake Bonney liftoff mats and glacier meltwater in Antarctica - BON-03 | ecosystem: Environmental > Aquatic > Freshwater > Ice > Glacier meltwater | place: Lake...
AACAACTGAATGATTTCAGACTGGACCACCTATAGCAAATACTCTTGTTACACCAATACCTAATTTTGTTTTTTAAATGAACAATTTAAGCTGGCCCGTGACGAAACGATGACCGAGGCCGAAAAAGGATTATCACATTTATAAATAATCCGACTCCTCTGCTGCCAACCTTCTTTCATCCATTAAATCTTCTATCCGTCTTCTTGCCTCTAAATTCAGATCATATTTTTCAACATCGCGCTTTTGAAAATACACCTCAACCTCCTCATCATCTTCTTCATCAACTTTGTCATCATACTCTTCGGTATTTAGATCTTCTTTTTTCATACACAATCCACCCGCACGACGAAAGTCCGTGCAAAAATTAATTGAAAAATATCAAGATGCCTTAATTAAGCCAATCAACATGCATAAACTATACATAATATATTGGAATAAGTTATCTAGAACAAAAAAATAAAAGCCATGCTCTTATTAATGCTTAGTTATATATCATATATTTTTTAAAAATCAATCATTATTTTAAACGCGACTAACAAAAAATAAAACTCGGTATAACTTTAGGGATAACGTTGGGGTAAAGCGAGTTAATCAAGAGGATAAGATCAGCTAAAAACCTACTTTTATGCTTATGCAAGATCTATTCCATCTTAAACGCAGGGTTTTTTAACATGATAAAATTAAATATAACTTGTTGTTAATAAATATAAAAATACACTTATACATTAATCTTGCGTTCCTTATAATAAGTATAAGAAATATATATACTTAATATATTATTATTATGTTTACCCTCTTGTTTAAATCAGCTTTAGTTAATGAAATATTATTTTTAAAAAAGACCGAGTAAATTTAAAACCTTAGGATAACTACAGAATAAGCAGGTGAATAAGTAAGGGTAAACACACCTAAAAATAGGTTTTGTAAGTTATCCAGAATCTATAGCAGTTTAAATACAGGTGTTTTAAACATGAAAATAAAACTGTAAGTTACTTGATATATAATATAAATTTAAATTTATACATAATACTGACGCCTATAATAATAAATATGGGTAATATACTTAAACTTAATATTTATTAAGCCATGACGTGTTTAACTAAAGTTATCAGGATGAAAAAATATGTTTGACAGATGGACTATTTTTTTCTATTATGGCCAGCTTTGAAATCGTAACGAGTTTTAGACATGAAACGTACTTTTCAACCTAGTAATATCAAGCGCAAACGTGATCACGGCTTCCGTGCTCGTATGGCAACCCGCTCAGGTCGTAATGTTATTCGCCGACGACGTGCAAAAGGTCGTAGCCGTTTATCTGCTTAATGCTTAGTTTTTCTAAATCACGGCGCTTATTAACACGAGAAGAATATGATCGTGTTTTTAAGAATGCATATAAATTAACAACACCTGAATTTACGGTGTTGTTTTGTGATAACAAACATGAGCGAGCACGACTCGGATTGGTGATATCCAAGAAAATGATTCATAAAGCACACGATCGAAATAAAATTAAGCGTATGTTACGTGAATCATTTCGCTTGAATACAAAAATACCCGCCGTTGACGTGGTGGTTTTAGCACGATCCTGTGTTACAGAAGCTGAGCCAGCCCGTGTACGGTCTAACTTGGATAAGCTATGGAATACATTATCCGTACGACACGCTTCCTAGTTACCCGCTCTATCAAGTTATATCAATATGTACTGAGCCCCTTTTTAGGGCCTCGCTGCCGATTTTATCCCAGTTGTTCGGATTACGCTTTGGATTCTTTCCAAGAACACGATATTTTAAGAGCGAGTTGGCTTACCATTCGTCGTTTGATGCGTTGTCATCCGTGGTCTTCGGGCGGTTATGATCCTGTGTTACCGCAAACCAAACCTACTTTTAACTCTAAAGAGAAATCTTAATGGATATTCGACGTATTATGTTACTTGCCGCTTCAGGCATGCTTTCTTATGCTTTATGGACAGCGTGGCAAGTGGATTACCCCCAAAGCACGCCGGTACATACATCAACCGTGACAAGCACACAGACCCCAGGTTCAATTCTACCAACCTTGGTAGGATCGGATACCGCCAAACCAGAACGTGCTCAGGCTGATGCAGATTTTCCAAGTATGGGTGATGATAAAAAAGACGACGCACGTTTTGTCTCCATCAAAACAGACGTACTTGACCTTCGTATTGATTTAAATCAAGGCGATGTGGTTGGTGCGCAACTCACAGAGTATCCTGAAAGTGTTACGCATAAAAATAAGCCGTTTACGTTATTGAGTGATAGCTCAAGTACACGTTATGTTGCGAACAGTAATATTTTGGTTGTGGATCACAATGCACTTAAGCACATGACGTCAGAATTTCATGCTGAACGTACAAACTACACGCTTGATGCCGATCAAAATCAATTGGTTGTTAATTTAGTTGGTAAAAATAACGACGGTGTTTCCGTTAAAAAAGAATTTATTTTTAAACGTGGTAGCTATCTGATTGACGTACATTATGCCTTAACTAATCAAGGTGATGCGGCGTGGAAAGGTTATATGAACACGCAATTATTACGTGCTCTACCTAAAGAAGATAAATCCAGTCCGTTTCATGTTGGATCCTATACGGGCGCGTCTTATTCCAGCCCAGGTCATCATCGTTATGAAAAAGTGACGTTTAAAGATATGGATAAACATGCCCTTGATACCGATGTTGAAGGCGGTTGGTTTGCCATGCAGCAGCATTATTTTTTAACGGCATGGATACCTTTGGCTAACTCAAAGAATCGTTTTTACACCCGTACGGTCGATGGTAGTTATGCAATAGGTTCTATGAGTCAGGCTATTTATCTTAAGCCCGGTGAACAGCAAACGGTTGGTTCTCAGCTTTATTTAGGGCCTGAAACAGCAGATGTGTTAAAGGCTATTGCACCAGGCCTAGATTTAACGATTGATTATGGTTGGCTGTGGTTTATCTCATCACTTATTTTTTCTTTGATGAGCATGATTTACCAACTTATAGGTAACTGGGGCTGGTCTATTGTTCTGGTGACGTTATTAATTAAACTTGCGTTTTATCGCTTGTCGGCTAAAAGTTATCGGTCGATGGCAGGTATGAGACAATTACAGCCAAAATTGCAAGCGTTGCGTGATAAGTTTGGTGATGACAAAGCCAAAATAAGCCAAGCGACCATGGCGTTGTATAAAACAGAAAAAATTAATCCCCTTTCGGGTTGTTTACCGATGATTGTTCAAATACCTGTGTTTATTGCGTTGTACTGGGTGTTGGTCGAGAGTGTCGAATTGCGCCAGGCACCGTTTGTTTTGTGGATTAACGACTTGGCTTCGCCGGATCAATGGCATGTGTTACCACTCATCATGGGTGCTACGATGTTTATTCAACAGCGTTTGAATCCAACGCCTCCGGATCCTATGCAAGCTAAGTTGATGATGTTTTTACCTGTTTTATTCACAGGGTTGTTTTGGAACTTTCCTGCAGGGCTTGTATTGTATTGGACCGTAAATAATACATTAACTATTTTGCAGCAATGGTATATTACTCGTCAGTATGTGAGTAAGTAAAACCATGACAGTGGATACGATTGTTGCGGTAGCTACGCCTCCAGGACGTGGGGGCGTGGGTATACTTAGGCTATCAGGTCCTTTGGCTTCTGCAATAGCCAAACGTCTTACGCGTCGTGACGAACCTCTCGTTCCAAGAGTGGCTCATTACCGTGCTTTTTATCCAGAAGATACAACTGACCAAGCATGGATAGATACAGGTTTATTGCTATATTTTGAAAATCCCCATTCGTTTACAGGCGAAGATGTTGTTGAGCTTCAAACCCATGGTTCGCCACGTGTATTAGATCGTTTGTTATCTGAATGTGTGATTTGTGGTGCGAGACTTGCTCGGCCTGGCGAATTTTCAGAGCGTGCTTTTTTAAATAATAAAATCGATCTTGCTCAAGCTGAGGCTATTGCTGATTTGATTCACGCAAACTCTGAAACAGCAGCGCGCTTAGCCGTGCGCTCGTTACAGGGTGATTTTTCTAAAAAAATAAACGCAATTAACGAACAACTTGTAACCTTACGGTTGTATGTTGAGGCGGCAATTGATTTTGCAGATGAAGAAATTGATTTTTTAAGTGATGGAAAAGTCGCTGCGTTATTTAATCATGTATTTGCTGATCTCTTGGCCGTGCAAGCCGGTGCATCGCAAGGCGCATTGCTTCGTGAACATTCGGTTGTTGTTATTTCAGGACCACCGAATGCGGGTAAATCTACCCTACTCAATGCTTTGTCAGGTCAAGATCTTGCGATCGTCACGGATGAGGCAGGTACAACGCGCGACCTTATGCGAGAAGATATTTTAATCGACGATATTCCATTGCAATTGATTGATACCGCAGGTTTGCGAGAAAGTGATCATCGCATTGAGCAAGAAGGTATTAAGCGTGCTTGGCAAGCGATTAAACGCGCAGATGTGGTTTTGATGATGTTTGATATAGCAGATGAAACCTCAGGCATGGGCTTGGATCAAGCGATTCAAGATGCTTTGCCTAAGCATGTTCCTGTGATTAAAGTTTTAAATAAAATAGATAAAATATCAACCATAACACCCTACCAAGATGGTCCTAATATTTATCTTTCAGCCAAGCATGGTGAAGGTTTAGATTTGTTAAAATCAGCTATAAAAAATGCTTTGGGTCATCAACCAACCGAAGGATTGTTTCTTGCGCGGCGTCGGCATCTTGATGCGTTAAATCAAGCGCATGGATGTTTGATATCAGGAAAAAAACAGTTGTTTGATCATAAAGCCGGTGAATTGCTCGCGGAAGATTTGCGGCAAGCACATGATGCGTTATGTGAAATAACCGGCGAATTTACCACGGATGATTTGTTAGGAAAAATATTCTCGACGTTTTGTATTGGAAAATAATTAAAATACTTGTATTTTAGAATATTATCTAGACAAAGGATTCTGTCATGATTTGTTCAAATATTCTCGATGTTATTGGTAAGACACCTATTGTTAAAATAAATCATCTTGCAAAACACCTGGCTTGTGATGTGTACGCAAAGTGTGAGTTTTTAAATCCTGGCGGATCGGTTAAAGATCGCATTGGATTTGAGATGATAAAGCATGCGGAGCAACTCGGTAAAATAAAACCGGGTGACACACTGATTGAACCCACATCGGGTAATACCGGTATAGGGCTTGCTTTAGCGGGTGCGGTTTTAGGCTATAACATTGTTATCACCATGCCTGAAAAAATGAGTCAAGAAAAACAAGTGGTGCTTGAGTGCCTCGGTGCGACCATTTATCGAACGCCGACGGAAGCAGCTTGGGACGCGCCAGATAGCCATATTTCTTTGGCGAAAATATTACAAAAAAAACTGCCGAATGCGTATATTTTAGATCAGTATTCGAATCCTGATAATCCTTATGCGCACTACTCTGGGACGGCTCAAGAGATTATTGATGATTTTAATACGGATTTAGATATGGTCGTTGCTGGCGTTGGGACCGGAGGTACGATAACAGGTCTTGCAAAGCGCCTTAAAGAACATCATTCTGAAATAAAAATAATTGGCGTTGATCCTGTTGGCTCTATTCTTGGGGGGGGCACAGATGTTGAATCTTACTTGGTTGAAGGTATAGGCTATGATTTCTTTCCTGAAGTACTGGATAATGCTCTGATTGATCGATACATCAAACTTCAAGATAAAGATGCGTTTATTATGGCGCGTCGCTTGATTCGGGAAGAAGGTTTGTTGGTTGGTGGCTCGAGTGGTGGTGCGATGTGGGCTGCGTTACATGCAGCTTCTGAATTGAAATCAGGGCAAAAATGTTTGGTTATTCTTCCTGATTCCATTCGAAATTACATGTCGAAATTTGCTAGCGATGCATGGATGGAGGCTGAGGGTATGCTTTAGGCTTAAGCTGCAGGCGATGTAATAGGATGTGTAGCCATATCTAGTTGCTCGCCGAGCGTTAAGAGACGCGTAATTGCCCCTTCGATGCCATAGTCAATGCCACAAGTTGGTGTGTTTTGAAAGAAATCCTGGGTTCCATGGAGGGTGTCGAAATATTTTGATGGTTGCTTGATGCTGCGGTTTAAGTGGTCAAAATAGATTTTAAGCATGTCAGTATGTGATTTTTTTTCGGTGTTCATATATTTGGTTAATTTAATTTTTGTCGCATGATATAGATCGTTTGAGCGTGTAGTTTCTTGTGTGAGATGTTTTAGGTGTTGTTGGACATTCTTCAAATGCAAAGGTGCAGTTGGTTTAAATTTTGTTATATCGATATTTTTAAAGTAAGCAGTCGAAGTCTCTGTTAAATAAGTAGATACGAAGCACTGCCCCTTGTGCCAATGAAGTTTAATACCTGTGCTTCGGTCAAGCATAGGTGTTGAATGAGGGTGTTTTTTAGGAAGTGTTTTGTTATCGGAACTTGTTGATATATAAAAAGGAAGAGCAAGTAGGTGCGATATAATACCCGGTAATAACGGGTTTAGGCATCGCGGGTTACGTTCTATATTTTTTTGAGAAAGCGTATGCGGCGATATACTTAAAAAATAGGAGGTGTATGCGCGCGAATTGTTAAGTATATGATTAATCGTTAGTTGATTTAATATATCCGCGAGTGCTGGGACTAAGATATTAGGCTCGGTTTCTGAGCACAGTTGTTTTAAATATTTTATTGGCGTGAGATAGCCTACCGATGGTTTTTCATACGCGGTATTTTCTTGGAGTTTATGCAGTAATGGTTCTAATAGGATGCTTGGTAAGTATTTATTTTTCTGATGTGTGGTGGTTCGTAAGCAATCAATGAGCCATACAGCCACAGCAAAGTCAGCACGGCCATCGACGTAAATATTGTGGGATCCGTTCGTTATATTTTCTACGGATTGTTTTTGCTGTGGCTTAAAAAAGCTTTGATTGCTGGCCATAACCTACCTTAACGTAAATCATACTTGATGTTGATAGTATAATTGAAAAAATGATAAAAATAATACTTGACATGCATTAAGATTGATTATAATACTCAGGGAGAAATCTGATGAAAGAATGTCATTCTTTCTGAAGTGCTTGTTAAATAAGCATAAAAGTAAGTAATAAAGAGATTCCCTGAAGATTTACGCGAGATTGTTGACAACTGGGAATGTAGGCTAGATAATCATTCTGGTGTACGTTTTCGGACAGAGTGATGATGACGTGCCGCAGTGATAGAACGTTGTGGCTTTAAAATGGAAGATTATAATAAAAAAGTGGAGAAAAGCGCATGTTAAATTTAAAGAAAACTGCCGTAGCGGTACTTGCTCTTAGCAGCAGTGCTGTATTTGCTGGATCGATGGGACCTGTTTGCAGTGCTGTAAACGTCACGGTACCGTGTGAAAGCACAGCTTGGGACTTCGGTGCTAAAGCTTTGTATTTGCAACCTGCGTTTTCTGGTGGCGATTACAGCTATTCAGCTGTTAATAACACCACAGGTGCATACCAAGATTTTAATCAATCATGGGCTTGGGGATTTTTTATTGAAGGTTCTTACCACTTCAATACAGGTAACGATGCTAACTTAAACTGGTATCACATCGATAAATCAACCACCCGAAACATGTCTGGTGACCTCAACTTAATGAGAGCTCCGGATACTGATTTCCAATCAGCACAAGCTCGAATCAATCCTAAATGGGATGCTGTGAACTTAGAGTTCGGTCAGCACGTTGATTTTGGTGAGAACAAAAACATTCGTTTCCACGGTGGTTTCCAATACGCACGTATTGCAAACACAATGAAATTGACAGGAACCAATGCAGCTGATGTTAACGACGGCTTGAACGTTGTTGCTCAATCAAAACCAACATACAACGGTTTTGGAGCTCGTGTAGGTGCTGACATGGGTTATGACTGGGGTAATGGCTTAGGTGTTTATGCCAACGGTGCAGCAGCACTTTTAGCGGGAACAAGTAAAGTTAGTAATTCAGTTACTGATAACACAGGTGCATCAGCTACACTTAGCGCATCAAAAGCAACCATCGTTCCTGAACTTGAAGCGAAGCTTGGTATTAAATACGGCTACGCTATGGCTCAAGGCGACTTGACACTTGATGTTGGTTGGATGTTTGTTAACTACTTCAACTCAACACAAGCACTCCAAAGCAACATAGTAACAGGCAATGCGCCACAAGCTGTTAGTGGAGACTTCGGACTTCAAGGCTTGTACTTTGGCTTGAACTGGTTAGGAAACGTTGCATAATCGCACGAAACTTAGCTACCGGGAAAAGCCGTCGGAAACGACGGCTTTTTTTTATGAAAAAATTATATTCTTATGGGTAAGTAGATGTTAGCTCTCAATAAATGTGTAGTCGCTGTGCTTGCTCTGAGTGGTAGTGCAGTCTTTGCCGGAACCATGGGACCGGCTTGTAAAGCAGTTAATGCAACGACGCCATGTGAAGGTACATCTTGGGATTTTGGTGCCCGTGCTTTGTATTTAGCACCCGCCTATTCCGGCGGTGATTACCATTATGCTGCGATTGATAATGTCACGGGCCAATTTGAAGATTTTAATCAAAATGTGGGTTGGGGTTTTTATATTGAAGGCTCGTATCATTACAGCACGGGGAGTGATGCGAATTTAAACTTGTATCATATCGGAAAATCAATGAAGAAAAATTATGAAGGAGACTTTGATTTTTTTGGTGCTTTAGAGGCTGAAATAAGTGTTTCTTATATTAAGCCCAGATGGGATGCTGTGAACTTAGAGTTTGGGCAGCATGTAAGTTTTGGTGAAAATAAAAATATACGTTTTCATGGAGGTTTGCAGTATGCGCGTCTTACGATCATCAAAAAGTTAGGTGGAAAAAATCCTACGGGTCTTAATAATGGCTTGGTTTTCGACTTTAAAACAAAATCAACATACAATGGATTTGGTACTCGCATAGGTACTGATATGGGATATGACTTAGGTCATAATATAGGTGTTTATAGTAATTTTGCAGCAGCCGTTTTAGCCGGTTATGATAAAATAAGTAATACATTTGTAGATCAGACAGGGATACAGGTTGGAGAAAATGCCTCTAAAAAAGCCATAGTTCCTGAGCTTGAAGCAAAATTGGGTATAAAATATGACTATGGTATGGCTATGGGTGATTTGACTTTTGATCTTGCTTGGATGTGGGTTAATTATTTTAATGCGACGCAAGCTATACAGAGTAATTATATTACGAAAACAACAGGCCAAATTATTGCTGGAGATCTTGGATTCCAAGGCCTGTACTTTGGTTTGCACTGGTTAGGAAATGGGTTTTAATGATTCGTGACTGAATGCCTTTGTTATTACTTAATATGGAGAAGTAATTCATGGATTTTAAGTTAGACGAAGAACATATCTTATTACGCGATATGGCTGCTAATTTTGCGCGTGAACGACTTGAGCCTAATGCGGCATCTTGGGACGAAACAGGATATTTTCCTCAAGACATTTTGCAAGAAGCTGCCAAACTTGGTATGGCAGGTATGGTTGCGCAAGACGATATTGGTGGCTCCGGATTGTCACGTTTGAGTGCGGTATTAATTTTTGAGCAATTAGCATCAGCGTGTGTGAGTACCAGCGCATATTTATCGATTCATAATATGGTGATGTTTTTGATTGACCGTTATGCAGAGCCTGGCTTACGTGCAACGTGGGGGCCTAAGCTTGCATGTATGGATGTTTTTTCGAGTTATTGTCTCACCGAGCCTGATTCAGGCTCGGACGCGGCGGCTCTTAAAACACGTGCGGTCAAAGACGGTGATGATTATATTCTCAACGGTTCAAAAGCCTTTATTTCAGGTGGCGGCGTCAGCGATGTGTACTTATGCATGGTGCGTACAGGCGATGAGTCACATCATGGAATCAGTTGTGTGCTTGTTGAAAAGAATAATCCAGGTCTGAGTTTTGGTCAGCAGGAAAAAAAACTAGGTTGGCGTAGTCAGCCAACATCCATGCTATTTTTTGAGAATTGCCGTGTACCTATACGTCATCGTGTGGGTGATGAAGGTGCAGGGTTTAAAATAGCACTGCATGCTCTAAACGGCGGACGTGTGAATATTGCGGCATGCTCCTTGGGTGGTGCCTTAGCTTGTTTGCGTTTAATTCAAAAGTATTTACATGAACGCCGTCAGTTTGGCAAAGAACTAGCCGATTTTCAGGCCCTTCGTTTTCAAGTTGCTGATATGTTTACCGCCTTTGAATCGGCGCGATTAATGACGTATCGTGCGGCCAGTGCTTTAGATACAAATCATCCTAAAGCAGCATTGTATTGTGCTATGGCAAAGCAGCAGGCAACAGATACTGCGTTTAAAATTAGTGATAAAGCCATGCAATTATACGGTGGTTACGGTTGTCTTAAAGACTATCCTCTAGAGCGATTCTTTAGAGATTTGAGAATCAATCAAGTGGTTGAAGGTACCAATGAAATCATGCGTGAAATTGTTTCAAAATCAGTGCTGGATGAAACGTATGTTATTTAAATTGAATAGGGAGGCAGCAGTATGGCAGATGTAGAGCAATATTTAGATGCGGGTATTTTAAATATTACGTTGAATCGACCTGAAAAATTAAATGCATTGAGTACAGATCTTTTGATGAATTTGGATGCTCTATTTTTAGAGGCAAAACAAAATTCAGACGTACGCGCCGTGCTGATTACAGGCGCGGGCAAGGCGTTTTGTGCGGGAGCTGATATTAAACGTTTAGCTGAGTGTAACGCACAAACAGGGTATGCCTTTGCAAAAAATGGTCAGCGCGTGTTTCGTTTGCTAGAAACATTAGGAAAACCATCGTTGGCTGCAATAAATGGTTATGCATTTGGTGGAGGGTGCGAGCTTGCCATGGCCGCAACCCTGAGGGTTGCGGCCACCGCCGCAAAATTTGGCCAGCCTGAGGTGAAGTTAGGTGTAATACCCGGTTATGGTGGTACGCAGCGCCTCGCTCGCTTGGTTGGCAAAGGACGTGCGTTGGATTTGTGTTTAACAGGACGTACGATTGATGCTGATATGGCTGAAAAATGGGGTTTGGTGAGCGAAGTGGTTCAACCCGAAGATTTAATTACGCGCAGTAAAGAAATTTTGCAAAGTATTTTAGCTGTGGCACCGCAGGCAGCTGCTAGTGTGATGGATGTGATTGATGCTGGCTATGATCTGTCGCTTAGCGACGCTTTTGAACTTGAAGCGCTGCATTTTGCTAAAACATGCGCAACACAAGATAAATATGAAGGTGTGTCAGCTTTTCTTGAAAAACGTCCTGCAGTATTTGAGGGGGCTTAAGCATGGGTGTTTTGTCACACGAAGTGTTATTTTCGGTCGAAGATCATCTCGGTTTTATTACGTTGAATCGACCGAAAGCGCTTAACGCTTTAACGTTGACGATGTTTGAGGTTATAGATAAGCAATTGAAACTTTGGCAGCATGATTCAGAGGTTCATGCGGTTGTTGTTCAAGCGCCCCCTGCAAAAATCTTTTGTGCGGGTGGAGATGTTCGCTGGGTGTTTGATGTGGGTAGAGATGATCCTTTGGTTCCGATGCGTTTATTTAAGCATGAGTATCGTTTGAATCATTTGATTTCTGTATTTGGTAAGCCTTATATTTCATTGATGGATGGTTTGACTATAGGTGGTGGTGTTGGGATTACGCTGCACGGCTCACATGCTGTTGCAAGTGAGCAGTTTGCCTTTATGATGCCAGAAGCGAGCATTGGTTTTTTTCCTGATATTGGTGCGAGCCATTTATTATCTGCGTGCCCCGGTGGCTTTGGCTTGTATTTAGGTCTGACCGGACGGCGTCTTAAAAGTTCGGATGCTTATGCAATGGGTTTAGTCAAATACACCGTGCCGTCTAATAAAATCCCGGATATTTTAGCGCAATTACGTACGCGTGACTTATCAGCAGATGCAGATCAACAGGTAAGTGCTTGTTTGGAAGCACATCAGTGTGAGATGCCGAAGGGATCTGCACCCAGTGAAGCAGATTTTGTTGCTGATGCATTTGAAAATAAAGCTGATTTATCGGAGGTGTTTGAAGCGCTTGAGCAACAAAATACAATGTGGTCGCAAGAAACAAAAGCGTTGCTTTTAGAGCAATCACCGCTCAGTCTTCATGTCACATTTGAACAGCTTCGTCGTGCAAAAGGCTTGAGTTTAGCGGAGTGTTTAACCATGGATTATGGTCTTGCGTATCACTTTTTTAAGCACCATGATTTTTATGAAGGTGTTCGTGCACGTTTAGTTGATAAAGATAAATCACCGAAGTGGTCTCCTGCTACGTGGGATGCGGTGCAATCAGAGCAAGTGCTACAATATTTTGATTTTTCTGATAAGCTTGAGCCGTTATGGTAGGCTCATTCAAATGGAATTTTATAATAAAAAAGTGGAGAAACACGCATGTTAAATTTAAAGAAAACTGCCGTAGCCGTACTTGCTCTTAGCAGCAGTGCTGTATTTGCTGGATCGATGGGACCTGTTTGCAGTGCTGTAAACGTAACGGTACCTTGTGAAAGCACAGCTTGGGACTTCGGTGCTAAAGCTTTGTATTTGCAGCCTGCGTTTTCTGGTGGCGACTATAGTTATTCAGCTGTTAATAACACCACAGGTGCATACCAAGATTTTAATCAAACATGGGCATGGGGATTTTTTATTGAAGGTTCTTACCACTTCAATACCGGTAACGATGCTAATTTGAATTGGTATCACATCGATAAATCAACCACGAGAAACCTGTCAGCAGACTATACATTTATTGATGATGCGGATATTGATGGAAACAGACGTACGTCGATTAATCCTAAGTGGGATGCGGTGAACTTAGAGTTCGGTCAACATGTTGATTTTGGTGAGAATAAAAACATTCGTTTTCACGGTGGTTTCCAATACGCACGTATTGCAAATGCACTTAACATCACCGGCACAGAAAGCTCAGAAGATAACGTATTAGGCTCTTTTAGTTCCAAACCAACATACAATGGTTTTGGAGCTCGCGTAGGTGCTGACATGACCTATGACTGGGGTAACGGTTTAGGTATTTACGCGAATGGTGCAGCAGCACTTTTAGCGGGAACGAGCAAAGTAAGCTTTAGTCATGCAGACGGCGCAGCAGCTTTTTCTTTAAGTGCATCAAAAGCGACCATCGTTCCTGAACTTGAAGCGAAGCTTGGTATTAAATACGGTTATGCGATGGCTCAAGGGGACTTAACGCTTGATGTGGGTTGGATGTTCGTTAATTACTTTAATGCAACACAAGCAATCCCAGGTAACGCGGCTAATACCGTTTCACAAGTTGCTAATGGAGACTTCGGACTTCAAGGCTTGTACTTTGGCTTGAACTGGTTAGGAAACGTTGCTTAACAGCACGGAACTTAGCTGTTATCGGAAAAGGCCGTCGGAAACGACGGCCTTTTTTTTGTGAAGTTATTTGCGCTTTATGGTAGGATAGGTTCGTTTTGTTTTTGGTGGGAGTAGCACGATGTCGGTTATGTCGGATAGGTGGATAAAAAAAATGTCGCTTGAGCAGGGCATGATTGAGCCATTTGAGCAGGGGCAAGTGCGTGAGAACAACCAAGGACGTCTTATTTCTTACGGTGTATCAAGCTACGGCTATGATGTGCGTTGCGCGCCGGAATTTAAAGTGTTTACGAATATTAATTCAGTGATTGTAGATCCCAAAGCGTTTGATGAAAACAGCTTTGTTGATGTGAACGCGGACGTGTGTATTATCCCGCCTAACTCGTTTGCATTAGCGCGGACGGTTGAGTACTTTCGTATTCCTCGCGATGTGCTTACGGTGTGTCTGGGTAAATCAACGTATGCACGCTGTGGGATTATTGTGAATGTCACCCCGCTTGAGCCTGAGTGGGAAGGTCATGTCACGTTGGAATTTTCGAACACAACCACCTTGCCCGCAAAAATTTATGCAAACGAGGGTGTTGCACAAATGATCTTTTTAGGGGCCAATGAGCCTTGTGCCGTGTCTTATCGCGATCGGGCAGGAAAATATCAAAATCAAACGGGCGTAACATTACCCCGGACTTGATTTATGTGGGTTCGTCGTCCTGAAGAGGGTGCGTATGGCGAGATGCCTCCACACGCGCCCGCAGTTCTTTGCCTGGCTTGAAATGCGGCGTGTTTTTTTCTTCAGTGATAACTTTCTCGCCCGTTTTAGGGTTGTGGGCATTGCGTGGCGGCCTGTGCCGTAGTGAAAAACTTCCAAATCCTCTAATTTCAATGCGTTCACCCTGCGTTAGTGAGTGACTCATTGTTTCAAGAATTAAATTTACGCCTTCCATGATGCGTTTTTCCGGTAAATGCGTCATGTCAGCGGCAAGGTTTGCTATAAGCTTCGATTTAATCATTATCGCCTCAACCGTTCCATTCGTATTTTTTATATCTTTTTCATCTTACGACATAAGTATAGACTTGAAAAGAAATTCTTCAATCAAAATAAAATCAATCCTTTCTAAATCCTTGCATTTTTAGTAAATCTTGCCTATTTATATAAATAACAGGACTAAAAATAATTGAACCGATGGAGAGGATCATGCAAATTAAATACGTTTTCGCTGCGATATTATTATGCCTACCTGTACTTGGTTATGCTGCTCACATGGGTGATGTTCGGGGCGCTCGCTATTGCGAGGTGATTGTTTCGCAAGGTCGTTTGACACTTGCTGTGTATAACACCATGGGTTTAAATCAATGCCCAGAGGCCGAGTGGAAAAAAATAACGTCAAAAACACTCAAAAAAGATATGAAAGCGCGTATAGCTATTCTTAACGGCCCACGATTTTGGACGATTGATGAGATAGACAGTACACCTTTGGAAAATACGTCCGAAAAGAAAATAAAAGGTATGTCCATGACAAAAGTAGCGCTTGTTCATATTAAGCTAAGAGACATCGTCAAAGGTCATAAACCGTACAATCAGCATCACGTGGACCGGAACGTTGTATGGACGTATAAAGCAGGAAAGCCTGTATATGAGTTAATCGATCCAGAAGGCCAGGTGTATGTGATGCAGTCCTATAGCCTTGATAAAGCGGCTCAAACACCCCGTAGTTTATCTCAGTTGGGAGGCACGCTTAAATTGCCGGCGGGTTGGCATTATCGCACCGGTGTTTTAAATAAAGATGTAAAATTACCGTGTGTGCATAAAAAAGCCGTTGTTATTCAAGATGATTTTTTAAATACGTACCAATTAGCCGCTTATGATTTTCTGAAGTGATGTTAAAACCGTGCTATTCTTTGCAAAGCATTTTTTATTAGATGAGGCACGGGTTTGACACAGATATTAACCATCACACGTCCTGACGATTGGCATGTTCATTTTCGAGATGGTGCGCTGCTTGAACATACGGTGCCAGCAACAGCGCGTCATATAGGACGCGCCTTAGTTATGCCCAATTTAACGCCTCCATTGACGACGTTAGATAGCATACTTACTTATCGTGAACGCATTTTATTCGCATCCAAAGCCTACCCATACTTTACGCCGTACATGACGTTATATCTAAACGAGGATGTTTGCCCAGAAGTTTTTACTGATGCTCACAAATATCCCTTTGTTTTAGGTGCTAAATTATATCCTGCAGGGGTCACGACGAATACTGAAGCGGGCGCGCGTTCTATCGAAGCGCTGTATCCAGCACTTCATGCCATGCAAGCGGCCGATGTGGTCTTGCAAGTTCATGGAGAGGTGTTAGACGGTGATATTTTTGAGCGTGAAGCGTTGTTTATCGAGCAGAAACTTAAACCATTGATGCGCGATTTTCCTAAATTACGTGTCGTACTCGAGCATATATCAACAAAAGCGGCGGTTGATTTTGTACGTGACGGGCCAAACACGCTTGCCGCAACGATTACGCCCCATCATTTAATGTATAATCGTAATCAATTGCTCGCGGGCGGACTTCGACCGCATTATTATTGCCTGCCTATTTTAAAACACCAGGACGATCAGGTCGCTTTACAGGCCGCCGCTGTGAGCGGCAACCCGAAATTTTTTGCAGGCACGGACAGTGCGCCGCATGGCATTGCCCAAAAAGAGTGTAGCGAAGGATGTGCGGGTATTTATTCAGCACCGTTTGCTTTGTCGATGTATGCTGAGGTTTTTGATAAGCTTGGGGCTCTGGATAAATTGGATGCGTTTTTAGGGGGCTTTGGTGCAGAATTTTATCATCTTTTACCATCAGAAGAAAAAATTCAACTCACTCGAAAGTCTGTAGATATACCTCGTCAATTAGATTTAGGTGAGACACAGGTCGTTCCTGTTAATGCAGGTGGTTGTTTTGCTTGGAGTGTTGTATGAACAAACGTTTCCGTGGTTTTTTACCGGTGGTGGTTGATGTTGAGACCGCAGGACTTGATGCTTCAAAGCATGCTTTGCTTGAAGTGTGCGTGGTTCTATTAGAATATACACGCGATAAAAAACTCGCCGTAGGATCTTCCGTTTTTGAGCATATCTTGCCGTTTGAGGGCGCGTTACTTGATCCCGAGTCACTGGCATTTAACGGGATTGATCCGTTTCAGCCGCTTCGAGGAGCGGTGGATGAAAAGCAGGCGCTCATGCGTTTATTCGCACCTATTTGGAAAGCGCTTGAAGCAAGCAAATGCACACGAGCGGTCTTGGTGGGGCATAATGCGTGGTTTGATTTGGCGTTTGTGAACGAAGCGGTTAAGCGCACGGGAATAAAATCGCCGTTTCATCGTTTTACAAGTTTTGATACGGCAACCCTTTCAGGGGTTCATTATGGCCAAACAGTCCTAGCTAAAGCCATGAAAGTTGCCCGCATTCCATTTGATGCGAACGAAGCGCATTCGGCTATTTATGACGCAGAAAAAACGGCCGCCTTGTTTTGTGAGATCATCAACACATGGCAGCCGTTTAAGCCGATTTAAGTTTATATTCGAATTTAGAGTGAGCTACTGTGCTCAGCTAAATACGCTGCAACGCCTTTAGGTGAAGCGTTCATACCGCTATCGCCTTTTTTCCAACCCGCTGGACATACTTCACCGTGCTCTTCTGTAAATTGCACCGCATCAATCAAACGAAGTAACTCGTCGACATTACGACCAATAGGTAAGTCATTGACGAGTTGTGCACGAACGACACCATGATTATCAATAATAAACACGCCACGTAAAGCAACGCCAGCTTCAGGATGCTCAACGCCATAAGCTTGGCAAATACGATGGTTCATGTCGGCTACCATCGTAAACTTAACCTCACCAATACCGCCATCGTTGATGGATGTTTTACGGTATGCATTGTGGGTAAAATGCGAATCGATAGAAACGGCAACCACTTCGGTTCCGCGATTGGTAAATTCTGTCAAGCGATGATCAAGTGCAATGAGTTCAGATGGACAAACAAACGTGAAATCGAGCGGGTAGAAAAATACCACGCCGTATTTACCGTTTAAATGCTCTTTAAGGTTGAAGTTATTAACAATCTCACCGTTTCCGAGTACGGCCGGCGCTGTAAAATCTGGGGCTTGTTTTGTGACTAAAACACTCATGTTATTCTCCATAAAGATTAATAAAAAATTATATTTGTATAGCTTAAGAAGCTGCAGCTTCTTGCAGTAAAGGCCCAAGTTCACCTTGTTCATGCATATCAACAATAATATCACAGCCACCGATCAATTCACCGTTGATATAAAGCTGAGGAAAAGTCGGCCAGTTGGCGTATTGTGGCAATGTTTGTCGTATGTCTGGATTGGCCAGAACATCAACCGAAGCAAATTCAACATCATAGGCTTGTAGGCATTGCACGACTTGTGACGAAAATCCACACTGCGGAAACTGGGGGCTGCCTTTCATGTACAGCAAAATAGTATGATCGGCTATTTGTTGTTTAATCTTATCTAACGTATTGATTGTATCCATGATAATACCCGTTGATTTTTTGGATTTGAATGCGTAATTATCGGGTAAGTTGATTTCTTATGCAACCGCAAACCCTATAAAATTATGATGTTTAAAGTTTCGTTTGAAAGCGCGGCTTACCCTGATACACTTACCCTTATTTTTTGGAGATTCAATATGACCTTTACTTTACCTGTATTACCGTACGCGATGGATGCTTTAGCACCTCATATTTCAAAAGAGACCCTTGAGTATCATTACGGTAAGCATCATCAAACCTATGTCACGAACTTAAATAAATTAGTTGAAGGTACTGAATCTGCAACATTATCGCTTGAAGAGCTGATTAAAACATCATCGGGCGGTGTATTTAATAATGCAGCTCAAGTGTGGAATCATAGTTTTTATTGGGAATGTTTGAGCCCCAACGGTGGTGATGAGCCGACAGGTGGCTTGTTGGATGCAATCACACAAGCATTTGGCTCGTTTGCAGCATTCAAAGAGCAATTTACACACGCTGCAATCACAACGTTTGGTTCTGGATGGGCATGGCTTGCGCAAGACGCTGAAGGACAGCTTAAAATTACCAGCACAAGTAACGCAGCTAACCCCATGACGTCAGATTTAAAACCTTTGTTGACCTGTGATGTTTGGGAGCATGCGTATTACATTGATTATCGCAACCGTCGTCCTGATTATTTAAACGCATTTTGGGCGTTGGTTAATTGGAATTTTGTAGCTGCAAATTTAGGCTAGGTTAGTATTGCCTCAATAGGAGAAAAATCATGGCATTAACCACAACCTACTGTCCACTTCCGGTGGCTTTCACACACGGTGAAGGTGCTTGGCTTTATGATGAAGATGGACGGGCGTATTTAGATGGGTTAAGTGGGATTGCTGTGTGTGGTTTAGGTCATGCGCATCCTGACGTGACACAAACCATTCAAAAACAAGCGGCGAAGCTTTTGCATACCTCCAATGCCTTTCGTATTTTAGAACAGGAAGCGCTGGCTGATAAAATCACGGAGTTGACCGGTATGCCCGAGGTGTTTTTTTGTAATTCGGGTTCTGAGGCCAATGAAACAGCGATTAAACTCACGCGCTTGTTTGGTCATAAAAAAGGAATTGATACACCGTCTATTATTGTGATGACGGGAGCATTTCATGGTCGAACGATGGCAGCATTAACGGCGACTGGAAGCCGAAAGCATCAAGCTGGATTTGATCCTTTGGTCCCAGGTTTTGTCCGTGCGCCGTTTAACGACATCGAGGCGATGCGAACGATTGCATCCAATCGTCATGATGTCGTTGCCGTGATGTTGGAGCCCATTCAGGGCGAAGGCGGTTTAACGGTTGCAGATGAAGCGTATTTGCATGCCGTTGTCGAGTTATGCAAAGTCAACGATTGGCTATTAATTTTTGATGAAGTGCAAACAGGCAACGGGCGTACGGGAGATTTGTTTGCGTGTATGGGCCTAGGTATTCAGCCGGATATTATGACCACGGCCAAAGGTCTTGGTAATGGTATGCCTATCGGTGCATGTTTGATAGGTGAGCGAGCACGCGGTTTATTTATACCGGGTAGTCATGGTTCTACGTTTGGTGGTAATCCATTGGCTTGCGCTACGGCGCATACGGTGCTGGATGTTATTGTGCGTGATAATTTATGCGCGCGCGCCGCAACCTTAGGGCTCAAGTTAAAACAGGCCTTGATGGCGCGCATCGGTGATCATCCGCGTGTACGTGGTATCCGAGGTAAAGGTTTGATGTTGGGTGTGGAGTTTGATGGTCCTGCACATGATATGAAACAGATCGGTTTGGACGAAGGGGTTTTATTTAGTGTCACAGCTGAAACGGTGGTGCGTTTGCTTCCGCCACTGATCATGAGTGACGAAGAGCTGGATGAGTTGATCGAGCGATTTGTTCGAACGGTCGAGCGGTTTGTTGCTCGTTAAGCTGGGTCGCGTGTGGTGTTTGACAATAAAAAACGCGGCTTAAGCCGCGTTTTTTATTATGGTGCTGTGAGCTCTTATATGTTGTTGCTTAATGTAGAGCCTGTAGAATCGTGAAAATCACTTCTTTTTTCTCGTGTGGCTGCGGGCTCGCTTGTTGTTTCAGGAAGCGGTGCTTCGAGCTTGCTATCAGGCGTTATGTTTGCAGCATCGGGGGCTTTGCTGTCTTCTATGACGTCTATGACAGGTAAGAGCTCAGGTATGCTACTGTAGCTGCTGGTTCTGCTGAGGCTTGTTTCGTTCTTAGCATCGTTGTCAGCATCTGGTGTGCTTGGTGGTGGTGCTTCAGAATCTGGAGCACGTGTGCTTGCCGGTGAAAAATCAAACATTGCTGTGACGCCGTAATAAACAAGACCGGTTACAGCAAGTGCAAGTGTGGCTGCTATGGCTACAGGTGGTGCAAAATACGCGGTCACTGCAAGTGCAACGCCTACAAACGCGGTAGCAATAACGGTAGGTGAGAAGAAAGCAGAACCGTTTTCTTTTTCTGGTTCTGTTTGTGTTGCTTCTTCTTCAGGGCGCAATGTATCGGATTTTTCCTCGATGGTGGTTAGATCGGGGCTAAATCGCTTACTTTCTTCGGTAGGGCTAAGTGACTTCAATTCCCGAAAAAATTGTACCTAGGTCTTCCCCGGAATGTCTATATTTAGAGCGGTCAAAATTTCTCGTTGAGGCTTCGTTATTTCAGTAAGGATATCGCCGTATTTTCCTGAGTACT
>Ga0105055_10004410_pt1 | contig 20606 bp, 24 predicted proteins | sample BON03_FD_78090 | JGI IMG/M metagenome (GOLD analysis project Ga0105055, IMG submission 78090) | Freshwater microbial communities from Lake Bonney liftoff mats and glacier meltwater in Antarctica - BON-03 | ecosystem: Environmental > Aquatic > Freshwater > Ice > Glacier meltwater | place: Lake...
CGGCGGAATCCTTCGCGCAGCTCATCCGAGGCCATTGGGGTGGCTGTGAAATCCGCAATCACGGGACGCGCGACGTGCAATGGGAGGAAGACAAGACTCGTTCGGGCAACTGGGCGCTCAACGAATCCTTGGCCATCCTGCGCGTGGCGCTCATCTCGGTCAAATTCCGCCAAGGCGTCACTCTCTCCTGGCCTCGGATTTTCGAGCAATGTGCCCACTCCACCGTATCAGCAAGGTCCCTGATTAACGGAAAATCAATCAAATGAAAAGACCGTGTCATACTGCCACGGATATTGATCCGTTCCGTAGACATGGAATCGGGTGATTCCGTCGCAAACTTGCGGCCCTCGGAATCCGTTCCGCCGAGTGTGAGGAAGTGAAGTCCCGTATTCTCTGGAACGACTGGAAACGCAAAACCCTCTTTTGCGGATACACCGACGGGGACGATGATTTCTTTGGTAAAAACGGTTTCTTCATTAGGGTCGCTTTCGGTGACCGTATCGCCGTTGGCGTTGGTGGTTTTCGTCGTCTTGTGGACTTGGCGAGTGAGGTTCGCCGTCATGGTGAGGTCCTCGGAGATCGGCTCGTCCTCGGTGTTTACCGCATGAGGCGGAAGGGAGTTTTATTTCCGACCCGAACCAATCGGTCGATGCGTGAGACCCCTGCATAAATGGATGATGGGGGGCACCGTGGTTTCTGATCGCGCGGTAAGTGTCTGATCGTTCGCGTCGGTGACTTGGGTGGCGACGCTGACCTTTTTCCCGACCGGGAAATCACCAGCCGGAACTTTCACCGGAATCTCTGTGAATCCCTCGGGGGAGAGCAAATGCTCGGAATCGAAGCTGGTGCTGGTGATCGAATTGTCACCGTCGTTGCGCCGATTTTAAGAGAATCAATTTTCCGGACGATTTCAAAAGTGCTGTGGCGGAATTCTTCAACTTTGAGCGGGATGGAAAACGAAGCACCTTGCTCAAGCGCGATCTGCTCCTCCCAGTCTTCGGTTTGCTCCGCGATCTTGAGATCGTCGGGAAACGTCAAGCTGATCGTATGGTCTCTGGTTTCAGAATCCGGAAGGACATATTCGAGATCGAAAGAACCGAGTTTGGAGATCGTGATGTAACGGGTGAAAATCTCTTTGTCCTTTGGGTCGGTAATGACGATTCGCGCCGAAGCCTAGGCGGAAATCGCGATATCATTTCCCAGCTGATCGCGGACGATGCCTCTAATAAGGACCTTCTCACCCAGGCGATAAAGCGAACGGTCAGTGAACATAAATGCCCTTCGCGTCTCCGGTAATGATTTCATCCACGAATAGCGGACCGGAAAGTGCCACATGCCGACGTGGTTAAGAGACTTGTCGAAAGCGACTACGTAAGAGTCCATGCCGAAAACCGCATGAAGGTGGCGCGCCTTGTCACCGCATGGAACGGTGGCGAGACCGCTCCCATCCGTAGTAGCAGACTCCTCAAGCAGCGATGCGTCCTCACCGAAGACTCCGAGTTTCACACCTGGAAGCGGCTGGCCCGTCTCACGGGAAAAGCGAAAAGCAGCGCTGATTCATCCGTAAACTTCCAAGCGAGGACGACATCGGTGAGCTGCACGATCGCCTGCACGTTGCCGCGGCCATCTTTTCCCGATTCGGGATGCGGAGAGCCGACCACATTCAGGAACAAAGTCACGAATTTCGAATCTTCCGGCAGCAAATCGTTCCAAACGAGTTCCAGCAGCTTACCTGCATCGATCTCCGTGCCGAGTTCTATCTCAAACTTGCTCTTACCGTTGGCGAACTGAGCCTCGTCTTCGGATGGCGGAGCGAGTCCTGCAGGAATCCGCTAAAATTCGGCATTGAAGTTCCCGGCACTGATCAGCGCTAAATCACCGACTGCGGTAATCGTTTCCGCGAAGGCCCCCTGATAATTTTGGTGCTCGTCGAAATCCCCGGTGAACTCGAGCCTCTTATTGTCGACCGTGATCTTCACGTTCTCGGGCCGTGGCGAAACAGAAACCATTTCATCACTGAAAGCTTCAGAGAGTTTCCGATTGAAATAAACTGTGATACAGCGCGGAGGATTGGCCGAAATTTGAGGACTCACCTGACTGACTTTGAACGGCTCGACTTCGCCTATCTGATAGGAAATATCGCTTTTTAGAGCTATCAATTTTCCAGTATTCGGAAGCTCCTTGAGTAAGCGCAACACCCATTTCTTAGCCACCGGTAAGTGTGGATTTGGAGAGACTACAATAATGTTTCGGACGAGAGAATCCTGCTCGACAGGTGCCCGTTGTTTCTCCGGATTCTTACGATTTGCCCAGGTCAGATAGCTGGTTCCAAAATGTCCCGCCTCGGCTGCGGTCGGGTGCCTGAGATCCGCCGCTACGGGCTGACTCTTCTCCGAAGTGAACCCCAAGAAACCGGTGATCTCGGCGGGATTCACGTCGTCGTTAAAAACGATCATCCATGTCGCCGTCGCGGGGGAATACTCGCCACTCCAGCGGCTCTGAATACTCGCGGTATGCACCCGGAAATCCTCGGTGGAGACTTTTGCGAACTCCCCTTCCCCAACATCGCTCCCGTCGAGATATCTCAGTTTTCGCTTTGTCGAAAAACCGCATTTCTTGGCGATCGATGGGATTCCCGAAAAACGCAATTCCGCGATGGTCTAGGCTTTCCAGAAGATTTTAACCGACAGAAGAGGATCGATTGCGACGAGTTTGTTTTCGACTTCTTTCCCGAGCAGATCATCGCCAACCATCGGTTGCTCAAACACCACATCCACCTCGAACTCCGGCACAAAAGAAGGAGTCGATACCGTGAGTCGCGGGGCGCCCTGCAACACGGTTGAAGCCGCAATCAGCAGCAGGAAAGGAAGGAAATGTGTTTTCATGGCTTCCTTTTTAACGATTTTTACCACTTTGTTCATAATCAATCGGGCAAAAATAGAAACCGAAAATCCTAGGATGAACCCAAATTCTCTGTAAATCGGCCAACGCACGGGAAGCTTCCAACAGCCTTGCAAATGGCTGCGTGATGTATCAGGGTCCAGAAGTGTTTGATTTCACTTCGAAGATGCTCTCTGCCTTCGCACTGGCCTTCGCACTGGCCTTGGCACTCTCGGGCTGTGGACCCGATGTCTACCTCGTTAGCAACCCGACCTCGTCAAAGGATGGCCAATCGGAGACCTTCGGATACCGGACTTGGAAACAGAACCACTTCGACCAAGACATCGTGATTATCGGTATCCACGGGTTCTGTGGTGCCTCAGTAGATTACGCAAACCTCGGCAACTATCTAGTTAACAGGCAGTCCCGCACGGCGGTTTATGCCTACGAGGTGCGAGGTCAGGGCAGCGATCCTATCCAAGAACGCCGCGGCGACATCGGTGATCCTAAACAATGGTATGCTGATCTCGAGGCCTTCACCCAACTTGTCAAAGAGCGTCACCCGGATGCGAAGATCATCTGGTATGGCGAAAGCATGGGGGCGCTCATCGCCACACATGCGGTCTGCGCCGCCCCGGCAGGAGATCCTCCTTGCGATGCCCTTGTGCTTTCCTCACCCATCGTCCGCTTCAAGGACGATATCGAGCCCTGGAAGATTGCCCTGATTCAGATCGCAGCCGCAACCGTCCCCCTTGCCAGATTCCCGCTTGAAACCCTCGCCGGAGGCCAAGACGTGCAAATGACCCAGGAGTCCCATCACACCGAGCAGTCCACGACCAACTCATACAACATCGAGAAACACACCCTCCGGCTGCTTGGCACTCTCGCGAAACTTATAGACGGTATGAACGGTTGCGCGGCGAAGCTCGAAATTCCCGTTCTCGTCCTTCACGGCGGCGAAGACTATTTTAATACCGACTCGGACGTCCGCGGCTTCGTCGCACGCATCCCTTCGGGCGTTTCCAGCACTTACCGCAATTACCCCGCTGCCTACCACCTCCTGATGTATGACGAAGAGCGCCAGAGGATTTTCCGGGATGTAGCCAGTTGGCTTGATCGCCAGCGCAGGCGTTGAAAACCGGGACCGCAGACCTTCGATAATGAAACCTACAGCTTTTCTCATCATCTTCGCCGGCTTGGCTCACCTTCCTCTCGTTGCCTCGGCAAGGAATTCGGAGCCCCTTCCGGAAGGTGGATTCATCGAAAACAAAACTCCTTTTCTCCGCTCTGCTCTTGTCTTCAAAGTCGACAAGGTTCCGAACCGAACCCGCCGTGGGGTTCTTCTCCCTCTTGGTCACGGGTTTTGGGCATGTTTCGATCCCGACCTTCTTCGCTGGTCCGCAGTTTGGAAAACTGAGCCAGGCCAGCCTCCGATCAGCTACGACTCGATGGCTGCGATTTCGTTCCCGGATGCCAAAGCCAAAAGCACGAAGCCTCCCGACATGCAAGGGCATTTAGTCTTTTACACGCCTGAGATACCCGGAGCATCGATTGGGCAAGGTATCGAAATAGATCCCCGCAAAAATTTCCTAACCGATAAAAAAACACCGGTAGGACCACTCCCTCGAAATGTCGGCCAATGGCTCGGGATTTCGCTCTACGGAACCACACCGGTGCTTCATTACCGCGTTGGCGATGCGACGATCTCCGATACCATCAGAGCGAATGAAGACGGCTCGATCCAGCGCTGTATAAAAATCGGACCAACTTCAAGCGTCCTGAATTTTCGGCTCGGCTCACCGAGCTTTAAAACAAGCTCCAATGGAGCAACCGTTAGAAACGGAATCCTGCAAGTCGGGCCTTCAAAAACGGCACAAGAGATCCGACTATTCAATTGTCCAAACGCCCCACAACCCGAACTCCAGATTCCGGAAGCTCAAGCTTCTACTCCGATTTTTCCCGAATCGCTGACCGTGGTTCACTCGGCAGCAAAACTCGACGGACCATTTTCAATCCGTAATATACCAATTCCCGAAGGAGGACGAGTGATCCGCCCAACTGACATCGCGTTTCTCTCCAACGGCACCGCATTGCTCGCCACGCTCGACGGCGATATTTGGCGGGTTGAGGGAATTGATGACAACAAGTCCGTCTGGACCCGCGTTGCTACCGGCTTGTTCGAACCAATGTCCATCACCACGACCGGAGACGATCGCGTCTTTGTCTTGGGACGGGATCAAGTCACCGAACTCATCGATACCAACGGCGACGGACACATTGATATCTTCCGCTGCGCCTCGGACGCGTTTCTTCAAACCCTCCACACCCGCGACTACGCGACCTCACTTAAAATCGACCGCGACGGTTCTTTCCTCATCTCCAAGGGAGGTATCAGCGAATACGGAAATGGAGTCTCCGATGAAATCTCGCAGCATCGCGGGACCATCCTACGTATCTCTCCCGAGAAAAATTCCATCGGTATTCTCGCCGATGGCCTGCGTTTGCCCTATGTCGGGCTCAGAACCGACGGAACGATCTTCGTCTCCGACCAACAAGGTCATTATATCCCTAGCACACCCATCCATCGACTCGGCGATGATCGGCCTTTTCTGGGATTCCGCGCGACGGACTTTCGCACAAAAAAGCAACCGACCGCTCCGCTGTTTTACTACCCATATCAAACAAACCGCTCCGCTGCCGCCTTCACCACGACTTCCAAGAAAGCATTCACGGATCTCGCCGATACCTTCCTGCAAATCTCATGGAACGGTCGTCTGTTTGGTATCGCCACACCGGATGGCGGCCACGCTTTCTCGTGGCAACTTCCCATCCAACTCGACTTTCCCTCATTGAACGGGGCCACCCATCCCAAGTCTGGACGCCTCTACGTCGTCGGCTTGGGCATCTCTGGCTATAAGCCCTCCACCACGAACTTGCTTGGACTAGCCTCGATCGAACAAACTAGATCGCTGCCAACTCCACAAAACTTAAAGATCGATTCAGATGGCATCCATGTGCAGTTAAACCGCCCTCTGACCTCAGATGAAAAGATCGTCCCAGGGAATCCAGCGCTGCGTGCTTTTAATATTAAACGCACCTCAAAATACGGATCAGGACACAACCTGTGGAGTGGAAAACCTGGCGAGCACCATTTCCAAGCAACCTCTTTCACACTTTCTCCCGACGGCTCCACTCTGCACTTGGCTTTCGATCAAATCCGCCGATCCGATGTCCTCGACATTCATCTAGTCGTTTCATCTGGCGACATGATCGTTCCTCTCCATCTCTTCTCAAGGCCCTCTCATCTACCAAAAGCCAATCCAGCCGATCTGGCTGAACTCGCTAATCAGGAAAAGAACCAACCAAAACTGGTCCAAGGCGATCCGAAAAACGGCAAGCAACTCTTCACCCAGTATAGCTGCAGTGGCTGCCACTCGCTCGCCGATGAAAAGCTCACCGGACCTCCGCTCAAAGGGCTCGCGACTCGCAGCACTGGAAAGGAAATTCGTGAGTCAATCCTCAAGCCAGAAGCAAAAGTTACCGAGGGCTATCCACCTTCCATGCCCTCATTCAACGGCGTTGTATCCGCCCAAGATCTTGAAGATCTCATCGCCTTCCTGATGACCCTAGCGAACTGAATTCCAACTCGGCTACGAATCTAGTGATAAATCTGAAATTCTCATAACGATTCGTCTTGACGCATGTTTATCCCAAGGCATTGTCCGCGTCCCGACAATCAATTTTCACCATGGCACGTATTTGTAGTATTAGAGGCACCCGCGTCCGCTCCGGCGGCAGAATCCATCGCTCAGGCTTGGCAAAGAAGAAAGGCGGTATCGGTCGTCACGTCACCAAGGTGGTAAAGAGAAAAGTTTCACCGAACCTTCAGAACAAGCGTATCTGGGTTCCAGAGCTCGACAAATTCGTCCGCATCAAGCTTTCCTGCCGCGCACTCAAGACCATCACCAAGAATGGAGCTTACGTGACCCTCAAGAAGGCAGGCATCGTTAAGTAAGCAGCAATGCACGGCTTTTCCTACAAAAGCGGCGAGCTTTTCTGCGAAGGCGTCTCACTTGGAGCGCTCGCAGCAGAACACGGCACCCCACTCTATGTTTATTCTGGAGGAACGATCACCGATCATTTCACCCGTCTCGACAAGGCACTCTCCGAGGTCGATCACGAGGTTGCCTACGCTGTAAAAGCAAATTCAAACCTTTCCGTCCTGCGCCTTCTCGCAACCAAAGGAGCCGGTTTCGATATCGTTTCCGGTGGCGAACTTTTTCGAGTCATCAAAGCAGGAGGCGACCCCGCACACTGCACCTTCGCAGGTGTCGGCAAGACCCGTGATGAAATCGTCTACGCCTTAGAACAAGGTATCTACTCTTTCAATGTCGAAAGCGAAGAAGAACTCCGCTATCTCGATCAAGTCGCCCGTGAACTCGGGAAAATTGCTCCCGCCGCCGTCCGCGTCAATCCAAACGTGGACGCGAAAACTCACAAATATATCTCCACTGGGAAGAGCGAAAACAAGTTCGGAGTCGACTTCGAAAAAATCGCCGAGCTTTATGACCGCGCCGCCGAAGAGCTTCCAAACATCAAGCTCAGGGGCCTGCAGATGCACATTGGCTCTCAGCTAACATCCATCGACCCATTCATCGAAGCGGTCGAGAAAGTCATCCCACTCGTCACTTCTCTCAAACAAAAGCACGGCATCGAATTCTGGTCCATTGGCGGCGGGATCGGTATCGTCTATGAAGACTCTTTGGAGTCAGGCACCCCAGATTGGTGGGCCTCAAAATCCGAGACCGAACGCCCCCTCACCATCGAGAAATACGGCAAGGAACTCGTGCCCCGTATCAAGGATCTAGGCATCAAAATCCTTCTCGAACCTGGACGCTACATCGTCGGCAACGCCGGCGTTCTCGTCACCCGTTGCCTCTACGAGAAAAAGGGCTCTGCCAAGACTTTTAAAATCGTTGATGCTGGCATGAACGATCTCATCCGCCCTGCCCTTTACGAAGGCCACCACGACATCACCCCTCTGATTGAGCCTAAAACTTCCGAACTTACGAAAGTCGACGTCGTCGGCCCAATCTGCGAGAGCGGAGATTTCTTCTGCCAGGACAGGCCACTTCCAGATTTCAACCCCGGCGACCACATCGCCTTGATGTCCGCTGGAGCTTACGGTTTCGTAATGGCATCGAACTACAACTCCCGCCCCTTCCCCGCCGAGATCCTCGTCGAAGGTGAAGACGCGACCCTAGTCCGCAAGCGTCAAACGCTCGACGATCTGATCTCAGGCGAACTGTAGCTGACGCGTCTTGCGGCAGGCCGTGAAAGCTGCGTCTCGCAAGCCACCCGAGACAGTGGCTGGAGCTCCCGGCTCGAATGCATTCAACAGACATCTTGCCTAATAAAGAAGCACTCAGTCACCAAGCTTGGCACAGAGTTTCAGAACCGCCTCGACCTCTCCGTCTTCCGCAACACCCGCGACGATGTGCCCCGCAAGACTGCGGGCGAGAGCATTCTGATCAGTCGGAAATCTCGCATCATCGATGACAGCTCTCACGATCGCCGAGAAAGTGGTGCCATTGTAGTTCGTGAAAGGAGCCATTCTATGCGCTTCCGGCGAAAATCGACCAGCTCGGGAAGATCGAAGTCGTTCTCATGATGTTCTTCCCGTCCACACTTGGTTTTCTCGTATCCATCTGGCGTTGGACATTGATGGGCCTTCCGGGCCAAACATAGTTGCACGTTCGGCCAAACTACCGCACCCGGCCGATCTCCTCAAGTTCCCAATTCCCCCACCCTACCCACAACTACACGGAGGATTTTTGCAAATCCCCGATCTATTGAGGGTGAGGCTCCGGAGCGAAATCGCTGAACATTTTACGTCCAGATCGGCAGAACGGCACATGGCCAACTCCCGCTTCCGTATTCCCGTCTTTTCCGAACAGCAGATTCTCGACCATGTCCGCGTCTGTCCGCTCGCCTCTGGCGATACTGCGGAGCGCAAGGTTTTGCGCGAACTCATGGAAAACACCATTATCTCAAAAGCGATATCCTCGTCGGCGAGCAGCTCCGATACGCGGCCGAAGTAGGTGGTCGCCAGGTCACCTTGTTGAGCTGGATTGCTGCGGCGGCCAACCATCTCAAAGACCGTGAGCGATGGATGGGCTGGAACATTTCACAACGTCTCCGCCGCCTCTCCCTTGTCTCCAACAACGCCCGCTTCCTCATCCTGCCCGGACCGGATTGCCCCAATCTTGCCAGCCGAGTGCTCGACCTCTACTGCGAGCCTCTGGCCGATGCGGAAACGCTCTCCTGCGTAGGGGCACCCTCCGTGGTGGAAGTCACCCGCGAGGTGGAGATACTCAAGGGCAAACGCACCAAGGAAAGCGTGTCGTATGTCTGCACGATTAATCCCGATCCCGGGCGCAGAGAGGAGTTTTTTGAGCGTATCTGCCGGTATTGGGGAACTGAGGGTGAGTTGCATCAACGGCTGGTTGTCAGCTGCGGAGAGGACTCCATCCGGGTGCGCAACCGCAACGCCCTGCTCAAGCTCGTGCTCGGCATCGTACGCCGCGCCGCGCTAGGCATCTATCTGCACTGGCGCAAACGCTTCAAAAACAAACGCCAATCCACAGTCAAAGACTGCCACGATGCCATGAACCGATTCAAAAATCGACTGGCCTTTGCCACCATTGCCGCCCCCTGACCTTTATCTGGTGCAAAAATCCGCCGTGAGGATTCCCCGTAGTCTTCAGCCTCAACATCTAACAAGCCAATGAGAAATTCGTGGTAACCGTAGTTCAGCACGAGGAGCACAAGCCCTCCCCAAGTTGCGACTTTCATGACTCCGATGGTTGCCAGAAGCCCGCGAACTTCACCCCAATAGCGAAACAACGACCCGGGGATCGAGCTCATGACCGCAATATCCGCAGAGAGCGTTGGTCCTCGTGATTTCTTCCTACATACTCGGGATTGAAAGACTGAAAAATTAGATCTGAAAATCAGAAGTTCCGGAATCGATGTGAAGACCGCACTCGAATTTCTCGCCGTCAAAGCGGCTTCCCTCACCTGACCCGTTTTCCGCAGGGCGGGTGCTATGCCAGTCGCCCATGGTGAGATAACCCTTCTCCGATAAAGGATGGCGCGGGAGGTTGTGCTCGTGGAGGTATATATCCACCTGCGCATCAGCCCAATCGAGGATTGGATAGGCTTTGAGGGTCTTCTTCTGCTGCTCGACAAATTGCCGGTCACTGCGGGTCTTCGACTGCGAGCGACGCAAGCCGCTGAGCCAGACATCCGCTCCAATCTCCCGCAAGGCACGATTCATCGGCTCGATTTTAGTTAGCGTGGCGTAGCGACTCTGATCAACGGCTGATCCCTCCCAAAGGTTTCCCCAAAGCGCCTGCATGTGGGCTGCGGAAACCGATGGCTGATAGATGCGGAGATCGAGCTTTGGCAGGGCGGAGCAAAGCTCTTCGGCATATTGATAAGTCTCCGGGAAAAGGAAACCCGTGTCGATGAACACGATCGGAATTTCCGGAGCATTCTCGTGAATGAGATGCAGCATTATCGCAGACTGCAGGCCGAAGCTTGTGGTTGCCACAAGATGCTCACCAAGGCGCCCGTGTAGCATGCGAATCCGCTCTCCGGCGCGCATCGGCGTAACCTCGGAGGATAGGTTCGCCGGATCGAAATCGGGTTCCGCATGAAACTTGAGGGCTTGCATACAGGCAGGATCAGACCGTGACGGCCTCGGGTTTGACGTTCTTATGGAAATCCTGTCCTTGCTCCGTGGCGGATACATACCCTGCACGGATGCAGAAATCGCCGAAGCGCTCGCCTTCTTTTCGTTCCTTCGCGTATTTCCTGATGATCGGCGTGAGCAGCTCTTTGATTTCTGTCCCTGGGAAATTCTCCCGATACATTTTGGAAAGCCTCTGACCTGCGAAACCTCCTCCGAGGTAAACGTTGTAACAACCCGGCGAGCGTCCGACGAAACCGATCTCGGAAATATATGGTCGCGAGCAACCATTCGGGCATCCAGTCATACGGATCGTGATCGCGTCATGACGAATCCCTGCTCCCTCCATCACTTCTTCCAACTCCGTAAGAAGTTCGGGAAGATACCGCTCTGCCTCGGCGAGAGCTAGGCCGCAGGTTGGAAGCGCGACACACGCCATCGAATTGAGCCGGAGACCGCTTTTCAGGTAGCTGTCCTTGATGCCGTATTGTTCCAGAAGCCTTTCGATCTCGGGACGCTTCTCTGGGGAAACGTTTGCAATCACCAGATTCTGATTGGCGGTTAGGCGGAAATCCCCATCATGAATCTTCGCAATTTCACGAAGTCCCGTGCGCATCGGATACTGCGGTGTGTCGAGAACGCGCCCATTCTGAATGAACATCGTGAGGTTAGACTTTCCATTCACGCCATCAACCCATCCGTAACGGTCGCCGTTGTCCTCAAAGGTAAAATCGCGCACCGGCCCAAGCTCGTAGCCGAGATACTCGTTGACCTTCGCGAGAAACCACTCGGGTCCGTGGTCGTCGACTGTATATTTCAGTCTCGCGTGCTTGCGCTCGGTGCGGTCACCGAAATCACGCTGCACCAACACGACTTTCTCAGAGACGTCGTTGACTTGATCTACCGTGCAGAAACCGATGATGTCTGCGAGGCGCGGGTAGGTCTTTTCGTCGCCATGGGTCATCCCCATACCGCCGCCGACTGCGACATTAAATCCAACCAACTCGCCATCCTCGACGATCGCTATGAATGAAAGGCAATTTGCAAAAACATCGACATCGTTCGACGGAGGCACCGCGATGGTGATCTTGAATTTACGCGGCAGGTAGGTCTTGCCGTAGATCGGCTCGATCTCTTCTTCGCTCGTTTCGATCTTTTCCCCGTCCAACCAGATCTCGTGGTAGGCACGGGTTGCAGGCGTGAGATGATCGGAGATTTGCTGGGAAACTTTAAGAACCTCCGCGTGTACACCACTGAGATACGGATTCGGATTGCACATCACGTTCCGGTTTACGTCACCGCAGGCCGCGATCGTATCCATCGCCGCTTGGTTGATCTCGGCAATCGTCCGCTTCAAATTCGATTTGATAATCCCGTGGAACTGGAATGCCTGACGGGTCGTCAACTTGATCGTGCTGTTCGCGAACTGGGTCGCCATCCGATCCGTTTCCAACCACTGCTGTGGCGTCGCGACACCTCCCGGCACGCGAACTCGGATCATGAAAGAATACGCCTTCTCCAGCTTGTGCTTGCGGCGGTTCTGGCGCAAGTCGCGGTCGTCTTGCTGGTAAGTTCCGTGGAATTTCAGCAACTGCTGATCGTCCTCACTCATCGAGCCGGTCGAAAGGTCTGCTATACCTTCTTTGATCGTTCCACGCAGGTAGTTGCTGCGGGTTTTGATCCCTTCGTTTGCCGCTAATTTTTGTTCAGCCATTGGTAAAGTCTTTCTAGTGTTTGTATTCTGGTTTCTGATTTCTCAATAAACATCGCGCTGGTAGCGCTTGGATTTCTTTAAATTCTCCACGTATTCTTCTGCTTCTTCGCGGGACTTCGCACCGTAGTTTGCCACGATGGAAATCAGCGCCTCGTGAACATCGGCGGCCATTCTGTTGGCGTCGCCGCAGACGTAAAAATGGGCACCTTCCTCCAGCCAGGCGTAGAGTTCTTCACCCTTTGCCAACATCTTGTCCTGAACGTAAACTTTCTCCGGTTGGTCCCGTGAGAACGCCAGATCCAGCTTGGATAGTTTGCCGTCTTTCAGGAAATCCTGCCACTCAAGCTGATAGAGGAAATCGTAGGTATAGCGTTGGTCGCCAAAGAACAACCAGTTCTTCCCAGCCGAACCAACCTCGGCCCGATGCTCAACAAATGCGCGGAACGGAGCAACTCCGGTTCCAGGGCCGACCATGATAATCGATGTATTCCCATCCGCAGGAAGCCGGAAATTTTTGTTCGGCTGCACGAACACCGGAACACTCTCACCACTCTTCGCGATATCTGCGAGGAAGGTCGAGCAAACCCCTTTACGCACTCTACCATAAGTCTCATACCTCACCGCTGCGACAGTCAGATGCACTTCGTCAGGGTGAGCGAGCGGGCTCGATGCGATCGAGTAAAGCCGCACCGGCAGTTTGCGAAAAATCCCAGCGAGCGCATCAGCAGAAAGCCCGCCCGGCGCAAAATCAATCAGAGCGTCGACGATCTCGCGGCCATCAATGTATTCGCGGAGCTTATCCTTTGCATCTTCAGCGAGCAATGCATCCAGCGTCGCCGAGCCAGTGGCAGCAGCAATCTTCTTCAGCACCGCTTTTGAAAGAGCGGTAATATCGTAATCCTCTCTCACAGCGTCGGCCAAAAGCTTTTTACCAAGACCTTTGACTTCGACTTCTTCGGTCCCAGAAAGCTTGGCGGCATTGAGCACATCCTTGATCATCGAAGGGCAGTTCGTCGGCAACACCGCGAGCGAATCGCCCGGCTCGTAGTGAAGTCCGCTTCCCGCGAGGGAAAGCTCGACATGGACCGTCTCCTTCGCGGAGCCCTCGCCATTGAGAACCACATTTTGATAAACCTCAGAGAGAAACGGCTTCTTCTTCCCAAATTCCACAGTCGGAACCACACCCGAGCCTGCGTGCACAACAGCAATTGGCTGAGCGGCGACCGGGGCGATTGCTGTCATCGTGGCCTCGAACCACTCTGTATATAAATCTTCAAAATCCACATCGCAATCGACTCGCGGTGCCACGCGGCTCGCTCCAAGTTTCTCAAGCCGGGCGTCGAACTGCTTTCCGATTTCACAAAATAGCTCGTAAGAAGTATCACCGAGCCCGCATACAGAAAACTTCACACCATCCAGCTTTACGTCCTCTTCCATAAAAGCCTTGTGGAAACCAACCGCAGTCTCAGGAGCATCTCCGTCACCCCAAGTGGAAACGATCACCAGCAGATTTTCCTCTTTGGCCAAATCCGACGGAGAAATATCAGCCATGTTTTTCATCACGGCTTTGAAGCCTCTTTTCTTCGCCTGCTTTACAGCGCGATCGGCAAGTTCCTCGGAATTTCCACTTTCTGTTCCATAGAGCACGGTTAGCTTCCCTGCGTTAATGGGAGCCGCTATGGGCACAGACGCTTCGGAACCAGCAGCGAGATATCCGCTGAGCCAGCCGCGCTGCAAAGCGTCAAATCCAACGAGTAAAGATTCCAACGACGTGCGTTGGCTTGGCGAGAACGGTGAGTTGTCTGGAAACATAATCCTTAGTATTTGACCTTCTTTTGTCAGGTTTCTTCAAAACGTTGCTCCCTACCCACCAAATAAGCAAATTCTATTTCGAAAATTTTCCCCGATAATTTGCCAATTTGAAACTTTCCCAAAATTCCCGAAAACACCTACCAGCTCTCCGCTTTGGAGTTCCCCATTCCGTTTTTTCCGTCTAAACCTTCCCCATGCCCACTGTCCAAGTTGCCCTCGGCGACCGCTCTTATCCCGTCCTCGTGGAATCCGGCCTCCTCACCAGAACTCACGAATTACTGGGACAACACGGACTCTCCAATCGCCGCATCGCAATCATTTCCGACCAAACCGTCGCCTCCCACCACGCCAAAATACTCTCGGAAAGCTTTCCCGAAGAACGCCCATCCCTCCACACTGTTCCTGCGGGCGAAGCCTCAAAATCCCTCAGCCACGCCGAAACACTCTGCCGGGAAATGATACTCAATGGCCACGACCGCCGCTCGCTCGTCATCGCCCTCGGCGGCGGAGTCGTCGGCGACCTGGCAGGATTCGTCGCATCCATTTTCTACCGCGGCATCCCCTTCGTCCAAATCCCGACCACCATCGTCTCCCAAGTCGATTCATCAGTCGGTGGGAAAACCGGCGTCAACGTCGCCGAGGGCAAAAATCTCCTCGGTGCCTTCCACCAACCAAAACTCGTTATCGTCGATCCCGCAACATTGGCCACCCTGCCCGCCCGCGAATTCCACGAAGGCTTCGCCGAGGCGATCAAACACGCGGCCATCCGCGATGCCCAGATGCTCACTGATCTGCTCGCCATCGACCCAGAAAAACGTGAAGTCCCCGCCGACCTCCTCGCCCGCAATATCGCCATCAAAGCGCGCGTCGTCGAAGCCGATGAATACGAGACCAGAGACATCCGCGCCCTGCTCAACTTCGGCCACACCATCGGCCACGGCATCGAAGCGTCCCTGCCCTACGGTGAAATGCTCCACGGCGAAGCGATCGCCCTCGGCATCCGCGCCGCCCTTCTGATCTCCGAGAAACACTCCGGACTCACCCCGGAATCCTCCCGCAAAATCCTCGACCTGCTCGCGCATTTTAACCTCCCTCTCAGGCTTTCCGAATCCATCCCCACATCCACAGTCATGGAGAAACTCACCCGCGACAAAAAATTCAAATCCGGAAAAATCCGCTTCGTCACCCTTTCCGAGATCGGCAAAGCCCAAGTCATCGAGACCGTCACCCGCGAAGACCTCGAAGCCGCCATCCATCACCTCCGAAGCTAAAAATTCAACTCTCAACGAAGAACTCCGGAACAACACCTTATCCCTCTAATCGCTGATCACCTCCTACTTGAAAGTTGAATTTTGAACATTGAATTTTACCACGGCGACTGCCTCCAAATCCTCCCCGCCTTCGAAGAAAAATCCTTCGACCTCGTCGTCACCTCCCCGCCCTATAATCTAGGCATCGCCTACTCATCCTTCAAAGACACCGCCCCGAGAGACGAATTTCTCGATTGGTGCAAAATCTGGGTCACTGAAGTGAAACGCGTCATGGCAGACGACGCTTCGTTTTTCCTAAACATCGGCGCTGCTCCCTCCAACCCACTCCTTCCCCACCAGCTCATCCTCGCCCTAACCGAGGGTCCGGAGCCCCTTTTCATCCTCCAGAACACCTTCCACTGGATCAAATCCATCACCGTCAAAACCACCAATAACCAAGAGATCTCCGCCGGCCATTTCAAACCCATCAACTCGAATCGCTACGTCAACGACTGCCACGAATACATCTTCCACCTCACCAAAACCGGCAACGTCCAGCTAGACCGCCGCGCCGCAGGCGTCCCATACGTTTACAAATCTAACATCGCCCGCTGGGGCCATACCGGTGGCCGCGACCTCCGCTGCCGCGGAAATACCTGGTTCATCCCCTACGAAACCATCAAATCCCGCAAAGGCCAACGCCCCCACCCCGCCACCTTCCCCATCGCCCTCGTCGAGCAGTGCATCAAAATCCACGGAGAAGCCGAAAACACCCGACTCCTCGACCCGTTCCTCGGAATCGGTTCCTCCGCTCTCGCCGCGAAATCCCAACAAGTCCACCACTTCACCGGCATCGAACTCGACGCCGAATACCTCTCTATCGCAAAAAAACGGCTCGAACCACCGACCGAACCTGATCTTTTTACCTGAAAGACCAGCAATCAGAAGCCATCGAGACGGCGATCGTTTAAATACTAAATAGTTAGGGTTTCCCAAATTTCTTGCTTCCCATACCTAACGAATTCCCGTATATTAAAAAAGTCCCGAGTATCAGTCTGCGTTTTTGAAAAAATCTTCGGTATCAGTCCCAACCGAACACCCGGATTTTCTCCACCTTCGCAATCACTGCGCTCACCCACATGTGTCCCAATACATGAACCCTACAACCAGCCAAAATGAAAAACACACAATCGAGTGCCTCTGGCACTTCGCCGAAAGCCGACGCCGATCGTCTTGCAGACTTCATCCTGTTCACACAGAGAAGCTGTATTCTTAACCTGTCATCCGAGCTCAACAAAGGGAACGTCTCGTTCCCCCAGTTTTTCCTCCTAACCTATCTCTCCAGCGAAGAGTATCTGACCATGTCGGATATCGCTAAGAAAATGGGGCATTCGACGGCAGCCGCCACCGGCCTCGTCGACCGCTTGGAGAAACTATCCTACGTTGAGCGCGTCCATGCTGCCGAAGATCGTCGCAAGATCATGGTCCGCATCACTTCAAAAGGAATCGACCTCGTCGCCAAAATGCGCTCGGAGATTGCAACCGACCTTGTCGGTATCCTTGCAGGAATGGACGAAGACGAGGCAGAAACCGTTGAACACACCCACCGCGCCCTTAAAAATCGCACATTTGCGTAAAACTTCCCCCGGGAATAATCCGCCTTGGCGGATTCAAAGCGCCTCCGTTACGGTTCACCCCATGACGGAGGCATTTTTATTTTTGGATACCATCTCTTCCCTGCCCGGCTTCCGGGCAGCTTGGGTCCCGCGCCTTCACGACGTAGATGTCGCAGGCGACCGCAAGTTCGCATTACAAAATCTGGCCCCTCACCACGATAGCATCGCCCAATCCGAGTTCCCAGATGCGCAAACCCGCCATCACGCCGAGCAAATCCACGGAAATCGCATCGCCGTGATCTCCGAAGTATCCTGCGAAAAAAAGCTCATCCAACCCGACGTCGACGGCCTAGTCACCAACCTTCCCGGCCAGTTGCTCGCCATCTACGTTGCCGATTGCGCAGCCATCTACCTCGCGGATCCCGTCACGAAATCCATCGCCCTCCTCCACTCCGGAAAAAAAGGTACTGAAGAAAACATTCTCGCCGAAGCCGTCGGAAAATTGAAACACCTCTACGGCACCAATCCCTCAAATCTCGTCTGCGTCCTCTCCCCCTGCATCCGCCCGCCGGACTACGAAGTCGATATCGCATCCACCATCGCCTCCCAAGCCGTATCCTTAGGAATCGTCAACTTCCACGATTCCTGCCAAAACACTGCCGCAGATCTCAAAACCCACTACTCCTATCGCATCGAAAAAGGCCAAACCGGCCGCATGCTAGCCCTCCTCGCCATCCTGTAATCTCAGCTTTTCAGAATCTCAGCTTTTCAGTTTTTACCCCATGCTCTCCCACGCGAAACTTAATCTATCTCTCCGTATCCTTTCGAAACGCCCCGACGGCTTCCACGAAATCGATACCCTCATGGTCAAGCTCCCGGGCCTGGCGGATGAAATCACGATCACTCCAGCCGAACGCTTCGGCTTCACTTGTTCAGATCCAAGCCTCCCCACCGACAGTGGAAATCTTGTCGTAAAAGCCGTCGAAGCCCTCACCGCGAAAACCGAACAGGACTTCAATTTTCAAATCCATCTCGAAAAACACATCCCTCACGGAGCCGGCCTCGGCGGCGGTTCCAGCAACGCCGCCACCACCTTGCTAGCTCTAAATAGCCAGCTAGATCATCCACTCCCCGCCGATGAACTCCACACCCTAGCCGCAGCCCTCGGTTCCGACGTCCCGTTTTTCCTCTACGCCGGTGCTGCCCGCTGCACCGGACGCGGCGAAATCATCGAAGCCGCTCCCGCTCCGCCTGAACTTCCCATCGTCCTTTTCAAACCCGACTTCTCCGTCCCGACTCCCGATGCCTACCGCAACTGTCTCCAAGCAGAGCCTCTTCCCGGAATCCGCTACGACGTCCAGAATTACGGCGACCTCACCCTGATCAACGATCTCGAAAAATCCGTCTTCGCAAAACACCGCTACCTTGCTGAGCTGAAAGACTGGCTGCTCAACCGCCGCGATACCAAAACTGTCCTCATGTCGGGATCGGGATCAACCATCTTCGCAATCCTTCGTCGCTCGGGAAATCCACAGAGCCTCATCAGGACCGCACACAAATACTTCGACTCCAATCTCTGGACCTGGTCGGGCAAACTATAACACTGGAAAGGAAATTGGGGATTTGTGATCGGGATATTAGGTTCTCATTCTCAACGACTTGCCAGTTCCGAGCCTCCCATCCAAAGGGTGAAGGGCTATCCAGGCGCAAGCAACTGAGTTGCAATCCCCAACATCGAATTTTCCAATCCCCAATTTCCTTTCCACAGTTATTCCGGCATCCTGCCGGAGTTCTTCTTACAATCCCCCAACCGCATCAAGAAACGACGGATACTCCGGCTCCCATCCCGTTTCCCGCAGCTTCGCATTGCTCACATCCTTGTGCGTCCAGCCCCGCTTCCGGTTCAGATCCCGAGGCCCGCTTGGCGGCAATTCCTTTTCAAAAATCCTCGCCAGCCCCTCATAAGTTTCCAGCTGGCTCAGGGTCACCGAATCACTGACATTAAATACCTCACCCGCCGGGAAGTCCGGCAACGAGATCAAATGAAACACCGCCCGCGCCGCATCATCGCGATGGATCTGGTTGATGAAACGCCGGCCGTCTTCCTCAATTACCGCCTCGCCACTTTTGAATTTTTTCAGCAGCACGCTCCGGTCCGGTCCGTAGATCCCCGCCAACCGAGCCACCACTCCCCCAGCATTCTGAACGATCTCCTCCGCCTTCAACAACAGCAAACCCGTCTCACGATCCGGATCCGTCGCTGATTCCTCGGTCACAGTCTCCCCTTCTTTCTGCCCATAAACCGAACTGCTCGAAGTGAAAACCAACCTCGCATCAGCAAAACGTTTCACCAGATTCTCGCATCCCCTCACATACACCCGCTCATACGCTTCCGCTCCGCCACGCCCCGATGCCGCGCAATGCACCACCGCATCCGCATCCGGCAAGGCAGCCACCAAATCCGGATCACTCACATCGCACGCAAGCAACCCGTCTCCCCCGCTCAACGAAGCGCCCACGGCTTCCCATCCCGCATCCCGGAAAACCTGCAGGATTTCCTCTCCAAGATATCCGGCACCGACTACCACCAGTTTTTTCATTCGCAGACCCTAGCCCAAGCCGTCCCCCAAGCAACCTCTGTCATTCACTCCAGACCTCTTCCATATCCCGCTCATCGAGAATCCATCCCACAGCCAGGCAAGGAGTGATTTCGAATAGAGGCTCGTCCTTCCCATCGTGGCGCACGACTTCAAGCGTGAATCGCTGGCGATAGCCCGGCGTTCCAAGGATTACATTCTTCATCATCACTTCGCGGACACTGCCCGCTTCCGCGAAACCGAGCACCGCCTGCGGCAGGTCGGGACTGCTCAAACGGAAACAAGTCCACTCCGCCTGATTCCCAAAAGGTTCCGGCCGTTCCGACGAAGGTTCGCAGAACACCCGCACCACCGCCTGCTCCGCCTTGCCGGACAAAAGATCCTCCCAGCTTGCCGTGCTATACCGGGCATAGGCATCCCAATCCACCTTCGGCCCTTCGGCAGTCTCGACCACTTCCAGAAGGCTTACTTCGCCCGAGGGCATAGCGACAACGAAGGCCGTCACAGTCCTGCCATCCTCACTCACATGGCCTATCATCTTCTCGAGCTCTCCGGGAGCTTCGCGCGCTTCCTTCGAATAAGCGCCCATCCGCAAAAGCACATCGTCCCCATCTCGCACCCAGCGCAGGCGCTCGTGAGGATCGTTCTCTGCCAAAAACGATTTTGCTACCCCCTCGGCTCCTTCGATCCCGTACTTTACATCTTTCTCAGCCTCCAGCCCGGCATCCTCTTTGACCACCACATCCAGAACCTTGTCCTTCTTTCGGTTCTCCGGCAACCAGACCAAGATCGCCACCACCCCGCCAAGCAGCAGCATAAAAACCACCCCACCCACCCGAAACCACCGCGACGAGGTCAAGGGCTTGCCTGATCCCGACCCCCATGCGGCAGACGGATCTTCCTGGCGGTGACGCAGACGCTTTCGGCTCACCTCCACACCTTCACATAATCCGCATGGCGCCCGCCACGGCTTTTGCCTCGCAG
>Ga0105055_10004420_pt1 | contig 20565 bp, 12 predicted proteins | sample BON03_FD_78090 | JGI IMG/M metagenome (GOLD analysis project Ga0105055, IMG submission 78090) | Freshwater microbial communities from Lake Bonney liftoff mats and glacier meltwater in Antarctica - BON-03 | ecosystem: Environmental > Aquatic > Freshwater > Ice > Glacier meltwater | place: Lake...
AACTTTTTAAAGATATAAAACCAAAAAAACCTTTTTTCGTAAAATATTTTTTTTTTTTTTTTTTTTAAACAACAACAAAAATCGATTTTTAAAACTACTAGTATTGGATAAAAGCCATCAAATGCTTTTTAGATGCTTCAGTTGGAATTGAAATATCTGTTATTTCAGCTAGGTCGATGAACTTTGAAAGGCTAGCCGTTTCCCCTCAACTGCTATTTTGAAATCTAGTTCTTGCAGAGAGTCCAATGAGAGAGCGTTTTAAAATCATTTGCCGACAAGTCCCACGATGAGCGATTTTTACCTTCTCCGGTTCTTCACGACGACATCAATGAATGATCTTTTAGGGTATCATTAGAAACATGTGAACCAATGATAGAAAAGTTCTTGCTGGTTATAGAAGCTGAGTCTGTTGCGATGGACATTTACACCGAGTCTGGCATATACGTTTGACAAGATTTCCGGTGAAACCGTTTCTACTAGGATAGGTAAAGCAGGCTTAGTTGAATTAGATTCATTTAGGCTTGAGAGTGAATCGGTTCAACACAGTTTAACATGCTGTCTTATCTAGATTATTAAGAGTTCACTTTATGCGACTTTCGAATCCGAGATGTATTGCAGCTAAGAATTCTCTGTTAGCTCTCAAAGGAATCCTTTGAATCTACCAGTATTTTTTTAGTGATATATTGATTGACTGCAGAGTGAACCAGTTTCCTAATTAAGAATGCGGATATAAAAGAGAGCAAAACCCTGGCTAGCCAAATACTGCGCCGTTTGCTACCAACAAGACATACAAGCGGTTTTTTATTGCGTGCTTTGAATCAATGCTACACAAAATCAATTACCACCCAAATATTTCTTCTCGAATTGCACCCAAATTTGAATTGAGAATTCAAATATACCCAAATTTGAATGGAGAATTCAAATATAGATGGTACATGTATTATTTTAGTATTGCGTGCTTTGAAGCATTGTAACGTAAAATCAATTACCAACCAAATATTCCTTTTCGAATTGCACCCAAATTTGAATTGAGAATTCAAATATAGATGGCACATGTATGATTTTAGTTATTCTCACCGAAATTCGCGGCCAAGACAGGCTTGATTCTCTGCCACCTTTTGTTTTATTATTTTATTGCGCAGAGACAAGAGTTCTATTTCATTTATAATAAGAATTTAACTTTTTGCTAAAAAGGAAGAAAAAAGTATATATTACAGAGTGGCGGAATTGGAGGAACTGCTAGGCTCAGTTTTCCTAGACACCAAATAAGAAAGCATCTGGTCAAAAGAATCTCCAAAAAGCGAATAGGCGAAAAGAACGTGTTTTAATTCAAACCCATTGCAAACCAATTCTTCAATAGAACGAGGATACGGACCCTCCTTATTCATCTTACTTTTACTCCTTTTTGGAGATATCTCATCTTCTACACTTAGATCATGTCTTCTCTTCGTACACCCATTGCTACTAGCAATGTATTCTCTCAGCGACTGTTTAATCACCGATTCTGTTATTTCCACTTCTGTGAGATTAATATCATCGCACGTATCCAATGATCTCCTCTTTGCGTCGTCGAGCATTTCCTTCTCTATTTTCCCTGCTCCTAGTTCCGGAATTCCCAGCCCCACCCCAATAGATGCCTCGAAAGGGTCAATAAGGGCATCATAATGGTTGTTATTTCGGTAGAGTAAGCGAATTGGTGGTTCCGAATTTTTATAGTTGCCTTGTAAAATATTCAAGCGGCGAAACGTTCCACCGGAAGAAGGCGCATACGTTTCGATGGTTCTGTTAAAAAGTTCGGCAACTGCCTGAATCTCGGTATGGCTTCCGAAACTTCCGAGTTTCCTCATCTGCTGGACATGCAAGGAGAAGTCTCCGGGAATAAAAGTGGAGAAATGAGTCTGTTCCGAAGCCAGGTAATCCACCACTCGTGATCGGACTACCTCGTGCCAATCCTGATCACCATAAATCTGACGGGAAATCGATCGAAACAAGCAATTCCCATCGCCGATCATGCGTTCAATCACCAGCTTCACACCACTAGCAAAGAGAGGGGGGGCTACAGAGGTGCTGCTACTGCTGCTGCTGTTTGGAGGGTCTGATATTTCGTTCTCTAGCTCTTTTTTCTCTGGTTCTTTGTTCTCTAGCTCTTTGTTCTCTGCCCGCACGACGATTCTCATTCTTACTATATACAATGTAACCTTTTCCCTTGTATTAACGTGAAGTACCACCTCAAATACAAATTTCTGAAAAAGTATGGCCGAGGAGGAAGAATGCTTTGTTGAGGTTCGTGGACGTCGCTACAACAGCAGCGATCTGAAATCAGTGAAGGCCGATCATCTATACCATAAACGGATATTCAGCATCCAGCTTTCTCTGATCCAAACACCTTTCGTGGATGACGTTAGGCTCGCCAAATGTTCCAGAAGATTTCAACCTTTCCACCTGGATGAAGTGTCCGAAGAGCGCGCGGGGTACGATAGGTGTGGGTACCCGCTCTGTGATAAACTTCCCACAAAACTCAAACACAAGAAAACGTTTGATATTAAGACCTATAGAGTTATCGATGCTTCAATGCGAAACCGATTCTGTTCCATGGCATGCCATGATCGCATGGAGCTGTTGAAGATTCAGTTGCCCGTAACAGATTCAAAGAGTTCACTTGAAATACCTCCGATGTCCGGTACTATTGATCCCAATGCTCTTAGTGAGACGCCGTTGCCACTTTCAGAGAAAGACGTGATTGAATTAGAAAAAGCTAGAGAAAATTTGAAAATGAAATATCTAGACGACTTGTTCACGAAAATTTCGATCGAAAAAGAAGGCTTGGAACTTGAATCTTCTGAAGAATGTAGCACGAAGGATTTTCTCGAAATACAAGATAATAAAATTCCATCGTGTGATGACTTTGTCACCAAAGAGGCAATTGATGAAATAGAAGCCGGAATTGGAAAATTTGAGATTCGCGAGAATGCTGTGAGGAATCCTGCAGTGCCTCCAGTTGTAAATAGAGAAAACACTATTGAAGGTTATTCACCCATAAGGCAGAAATCTGCTACATCGATGAATGTACCTTTAGAAACGACTTGTGATGTTCCAGTAAATGTTGATGCTGATTTAGAATTACAAGCTGGTTTTTCTCTTGATTTAGAAGAAGATTCTGATTTAGACGTGCAAGACGCTTTTGATGCTGAATTAGATGCTGATTTAGAAGAAGATGACGAGATGTTTTTGGATCTTTCTGACGCTCACGAAATCGTTTCAAAATTCGAAATGAGCCCCATGATGAAACTAGCAAATGCAATTTTTCAATGGAAGGAGCCGAAATTACCCGATGAGCAATTAAACGACGACGGCACTTATGTAGAGAGAATGAACATTTTGAATTCAAATCTTGCTCTGTATGCCAAGTCTCTCTCCCTAAAAATGGATCTTCCGTGGCTTAACAAAAAGACAGCGTTGGAGTGTATCCAGTTTCTCACCATCAAGTTCAACTACTCGAGAGCGACTCCGTCATTCGCACCTGTTGAAACAGAGATTCTCGCATTGGTCCTCGTGTTTGTGGGGCTATCTAGGATGCAAAAGCGAATACCGGATTTCAGCAGCGACGTCTACATTGAAAAATGCAACGAAATTGTTTCAGTCAGACAAAATAAACCTAACTCGCTTTCGCTTGACGAGTTTTCCAGTTTTCTCGGACTCGCTAACTTAATGATATAATGAACACTAGATTAACAAATTTGGAAATATAGAAAAATGAAAGTAGCATAGTACATTGGTCGTCGCAAAAAATTTCGAGGAAATAGTGTCTACTTGATTTTTGAAAATTCCAAATCTACTTTCTTGCAGCTTTTCTAGTTGGTATTGTAAAGAGGCACTGATCATCGACCACTTCCTGTGCTCCCATGGCTTCTGTCAATGTGACTGGTATTGTAGTTCTCAACAACCCCTCCTCGTTCGTTGCTCCTTTTCAGTTCGAGATAACTTTTGAATGTGTAAAGGAGCTCACTGCAGATCTCGAATGGCGACTTACGTACGTGGGTTCTGCTGAGAGCGAAGAATGCGACCAAGAGATAGATTCGGTTTTAGTTGGACCGGTTCCACTCGGAGTTAACAGATTTGTGTTTGAAACTACCTGCCCTGATATTTCTAAAATACCAAAGCAAGATTTACTAGGGGTGACAGTCGTGCTCATTTCATGTCTGTATAAAGGCAAGGAATTTATTAGAATTGGATACTATGTTAATAACGAGTATGATGATCCCGAGGCCATGGTGACTAATGATGTCGGAGCTGATGGAATGGATATCGTGGAGAGTGAAGACGACGAGGATGATGATGACGAAGACGATGAAGAGCCAGCGGATGATGAAGAGGAGACAGCGGAGCTTAAAGAAAATCAAATACCAAGTACGAACACAAATATGAGTGAGGATGAAGCACCAGTGTTGCCAGAGGTGATTTCAAAAATTCAAAATTTTCAATTGCCTCCTGACTTTACTGTAGAAAAAATTAAGCGCCATATTCTTGACGATTCTCCAAGAATTACGAGATTTTTAATTGACTGGGATGATAACTAGCTACATGGTTTTAAACAGATTCATTTTAAAATTTATACATTCTTTGTTTTCAACCTTCTACTATTTTCCGCCTTTTCTATAAATCGAACCTATCGTATTGTAGAATCGAATTGCTTGATAAAGGATGAATCAATGACAAGGTTAACTCCACTCGGCGAAACTGTGCATGAATCAAAACCTCTTTTGAACCATACATGATGAAGTTATCAAAGCCATCAGCTCGAAGAAAGGTCTCATTGGTCGAACGGTGGTAAGTCTTACCACACCTGCCCCATTATACGAGGACTCGCTGTTTGAACCTGGTGAGAATAATGATTTGATGGCTTTGTCGGAATTCAAAGGGTACTTTGGGTTGACCAAGGTGGACCTTTCCACAGAACCGTTTCCAATTCTAAAACATCGAACTACACATTAATTTACAAGAGCAAACTCCCAGCTCAGTTACTATATAATCAACAGAACAGTCAGGTAAATGCGGACAAAAATGAACCTTAAGAGTCCTAGTGTCTTCATTTCTAGTCAAGAATATTCTTGTATTCAAACAAGTGGTCCACATGAAACCGAGTGCAGGAATCGTGCAACCGTTCCACGTACTGACTTGGTTCGTAATTACAAATGGACATTTAAATTTATGACACAAGGCTTTCATCACACTGGACAAACTGTATAGAATTTTGGATCTTGAAAGCATCTCCATCTTGTTGTTACTAAAGTCGGCACGAAAAACCGCCGCAATCGAATCAATCACCACCAGTTTAATGGGCGTTTTTCGGGCTTCGCATCTCATGAAAAGTTTTGGTAGGACAGACTCGATCGTCATTGTCAATTCACTCGCCTCATTGATCTCCCTAATTAGAATCCGCTGCAGCAACTCATCGGCATTCCAGGCCTCATGAGTGTTTCTGAGCCATGCGACGGCCATTTGCTTCAGCCGCCGAGTAGCAGCGATTCCTTCTGTGCACACGTATACGGAGTATCCATGTCGGTTGTCCATTGCGGATGCCAGAAGCATCCTCAACACGATCTGCGTTTTTCCGCAACCAGCCTCGCCAGCAATTTCCGATATCCCGGAAAGTCCCCCCTGTTTGACTTGAATGGATGCGTGAGTGAGAGAAGCTACTTACTTGTAACAGGCCATCCATGGTGCTGCATCCTAATCGACGTATGCAGCGCTTCGAGGGTAAAGCCATGCAATTTCAAAAATCAATTTTCGATTTTTTTCTTTTGTTTTGCTTTAGTTTCGTGAGCCTTCCATGATGATGAATTTTGAAATTTGTTTCAGAACAATTTGTATTTATTAATAAAGACACACTTTGAAATAATGGCATAACTAATTCAATCCTTGTATTTGCATCTTATTCAACGATGTGGTAGGTCTCATGCGATTTAATATATTTTGGTGATCGCAATAGGTCAATGCTAATAATTTTTGTTTTCTCTTGATAATCACGACTTTTAATGTATTTCTTAAAAAGTCAGTTTCGTAAGAGAGCCAAGACCGCGAACCGATAAAAAAGCATGTGATGATCTCAAGAAATATGAATCATGTAAAATCAACCGTCTCAGTATACAACATTCATTACCTTTTGACGAGCATGAAGCAAGGAAGTTCCATTATTCATGCAAATCAGCTGTGTGCATAGACCACGAACATTCTACTACCGGTATTGAAAATGAATGTTCACATTGGGTAAAAGTCGGTTACTAAATGTAGACCCTGGAGTATAGTATTGACACCCCAACAATAATAACTCATCATGTCATCTGGAATCGATGTTGAGAGATGGTCGAGACAGTTTACAGGTTCTAGCGATGGCACCAGTGACAGGTTCGCTCCACGTAGGTCTTCATTTGACTTCGACTATGAGCTTCTGAACAAACTCAACTTTGAGCAATCGCCTCCCGCTGTGTACCCTGTTACACCACCGTATCCAGGGAGAGAGCCACCATGTAGCCCGTTGACAAGTGTAGGACCTACTTCACCTGGAGGAGGCTGCTTTTACATGCCGCCGCTCAAACCCAAGACAGGTAGAAAGAAGATCAGGTCTCCACGCCCGGTAGATATGGACATCGACGAAGTTGAAAACAAACAGTTCTTCTTCCAAGGCGGCGCCGAATTTACCGGTAAAACGATTTTCACGAAGAAGAACTCCAATAGATGTAGAACGAATCACACAGGAAATGATGCAAGCGAGACTAAAGAGAACTCGGAGGTGCATTCACCTTTGTCGCCTTCGTTTAGCATGGGAATTTCTGTGTCTCCTTCTGCCACGACGGGCACGAAACAAACTCGACGAAGAAACACTTTGCGGCAGAGCTCTGTCAAAAAGCTTCCTGAAACAGATGACCCTTATTTATTTATTGAACAGGCAAGAGTGAGTGACAATGCTACTGCTGCTGTTGCCGTACTCACGGAGGCACGCAAGCTGTTTCCTTTCAACCTGCATATCCTATTTGCATTATCAAGCGCATATGTGCAGTTATCCGATTGGGGTAGTGCAGTAGATACATGTTCCAGGATTCTGCAACTAGATCCGAGCCACTTGAAGGCTCAAATGCGAACCACCAAAATACTCCGACAATCAGGGTGCTTAGATCAAGCTGAATTAGTGGCTCTGAATTTAAAAAACTCAGATGATCTTGTTAATGACAAAATCCACGAGGAACTGTTAGCCATTGCGAAGGCTCGCAATGTGCTGTTGGAGCTAAAATCGTACATACACGATAAACCACGGGCAGCTTCCATCATGATTCCTAAGATCAAACGGCTTTTGGAGATGTGTCCTAGAATGCCCATGGGACACTTGCTCTTCGCTGTAGCAGTGTCTGGTCAAAGCAGCACTGTGAACGAGCATGTGGAGAACGCACATACATTTGTGGTCGATTTTGGATCATGTTCAAACCACATTCGAACCCAGGACTCTGATTTTATCGCTTCGATACTGCGCAGTCTACATAGATGTGGCAATACAGATCAATCGTGTATGTTGGCGGATTCTATCATACGAGTATTCGAAGGGACATGCTGGGGGTTGACCAATGTGTGTATAAAAGAAAAATCACTCATGCAGCAAATGCAGAAAACAAAAGAAGAAAGCAACGAGTTATTTGAGCAGAAACAATATTCAAAGGCAACGTCCAGATACTCCGAGGCCTTGCTTCTTGATCCGGAGCATCACACATACAACTCGGTGATCCTGTGCAATAGAGCTGCAGCCTGGATGGAACTGAAAAAGTATGAAGAAGCATTAAGAGATTGCTCCTCATCGTTGAAGAAATCTCCTAAATATGTCAAGGCTCTTTGCCGGAGAGCCAGAGTTTACATGGCTTTGAATAATCCAAGTGAAGCACTCAGAGATTTCCAGACAGCTTTCACAGAGTCGCCAGATGCTCTAATAGAACGGGAGATCAAATCTATTAAGGAGAAGCTGAGATCCCAACGTGAAGAGAAACAGAGAGAAAAATACAAATCACATCATCGCAGAGCTCACAGTTACTCGTCATACGAGTCAGAAAACAATCGAAGCTACGCAAACCAAAAGTACGCTCAAAAAGTACACACGCATTACTCATTGCTCGAAGTAGCGCAGAATGCCACGGTGGAGTTGATTCGGAAATCGTATTTGAAAAAGGTTTTGAAATGCCATCCTGACAAAACACAGGATAAAGCTGCACATGAGGTTTTTAAACGTGTTGCTGAAGCCTACGAAGTCCTCAGTGACCCTGTCAAACGGAAAACGTACGACTCGACGCTTTTGTATTCCTCTGCCTCCTTCACCCGCTGGTAATACCATTTTTAAAATCTGTTTTAAATTGCGAACTTACATTTTGTTTTTTGAAAGCCAATTGTTTTCATTTGATTTCTTGAATCGCTGCACTATCTATTCAGGAGGCAGGTTTTCAAAAACGGATTCTACTTATATCATCCATATTTTCAAACTGCATATTAATAAACAAAATCCTTCAGTATTTTAAAATCCAATAACTCGAAACATTACACTACTATCATTAATTAATTTTGAATTTATAAGTCCAACACCCATGTCCAAAATCGTTTGCACATGGATGCCGACCTGGAAGGAGCCTTCTTGAGTTCCTGCGGCTGTACCACGTGATGAGACAAACCTGTGGTTTGAAACTGCACCGAAGAAAACGATTGTTGGTTCTTCCCTATTGCAGGGTTACTACATGGCTTCACTCCCAGCATCAGTACCTTATTCTCCCCAAGTGACACCATCTTACCGTTTTGCGCTGTGGCTCGGCTGGCTTGTACTTTATTAGCATACAACAAGTGCATCCAGTTGCCATTCTCGCTAACGTGCTGCAACACTTCTCCGAAAGATTGCATGTGAGCAAGCACGCCAGCACCGTATCCCGAAGGAAAGCCAAACACGGTAACCCACGGTGTCTTAACAGATATCATATGCACTGCTGCAGTGACATCTGCTTGGTCGTCCTGCTTGGTCATCGCTTGGAGGTCAAAGCCTCGTGGTTCGCCGAGATCAAGGCCTCGATGTCGCCGTCGGAGCGCATCTGTGGCTTCATAGTCGGTCTTTATGGAAACCACATTAGTGATAGAGTTGGACGGCAACGGAATGTCGTCATCCTCGTAGCTGGGCACCGAAACACTGTCAACCACCAGTGCATCCGGTGACTTGATCTTCAAAGGGGTGCTTGTGAGGAACATAGACTGGCGGGATTGCACTGGGGTGCTCTCAGACTTCGATTGACTGAAGAATGAAGGGGCAGCATTAACTGCTGGTGACCGCGCTACGAGTGGAGTCCCTGCTTCTTTCGACCACATTATCTATGTACACAACCAATGAGACCTCCAATAAACAAAAAAATACTTTTTTGAATTTGAATTTTTTTTGTAATTCTTTTTTGGTATTCTGTTTGGTTTTGAATCCTTTTCAGTTTGGGAATAGTATCATGAAGTAAATCAATGTGCAAAATTTTTTGGCGAGTAGCTCAGAATCAGTGGGGCAATAACGAGGGTGATTGACCGCGTGAAAAATGAGGGACCATCAGTTTGCTTTTAAAAATTAAAGTTTATCCATTCTCGTTTTATTAATACACGTACTGTGAGGGCTTCACAAGGTATTAAGAGTACACACGAACAAAGGTGCGATGCATGGATACAACCCCCCAGCAAGAGGCAGTCCCCACGAGGATCTTATTGACAGAAATGCATCTCCAATACCTCCGTCATCGTCAGAATGTTGGTGCCGTTGCGGATGCTGCTCCTCGCCATGGTGCCTTCCTTGTTCTCAGCAATGCCTCTCAACCTTCGTACCCTGCTTGATGGTTTATGCTGGAGCTCATCCAAGCAAGAAGTTCAATCGTGATCGTATGGACAAGCTAATGAATGGACAAAACGGTAAAATTGGTGGCAATGTTTCTAAATTAGTTGTGAACGATGTACTCAGTCTATTAGTTTTCACTCCACCCGTTTTGAAAGATTCTTGTCCAGTGTTTTATTTCGTGCATGGAGGTGGATTTTGCATTGGCGAACCAGAGAACAAGATACACTTTGATCTGATGAATGAATTTGCATCCAAAGGATATATCGTAGTGAGCCCTGCTTATCGCTTGGCTCCTGAACATCCTTTCCCTAGTCAAGTGATCGACTGTTTCGATGGCCTTCGATACATAGCAAGTGGCAAGCTGGCAGGAGCAGACATCTCCAAGATTGTTGTTGGTGGTGATTCTGCTGGAGGAAACTTGGCATTGATTATCGCGAGTCTCGTTCGTGATGGGGTCAACGGTCAACTGGAGGACGAGCAACTGAACATATCAATTCGACATATCGTTGCAATGTACCCAGCGATGATGCTTCCTTTCAAAACGAAATCTCAAACTAAGCTAAACAACGCTGCTTATCTGCCCTATTGGTTTTCTCGATGGTTCAATGATTCCTATTTACCTGATGAGATGACGAGACAAACGCTATTTGACTCGGATAGGAGGGTGTGTCCTCTGACAGCAGGAGTTCATGGTCTGCCTTCAGTCACTGTGATATTTGGCTCGCATGATCCATTTCATGATGAGTGTGAAATGCTGTGTAGGGAATTGCAACGAGCTGGAGGTACAGTCCATAAAATTTTCGTGAAGAACCAAGTTCATGGATTTTTAGTTGGATTCAAACATACGGCGAAGAATAAATGCTTGAAGGAAGTTATTTCCAATATGGAACTTTCCCTGGATGACACTGGACCGGAATCGTCGGTTGAAATCGTTTTGAATTCACCCGTCGAAAAAATAGAATAATTTAAATTTATACTTCCAGGTACTGTAGTTATTTTAGCTGTGTTCATGAAAATAAGAGAGACACTTTTAAAGTAAGCAAACCATTGGACAGTGATAGTTCTTCATCGTTATAGCATCCCAGATGTACTACTGGAGACACTAGTTAGCGAAATCTATTGAGACGTTTAAACTTGTTTTCATGCTGTTAAATCAATTAAGATTCTCAATAGATACAAATTTGCATCTTCTGGATGTTTTCCTCAAAAAAAATCCATTGCATAGCCACAAAAGCATTTAAGAATAGTAGTACATAGAAAACAGAGCTGTCTTTTCGTTGTTCAAGTGATGTCTGACGACAGCTGAAGGAATTTATTCAGACTTGATGCCGAAATGTTGGTTGCTTCTACTACTGGATATTTATATCACTGCGACCAACCAACCAAAGGAGCACAATTAAACTTTCAATAGACATCCATTTTTTGTTTTCGTTTTCTAAAAATTTGAATTAGCTTAAATTGCCTTCAAATAAAGTCGAGCTATATCTATATATCTAGATCATGGTTCAAGCAAGAGAAGGAGGACTCTGATCATTAAATAAAGTGGGGAGTACTGCTTCCCTCGCAAGCTTGAAGCGAACAGGAACCTGATACTTGTATCTATATCACTAATATGATCTCTGTCAACTTACTAACTATCAAGTGTTCACATATTAAATTCAGTATATTTTAAATTAGCCAACATTGTTATAATTAATTTAGATTCTAGCCATCTGGAGCATATTATTAATTATAAACCATTCTGAAATTATACCACTTGTTTCATCTTCGATATATAGTAATCCAGATGGAATTCGAGTTGTTGTCAGACTTGTACAAGCTTCGAAGGTGTCTCAATATTTTGAAGATTCCATAGATTGCATCATGCTGGATGAACCTCTTGGTTAGTATGCATATTGATTGAGCATCCTATTTAACGTGTCCATTCAGAAGCCAACAGTTTCCGGGCCCAATACATACTGTACTTAAACTCGTAATTCAATTCCTATATAGGGAATTCCTCAAAATAGAAAAGGCCCTTAAAAAAGTGTTAATAGCTCTTAGTAGAAACCCTATTGAGTATTCCGGTTTTCTCGTATATTGGAGGAAACTTCTGTTGGGTGTCATTTCAGAGTACACTTATAATTATAGGCATCTGAATCCTATAGGGTATCTTGCTTGTCTCACACTTCAGTTGGCCATGTTGCCAGCCGACAAGTTCAGTTTTAACACTCGTTTTGAGGAGTTAGTGCATCTGGTCACTGCAACCCAGGACCCCCCGATGGTCCCACCTCCTGAGGTCATGGACAGTTTGTTCGCTCGTGTATCAGAAGTTGACACTGATGCCTTCGAGCAGCATCTTAAAGATAAATCAAGTGAATTGGCACGGACAGGTACTTTTTTGGAGTTATTATTAATCAGACGAGCAGAAAATTGTGGCACTGCCTCAAACTCTTCCGGAAATTCTAGGTCTAAATATAAGCTTTCGGTGAGTAGCAGTGCATACACGTCCTCATATAGGGGTGTGTACTTTAATAAAAGCTCAGGGACATGGAGAGCTCGAATTTGGATTAAAGGAAAGTCGCAGCACATTGGAAACTATGATACTGAAGTAGAAGCAGCTAAAGCGTATGATGAGCGGGCGTTGCTACTAGGAAGACCTGGGAGCTTAAATTTTCAAGATTAACTTGTGTATTGATGGTATATTTAAGTGAAAGCGGTAGCGAAGTAGAACTCTAAGTGCTTTATAGTTTAGTTTTAAAATTTAACAGGTTTCCTGACAAATTATATACATATAGTTGATTAATCTAATCCCCTGGAGGTTAGGAAAAATTGCGATTAATGTCGTACCAACTCGTAAATATATTTTGAGGGAACTTCCAAATGCTTTATATTGATAAGTACTTGCTTGGATCATGATTTAAACCACGGTTTTTGAAATTATGAACAGAGCGACTTTATTTTCAATGTACCAATTAGTATCCATTGGAAGGAAATCACCAGAAAATTTAAAACATGCACGTAGATCGCGGGTTAAATAATCAACTCCAAGAAAATACAAATAATTAGTATCTTGAAGGGCCCATCCATAAAGTTTTGCATTTTAAAGTACATAATTCAAAGGGGGAAGATTCTTGTTTACAATCCTTAAAATCTAAACTTTTGAGTGCATCCAGTTTGAACTGTGTAATTTCGAGTTTAGAGCGACAAGCCATCCATCGATCACTATTTAAATCAATCGACACCCTAATCTATAGAGTACATACTAAGCGAGCGGCTACTTCTTGACTGATGAATTATAAAGTTGAGGGGATCGTACCGCTTCGTTTTATATTTGAACTGGGTGATGATTAAAGGAAAACTTGATGGTTTGCCGGGGTTGGGGGGATCCCCTGAGAGAATTGGATCACCAATGTACATGAGCGACTCCGGATCACAAGAGTCGCCATTGTCTAAACCGTCGAACGAAGAATCAGGACGACGTGACTCATGGAAGGAAGATGGTGCGCGAGAGAGCCTTGAAATGGAAAAGCAGTCTAAACGAGACGCCGATGTGAAGCGAGTGTATATTAATCAGGCTCGCAAGGAATTGGCTGTTCAAAGCGAGCTCGCACGGGCCGAAGCAAGGAGACGTAGGCTCGAAGAGGATAGACAAAGGAAGGAAAAAGGGGAGATTATTGCAGGAAATTTTCAGCGGAGATGGAGAGGTGCAAGTGTTCGCAAGTTCTATGAGGCTCGCTTGAATGAACGAATGAAGGCAAGACATAGTGTGAGTGAATGCACTCGTCGCGTGCTCTCATGCATCGATCTTTACGAGGCCCGAGTCAAGGAAGGGCCACCAACAGATGCTTGGAAACCCTGGGAAGAGATCTTGGACCAAAGTTCCAAACATATGGTACCGGAACAAAATGAAGACGTGTCTCTCATTGGTGAGTTCAGTTGTTTTTTAATTACGGTGGAAATTTATTGTTCTTCATAGGCGACGATGCACGCGAAAATGACATTCCGGAACATTTTGAAAACGAAAAAAAACCGCCAACAATTCACGAAATTAAAAATAAGAAGGAGATCGATGTGTGTGATGATGCCAACCGAATCGTGTTCTTATCCAAGATGGTCATTGATTGGTTTCGAAAAATCAACGACAATAAGCTCTCTAGTTTAGCAATCACTAGGTTTCGGGAATTGGAATTGACAGCTCAGGATCAAGAAAGCTACAAGTTGAAGAAAGGATTGAAAGGCGGCAATTCAAAACAAATCATATTCGAGGCCAAATTGGATTCCGGCATGCGAATATTGTACACGATTCGATATGCTAAAGCATCTGAGAAAGAAACTATATTGGCTTGGTACATTTGCAAGCATGACGAAGTCAATCGTAGAAAGATTCTGATTGAGCAGTCTTTCGCCCGAGGGGACGCAGGTTTGGCTATGTATCGTGCGATGGAATTTAACACGGATGAACCAACCGTACAAGGTGATTTGGAGGAGGAGGAGGAAGACCACGTGTATTTGAACCCCCATGCTAACGTGCCATTGAAAGAATACCAGATTAGCTTGGATGAGATGCAGCTGCTTAAAAACAACTGGACCCCACCAGTAAGATTAACCAATAAGGAAAGAATGGTAGTGGAACAAGACGGAACGGTGTCTTTGCTGGGTCGTAGCGGCACTGGAAAGACTTTCTGTGTGTGCTCGAGAATATCTCTCGACAGATTGAAGTATCCTCATCAACGGCAACTTTTCGTGGCCCGAACTCCGCAGTTATGCAACCATATCAAGAACGTTATGTTGAAAGAATCTGCAAGCGAATGCGAGTTGCTTCGATTCCATACGGCTTCGGGATTTGTTAAAGAGATGGAAACTCTCACTGGTTGTGAAACCGCTGCATGGCCAAACAGATGGTTTTACAGCTTTTTGAAGTTCAAGGAACACTATGCAGGTTTTGCTGCATCCGTCCACAAAACCTCTCGCGTGAAAAACATCGAGAAACGACCAGAGAACCAGGTAAACAGTTTAACTGTTTGGTCGCAAATCAGATCTTTTATCAAAGGCAGTTTTGATGCAGTTTCGGCTGGAAAACCATTATCTCTTGAAGAGTATCTGGCACTGGGGCAGCGTCAGTGTCGCCTAGATGGAGAGTCCCGACGATTTGTGTACGAGATGTTCCTAGTATATCAATATCATCTGAAACAGAGTGATTCATGGGATGAAGCGGATAAGATCATGATCCTCTATCGTGGATGTCTCAATGCCTTCAAGGGAGGCTCTCCCTATGATCTGATCTATGTGGATGAAGTTCAAGACATGCTACAAGGCGAGATAGCACTCTTCGTCCTTGCCACTGGTAAGCGACCTGCTTCACTCTTTCTAGCAGGAGATACCGCACAAACTATTGCCTACGGAGTTGACTTTCGATTTGAAGATTCTCGATCAGTGCTCTATAAGATGGTTCCCGCTGAAACTCCAACCAAACCAATTCGACTCCGTTGGAACTACAGAAGCCATTCGGGTATATTGAATCTAGCAAAAGATATCATCGATCTCCTAACGGAGAATTTCCCTTTCTCCATGGACAAGTCGTCTCCAGATTGCGGCATTGTTGTTGGACCTCGACCAGAAATTTGCAAGGCCTACACAACAGCAGAACTTACCAAGGTACTAAGATCTGCTGGTACCGCACGCATGTTGGTACAGGATACACAGGACCTGGATGGTATTGGTTGGGGCTCGCAAAAACAAATTCCTCAGTCCCGTGAAACAATTTTCGATGCTTGCAAGGTTGGTGGTTTTACGGAGCCTCTTGTTTTGACGATTGTCCAATCGAAAGGACTGGAGTTCGCACAGGTGTACATCGTCAACTTCTTTGCTGATATGTCAGAAGAAAAGAACAGAGCGTGGAAGCTGATGATCTCTGATCGTGCCGTCGACGCTGTCTATCCTGCTATTGAGAGAGATTTGAAGTTGCTGTACACTGCTATCACACGATGCTGCAGCAAATTGGTGTTTGTTGAAACCCGAAAGACGGAAGCTGCTGATGCCTATTTCAAACGTCTTGTACAAGCGGAACTGGTGACCCAGTACATTCCCCAAAAGGAAGCATCAGGTTCCATGTGCTTGAGACTGAGCAATGATGGATGGCGGGTTCAAGGACTAGAGCTGGTGGTGAATGCCGACGAAGCTGACCCCCTCGCGAACATCGAACTAGCGAAGAAGTGCTTTGAGAATGCCGAAAATTCGGTGCTCCAAGCTCGAGCTCAAAACCTTATTCATGTGAAACAGTTGAGAACCATGGACAAGGAGGTTGAAGAGAAGCTGCAAGTGGTGGTGAAAGAATGCATGGCCAACGGGAACTTCATGGAGGTCCTGGAGGCTCTGTCGTTCGCTTGTCCTGATCCAGACATCGCCGAACAAAGAATCAAACTCCTTTTGAAAAAGTTGCTGTCTCATTCAAAAACGAAAGACTTGTGTAATAATAAATGACTCAGTTTCCAATTTTAACTGTTTATGCTCCTCCGAATAATCTTTCATACATTCCGTCTTTTGTCGCGAGATACTTTTGAATATTCTATCAATTGCATGACTTCATTAAATATGACCTTTGCGAGGATGATAATAAATTGACTCGCGATATCATCCGTGAGAGACCTGTGTCTGCGTAGGGAGTACCACGAATCATGTTGAAATAATACCGGCCTTTCTAATTAAAATATTCTTCAAGATTGGCTGATCCACATAGATCCGCTTTATAAGCTGGGATATAGTGATGATCGATTTCTGGCTCATAGGATACGAAGGGATGATCTGGCTCCAGACTATAGGATTACAATAGATTGACTTCAAAATTGGGGCTTACGATCATCGTCTTTCATCCTTTCATTCAGTTGTGAAATGATAGTATTATGCCTCCGTCCAAAAATACAAATTGGTGTCGTGCATAGAGGAAATCCGTTGAAAGCGTGACTGGAAAAGAGTGTGCAAGAAATTCAGCTTGGATGGAAAACTTTGATTCAACGATATAAACGATTGCTTTTCTGAATCGGGTTTCAGACATCTGCTATTCAAGACACACAAGTCTTTCAATCGGCTCGACTAATCCATATTGTAAGAGAAGTACACACTTCCATCGCCAGTAAATAGATCAAACAAGAGTCCGTCAGCATGGTCTACGATATTCGAGAGTATAGAAAACATGTTCAAACGGGCAGATCGTTTCCACAAGTATACCAAAACATGAAATGTTCATTTTTGTATGAGATCGTATGGACCAAATACCAATATATACCAACCACGATTTTGTATTCAAATTTGAACTTATCGATCACTTTTTTATTTTATAATGCTACTCGATGATGGAACTATCCTCCTATTCTCTTGGCAATCATGGGGATCTTCTCTCTACAAAACCCTTTTAGTTGTACTGGAATATGTACACAATTTAAACCCAAATGTTCCCTATTTTTCGTTCAAACATCATTCACGAAAATGCTGCTGTGATATTTCTCAAGTTTACACGTGTCAGTTTACACGCGTCACAGATATTCAAACTATCAGATACAAACTACTTGTTTTGCATCTGAGATTCAAATTCAGTTTATTGAATCTTATACACGGTGAAAAGAACCGAAATGAATTGTCCGTTCTATATCACGTTTATAGCTGATTAACTTTCAACCACTAATCAATACATGTGTATCTCGAAAGCTGATCTGATTCATGCAACTGATCAATACATGTGTATCTCGAAAGCTGATCTGATTCATGCAATTTAAAAGCTAAGACAACCTAGCGCCATTTGAAGACCATGCAGTTATGCCTTCTCAAGTCGGTGCCAATTCAGCCATTGTGACTAATTCTGGTAACAGTTGGCAATCGAAACTAAGAGCTCGTTATTGTTTTCTCTATTGTCCTCTGTGGTAGGTTTGGTTGCACACGGGAAAAATAGGATGTTATTCAATTTTCTTCCTGAATACTTCGCTGGTACTATGGTTTTACGTAATAACAAATCCACTTCTCTCTTTCCTATAAAAATTATCTTCTGTTTGTTTAAAAAGTCTCCAGGAAATCGGGAGAATGAGGAAAAATGTTTTGTGACAGTTATAATTTAGTAGTGGACGAGCAAATAGAAGAATTCTTACGAAAGTGAAAGAACCGACATTCTCTGCTGCTGAGTGGAGTGATCAGATCCACATTCATACTAATACTTACACGAGTTTTCACTTTTTACCAGAATTACTTAATCGTTATTAACGGTCTCTCGAAACGACTTTGAACGACGCTTATACAGTATCTACCAATTACTATAAGGATGTTAAAAAAAAGTGGGGAAATCGAAAATAGGTGGACTGAATTCAAAGAATACTCAGTCACAAGTAATCTTTGACTAATTGACTTTCGAGGTGACAATACTTGCATAGCACGCGCTCAAGTGGGAGGTCGGGTTCTAGGAGGTTGAAGCTATTCTTTGCAGTCTGATAATCGATTAAGAGAGCTCTCTCGTCAGACAAGCGTACCCGTTGCATACCTTGGAGGACGAGAAAAGTAGGACTTAGAAAAAGAGCTTTAGTGCGGCATTCGATCCGTGTTATCCTTCGCTCTCTGTCCATCTCCTGTCGTTCTGTCTTCCTCCTGCCATCCTGCGTGGAGTGCCGGTTGTTTACATACGAAGGTGAAGGAGTCATCGTTCCTAGTTCCAATCGTGATATATTTCTCGCTACTCTTGAAATTATAGGAGTTCAACCCCAAAATTGAGCCAACGAACATACAATAAAGAATTTGAGGCAGCTAGAGTTTTAGGTTATATCTAAGCGAGAGCTATAGATCATTCTTGGAGAGACCATCTAGATTGCCATGTCTGCTCAATCATGTTCACACAGCGACTGCAAACGCCAGAAATCGGGTCCTCTACCTGCAGCTTCCAAATCGAAGGTGTGTTTAAAGCACAAATGCTCGGTAGGTTCTTGCGTCAAAATGATTCAATCTAGTCGACGATGCAGCAGTCACGGTGGCGGAAAACGATGTTTCTATAGGGATTGCAACAAAGGAGCGCAGGGTACTACGCTGTTTTGCACAAAACATGGACAGCTTATTAATCAAACGATGGAAAGTAAACTTCCGTCTGTCTCGAGTAGTCATGGCACCCGTGATGTTGAGAACATTCAACTGCGCAATTCGAGAAGTACACTGGCAAACCTTCCAACCGTTTCTGCTCGGAATCAAACTTACGCAGGTTTAAATCCAGTAAATGAATCTTCAAAACGGTCTTTAACTAGTCAGCCTTCATTCAATTTCGAACAAGATCATTCCATGTTGCATCATTTAGCATCCTATTCGTCTGATATATCCAGATGGAATACGTATAGATCCCATGGAATAGCATCGCTGGAAGATGGCGAAAGACAAGCATCAGCTTTCGACAACCATTTTTCATCGCAAGGTACATTCCCTGAATTTGTTCAAGATTTGGTTTCGCTGCCCAGGAATTCAACCAAACTATGCAAACGTCCATTTTGCGATCTGAAACCTTATTCTTTAATATCTGATTTGTGTGTTGTTCACGCCGTTGATGAAATGGTTTAGCCCTTCTCAATATTGCTCAAAACTATTCCCTGAAATGAATGCTTCCTTTCAGACTGTGACTATTCCCTAAAACAATTGATGGAACAGATGGGGGTCACGGATTCCATTTCTTATAGCAGCCAGGCTTCAACCATATATGACTTTGCTCACTAGCGAGTATCTTTCGTAGAATGGATTGTATGTTGGAATGATTCAGAGCTGTATTCCTTTTTGTGCAGTTTTGATCCATTTGAGTTTTATGATTTTGAATGGAGCTGAAGAAAAACCAGTTTTGAACGTTGCAAAATAATTAATATGATTTTGAGTTATGTTATGCAGCATTTTCAGGATTCAAAATTACATTTGGTTCCCATGACAGACTTGTAATCGGTTCATTTGGATATGCGAAATGGATCCATTGTGAGGTGAGAACTTGCAAGATTGAAGAGAGTATGTTAGAAATATATTTTCAGTCTTGTTAAAGAACTTTGTGACTTGAGTTTGTTCAACCGATATATAGCTAAACTTCTCTACGTAGGATAAGCTCGAGCTTCTATTAGTGTATACTCTGAGATATGAAAGAACCTACATGAAAGCATATCGGCAAGTTGCATTGCAAAACGCTGTTACCCAAATATTCAACCCGTGTTCCGTTGAAACGTTGATATTTATATTGAAGCAGAAATGATTGGAGCAATAAGGTCAGTGTTTTGCTCAAGATAAAAGCTGATATATTTTGTTGGCGGCTGGCCGGAGTTATTTCTAGTGGCATTCCAGTTCTAAAGATCGATACAAACAATAACAGATGGAAGTTATGTTTTTCAACAGGATGTTTGAAATACTTGGGAAATGTATTTCGTAGTAGAGTGCCATGGCTTGCATACAACAATGGCTTGTTTTATATATAGCTTTCCAATTGCTACATTGATGTATAGATTCGGAGAATGCTCAGTTCCAAGTAAATACCCTTTCATTCCATAGAGATACATTGGTTCCCCACCGAAATACCGATTTTTCCTTCTATTCCATACAACGACCAAGGAGTAAGAGTTTTGAAATGGATGGTCTTTTCTACCGAGTTATGAACTACAACCATCCAGAAGAAAGTTCCAGATGCACCAAACTTCTTAATGATCTTGAAGGAG
>Ga0105055_10004425_pt1 | contig 20525 bp, 19 predicted proteins | sample BON03_FD_78090 | JGI IMG/M metagenome (GOLD analysis project Ga0105055, IMG submission 78090) | Freshwater microbial communities from Lake Bonney liftoff mats and glacier meltwater in Antarctica - BON-03 | ecosystem: Environmental > Aquatic > Freshwater > Ice > Glacier meltwater | place: Lake...
CATAGAGCTGGACTTACTCTCTGACCTAGTGGCAGATTATGAGGAGGAGCATATTCCGGTGACTCCACCTACTCTGGTAGAAGTGATAAAACTAAGAATGTACGAAATGGATCTCAACCAAATTAAGCTTTCTGACATACTCGGTGTGAGCAAGTCTCGGGTGAGTGAATACCTCAATGGCAAAAGTGAACCAACACTAAAAGTGGCTCGATTGATTTGCAAGAAACTCAATATAGATGCTCATACGGTATTGGGAGTATAATAATCATTTCTTCCTCATCTTCAAAAAGTAATCCCCATAGTATAATACTCCAGTGGTAATTACGACACACAAGTACAATCCTGTCCTTACTCCTATATGAATACCGGATGCCATTCCTTGAATAATTAAAAGCAGTCCAAACAATGAGCTTATTTACGCGTACCGCTACTATTCATCCTTCCCTGCGGCAGACAGGGAATACACTCTCCTAATGTCGAGTGCTTAAGCTACAAGCGGACCACTCAGAGTTACAGCTGCTCTCGCATAAGCATCCCTATTTCCTCGCCCCGAGTCAAAGCCATCATGTGGCTTCCACCTTCTATTATTAAAGTAGCTTTTACATTCTTTATAGGTAGCCTATTGTCCCGGTCTTTATATATGTGGATTATATTTGGGTCATGGGTTTCTCGTTGCCAGTAGATTATCATATCTAAGGCTCGCTCCATATACTTCAAATCAAACGAAACTGGAAAATTCATCTTTCTGAATATAGCTGAGTCTGAACCTTGCCCTGGAAAGAGATAAAGTGTATGTTGAGCCTGTGAAGCCATCAACATAAATGAAATGATGAAGAGTAGAATAAATCGCATCCGATGGATGCAGTACGTACAGAAATGGATAAGGTTACTTCCTTACATACGTATCTTCAAAGCAATCACTACATCCTGTAGGGTATAGAGAAATAGTATCTTGACCATAAAAACGTAAATCAAACGTTCCAAAAGACTCTTCTTTTGCTAAGGTAAGTGTATATCTGCCACTTGTAGGATTTGTGATTTCAAAATCACCTCTACTATCTTTTTTATCATTTGTACACTTTCGGTACCTCCCATTTTCTTTGAAAACAAGTTGCTTACTATAATCTACATCACTCGCTTTTATGACCGTACCACTGAAACCACCACTACTTTCTATCCACTCCCATTCACCTATTATATTTTCAGACTCAGGTGTAGGTAGATCTACCTCTTGGCAAGAGAAGAAAAGGACGAAACTGAATACAAGTAAGATTGATTTTTTCATTATAATTATTCGTTTATGATACTATTTTATTCTGATGTATTGTACATAATCTCCCTGATCCTTGTTAGACCTTATGTATGAATTCACTGCTAATGTTCCTGGACCATTTTCATCAATACGCACCAGTATATTATCAGCATTTGAATGTTCTAAATGAAGTTCTAAGAATAAGCCTTGAGTTTCTGAAATTATATAATAATCGCCTTTTAAGACTCTTTTTTTATTTACGAACTCTAGATATTTTCCGTTTTCTTTAAATTCCAATTGCCTAGTCTCTCCTGTATTTTCAGGAGTATCCGTCCAGTTCTGTGACTGCAAGCTCGAAGACTCCCACTCCCAAGCACCAAGTAGCTGTTTGCTATACTCCGACGGAAATTTTGCTTTTTCACAGCTACTTAAAACTAGCACGAGAACTGAAAGAAAGTAGATTTTCATTATCACAAATATAAAGAAGAACAACATGAAAAAAGCCCTTCGCACGGCGAAAGGCTTTAAACTTAAATTTCAATTTAGACTTAAACTTATAACGTACCTACGTTATTTAAGTCGGCGAATGCTTTCTCTAAACGAGTGTTATACGTCACTTCACCTTCTCTCATCCACTTACGTGGATCGTAGTATTTCTTGTTTGGAATATCGTCTCCATCAGGATTACCTATCTGAGTACTTACGTAGTCTTTCTTAGCAAGCATGTAATCTCTTACTCCTTCTGTGAATGCATACTGCGTATCGGTGTCAATGTTCATTTTGATAACACCATACGAGATTCCTTCTTTGATTTCTGCAGGTGTAGAACCTGATCCACCGTGAAATACAAAATCTACTGGGTTACTTCCTGTATTGAATTTCTCTTGTACGTGGTCTTGAGAGTTTTTCAAGATTACTGGAGTTAGCTTTACATTTCCTGGCTTGTATACACCGTGTACATTTCCAAAAGCTGCTGCTATCGTAAATCTTGGGCTTATTTTCATAAGCTCTTCGTACGCATACGCTACTTCGCTAGGCTGAGTATATAGTTTAGAGCTATCTACATCCGTATTATCTACTCCATCTTCTTCTCCACCTGTGATGCCTAACTCTATCTCTAGAGTCATACCCATTTTGCTCATACGCTCTAGGTATTTCTTACAGATTTCTATATTCTCTTCTATAGGCTCTTCTGATAAATCTATCATGTGCGAGCTATAGAGTGGCTTTCCTGTTTCTGCAAAGTGCTTCTCACTAGCATCTAATAAACCGTCTATCCAAGGAAGTAGTTTTTTAGCTGCGTGATCTGTATGCAATATCACTGTAGCACCATAAGCTACTGCTAACGCGTGTACATACTTAGCTCCTGCTACACCACCTGCTATTGCAGATTTTTCATTCTCATTACTTAATCCTTTACCAGCAAAGAATTGTGCTCCTCCGTTACTGAATTGGATAATAACTGGAGAATTTAGCTTCGCTGCTGTTTCTAAAGCTCCGTTTACTGTGCTGCTAGTGGTTACGTTTACAGCTGGCATAGCATAGCTATTTTCTTTTGCGTGTCTGAAAATTGCTTGTACTTCGTCTCCTGTAGCTACCCCAGGTTGTATGTTATGGCTCATAATTGATTTTTTTTATAAGTGAGCAAATTTATGATTTTTTTGCTAGCAACACCTTCCTACTCAAATGTCTGTAAATCTACCAACTTCTTGTAGATTCCTCCTTTGTCCATCAGTTCTGCATGTGATCCTTGCTCGGCTATTTGCCCTTTATCTAGCACCACTATTTTATCTGCATTTTGAATGGTGCTCAGTCGATGAGCTATGACAATACTCGTGCGGTTTTGCATTACCTTTTCTAAGGCATCTTGCACCATTTTCTCGCTTTCGGTATCTAAGGCACTAGTAGCTTCGTCTAGTATCAGTATCGGCGGCTCTTTGGCTATAGCACGAGCTATACTCATTCGCTGACGTTGGCCTCCACTCAGGTTCATTCCTTTTTCACCCAAGTTAGTATTATAACCATCAGGCAGTTCACGCACAAACTCATGTGCATTTGCCACCTTGGCTGCATTCATCAGCTGATCGCCACTCAGATAGAAGTCACCCATTTTTATATTGTTGGCAGCTGTATCGTTGAAGAGTATTGCATCTTGTGTTACTATACCCATCATACTACGAAGTGAGTTCAGCTCTATGCTTTTGATGTCTTGTCCGTCTATAGTGATACTCCCGCTATTCAACTCATGGAAACGTGGTATCAAATCTGCCAATGTTGATTTTCCTCCACCACTAGATCCTACTAGAGCTACAGTCTCCCCTTTATTGATAGTAAGATTTATACCTTTCAGCACCAAAGGACCGTCTCCGTAGGAGAAATTCACATTGCTTAGTTTTATCTCCTTACTAAATACTGGAGCAGGAAGTCCATTTTTGTCCTTTTCTACCTCTGCTGCCAGAACATCATTAATCCTGTCTAGAGATGCAGCTCCTTTCTTTAGTCTAAAAAAAGCTTCTGAGATAGCCTTAGCAGGTGGAATCAATTGTGAGAATACTGCGATATAACCTATCAAAAACTCTCCAGTAAGAGCGGAATCTGCATTAAGGATGAGTGATCCACTGTATATCAGAATACTACTCATGACGATACTTGCCATAAACTCACTAAGAGGAGATGCTAAAAACTCTTTACGATTAAGCTTCACCATTAGCCTGAAGTGTTCATCATTCAACGTCTTAAAACGTTCTTCTTTATCTCTAGTAGCACTAAATGCTTTTATAATTTTGATACCATGCAGACTCTCTTCTAAGTGAGAAAGCACCTCTCCCATTTTTTCTTGCCCTAACTGTGCAGCATGCTTTAGCTTCTTACCTACTCTACTGATCAAATAACCACTGATGGGAAGGACTACCACCACAAATAGGGTCAACTGGTAACTGATAAAAAATAAAGTTACCAACGGAATAAGTATCGCTACAGGATGCTTAAAGTATAACTCTATAACTCCAAGTAGACTCCATTCTACTTCTTTTACATCATTGGTAAATCTGCTGATGGTATCCCCTCGTTTCTCTTTATTGAAATAGCTAAGTGGCAGTCTGAGAATATGATTATATAAGGTCTCTCTGATGTCTCTCACCACTGCACTTCGTACATAGGCGAGATTATAAAATGAAAAATACAAGAAGATATTCTTCAGAAAGAAAGCGATAATAATACCGACAGAAAAATAGAGTAAAGCATTGTACTTACCCCATTCTAGTATCTTTTGGCTCATCTCATAGTCTAAAAACTTGAGAAAATCAGAAGGACTTGTGCTGAATGCGGCAGGAATTAAAACTGCGTCGTCATCCTTAAAGATTACTTTCAGAAATGGTATCACCATCCCTATACTTACCACATTAAATATAGAGGTAAGTACATTGAACCCAAAAAATTGAATGAGTTGAGATCTGTAGCCTTGGGCTAGTTTAAATATGTCTTTGAATTTAATCAAGGTGCGAAAATAACACCTCGTATTCTATCCTACGGAAAAAAGAAATCTCCTGCGATAATTCCTGCAGAAAACTCATCGAGTAAAGCTCCTTCTTTACTATATCTGTAGATAGTGCTTTTTGACACGAAATCTTTAACATCTGACACGTATATATCTTTGCTTTCAGGATCTACAGCTATTGAATAAAGCACGGATCCTTCATTAAGTGTAACCCACAAACTCGACCTTCCGTTTTGTAAATCTCCCTCACATCTCCAAATCTCGTTGTCCTTTAAATAATAAAACATGTGCTGATCTTCATTATACGCCAAACCTTTAGGAATGCCAGAAAGAAAGGATGCTAGTATCCTATCTTCTCCACCTACATCTACAATAGAAATTATGTACGGACTACCAGTAGGTTGACCGGTCACCAAAACTCTGACATAGTCATTTTTATCCAAAACTATCCCATCTGGACGAGAACCCACGTCAAATTCATCTACTACACGATCCTCATTCACATTAATGGAAAAAACCTTTTCTTTATCAGGAGCGATACACCAAAACATGCTGTCTTTCAAAACACCCTTTTCTATCCAAGAATCCGTATAAATCCATCTTGTGATAGCATAAGTTCTTAAATCCACGACAGAAATAGCTTTAAAATATAAATCGGTCACATATGCCTTATTCTCAGATACCTGATAAAAATATCTAGGTGACTCTAAACCAGTAATCTCTCCTATCTTGACAAGTTTTTTATCAGTAACTACTATTTTACCAGAATTATTAATCACAAAAAACAAGCGATTATCTGCCTCTCCGATGGATTGGAATACGTTTCCTAGAGATTCATCATTCTTTTGTTTGTAAAGGTCATTACTAACTTCTTTCTCTTTATTGTCATAAATAGAAAGTGTCCCTTCTCCCCATCCAAAATTACCTTGGTTTGCTATTAAAACATGCTCACTACTAATTTCAATAGGCACAGCATCCCTAACCGGCGTATCATCATCTTTACAACCTACTGATAATATTAGAGTGAAAAGTAAAATCGTAGTTAGTGATATTGGAGTATTAAATATTCCCATTTTAATCATTTGTTATATTGAACCCAAAAAACTGAGAGAGAGAGTTGAGACTTGTAGCCTGTAGCTAGTTTAAATATGTCCTTAAACCTAATCAAGGCCGCTAAGATAATCGGTCAATAGTTTCTTATGGAAAAAAGAAATCTCCTGTGATAATACCCGCTGAAAACTCATCGATTAAAGCTCCTTCTCGGGAGTATCTGTAAATAGTACTCTTAGAGACAAAGTCTTTCACATCGGAAACATATACATCTCCACTTGCAGGATTTACCGCTACGGTATAAAACGCTGCATCGAGCACCTGCACCCAACTCTGTGGAGCATTATCTTCGTCTGGTCTAAACCTCCATACTCTATCTGACAAGAAATAAATAGAGTGGCTTTCTTTATCATACGCTAAAGAGGTAGGCACTCCTTTTATATCCAATGATATAAACGTAATATCGCCACTCTCTATTTTCACAGATGTAAGTTTCGCAGATTCATTTTTACTCTCATCTCCCTTACATAGTACCCAGATTACTCCATTTTTATCGCGAATGATACTCTCTGGCTTCTCGCCTACTGCTATACTATCCTTAAGCTGATCCGTATCCGTATCTATGCCATACACTTTTTTAGAATTAGGAGCAGTATACCAAAAAATACCATCTAAGAGCACAGCTTTTTCAGCCCATTGACCTGTGACTATTTCATTAATCACCCTATTAGACTTCAGGTCCAATATTGAAATTTTATTTGCATACAAATCTGTTACATACGCCTTACTCCCGTCGATATCATACACATATCGAGGAGACACAAAACCTTCTATAGTTTGAGTCTCATTGAAGTTAGTATCTGTCACCACTACCTTTCCTGAGTTATTAATTACGAAATAGTAACTATCATCTGTGCTCGAAATACTTTGAAACACATTACCTAATGTAGTCTTATTTACACTCGAATAGGCCTCATTTTCTATGGTTTTAGAACCTTCATAATACACCGACAATGTACCTTCTCCCCAACCAAAATTACCTTGATTAGCCATAAGTACTTGAGATCCACTGAAAACATCAGGAAGTACCTCTTCATCTGGTTTACATCCATTGAATATGAATGCAATGAGGCTTAAGACGACTAGTAAACGATAATTCTTTGTACCCATATCTGATTACTTTTATATATGGTAACAGTGTACACTCCACCCGTATAAAGAGTAGCTATTTCTGAAGAAAATGAAGATAGCTCTCGGCCATTCATGTCTCTACAGCTTATCTGGCTTCCCTCCCATTCAGGTTTTAGTTTCAACCTATTACCTATTCTTACTGAGTTAGATATCAAAGGGTTAGCTTTAGCATACCCTTCAGGAGAAAGAACAGAAAGTAAACTACCATTCACTACAGCCACAGCATCTAAATCAAAACCACTACTGGCAAATGGCGTAGGCCATGGATCATTGATTATTCTACCTTTACTATCTCTAGTACCAAAACTATCATTTACACATCCTATCACATCTACTACTCGGATATAGCTTACTTCTTCTATCCCAAGTTCTTCTAAATCAAATAAAGTACCATAAGGTGCTTGATGTTTTCCTGCTAAGTTCTTTATTCTCTCCGGATCCGTATATGCAAAGTTATTTGTCTGAAAAGAGGTATCACTGAGACTTTCACTCGGAAACCGTATAAAATCCGTACCATTAGTACTTACTTCTACGTGAGCTAACTCTAGGTAGTACGACAGTCCCACTTTAAATCCATTTTCGAAAATAGCAAAGTCATAACCGTTCGTATTTACTATGGGTTGATTAAAAGATAAGGTAACAGACCCTCCATCTCCTAAACTTAGTACGCTCCCATCAAAAGGTCCTACGGCACTATTACTAGTGCCGATTGTAGGATATCCTTGTGCTGTATCATTTATCTGTACTGGGCCTAGCATTACTTCAGCAGCATCTGCCCAAGCCACTATACTAGCGTCATCCTTATGTACAGATTTGCTGCCTGGTTCACCACCAGCTCCATCAAATTGGGCCTGAGTGCCGAAAGCAGCAAATAGTAGTATTATGGAGATATATCTCATTTTTTAATAAACTTCTTAGTAGCTATACCTTTATCAGTATACACTACCGCAAAGTAAACACCTGAAGTCAGAAGACTTAGGTCTACACTTATATTTTTAGAAGTATACTCAGCAGTATAATCGATTAGTAATCTTCCATCCATACCTATTATTTGTATCTCATTGATAGTTTCTTCCGCGGCAAAGTTAATTTCCTCTAATGCTGGATTAGGAAACACGTTTACCTCTACTTCATTGATAAACCTTTCTATACTTGCTATCTCAAAATCATACGTCAAACAGAAAAATGCAGGAGTATTCATCCCAAAAGAACCATTATCAGAAGATTCCAAACTAAACTTAATTTTATGGTAAAATTGATTCTCATTATCATCGTAAGATTTGATTTCTTTCCAATTCTTTAGTATAAAATCTTGGCTATTGTCATCAAATCTAAAGTCTGCTAGATACGTAGTATCCGTTCTGATAACGCTATCTGCAGCATTCACATAATTTACTAGTAATCTAAAGAAATCAGCATCATCCCCGGAGTCTCCACCAAACTTCTTGCTAAATCCACTACCATTCTCCATGTCTAGTGCAGCATACGCACTGTTAGTCACAGATATAGACATAGGCCACGGTGCAGGTCTGCGAGTCTTAAATAACATATCTTTTCTTCCTTCTAAATACGGTGAGCGTATTTCAGTTTGCTGACCTCCTGCCACAAAGAAGCTAGATCTTTCGGTATTAATACAACTAAACTGGTTACCAAAACCGGCTGTAGTATTATCTAGCTTACTGCTATATGACCATCCACTCCAGCTATTCCAGTCTGGATTATAGTTATTATTGAAAAACAAGTAACCTGCATTAATACCTCCAGCGTTATCAGACCCATTGTAAAAAGTGTCTACCCCAATTGAAACAAATGGTTCTGCACTTTCTGCAATACTGACTGCATTAAAATCGTCCATACAAAGATAAGCAGGAGTATTCAGCCCAAAAGACCCTATATCACTGCCTTCATACCTGAAGCTTACGCTATCTATCTCGATATCGGTATTCTCTTCACCATTGAAATCTAAAAACGTCCAATCTTTCACAATATAGTCCTTGCTGTTATCTGCAAAGCGGTAGTCTGCCAAATAGAAGATAGTACTATCTACAAACTCATCTGCTAAGTATGAGCTAATTACTACACGAAAAAAGTCTTCATCATTTCCGTCATCTCCACCAAACTTCTTACTAAAACCACTTCCTTGCTCCATATCACGAGCCGTATACGTAGCATTGGTTAAGTAAGCACCAGAAATTATAGTTGCTTCATCTAGTTTGATATATGCTCCACTTCCTGAGCTTACCATATAGTTACGCGTACCACTCACACCCTGGCCAGTGATAGCACTATATTGATTACCAAAACCTGCGGTTATCGTATCTGTCATATTGGAAAGTGCCCATCCACTCCAGCTTCCCCAAGTTGAATTATAACTATTGTTTAAAAATCTTCCATAGTGCGTGAACCCACCACTTTCATCTGCTCCATTATTGAAAGTATCAGATTTTGATAATGGTAGATTGTCGAATGTGGAATATACACGCTGATGCTGGAACTGTGCGTAGCCGATCATAATAGATGCTACAGCTAATACTGCTAATAATTGTCTTTTCATTTTTTGAATGGTATTATATAATTGATATTAATTTTAAAAAATCTTCCTGGTAATGGAGTACGTGGCTGAGTAAAATAGGGCGTATCTAGTAGATTACTAGCTACAGTACCTATTCTAATATTTTTCCACTCGTAGTATCCTCCTAGCTCATACAGCTGGTAGGGTTCTATAAAACTACTGTTATCACTTGCCACATAATTAGTACTTACTAACTGGGAGTTTATGTACACGCCAAAATCGCTATGCACCAGTGTAAGTGTTACGTTTCCGGTAAGTTGAGGAGTGAAAATTAGTTGTTTATTATTTCTAGTATCCTTTTCATTATCAAACTGATACGTAGCACTCACCCCATGTATATTCACCTGAGTAAGTAGTTTTAATTTTTTGAGTTTTTGCTCATGGTTAGCAGTAAGCACGGCACCATATACCATAACATTGGGTATGTTTTTAGGCGAAACTTCTCCCGATCCTACCCACTGCACCCAGTTTTGAAATACTCCCGCATGTGGGTTTAAAGTCACTTGTAGGCTTCTTCCGTACCGCCCCACTTCTACATCTATTTTATAGCCTTGCTCGGGTTTCAGATCTGGATTACCTACAGCCTCTCCTGGCATATACCAATACAACTCATTCAGCACAGGCAAGCGGTACACCCTATTTACAGATGCAGACCAAGTATACACTTTTGCAAAATCTCCTTCACTTTTCAACTCTCCACTAAATGCTTCTTTACCTTCGTAAAATACCGTATTCTGAGTCAGACTAAACCTTACTTTATCGTAAGACTTTCTCAGTTTTAGGAAGACTCTAGGTCTATTCCACAAGGCATCACTCGCTAAAGCTTCTGACGTATATCTAGCAACACTTTGACCTATTCCAAACTTGGCGTACCATTTATTTTTAAAATACTTACTACCAGAAGCAGTCGTATTTGAATTAAATACCTTGCTGTCAGTTTGAACACCATTTTGGGCATTATCAAAAACGATTTGTTCCGCCCATATCTGATTGGCAGCCTCATATACCCAGTTTTCAGAGGTCTTAATTGTATATTTATTTACCATCATAGCATTGACATCTAATTGTCTACTATCATTAGTAAGATTTATCTGAGGAGGTACTCCTCTTTCTGACCCTTGCAGATACAGCGTGTTCGTCCATTCACTGTGTAGCCACTTGTAACCAATCGTCTGAAGTAGACTAGCCCGCTTAAAGTCTGTATTGGATTGGAAACCATCAATACCGTAATGTTCTAAACTTACCTGGTTTTCAGACTGAGTAGCTACTCCACTGATGCTATAGCTCCATTCCTTCTTATTTTGAACGTATTTTATATTCGCCGATAGCTCTTTTTGAGTACTGGTACTGAGCCCGATATAGAGTCCATCTTCTTGAGATAAGGAAGAAAGACTTATCGCGTCACCCATGCTCTGTGCTCCCGTAGTATTAGCACCAGCTTTAGTTAGTGACACTCTACCAAAGTGAGCCGCATCTATAAGACTGAGATCCATAGTCCCATTCATACTACTCTGCATATTGGCACCATTTATCAAGATAGGAGTCTGCTGGGTCCCTAACCCTTTATAACTTGGAGTACTTAGCATTCCCGCCCCACTGCTACGTATAAATATTCCACTTTGTTTTTGGAGTAGCTCCGCAAAGTTCTGATTCGGATTGGCCTTCAACAATGTGCTTGATATAAGCTCTTTACCCTCAAGCTGTTTACGCACTCCTACTGTGATAGAATCTAAAAATATAGGACCCATTAGAGCACCAGAGTCCAAATGGAGCTCACGCACATCATCAACCTGCCCCATTAAGGAGCAAGATATCAATATTGATATGACAGCAAAGGCTGTTTTCACTGGTTTGTGTTTTATTTTTTTCAAAAAACAATAACCACAGGAATATAAATATATAAAAGTCTGGTGCAGGCACCACTGGCTCTTACAGCTTTTCTTCCCGAAAGCATATTGAGTACTAATAGCATAAAGCAGGTCTTCTGACTTAGTTCCTGATGTTGCGACCTTCCCATTCGCCGTGGCGAACAGTGGTCTGAGATAAGCAACACCTCAATGGAACATTACAGCTGCGGGTACAGTGGAAGATTTAAACTTCGCTTCCCTTAACTAAATGCGGTGCGAATGTAGTTTATTCTTTATTCCTATAAAGATACATTGTTTAAACAATTGTCATTTTAATTCCGATACATTTAAATGTCTTGCTAAAAGCTTAAATTTGGAATATGAAATATTTATACTCTCTATTTTTCTTGCTCTTCATTTCTTTAAGTTCTTATGCTCAATTAAAGTCGGCTATCATCTTAGACCCTGAACGATGGTCACAAGAAGTGGACGTAGCACGTTTTGAAAACATTAAAATCACTATTGAACCAAAAGGTGCTTTTGCTAATGTAGAATTAGAAATGGAAGTAAAACCACAAGACTACAGACTTCACTCTGGTCAGCAGCTTGAGCTAGAGTACTTTTTTAATTTGCCCCAAGGTTCAATTATTCACGAAGCATATTTATGGATGGAAGGACAAGCTGTGAAGGCTCAACTGTACGAACGGCAAGAAGCCATGGTTATTTATGAAAGTTATGTTAATAGGAGAACAGACCCTCTAATCATTTATAAAGACGGAGATCATTATGAAGCGCGTATTTATCCCTTTATAAAAGATGAAAACAGAAAATTTAAGATAAATTTTTTAATGCCTGTTTCCATAACACAAAGTGCTATAGAAATAGACCTTCCTTTTAACCTCTTTGAATCTCACATAGCTGCTTCTGGAGATGTTACTCTCACAGTCAGTGAATCTAGTATGTGGGGATTACCGAACTCCTTTAACACATTACCATTTACCAGTAATGGAGGATTAAGTACTATTAAAATTCCACATTCTGATGTCCTATTAGAAGACAGTAGACTGACATTCTCTAAAATCATCAATATGGATAAATTATATACCCAAGAGACTTCAGCTGGAGAAGGTTATTTTCATTTAATCCTAAACGACACCTTAGTGCATCCAAAACTAGATAGCTCAAAGTACATTTTTGTTTTTGATATAGAGTCAAGGGCTAATGAACTTAGTCGAGCTAAACTATGCCAAATATTAAAAAAAGAAATGCATCAAACTCTAAGTCCAAGGTCTAAATTTAAGGTACTGTATAAAGATATAAATTTAATAACAGATGATAATAATACTTGGATCAATGGAGACAGCCTTTCTATAGAGACCACGATGACTAAAATTCAACTATCTGAATTAAATATTCGAAATAACCAAGGTACCGATTTAAAAACACTCTTACTCCATGCTTCTCAAAAAATGCTTACTGAGAATGACGTAAACGCAAGAATAATGTTATACTCCAACTCTTTCCCTTTGGGGTATTCGTATGAAAGTAGTGCAGTAAAAGATTCAGTCATACATAGTATTCCAAGTGGGACGTCATTTCACATAGCAGACCTTAGTATAGCGAGTGCATTTTACCATTCAAATTCCGGATCTACAATGAACAACAATGAGCTATTTACAGATCTTGCAAATGCTACAAATGGCTCGTATCATTATTGTCTTGAAATAAAAAACAACTGGGATTATATTACTGTTTCAGATCCTCTCACTGTTATTTCTGATCAATTTAGTGGCCTTAGAAGCCATAAAACCTTCGAAGATCTAGCATACACCGGTAGATCATTGCTTTTTGATAAAGTGACAATAAATCAAAATAATCGAAATTTATATATAGTAGCGGGGAGATATTTTAATGGAATGGATTCCGTTTCTATAAAACACTTTTATGAGCTGAATGGAAAAACCTATTTAAGAGAAGTAAACTTAAAGCCGGAAACCATAACAGATGGACTATGCAATAAGATATGGGCAGGCACCTTTTATAACAATATAATTTCCAGTTCTAACTCAAACAGAACTAAGTTAGAAATCATTAATAAGAGTATAGAATATGAGGTACTTACAGATTACACCGCATTCTTAGCATTAGAAAGAGAAGACAATAGCTCTTATGGAGAGAATCGAGATGAATGGCTTATTAATGTGGATAGTTTATTGAGCCTAGAATCTTATGCTATAAAAGCATATCCTAACCCTTTTACTGATCACATTTCTTTAGATTTTAACCTATCTAACGAAACTAAAAATAAAGAATATAGTGTACAAGTCTATGATATTAGTGGCAAATTGATTTCTGAAACAAAAGGTAATTCAGGATCTAATGATCTACTATCCTTAACGCTGCTAAGCGATTATACAGATTTACCGAAAGGAATCTACTTTATAAAGGTAAGAATAGAGCGTAATCAACAGAACATTAAAATACTAAAAAACTAAGTCCTCATTATTTGAATTAAAGGTAATAAAGTAATCAATATATTTGCCGCCATGGCAACAACACAAGACTTATCAAGAGGAATGTTTCTACGCTACAATGGCCAACTCTGCCAAGTAGTAGAATACCAACATACAATGCCAGGTAAAGGCGGTGCTTTTTATCAGGTAAAAATGAAAAATGCAATCACAGGTAAATCAATGGAAAACAGATTTAGAAGTGGTGAGAATATAGATGATGTACGCGTAGATCAGATAGATATGCAGTACCTCTACAAAGATGGAGATAATCTAATGCTGATGAATACAGAGACATTTGAGCAAGTGGGAATACCAGAATCTATGATGGGTGACCAGATGAAGTTTATCAAAGAAGAAATGATACTGAGTGTATATTTTGATGAAGGAAACCCTATAATGGCAGATGCACCGAAACACGTAGTACTAGAAGTGACGTACAGTGAGCCAGGAATGAAAGGGGACACTGCTAATAACCCGCTAAAGCCTGCCACACTAGAGACAGGAGCAGAAATAAGCGTTCCTCTTTTTGTAGAAAGTGGCACAATGATAAAAGTAGATACACGCACAGGCGAGTACGTGGAAAGAGCTAAATAGACTAGACACTTAGCAATAAAAAAAAGGGAATTCGAAATGAATTCCCTTTTTTTTTGGTTGTTCTATTTTTATAGAAGTTGTAGCACTAAGTATATTAAGAATATAAGAAGTGCTAGACCCAATAACCATGTTAGTGCAGGTATAAGATTACTGATTAAAGAAAGAATCAATAAAACTAGAATCACTATTAATACGATATACAATACTCCATCTATATCACTATTAGCCTTGCTTTTGGCAGCCATCTTAGATTTCACTAATTGCTTTACTAATTTTACTTTTTTAGTAGCAGGTAGCTGCATAGTTTTAGCCTTTGATCCTGTATACTTTTGAAGCTTCTGAGCGATAGGTGTAGCATCTGAAGACTCATGAAGGTTAAATGCATGAGTATATACTTCAAAATCTATATCCGGCCCCGCTTCTATTGTTAGGTCACTATTTTCTGTCACAATTAGACCTACATCCTTTTTTACTTGATCTACCTTTTTAACTTGTTGTGTTATGTGATTAGCCTTCGTACGTCTCGTGAGACTTCCATATCTAGATTGTGAACAAGAGCTCAAAATAAAGATGAATAAGATTACTAGTCCAAGAATTGATTTATTTAATTTCATTTGTAAGTATAATTTATTGCCTCAAAAATAATGGATATTTTAAAGTCTGAACACAACTTTTTAGGAATTACTCAAAAAGAACTGCACGCATATGATTCGTCAAAATGCGTAATACAGCAGCTCCCATATGAGCACACCTCCTCTTATAAAAAAGGATCTGACAAGGGACCTGAAGCTGTTATCAATAACTCACGCTACGTGGAATTTTATGACCCAGAATTAGATGATGAAGCGTATAAAAAATGTGGAATAGCCTGCGTAGAACCATTAGATTTCAGAGGAAGAGTAGATGAGGAAGCGATAGAAGCTATCTACCAAGATTCTAAAAAACACTTAGCTAATGATAAGTTTCTAGTAAGTATAGGTGCAGAGCACACAGTGACTTACGGCATTTTCAAAGCTTTTCAGGAAAAATGGAACGACATAGGCATACTACAACTAGACGCACATAGTGATTTACGCCTAGAGTACGAAGGAAATAAATGGTCACACGCCAGTGTAATGGCTCGCATACACGAACTAAAACCTGAGATATTTCAGGTAGGTATTCGAGCTCAGTGCATAGAAGAGTCTCAACTTATAAAGTCAGCAGATAACATACACTGCTGGTATGCTCATCAGATCTGGGAAGATGACGCGTGGATGGATGAGCTGGTAGCTAAACTGCCCAAAAATCTTTACATCACTGTAGATACAGATGGATTTGATCCAAGTATATGTCCAAGTGTAGGCACAGCAGAACCTGGTGGACTACAGTGGTATCCTACACTAAAACTGCTTAAAAAAGTATTTGAAAAATGTGATGTAAAGGGTTTTGATATAGTAGAACTTAACCCTGAGACAGATGATGATAGTACGGCTTATACTATGGCCCAACTCTGCTATAAGCTTATAGGCTACAAATACTGCCTTTGAGTCTATTTTTCTTTTCTTTGCACTCAAGCTTATGCAAGTATATTTAGATAACGCAGCTACTACACCTATGGATGTGCAGGTCATCGAAAAAATGACCGAGGTAATGCACGACTGCTATGGCAACGCTAGTGCCATACACGGACAAGGAAGAAAAGCAAAAGCAGTAGTGGAAATGGCCCGAAAGGATATAGCCAAACTGCTCAACTGCACGAGTTCAGAACTTATATTTACAGGTAGTGGAACAGAAGCTGATAACATGGCTCTTCGCTGTGCGGTAAATGATCTAGAAGTAAAACACATTATTACTAGTGAAATAGAGCATAAAGCGGTACTAGATACGGCCAAAGAGCTACAAGCTAAGAATATGGCTCAAGTGAGCTATGTAAAACTAGATGAGTACGGGCGTGCAGATTTGGAAGACTTAAGGAAACTCGCTGAGCTAAATCCTGGTAGTCTTATAAGCTTAATGCATGCTAATAATGAAATAGGAACGCTGAATGACATAGCAGCTATTAGTAAAATAGCTCGTGCCAACAAGTGCTACTTTCATACAGATACAGTACAAACTATAGGGCACTATCCTATGGACCTAAAAGAGTTGGATGTAGACTTCATAGCTTGCTCGGCACATAAATTTCACGGCCCAAAAGGTGTCGGATTTCTATACAAAAATAAATCACTACGAATTCGCCCAATAGTAACAGGAGGCGGACAAGAAGGCTCTATGCGTGCTGGCACCGAAAACGTGACAGGTATAGCAGGTCTAGCCAAAGCACTGGAAGTAGCCAATAGAAATATTGAAGTAAAAATAGATACTGTAAAACGCATAAAAACATACTTTAAGAAGCAGTTAACCCATAAGATACCTGCCGTATGTTTTAATGGGGATACGAGCGATGAAGGTGGGCTATATACCGTACTTAATGTCTCACTACCTCCTTCTGATTCTGCATCTACCCTACTCTTTCAGCTAGATATGAATGGAATCTGTGCAAGTGGGGGATCTGCTTGTAATAGCGGTGCTATAGGAGATAGCCACGTGCTCAATGGAATAAACCACCCAGTCGACCGCTCTGCAATTCGCTTTTCGTTTAGTAAGTTTACTACTCGCCAAGAGGTAGACTATGCAGTGGAGAAGCTTGCTGAATTGCTATAGAAAAGTGCAAGTGCAATAAAAATTATTCTGCTTATAAACTGAAGCAACATCAAGTGCTGGAGCTAAATTCCACACAACAAAACTTTCAATATGCTACCTATCAGCCTCTTACTTGTCAACTATGACGTAAGTTATGAAACCTAAGTTACTCAACATTTGAAATTTACCTTGTACTATTGCAATACTAAAACAGTATGAAGCAACTATTTATATTATTCGTGATCGTAACAGCCTTTGCTGCCTGCAATGCTCAATCAGACGGAGTTAAAAACCTTAGTCAACAAGATCTTACCGCCAAATTACAAGAGAAAAATACAGTACTCATAGATGTGCGTACTTCAACAGAAGTAGCCAGCGGATACATACCAGAGGCAGAATATTTTATAGATATCAACGAAGCTAATTTTGAGCAAAAAATAGCAGAACTAGACACTACCAAAACGTATATAATGTACTGTCGCAGTGGAGGTAGAAGTGGAAAAGCGTCTTCTTATATGGTAAAAAATGGATTTTCTAAAGTCTATAACCTAGAAGGAGGTATATTAGGCTATACCGGTGAGCTAAAACAATAAATTAAGATGAATACCTCCTCCCTATCAAGTACAGCAAAAGGAGTTTTACTCTCATTAGCAATAGCAGTATCTGCTATTCTCCTCAGTAATGTGCTGGGTTTTAATGCGATTCTCCTAGCATTGGTAATTGGTATTGCACTTGGCAATGCTATTAAACTGCCAGAGTACTTTGATAGCGGCATAAAAACTGCCAGTGGTAAATTCTTAGAAATCGCTATTATACTCATGGCTTTTAGCATAGACTACGGGAGTTTTCTCAAGCTCGGTTGGGAAACCATACTTATAGTAGTAGTAACTATGGCCGCAGTACTACTGATGACTATTTGGCTTGGCAAAAAAATGAACTGTCCTAGCAGTGCTGGACTCTTGGTGGGATTTGGCACAGCTATATGTGGCTCCTCTGCCATAGCAGCTCTGGCTCCTAGTGTCACTGAAGATAAAAGCGACATAGGTATCTCTATGGCAGTAGTAAATCTCTACGGACTTATCGGAATGCTACTGATTCCACTCATCACCCAAGACTGGCTTACAGATATAGAAAACAGCATACTTCTGGGTGCTAGCTTACACTCGGTAGGCAACGTAGCTGGGGCAGGCTTTGCGATGAGTGAGAGTATAGGAGAAATGGCGGTGACCGTAAAACTGGGAAGAGTAGCACTGCTCACTCCTGCCCTCTTGATTTTCGGACATTTTACATCTAAAAAATCTAGCTCTCAAACAAAGAAAAAACTAAACCTACCGTGGTACCTGGTTGCATTCATATTAATATCTGTTCTAGTATCTATTTTCCCATTGCCAGAGGATATCTTAGATTACTCCAAAAAAGGCAGCAACTTTTTATTGGCTACCGCAATGGCAGCTATAGGATTAAACGTAAGTTTTAAAACGCTACTAAGTTCTGGTAAAAAAGGATTGGTCTTTGGGGCTATACTTTTCGCTGCACAGCTAGCGGTGATTGCAGGATTGATGTGGATATTCATATGATATTTTAAACACTAAGGTGAGGTCTGCTTTTCACTGAGAGCAACAGGTTCTTTGCAAATCGCTTCATTTGACAACCCTAACTCTAAGAGAAAAAGTAAGATCATTGAGTTTCTCATATTTGATTAAAAAATACTTTCACAGGAGGATTAAAAGATAATTATTAAATTTGATTGTGGTAAATTCAACTAAACTCAACTTTGATAAAGAGCCTCCGAAAGATTTTAAGTTCGTACAACCTTCTCAATCTCTATTTCAACGTTATAAAGTGATTCTATTTGTTGTTTTATTATTTGAGTTACTATTTATTTTATTTACGGTAACAAATAATTCAATATCAACAAGCTCAGTCTATACATTGGCACTTCCGATTGTCATTTTTGCCATAGCATTCATTCTAGATAATTTAGAGTCCAACTATGATGGATGGCACTTAAAGAACGACCGTATAATTTTATTCTCCAATAAACTATTTATTAGGAAAAAGAGAATAGAAATACAATTTACCAACCTACAGAATGTAGAATATAACCCTCCAGGCAGGTGGGGTCATTCTATAATATTCAAAACTAAAACAATTGAAATAATAGTTCTCAAACCCACTATTAGCGAGTTTATCTCAGCGTATATTCTAAAACATCTGAATATGAAAGGAATTCCAATACGATTTCGCCAATCTGACAAAGAAATCAAACTTTATGTTCAAGGAAAAGTAGACCACTTGCGTATCAAATCAGATAAACATAATCCGAACAAATAATCTTACCGGGAGACTTCATTCTTACTCATTATTTTTTACTAGAAAGTACATTCAATGACTATTGTCTTTACTGACTATAAAACCAAAAAAGAAAAACACAGGAGCACTAGAGTGGATTTTAATGTTGATCGCATAATTTTAGATTGTTTAAAGGATACGAAGTGTGTCAGGATAAACAAAGACTCTCGCCAAAGCTGACAAATACGAGATGAATCTCAAATACAATCCCGATACTTGTAGTATGAAATATGTCATCGTACTCAGCCTATTCTTTTGCTTTTGTTCTGCTCCACAAAAAGTAGACGAAGACGAAACAGCACTTCAAATAGATTCATTGATGAACCAATGGCATTCAGATGCTGCCAATGCTAACCTGAATGGATATGTCGGGTTGATGGATAGCACATGTGTGTATATAGGCACCGATGCCACCGAAAACTGGATTCGAGATGATTTTGCCGCCTTCTGCAAACCCTACTTTGACCAGAAAACAACGTGGGATTTCACAACCGTGCAACGAGACATTCGGATCAACGAAACAGGAAATACTGCTTGGTTTGATGAGATACTGGATACGCACATGGGTACTTGCCGTGGGTCCGGAGCTTTAGAACTAAAGAACGGCGAATGGAAACTAATGCAGTACGTGCTAAGTGTAGCCATACCTAATGAGAGTATGAATGCTGTGAAGATTGCTAAGCACGAGGCGGATTCGGTTTTCAAATACAAATGATAAGTTCCAGTTTAAGCATAAAAGTATAAATTCAACTAAATGCAACTCTTTTCCCACCCTAAAGACCCCTCTAGAAACTACCTACCACAAGACGGCACTGTAAACTACCACGGCACCATTATTCCTGAGCAGAAAGCTATATCGTATTACACTATTCTGTAGGCTTCCCTTGTTTAGTACCTTTTATTAATTGAATAACAAAGTTATTCAAAAATCATCTAGGGGTACCCCTAGATGATTTTTGGCGTATAAAATTGGAGGTATACCTCCAAGTGCATC
>Ga0105055_10004426_pt1 | contig 20525 bp, 14 predicted proteins | sample BON03_FD_78090 | JGI IMG/M metagenome (GOLD analysis project Ga0105055, IMG submission 78090) | Freshwater microbial communities from Lake Bonney liftoff mats and glacier meltwater in Antarctica - BON-03 | ecosystem: Environmental > Aquatic > Freshwater > Ice > Glacier meltwater | place: Lake...
CCCATAAGATGCCGCTGGAACGTGTCGGCCAAATTGACTTCGGCATCAACTTGCTTTCCCATCGCGACACACACCGCATCAACGTCTTCCCACACCGACCCGGCAAACTCCTTCTCTGTCTTCCACAGAGACAGGAAACGCTTCACCCTGCCCCAAAACACTTTCGCCTCTATTTCCATATCTCCTTATCTAGATATTAAACTTCCTCCAATGAAAATTTCAAAAAAAAGAGTGCAGGGGGGCCATCCTTATCGAAAAAGGAAGCTTTCTTGAAATCTTAAACATCTTCCTACTTTTACAACGGATATGTGTTGCGATGAAAAATAGACTTATAAAATATATTTCGTTTTCTACCTTGAATGGTGTTTAAAATATTGAAACCTGCTTTGAGAATGGAGTTTACTCTAGTAGTAGTGGCTCGATGAGGAGGATTGGCGGTAGTCTCTGTCCCCACCTCGCCTGTCATTATATCCTCTGTCGTCGTAGTCTCGGCTTTCACTATACCTATCTCTGCTTGACGAATACCTGTCCCTAGAGGAGGAATTGTTGCTGTACCTTGAGCTGCTGGGCTGAACTCCAAATTTGGCGAAATTACTCTTGAAGTACGCAATGACAGCATCTAAACTATTCATCACCTCTGGAACCTTACCATTAACCGTAGTCTGGAGCTTGAATCCATCAGGAGTGACACTAATACCCACCTTACGAACCGATGTACCAGGCTGGTAGTACATCATGAAGTACCCCGGATGCTCCTCGTTCGGAACAATAAAGTACGGGATCCGTTTTGCTTCTTGCGCTTTTGATTGCCTGCAATCTTCCTGAATAGAATATTTGGTCTTGTATTTGAAATACCGAAACTTATAAACGTCTTTCATAAAATCTGCCACCGGCGACAAATAGCGTTCCAATAATTCATCTAGATCTTCAAATACGAGATCTTTCACTTTTAAAGGCGTACCAAGTTTTGTATCTGTAGGTTTCTTGCCACTCTCACTTACTAAAAAGTGTTGAAATAACAAATGTGGCGATTCGCTTACCTTCCAAGTTACTGTCAGTTGTAGGAGTCCTTGACTACTAGGACGGATGATGCAGTCCCCAATGGGCTTATCCTTCAACCTCGCTTCAGCCTCCGAACGCGTCATGTTGTGGAACGCAGGATGGGAGATAGGTCTCTTCAGCACTCCATCGGCGGTTCGTCCTCTACCGCGTCGAGCATCCTTTCTCTCATTTAAAGTCTCGGGACGTTTCCACCAAGGATCCTCCAACTGCACATGGGGTAACTTGTCAAGCACACTGGCTCTCGCAGTTAGCTTACAACTAAATCGTTCCTTGTTCACTTCGATCACTCTGGCAGCCACATCAGAGCCCACTGACAAACCCAATGTCTCTTCCATCCAGGCCTCAATTGTATCCCGTTCATCGTATGGTTCACCTGGTCGCATCAGATGGTCTGGAACGCGCTCATTTGACAGTTCAGTGATGTAAATACTTCCGTTAACGCCGCTCGAAAGACGAACCTCAACCCAATTACCACGTATTCGAAAAATCTTGGCCATCAAGTCCGTTCCCGGCATCAGTGACTCGTCATTCTCGCCTGTAAGTAGGTCAAAGGTTTCAGTTGGAGTCAATGGCTTGCAAGGCAACTGATAGCCTTGGAACGGAAATTGGAATTCAGATTTGCAGAAACTCAGACTTTGCTTATCCACATCGTTGTAGTCTGCAAGGTGTTTTGGCAAACTAGCAAACTCTTCTAACACTTCATCAAGATCAAGCTTGCCTATTTCATCCCCTATCAGGTCCCATGTAGACGACGAGGAAGACGGCAGAGCGAACTCTCTGTAGAATGGAGTCCAGTGGGCTTCACCGTATCGACTTATCCATTCTGGATCTTCAGTCAGTAACTTATTCAATGCCTCTCTGCTCTTTCGCATGGTCTTGTATACACATCTAGCTACCTCTGGAGGGATCGTGCCGTCATCGTCCAATTGGGGCATCTGTTTCCGATCCCCGTACCGTGCTTTCCAACTCATATACACAGCAATTGAATTCAGTTCAGGGTGAATCCTAGTTTGGTCCAAACCATGGAAATTCTCAAGATCCTCAGAAGTTGCATTTTCAAAATCGAGAGGGTCGTTGGCGCGACTGGCGGTGCTAAGAAATCCAATTGCATTTCGTACCACTCGGCTTTCACCCGTATCATCCGAAACTAATGATTTCTCGATGCATTCTATCAACTGGAATCGACTCGTGATGTTCCTACCACCGCGATCCATTTCCTGAATCAAAGAGAGAGCCTTCCTGAAGCCTAAACCAGGAACAAACGGCAATACAGTCCTTGAATGAGCAGATCGAACTAAATGATTGACATCAACACCGTTCATTGCCACTGCTGTCACAAGCACTTGATGAATAACACGCAGCAACGCACTTGATCGCAACTCCCCTTGTAGAGGATGCATGGTCAATGTCAACATTTCACTTTTCTCCATGTTCATATTGTCCCCCCGTGAAATGTCTGTCCAGATCGCACACAATTCACTCAGCTGATTTTGCATGCAACGTCCCATAGCAATAGACTTGCGAAGATGCATGTGGTACTCCTTGAACTCCTTCATGCGCACAGCTCCACTAGCCACCACAGATGCCAACGTGTCATCCATGATCATCGGTATGAACACCTGATCAGGATTTCGAATGGACAGTTCTTCATCTGTTTCGTAACTGCCTCCTTTTCGACTAGGTCCCCGAGCATTCTCAGCTTGTTGAATGGCACGTTTTTCCAACCCCATAAATATACCTCGTATTCTCATACCTGCGCTACCATTTAGCACAACAAAATGTGGGCTCAATCTATCTATCATTTCATTCAATCGAGTTTCTACTTCATTGCGTTTTGATATAGAAGGCATGCCCACATAGTCCAGCACAAATCCAGATTCATCGAGCACAACAGCATAATTAGGCTCACGCATCTCGTCAGTCAGATATGCAGCCATCACTCTACATTTGGTCGACTTGACTCGCAAATGATTTGGCAAAATAACTGGGGTACCACTCACAGGAAAGGCCACTGGTGCTCTGGTAGCCAGCTTCCAAGCATGAATACCACACAGTCGTAGAACTCGCTCCTCCGCATGTTTGTCTAGCTCCTTCATCATTCGTTGTTCTAAATAAGGCAAAAGACAATTCAAAATGCAATGTTTCAAAACATTGAACCTGATGCGATCCCATTCATCAAATACGTCGGGGTTTGGAAATCGGATCTTTAGCTCGCCTTCAACTTCCTCCAATTGAGTTCCAATCTTCACACGTCCGACACCCTCCTCCGTCAGCATGTACTCGCTCAAACTTAGCAACAGATGAACGGTCAACTCGGCTCTGTTTATCTTCTTTAGCAGAAAGCCTTCTTTCTCGGCTTTTCGAATCAACAAAATCTGATCTCTGTAGTCTTGCTTCGGGTCGCTCTCGTTCTTTTCCAAAAATGCGTTGAAAGGTTTATTATTGAGGCTTGAAATACCGTAATATTCATGCAATGGATCAGTTGCAATCACTTGCCTGCCCTTGACAGTCAACTTTGTAGACAACTTCCCCATTGTGCGATACAACCCCCTCATGTAGGCTCTCACTCTAGGTTCATGCATTATTTCCACCGACAGATTCAATGTGGCCACTCGAACGATCTTTTCTTCAGAACTCAATTCCTGTCCAATCGCCAACAAAGCCAATGCGGATGGATCGTCCCCAACATCATCTTGAACCAGGAAAATCCTTCTGCCGGCATCGATAGAAGCAGCTAGTCTGGGGATCGAAACCACTTTATGACAGAATTCTTCCAAGTTATATTCTCGCAACTTGAGGTAATTTGCTTTTCTATTCTCACTTCGTCTCTTCACCTTGCGTTGGACTTTCACCATCCCTTCGTTCTTCACCTTCTCGGCCTTGGTTCTTAAAGCCATCAACGACTTGGATCGATCTTCATCGTCTTCGTCATCGTCCGAGTCATTTTCAAATGCATCCACTTCAGAATGTGCATCATCATCTTGACTTGCGTCTACCTGCTCTGCTGCTTCGCCGTACTTGAAGGACACAAAGTTAAGGATATCACCAAGAGTCTCTTGATCCAATGATTCTGCAGCGTCCACACGCTCTAGTAGAACAGCTTGAACCGACTTTGCTCCTAAATGGTCTTCACCAAGTGCCGTTTCTTCGTCCATCAAATCATTTGGAATCGTCTTTTCGATTATTTGTTTCAGAGATTTTCGCTGGCGTATCAGCTTGACATAACGGTAAGAATGCTCTACGATCGCCCATAGGTCCTCTAATTGTAGAGGATGGACCATGTTTCGCCGGTATATATGAATAAAAGGAACTTCCAAGTCTTCTCGTTGCAATAGTTTCAAGGCATTCTTCACTGACTCCTCGGTTGCCTCAAAAATCTCATGGCGACTCTCATACTGCTGGGTCAGTTGGGACAACACCCAGTTGCTTTGAGCGGTTCGAGCTCGTTCGATCGGATTACTCGCCCTGACCAGCATCTCATACCCTTCACCAAAACGTTCTTGCTCCTCCTCCTCCTCCAGATACTGAAGGAAGAATTCCCCTCTGCTATCATCATCTTTCCTCTCAAGACGAAGACTCCGTTCAAAAATTTGAGTGCGTTCAGGTATATCAAGCTTGACTATTGACTCATCGCTAGCCAGCATGTAATTCTCCGCCTGTGTTGCATACTCGTAACTATCTGCCAACCGTGTCTCTTTCACAGGTCTCTCTTTAGTAACTGACTCATCATCGTCTTCTTCGTCTTCTTGGCTATCAAAGAATCCCCTATGGTTGAATATTGCACCAAAGTCAGTGTCATTCTCCAGTTGGATTTGGTCCTCAAAGGTAGACTTCTTCTTCTTTCTTGTCTTCTTACTCTCGAGCTTTTGATCGCCATCAAATTCGTCTTCGTCGTCGTCCACTATGAAACTATCTTCATCATCTTCATCATCCTCTTCAGCAACAACTACTTTGGATTGATCCTGTTGTGCCTGACTCACTAACAGCAGATCATCGTCATCGAGCTTCACACGCTTATTCCTCTTAAACCTGTGCTTTTTCTTTTTGCGCTTGCTAGATTCTTCCTCTTCATCGTCATCCTCTCCATCTGAAACAACGAACCCATCCTTTTTATAATCATTATCGCTCGCCTCTTCTTCTTCTTCGTCTTCTTCATTACTTTTTGCATCCTCTCCACTCTCATCAGCCTCGTTGTCAAAAAATGAAGCTGCCTGTTTGGATTTTAAATCCTCATCTTCATCAGAATCGTCAACCACCCGCTTGCTTGACGACATGTCTCAATCAGTGCCTTTACAAGTCAATTGGATCTCTACACCAAGTGTTTCTGTTCGTTATCCAAAGCAATCTTTATTTTTTTTTATTTTTTTTTATTTTTAGGATCTCCAACCAAAAAATGTAGACCCTGCATACGTGGTAGGACATCATGCTTGTGACATTGAAAGGGCGGATTGCGATCGTTACTGGAGCAGGCAGCGGTATCGGTAGATCAGTTGCAATATCATTGGCACAGGCAGGTGCAAATGTTGCAGCGTTAGATAGAGATTTATCAGGAGTAACTGCGACGGCAGATAGTATCAATAAACTGAGACCTAATAGCTGCCTTCCTTTACAAGTGGACGTGACAGAGCAACAATCTATTGAAAGCGCTGTCAAGGAATCCAAACAAGGTTTACAAGGTATCTTAACATGCGCGGTAAATTGTGCAGGAATCACTGCCGATGGGTTCATGCTCAAGATGAACGGTGACCAATGGGACAAAGTGCTGTCGGTAAATCTCAAGGGAACTTTTCTAGTCACTCAAGCAGTTTCAAGAGCGATAATTGAAGATGGTGCTCCTCTGGGAGGCTCCATTGTAAACATTTCAAGTATTATCGGTAAGATCGGGAACCTTGGCCAAGCGAATTATGCTGCTAGCAAAGGCGGTGTTATATCTTTCAGTAAAACAGCTGCAAAGGAATTGGCTCGGAATAACATTAGAGTGAATTCTGTATTACCAGGTTTTATTAATACTCCCATGGCCCAAGCAGTGCCGCAGAAGGTGCTAGATAAAATGGTGGCTGAAATACCGTTGAACCGAATGGGGGATCCTGAGGAAATTGCAAATGTTTGCACCTTTCTGTGCTCGGATAAATCTTCTTTTATTACTGGTGCTGCAATTGAAGTCACAGGGGGACAATGCATGTGAATCGACTTTTAATACTATATTTGAATCATTTGAAAAGTTATGTCGCTTTTTTTAATTTTGCTGCTGACCTTGTTTCCACCGCTGATTTTCTTTTCACTCTTGGACTTGCACATGGATATTCATCTTCTTCCTCCACTGTTCTAACATTTATGCCGACGCACATCCCTTCCATTCCTACACCTTCTTCAAAATATTTGATTCCCGGGTATATTACAAGTGTGTCAAAAAGCCAAACCATGCAAAAGTGGCGTCTTCTAATGACATCATTACAGATCCGATGATACGACGACCATACTGTCACCGACAAGTACCAAGCCAGGAGCACGTCCAGGGTGTAGTGCAATCTCGTTGCAACGATCGAAAACAACCCACAAAAGGTCCAAGTCCAGACAAGAAATTTCACTGGGTTAAACTGGACCTCCGTTCGGGGATAGTAAGTATGCCATGTTAACGCACTCAGGACTAGCAACATGGTATGTCCGCTAAATACCATGTCACCGCAAGTAACTTCTCCAATTGGAACCATTACTTGCAATGACCTTATCAATAGTTCTCTAAAATTGCCTTTCATGAATTCGAATGAAGCTGCCCCAGTGGGCATATCGCCTTCTGGGGTGATCGCCCTGCAACGAGGGTGAGAATCCGGGAGCGAAGTTACCAGAATGGTGAAACACCTGAAGAACATGAGAGTAGAATAGACAGTTAGATATCTCCTGATAATAATCCATCTTAAATCCTGGCACAGAGCAAAACCCAGTGCACCAAGGATACCTCCTGTAAGGAATACGTCCGGAATTGCGTCTGCATCGATTTCAAATATTTTGTATCCAAAAGTGGATATCTCAACAGGGCCGTCCCATTTAGCTCCAAGAAAGTCATGCCCCAGATCAGGTAATGCTTGAATCATTTTTGGATTTCGATACCATGCTATGCTCAAGGACCATGCAGTAGCTTGCAAAGCGCATAAGAAGTAAACCATCGAAGCGGCCAATCTCCTGATGATCTATTTCACATTAAAAAAATAGATTTCATCTGAGCACGCAAACACTTACAACTGACTTGGCACAAATCCAAAGGGTTAAAACCGGCCCAACAAAGGCAACTGTAAACATAAAAAACCGCTGCAGCATATTATCCCCTACTACTGTTGCAGTTGTAGCTCCGTGAAGCCATACAAATGCAACACCTACACCTGTCCACACCGGAGAAAATCGAATGCTCATTCCCTACCAGGTAATTCGATAGAACTATGTTGCACAATGCTTCCTCAGCTGAATGCTCGCTTAATGCTTCAAACGTATAAAAAACAAAAAACGCCCCCCGCAACAAATAATAACCAACACCTTTTGACACATGAGATTATGATTATTCCACAATAAGACTTGTTACCAAAAACTAGAAGTAGTGAAGTATTTATCGTTCAAAATTGGAGTCATTTTAATTAGTGACCTTCAGCGTTGTGAAAACATAAAACCAGATATTAGAGATGATGCCGATAGGAAGAGGACAACCCCACGCAGAGAAAATCATTGCTACTCCTGCGTTAGCGGCGCTCGTTGAAGTTAAAGACGCGATGATCTATTTATCCACCTTGCAGTTCGCTCTTGGCAGTCTCGACGATTTGAAGAAAACATATGGGAACCAATAGACCTTCGAGATAGACCCTTTATTACGAGAATCAAAGTTCGCAGCCGAAGTCGTCGAATTGGACGGTATTGATTTGTGATAACTTGGATTCTCCTACAAACATGTTCAGATTTCAAATTGCACCGACCCGTACAGGGGGCAATTCCATACTTGTCATATAAAATAAACTATGTATTTAATTGAAATCAATGTCTAGACAATGTTATATTCATACGACGCTCGGTCAACGCTAGAGGAACTTGATTGCCTCTGCCTTAAAATGAAGTATTAAATAAATTCAAGGATACGAACTTTGTCTGATCTGCCATAAACAAATATCTGTAAATATGATTGTGATAGTATTTAATATGCAGATATTGCTACATCATCTAACTCAAAAATAATGCTCGTAAAATTCTCGACTCAGAAGCGTATCTGTATTCTGTATTTTGGAAACTTCTATGTCGGTAAACTTTAAGCATTTTTTGTATTGAGGAGCAGTTAGAAACTGAAGCAACAGGTTCGAATTTTTCTTAGGCTTTTTCTTCAGGATTACAATGATTCGTTAATTGTTTGTTCCCAATTTCGAATCTTGGTGACTGGCTGGTTATCACAGAGTTTATATTCTAAGCTCTTCAAAGAATATCGGATTTCCAATAGAAACTGTTGAAAACATCGCTTTACATCTTAACCAACCTATGCTGCAAGCTGATGAAGACAGTAAATGATTATTATAAAATTGGTTCGAACGAGTTTCGACACATGGTTGCGGGGACCTCATAAAATTGGTTGTTTCCTATTCCATTCATTTCGAATTCGACTCAGCAAGGAACTAACAAATTTTCTGTTCTGTCCTCGTTTGAAACAACTATTTCTATTTCGGATCTGAAATAATAAATGGATATCAATTGCCTAGTTTTTCATTATCTCTCCGAAGAGCCCGGATGCAAATCGGTAGCCGAAGTGTTTGCTAAAGCCAAAAAGCTCTCAATGAAGGATAAACGAAAGGCTCCTGAAAAGTCTCTCAAGCTCATTTTAAAATCCTTTGAGGAAGAAACAAGCAGCAAATCCACCGGCACGAGAAGCTCCAGCGACGATTCAGCATCAGAAAGCGAGGCTTCTAAACCTACAGCAAAAAAGAACGGAAATAAAAGCAGCTGCAGTGAAGATTCTTCCTCTGAGAGTGAAGTGGAGGTTAAGAAGAAATCTGTTAAGAAAGATTCGTCATCGTCTGAGAGTGAATCTGATGCGAAACCAAGCAAAAAGAACGGAAATAAAAGCAGCAGTAGTGAATCATCATCTTCTGAGAGCGAAGTAGAGGTGAAGAAGAAAGCTGTAAAGAAAGATTCGTCATCGTCTGAGAGTGAATCAGGTGCGGAACCCAGCAAAAAGAAAGGAAGTCAAAGCAGCAGTAGTGAAGGCTCTTCCTCTGAGAGTGAATCTGATGCGAAACCAAGCAAAAAGAATGGAAATAAAAGCAGCAGTAGTGAAGATTCTTCCTCTGAGAGTGAAGTGGAGGTTAAGAAGAAAGCTGTTAAGGAAGATTCGTCATCGTCTGAGAGTGAATCAGATGCGGAACCCAGCAAAAAGAAAAGAAGTAAAAGCAGCAGTAGTGAAGGTTCTTCTTCTGAGAGTGAATCTGATGCGAAACCAAGCAAAAAGAACGGAAACAAAAGCAGCAGCAGTGAATCTTCCTCCTCTGAGGGTGAAAGCTCTTCTTCAGAGAGTGAAGATGAGGTTAAGAAGAAGAAGAAGGCTGTGAAACAAGAATCATCAGAGAGTGAATCTGATGCGAAACCAAGCAAAAAGCAAGCTAAAAAGGAATCTAGTGGTTCTTCAAGCAGTTCGTTTTCTAGCAATGACTCGGATAGCGACGCAGGCACAGCCAAGAAGAAAGATGCGATTCCAGCTGAAAGTAGTAGTGATACTGCAGATGAAGCACCTTCAAAAATGACCAAGAGGAAGCGAGAGGAGGAGGAAGAGGAACAAGACAAACCTACACCTCATGTCGCCAAGAAGACTCGGACCCAAGGCGAGCGATTCATGAGACTGGACCCAGAGGAATGGAATAATAAAATCAAAGATCAAAGGTTGAAGGATAACACATATGCTGGAACATTTGGCAATGATGGTTGGGGTGCAAGAGCCAGTGAGATCTTAACTCAAGTCAGAGGGAAAGATTTCAGGCATGAGAAAACTAAGAAGAAACGCGGTAGTTATCGAGGAGGATTAATCGACGACAATGTTGTTCGAAGCATTCAGTTCCCAGACAGCGAAGACGAATAACTATAAATTTGATAAAATGATAATTGAATTTGTTACTACCACAGACAGTTTTCCGCTTCTTCATCTGGAAACTCTAAATTCAAGCAACCAACAAGAGTATCCATCGAAATTCGATTTCCCTTGCTTGCATACTGCAAAAGTATTTCAACGTTTCGAAAATCCTCCTCATAGAATTCCTTGAAGACTTCCGTTGCATCTTCTCTGGATATCGAACCTTGATGTTCGATTTGGTATAAAATTCGAATCAAATCTCTCTGGTTGGACGATTCTGAAAGCGATGAATTCAAGCGACAGCAAGCTATCATGGGTGTCTGTGACAATTATAAATCCATTTGCAATCCTTTTCAAAAACTACTTACTACTTTTCGAAGGCCACGATTGTCCGCTGGAGAATTATGTGGTACAACAACCCATTCAATACTTTCCGACCTTTTGGTTTTATTCATTGCAAAGGTTTCGTATTCTACCGAATCAGAAACCTTGCCGTTGAACCGAAACTCTTTACTTGACGTCAAGAAGGTACCTGTCATCCGATGAGCAATGGCCATGGGTTCTCCTGCTAGACATTCATCTTGATGATTATTTTTAAGAAAAGCAGCGTCAGTGCCAATTGCGCTGCATTGCATTGTCCAAATACTCTGGTTGCTAAAGGAGGTTACCATAGTAACAAGCGAGTGTGTTGACAATCTTGACATTTCCTTAAACGATTTACTGACACAATTTAGCCACATAGGCTGCATAACAATTCCATCTTCATCGGCAGTCAATACTGGTTCCGTGATCAGGGCAAAGTCATCGCTGTATCGAATTGCATCTCCCAGTCGTTGCTTGGAGCCAGGAATTGGAGTCAATATAAAGACATTACGCGCTATGGGGTCCCTGTGACTAGGCACACTTGTCATATCCCATGATTTACTGTTGGAAGGCAATACACTCAATATGCCATCAGTTTCACTATTGCATAACATGACTGTAAATAGATTTTAACAACCGAATTTTGTCATGGAAACACGCGTATTTTAACTCACCTGCATCGCCATATCGAACAGAATCACCCCTTTCACAACTAGTTACAGGACATGCTTGAAGAATCCGGTTGGTAATTGCATGCTTTTTGGAAAGCAACAAGCTGTTACTCCTCTTTTGGGTTCCAAACTCACGGTGCTTAGCCTGTAGATATTTAGTTCCGAGCATCAGATGAAACAGTATTAACGTACCTCCTCCTCGGCTAGCTCTTCATTCCAATTCCCTATGCGGCAATTATTAGCATAACTTCCACCTCCCTGCAGCTGCTGTCGTGTAAAGTTCAAAGCCATATTCGTTAGATGCGTTGAAAAAACGGATAAAATAGGAAAGCCCCCCATGTATTTGTGATAGGGGGAAAAGGGAAAGTTCCTAATGACGACAAAAACATGTCACGCTAAGCTGGTTCTCTTGGGCGATACTGCTGTTGGTAAATCTTGTCTCGTAGTGAGATTCGTTCGTGACGAGTTCTTTGAATTTCAAGAACCTACCATCGGAGCCGCATTCTTGACTCAAACTGTGACTCTGGATGACTCTACCGTAAAGTTTGAGATTTGGGATACGGCGGGACAAGAGAGGTATCGAAGTCTAGCACCCATGTATTATCGTGGTGCAGCGGCTGCGGTTGTGGTTTACGACATCACGAATAAAGACTCGTACACCGGAGCAAAATCGTGGGTGAAGGAGCTTCAACGACGTGGCGACCCCAAGGTGGTTATTGCGTTAGCTGGGAATAAGGCCGATAACGAAACCAATAGAGTCGTGCCTTTAGAAGAGGCTCAATCTTATGCTGAAGAGAATGGAATCATTTTAATGGAGACGTCCGCCAAAACAGCGCTCAATGTTCGGGAGTTGTTCGTAGAGATTGCGAACAAATTACCAAAAAGTGCGCCTGTGGATGATCAAGCTACATTCCCCATTTCGGATGAGGACCAACAGAAAAAGCCTAGTTGCTGCTAAATACATTGAGTCCTCTTTGAAAGCTTCAGGAACATGACTTGCGAGTGTAATTATTTTATAAAAAGAATGCATTATTTTAATCTGCTTTCAAAGCATCGGCAACTTCTACTACTACTATTATTAATTAATCGAATCAAATCTCCCTTAAAAGCATCAAGAAATCGACAGCATGGAGCAGCTGTTTGACCATGAGAATGAGGACAAAGAATCGCACTCCGACTCGCTATCAGCCCAACTGAAGGAGCTGCAGCTATCACCAAAATATTCTTCCGACGGATCCAAAAATGATTTACTCAGATGATGTACATCTTCCATCTCAGTTTTTAATTCAGACGCAGTAGTGATTTCTGGACACTTTATAACTTTGATGGATGAACTTTTGGATTCAGAGGAATCTTCGAGTGCATCAATTTCAAAACCTGAAGATTTACTCTCATTGGAATATATTGAATCACTCTTTGATTCATTATACACATCGGTTAATTTACTTTCCTCTTCGTCGACGGAATTTGTTTCAGAAGTGTGACAATGGATGCTTTCAAATTCAGATTTCGAACTGGAGTAAATTGAATCGCATTTTGATTCCATCAACGAATCAGAATACTTGAATTCGTAGACACAACTTTTAATTAAAGGAGCCACTTGGAGAGTTTCACTTTCACAATCAGATTTAGAAATATCATAAATTTGATTTGCTTCCTGTTCAGTTGATGGTTTACTTTCTACCTCATCTTTCAAGTTTTTAGATACCTTATTCGAACCATCTGTGCTGCTTTCTGAAACAAATACTTGAGAATTTGAATTCGTCATATTGATTAAATCGTCGGCACTCTTTTGTGAAATAATGCTTGAGTTCGAATTTATAGTATTGATCTTTCGGACGGAATTCGAATTTCTTCCACTCTTTCTGTCTTTACTTGAATCCAATCCATCGACTCTGGCACTTTGGATTGAATTCGGTTCCTGTTTTGAACTTGTTCTGGAATGCTTGCGCAGTGTTCTAACGGTGGTGAGTATACTACTCGAACTGCCTATCCTTTCTAAATATATATCCGTCTCTCCAGTACCCTTGCCTGTGTTTTCATTGGATGCTGTCGAGACAGGGAAAACCCTATGAAGGGGCTTTCGTGCAGGACGGGCACTTTGAGGTCTAGAAAATGTTTTTCGAGAAGTAGGAGTTTGTGAATCAAGCGCTCTTATAACTTTATTGTGTCTTCGAATCGGCTTCCTTGTTTTTTCAACATCTTGTTCCATCAATTCATCAGCACTACAAACGTTTTGAACATCGCTGTAGAGAATTTGAGACTCGAGTTTTTTCAGGCGACTTAATAGGGTAGAACGCGTTTTTTCTTTGGGGCTTTCTAATTTCCCCATCGCACAAAAGAGTTCATTACGTCTCGGGGATTTAGGGTCCTGTTTCAGTTGCCATGTAATTGGTTGCAACATTGCCATCTCCTGGTTTTGTTTCCTCGGTGCTTTTATATGCCGATGAAATGAACACATTGCGAATTGCATATGCCAGCTTAATGTCGCCTGGTCCAATCCATGTGCTTTGTCACGATAGAGTGCCGAGTCCTCTGATTCGTTCAAATACAGGCATTCCACGCAGGCGTTGAAATAGGCAATTTTCAAACAAACCTGAAGGTTCTGTAACCTTAATGCATCTTCCTCGCTCAATTCCCAAGCTGGGACTTCTCTACTGGCAATACCTCGTTTGATCAAGCTGATCGCAATTTGGACCTGCTTGTATGCTACTTGGTGCAATTTACCTTCTGAGTGAATAGAACTCAGAAATAAATACAGCAAAGGAACATGTTCAGATTCGGGACACTTTTGCCTGGACATGTGAATCGATTCTTTCAACAAAGTCATTGCAGCGGAACGATCGCCTCCTGATATCAACAGACATGCTTTGTTGATCATCGTCAACGTCCGAAGTTCCGCCCACACTGCTCCCCACTTGGGATCACTAAACAGCATTGCTTCCTTTATTTGCTTTCGACACTCTGCTAGCAATCCATTGGCCAGACAAAACATCCCAAGAGAGTTCAAATGTCCTACATATACTTTACAAGAAGTTTCAAAAGCGCGCCATTTCGATTTGCGTCCTGAACTTGAGCCTGTTAATTTCTTAACAGTTATTTTGGCTTTTCGGATGGCGATCTCCATACCGCGCAGCAACTCGATGCGCTCATGGTACGTTTCCATCGATCAAATTGCAAATCAAAAAATAGAGCCGTTGACATTTTTTTTATGCGCAAGTCGTGTCATAACGCAATATATAAGAGCGCCACAATTGCAGTTTTTTGGTGCTGTATTGAGGAATAATAATTTTACAAGAGGCCTGATAATTTTGGTTGGTGTACTTGGTGGCATTTTCAATGAATTCAGACCATACGCAGGTGCTTCTAAGAGGCATTCGGTTTTCCACTTGTTGCTTCCTGCAATCTACCATGAACGTACCATGAGAGCAATCGTAGGTTTTATCAGCTAGCTCAACTAAGAGCTGTTCGTTAAACTGAAAATATCCGGGGTACTGAATTAATATTTGCCAAGTAATTTCCAAAAACTGAATGAAAATTGGAGACACATGCTTGTCGTTGAGTTTGACGCTTGATTTTGATGTTATAAGAGCGTCTGTATTAGTTCCACATCGTGTCATGAAAGGATGGCCCATTGATAGCCATTCTTTCTCTACCAGATTAGCGAAACCTTGAATTGTTCTGCACAATGGGTTCATCAGCAATTGCACCAATGAAACTATTTGGCTTGTTCGATCCCATCCGTCAGAACAATGAACTAGCACTGACCTTTTTTCAACACGCATAGCGCTAATAACTCGAACAACTGCTTTTAGTATGACGGATTGCAATTCTATCCAGCTAGTCTCGGAGAATCTCTGTTGCCACTTGAATTCGAAATCCATTTCAACTTGTCCTTCTGATTTCAAATCTGCGCCAACTAATTTTTTGACACTGTGAAAGGAATGCTGCACGGTTTTGATATTGGGAACATTCATAAATTCAAGAGATACGCCTTTTAAAGCAGTTTTTTCTCGGGAATAATTGCTTGGTTCTTCATACCCTCCATGCTTTGTCACCCTATTGACTGCAGCATTTACTACAGGGCGCGCATCGATTATCAACAAACCAGCAGAAGCAGCTATTTCTTGAACTAATTTCTCGTCGAATGTGGACCTTTGGTTCAACACTCCTACCTTTGGTTGACTGGACCTACAGAGACAAATGTTTCCATCGACCAACCACGACAGGGCAGGGATCCTTCCTCGAGTTCGAAACATCGCAGCCTCCTTTAGTTCTTCATCAGTCACTGAAGCAGGAACGGCAATGAACTTGGGATACGTTGGGCACATTTCAAATGTTTCGTTCGCTGTTGATATACGCCATTTCGTACTGCTGCCAATCATTTGATTCAACTCACGCAAGTGGTTGTAGTGACCTGATAAACAGCAATTCGAGAACTCCGGGTGCAATTTGGCTTTTATTGAACGACCTACTGAAAAGAATCTCTCATTCAAAGACAAACAGGTGCTTGGAAATGCACTACGCAGGAGTTGCTGTTCCAAATGATGGAATTCAGAAAAACGTTGGTTTTTGACCAAATTCGTTACCGAAAGAATGACAAACCTGAAATTTTTACAAAAAACTCGGATTCTACCGGCATCCATTGCATAATCCAATCCCACTTCGACGCGTTCTATTGTCATTAATGGAATCTCCACTTTTAACTTACTCTGAGTTCCAATAAAAACAATTCGAAAGTCTGTTACGGAGATGGACCCCACTGAATCTTCAAATTTGATATCATTCAAAAACTGCAACACGCTTTCTCCGGACATCAAGTCCATCTTTGATCCATTGCCATCATTGTTTGTTTCAAAACTGGTCTCCAATGAAGAAAGAGAGCAGCCTTCTTCATTGACTTTATTATGGCAATCCAAGCAAATTCTAACTTTGACGTTTTTGCGAGTATTCAGCAAATCAATTTGTTTGTTGGAACAACTGTGGCAAAACACGTTACCACATACTCTGCAGTGGTGCTTCCGTTTCCCCCATAAAAACCCGAAGTTGTCATGGCAACGGTAACATTGAAGCGCTAATGGATCGGGAACCCAACTTTGAGCCAATTCAATGCCACCTGAGCTCCCATGCACCGGACTCTTCCTTGCTGAAAATGAAGATACATACGATGAATTGCTGAGAAGTAGCTCACCTGCTCCTACTGAAACGCTTCGCCTTCCGCGTCCTTGCATGGTACCAGACCAGTCAGGGGCGCCACTCCCTTCAGTAGCTTGTAAGACTGGCCATTCAATAGGGGCAGAGACTGCTCGCTCGTGATGGTTGCTTCTTGCACTCGAAATTTCCACTAATAGATTCTTTCTGTGACTCCTCGTATCAATCAAAGTATCCATTTTGGGTCGATGTTGCGCAGGTTGGAGAAATTTGAAAACATTCAGCCCATTGTTCGATTCAGCAAACCCTATAGTTTAGTGTATTAAAGGATTAAGATTTACAACAATTTGAGTCACTTTCAAAACCCTTCTCTGTTTATAATTGTTACCCTGTAATTAAAATATAAATTAATCGGAGATTGGGGAATATGAAAACCATGCGGCTCGACTCTTGTTTTATAATCAACATTATTTTGATATTGATCAATTTAACAAAGAATTCAACAGTTTCAAACTTTGGAAACTGGTTTTCCGGTAGATACGGATTTAAGCTGGTTCTTATTTTTGAAACTAGAGAGATGAGAACATTTGCTGAAATCGATGTGGCAATACTCAATTACTATTTAATTAAAACCAACATTAGAATTTTAGCTTTTAAACCTACTGGCAAGCAAAGTGTGGCAGCCCCCCACGACGCGGTAGACTCTTGGCATTCGAAAAAAATTCCCTGTCATTCAGATACATTGGTTGTTGACACATAATACATTCCACTTGTTTGTTTAATCTTGGTGTTGCGAATGCGTACTCCAATGGTTGTGCCCCCATTCCGATTCGCTGTCGTTTCTTGTACCACAGATACCTTCATGGACGATGGAAACGAGAATGAAACGGTGTTCAGAGGAGGGTTTCCGTCTTTGCGAAACTTCCCGTTCCTCAAGATGCTCAATCTCCGCACGATCGTCAGCTTCGTAAAGGGCGGATTGAAAGGTATGTCATTGGATCTTATTGAGTTCTGTGAGCACGAAAACATTTCATTGGTATTGGTGGACCTCTTGGAAGACAAGTATCCTAGCTACTCTTCTATTGCCACCATACTGGAGATGGTATTGGACAAGAATAATCTCCCTGTTTATATTCATTGTTCCGATGGAGGAGTGAGCACTGGAAGGTGTGTCATGTGCTTACGAGTCATGCAGAATTGGATAGGGTCGTCGATACAGGAGGAGTACTATAGATATGTTAAGGCTGGATCTGCATCACCTGAAGTCGCCATTTGGAGCGACTCTTTCCCACAAACTTCTGTAAATATACCTGAACAAAAGCCATCTTGGTTTGTGTAGCCTCGTTCAAATGAAATGACTAAGTACATATTTTGAATAAAACCCTTTTTGCTGTTAATATTTTAAACTAATATCGAACAATTTCGTCAAGAGGTTTCTTGGTATTGACGTTGAAAGCTGTCCCTGTGAATCCTGATATAACTACTTGTGTGCAGCAAGTACATGTATTTTCAAATGCAGCGTCCGTGATTTCAAAAAGCTTTTCCGAGATGTCATCGAAGGGCATGATTGCATGAACACCTTTCAAATTGGATGGCATTGGGTTCAAGATCGTGATCTTGTGGGTGCCACCAACGTTCTTAAACCATGTATCGATATTAACAGAACTGGGGTGATTCGCTCCTATCACGTTGGCAGCTAGAATCCTACAATCAGCGAGTACTACACTCGACCTAACAATCTCTTCATCAATATTCGGCATTGTTATTGCTGTCATTCCTCCAGGAAAAACAAAGTTTCTCGGTAAAGTCGCTTTCATTACAACTCGAATGCCGCTACCATCCAATACTCCTCTTAAATGAAGAACATCCTCCTCAGCTCGACATACGAAGACTATTTGACTATTCGACGCGTAGACACCCCTTAGAACAGCAGGTTGCGAATTCCAAGTAAGTGAAAACAATTTCAAACGGGAGGCGACTCTATTCACAGAGGCAACATCGATGATCACGTAAGGTGCTGTTCGATGGACTTGCTTGACTGTCTCTTCTTCCCACCATTTAATCGGAGTACTAAGGTTACTCAGACTAGCTGTGACAACTGCCTGTGGGGCTTGGTGATGTGTATCACTCAATGTGAACACTGGTGGTTGAAGAGCGTGAATCACTGGTGAAAGTCTTGGTGATACAGCTGAGTTCGATCGTTCTTTTCTACCACCTTCCAAAAGAACATTGTGAAGCTTAAGAACTAAATCATCAACCAACTCGCCACTAGCCAACACAAACGAAAGATTCAAGTCCTCCGTGGACTCACTTAGAAGAAGCACATTGTGACGCCCCAGCTCTTTGAAAGCACCGGCCATGCCATCTAACATCGATCTTAGCTTACGTCCAACAATCGAGACTACAGCACAGTCCTCCTGGACTTCTACTCGACCTCGCGCTCGTAATTTACGCAACAATTTCGAAAACGGCTCCCCACCTACACCACCTGGAATGTAATCCAGTGTCATACTCACTGCATACTGTGACGTCGCTATGAGATCCACCGAGATACCGAATGTTGTAAACGGCTCAAATGTTGAAGACAGAAATCCGCTAGCCCCCCACATATCAATATTCGAAATAGTGATGAGAACCTGTCCAGTTCTTCTCGCAATTGCCATTACAACACACTGATTGGCATCAGGCATGACTTCAGGAGCCACTATCCTTGTGAACTGCGTCTGATGATCTTTCATTGTGTTGTGGATCTCCACTGGGATGTTCGCCCATGAGGCTGGACCAAGACACCTAGGATGCAATACCTTGGCTCCCATTGCAGCTAATTCCTGGGCCTCTCTGTATGAGAGCTCCTCTAGAATATGTGCATTTGGAACATGACGAGGATCAGCAGAGAACATACCATCAACGTCAGTCCATATCTCGCATCTCACTGCACCCAGAATCGCAGCAAACAAAGCCCCAGATGTGTCACTACCGCCACGTCCTAACACACATGTCTGTCCCTCCGCAGTGGATGCAATGAAACCTTGTGATATAACAACATCGTGATCCGCGAACAAAGAACAACGCGGATCCAATCCAGCAGAAGCAGTTGAAACGCCGTCGTCCATCGGATCGAAGCTATCCAAGTCCAAACGGAAAGGCGTGATATCTGCATTCAGATATTTATCAGCAGGATTCACCAGGATATTGTCATGCATTGAATTGCTGGCGATAAGAATATCCCGAGCGTCGATGATACCCACATTGCAACCTGGTAAATCTCGCTTTAAAGCCTCAACACCAGCATGGCTACTGAGAAGTTCTCCAAAACTCAGCATTTTAGCTCGCAACCTTGTTGACGCAGAATCGCCAGTGAGTCTGATACCTTCGATGAGTCTCTCCAGCTCCCGTAACAGTGGGAGTACTGATTCGAATGGTATTGCAAGCTCTTTGCACAGTTGCTCGTGCCTTTCATATATCCAGTTGTATGTATCTTTCACGTTGACTTGATTGATGGAGTTGGTAGGAGTTAAAGTACGTGATTTATTCTTCATTTGCTCCTTGCTCAATTCAGCTACAACCTTTTCCAGGTTGTTTGTCACTTGAGACACGGCGGAAACAATGATGCACACTTTACAACCTTCTGAGCGCAGTTCCTTCACTCTGCGCACGATGACAGCCCATGTTGATTTCTTACTGACAGAAGTGCCTCCGAATTTGCACACTACCCATCGCGACTCCACCATTGCAACCGATCACTCTGTCTGTCTTTCGAAATCAGTAGTGTTTACACTATGAATACCCTACGAAAAAGGCTGAAAAACAAAATGAAGGACAGACCCCCGAATATTTTTTGGCTAGAAGTTTCGTTGAAGTTTTGAGTTCGAAACAAAAACAAGAGTAAACTCCTTCTGCTGGTAGTAGTGACACAATACGGAATACTGTAATAGGGTCACCAGAAAAAGTGAGAACTCGAAATTCGATTCTAATAAAATCTGTCGTTTTCTAATTCAAAACCAAAACCTTATTACAGAATGCCATTTCCAAAGCCAAGTAAAGAAACTGCTAAATCTGGTGTCTCAAAACCAGCTCCTGACGCAGTTAACCAAACTGCACAAGCTAAGGAGAAGAAAACGAAAGCGGGGAATAAGAAAATGAGAAGGTAATCTAAATGAATCTATATAAGAAAATGAGAAGGTTATATA
>Ga0105055_10004431_pt1 | contig 20508 bp, 8 predicted proteins | sample BON03_FD_78090 | JGI IMG/M metagenome (GOLD analysis project Ga0105055, IMG submission 78090) | Freshwater microbial communities from Lake Bonney liftoff mats and glacier meltwater in Antarctica - BON-03 | ecosystem: Environmental > Aquatic > Freshwater > Ice > Glacier meltwater | place: Lake...
CCGTGGAGGAGCAGCGAGGCGGAGGCGTCCACGCCTAGGGAGGAGGGGTGCAGCAGGGGGGCGGCGACGGCGGCGACGCGGCGCCACAGCGGCTGCAGGGGGCCCGCGACGCCCGGGAGGCGCCGGGAGGGGTGCCAGGCGGCGGAGGGGGGGGGCTCGGCGGCGCCGGGGGCGGCGCCCAGCGGCGGCGGCGGCAGCGGGAGCGGAGGGGGCGGCGGCAGCGGCAGCAGCAAGCCCGATCCCCACCGCGACGAGGCGGCGCAATACTTCATCATATCGTCGTTGTTGTTGCGAAGCCCGCAACTGCGCCTCCCCCACTCTTCATCGATTCCGCGCGCCTCTCGCTTTTGCGCTCGCTCTGTCAGGCGCGCGTGTCCGGACCCCGCCAGCCGAAGCGGATGATTTGCGGCATGGGGGATGCGTGGACGCGTTGCAGCGATTGTGCGTGTGTGGGGCGAGGGACGAGGGTGGGGGAGTGGCGGGGGAAAGAGGCGGGGCGCGGAAACGCCGGCGTCGATCCCCGCCCCCCGCCCCCCCGATGCTCACCGACGGCCCGACGGCGCGACGGACGCCCGACGCCCGCTGCCTCGCGGAAAAAAGAAAAGTCTGCACCCTCGCTCTCTTGAACAACACAAAGGCACATCGCAAGTCACCCAACACACGCCGACAACCATGGCGCCGCCACCCACGGTCCCGCCGGTGGAAGCGTGCATGGCCGGGCTGCGCAGCCTCGCGCCCATCGTGCCCCCCATCACCATCGCGTTGGCGGTGGTGCTCGGCGCGGCCGCGCTCCTGCTCGCGCTGGTCCACCTGATCATCGACGCGGTCCGCTACGCGGCCATCCCGACCCTGGACGTACCTCTGACCGAAGGTGGGGCGCGTTTGGCGGTCCCTGGCGGGAGGGATTGCTTTTTTTGGGGGGGCGCGCGTCTCAGAAAACCTCTCTCTCTGCGTGTTTGATGCGCTCGCGCGCGCGCGCGAGAGTGAGAGAGAGAGACTGGAGAGGGTGACACGAGGAGCGCCCAATGACGGGCGCGCTTGGCACCATCACTGACCGCTCGGACCGCCCTCGACGACCGACCAAAACCACCGAAAAACAACAGACGAGGCGGCCGAGGCGCTGCCGGCCAACGCGCCGCGCTACACGCCGCCGCCGCCGCCGCCGCCGCCGCTGCCGGCCAGAGGCGGCAAGACCCCAGCCCGGTCGCCGCCCGCCCCCCTGGACTACCGCTCGCCCGTGCCCTGCTACGACCCGGCCACCATGGCCCTGCTCGGCGGAGGGAGCGTCCCCGCCGACTCGCCCCAAGACGTCGCGCGCAAGGTGGCCGCCGCCGCCGCCGCCGCCGCCCAGTGGCGCACGAGCCCCTTTCCGCAGCGCCGCCGCTTCCTGGCCGCGCTGCAAAAGTACGCGCTGGCGCACCAGCGCGACATCTGCCGCGTGTCCGCGCGCGACAGCGGCAAGACGCAGCTCGAGGCCGTCATGGGAGAGATCATCGTCACGTGCGAGAAGCTCCGATGGCTGCGCACGCCCGAGGCCGAGCGCTGCCTCCGGCCCGAGCGCCGCTCCGCGGGGCGCATGGCGTTTTACAAGTCGGCGCGCGTCGAGTACGTCCCGCTCGGCGTCGTGGCCGCGATCGTCCCCTGGAACTGGCCCTTCCACAACCTGGTCAACCCCGTGAGCGCGGCCACGTTCGCGGGCAACGCCGTGGTCGTCAAGGTCTCCGAGCACAGCGCGTGGAGCGCCCGCTACTACGGGAGCGTGATTCGGGCGGCGCTGGCGGCCGCAGGGGCGCCGGCCGACCTTGTGCAGATCGTCGTCGGGCACGGGGACGCGGGCGCGGCGCTGGTGGCCGACCCGGGCGTGGGCAAGGTGGTGTTCGTGGGGTCGACCGAGGTGGGGAGGCGCGTGATGGCGGCCGCGTCCGCGCGCCTGACGCCCGTCACGCTCGAGCTCGGCGGAAAAGACGCCTTTGTCGTCGGCCCCGGCGCCGACCTCGCGACGGTGGTTCCGATCGCGGTGAAAGCGGCCTTCCTCAACTGCGGCCAGAACTGCGCGAGCGGCGAGCGCTTCATCGTCCACGCGTCGCTGCACGACGAGTTCTGCGCGCGCGCGGCCGCCTGCGCGCGCGCCATGCGCCAGGGGCCCGGCGCGCTCGCGCCCCCCGAGCAGCGGTCCGTCGACTGCGGCGCCATGTGCATGCCGGGGGCCGCCGAGCGGGTGGGCGGGCTGGTGGACGAGGCGGTGGCTGGCGGGGCGGCGGCCTTGAGCGGGGGCCAAGTTGGGACGACGGGCAACGGGGCGCTGGTCGTGGGGGAGGGAGCAGCGGGGCGGGCGGGGGAGGAGGCGGAGCAGGCGGCGAGGCAGCGGAACGGCGGCGGAGAGGCGCAAGCCGCGGCGGCGACGCCGGCGCAGACGCCGGCCCGAAAGCGGCGCGCGACGCGCACCTCTGGAAGAAAGGGCGACGACGCCCCCGCGGCGGCGGCGGCGGCGCCCCCGCCCTCCTCCGGGGCCCCCGCCGGCCAGTTCTACCCGCCAACGGTCCTCACGGGCGTCACGCGCGCCATGCGCATCTGGCGCGAGGAGGTGTTCGGCCCCGTCATGGTTGTCGCCTCGCCCCCCTGGAGCGACGAGGACGAGGCCGTGGCGCAAGCCAACGACTGCGAATACGGCCTGGGCGCCTCGGTCTTTTGCGGCTCGGCGTCCCAGGCCCGCCGCATCGCCGCGCGCCTCGACGCCGGCATGGCCTCCGTCAACGACTTCAACGCGACCTACATGTGCCAGTCCCTCCCGTTTGGCGGCGTCAAGCAGAGCGGCTTCGGCCGCTTCGGCGGCGTCGAGGGCCTCCGGTCGCTGACCGTACCGAAGGCGGTGGCCGAGGACCGCTGGCCGTGGCTGATGCGCACGGCCATCCCCGCGCCGTGGCTGCACCCGGTGGGCCCCGGGGCGGCGCCCTTCGCGCGCGGGCTGACGGCCATGTTTTACGGGCAGAGCTGGGCGGTGCGCGCCGGGGGGGTGGGCGAGCTGCTTTGGGCGCTGCTGCTGCCGGCGGGCGGGGGGGGGGCGGGGGGGCGCAGGCGCGGGGGCGGCATGGGCGGCGGCGGCGGCGGGTCGGGCGTCGCCGCTCCGTCCTCTCCCCCGGCCAAGGGGGGCAAGAAGGGGGCGTGAAGACACCCGCGGCCACTCTCAAGGAGGTGCTCGGACTGTAAACCCCAAGGCCCAAGACTCGCAGGGCGCGCGCCCGCCCGTCGCCGTCGAGCCCCGCCGCCGCCATCCGGCCCCGCTCCACATCGGGCGCCGACCGCCCCGACGATTGGCGCCGCCGCCGGCACCGTGCTCCCTCTTGTCCTCGCCCCGAATCGAGCTCGCGGCGCACCACACGGTTTCGATGATATAAAGGCCTCGAGCACAGGACATTATATATAGGACCCTTAACTATCGATAGACTATCGATAGAAGAGGGGAGAGGAAAAGAAAGAAAATTTCTTCAAAAAGAGGCCTCGGAGCCTCGGCCCTTCCTCCTTCTTCCAAGGAAAGACCGCGCGTTCCCCGCCGAGGCGGTCCTGATCGCACCGGGCAAACTGTTCCGTGCGCTCAAGCGCGCGATGGCGTCGGCGGAGGTCGAGGCGTGAGTTTTTGGTTCAACGTTCTTTCACCTCGATCTCTCCCCCCGCGCCCCTGATTTGAGCGCCCGCAAGGGATCAAGTCGCGCCATCCGTGCGCAGGCTGACGCTCCGAGCAAAGGCGGGGGGCGGGCGCGCGCAGGGATGCGGCGCGCCGTCGTCCCCCGATGCAAACGCGTCCCCCCTCATTCTCGCTCGCGGAGAGGCGGCAAGAGCGTCAAACGCCAGGCGGCGGCAAAAGCAGTCGCTCGCCTCGCTTTTTGTCTTCGTGGTGCCCTTTTTCCCTCGGCCGCCTTGCCGCGCCCGCCAGGGATCAATCAGCACGGACGCCTAACAAAGACACGCACGCTTTTTTTCTCGGAAAAAAAACATCAAATTTAAAAAAACTAAACACAGAGCCGCGCCGGGACAAGCGGCTGCCGCCGACGCGCCGCCGGCGCCGGCGCCGCCCGCCGCCCCGCCCCGCCCCGCCATCGACAGCGGCGCTGCGTCCCCTCCCCCGCCTCCTCCTCCGCCCGCGGCCGAGGCCGAGGCCGAGGCCGAGGCGGACGCGGCCCCGGATCTTTCCCCGTCACCGCCGCGCGAACCAGAGCAGGACGGGCCGCAGGCAGAGGCAGCAGACGAGCCAGCGGCAGCAGCAGCAGCGGCGGCGGCAGAGGCAGAGGCAGAGGCAGAGGCAGAGGCAGAGGCAGAAGCCGAACCGGCCTCGGCCGCCTCCGCGCCGGCACCCGCAGGCACCCCCCCGCCGCAAGGCGGGGAGCAGCCGGGTCAGGACGATGCTGGCCCGCAGCACGAGGAGGCCGCCGTGCCCGCCGCGACGACGTCGGCGCCGGACGGCGCACCGGACGACCCTGCCGACCAGAGCGGCGGCGGCGGCGGCGGCGGCGGCGGCGGCGGCGGCGGCGGCGGCGGCGGCGAGGCCTCCGCGCCGGTGCCCCTGTCTGCCGCTGCCGGACCCGCCGCCGCCGCGGCCGCGGGCCCGCCCTCGGGTGCCTGCCCCGCCGCGACCGACCCCGCCTCCGGCGCTGACATCCCGCCCGAGCCGCCGGCGGCGGCGGCCGAAGCAGCACCAGCGGCAACGGCCCCTGGCGCACCTGCGGCGACGACGGCCCCCGCCGCCGCCGCCGCCGCCGACGGCAAAAACGGCGACAGCAGCGGCGCCGCCCGAAAGGACGCCTCCCCTCCTCCTGCATGCGCGCCGCCCGGCCGAATGTCCTCTTCTGGAGGAGGCGGCGGCGGCGGCGGCGGCAGCACCGACGCCGGAACAGGGGCAGGAGGTCGCGGCGCCGGAGGGGCGGCGGCGGCGGCGGGGGCGGCGGCTCGCGGCGGCAGCGGCGGCGGCCTCGAGGCGACGGCAACGGCGGCCCAGGCGCGTCCCGCGAGTGCCGGCCCCTCCCCAAGCACCGGCCCGAAGATCGACTGGGCCCTCAAGCAGGCGCTGTCGGGCAACGAGCGCCCGACCGTCCTCGCCGTCGAGGCGCTCGTCGTCGCCTTTCTGGCCGAGACGGCGCCCGCGGCGGCGGCGGCCGGCCCCGGCAGCGGCGGCGGCGGCAGCGGCGCTGGAGAGGGCGGCAACGGCGCCGGCACCGCCCGCTCGTCCGCCTCGTCGGCCGGCGGCGGCGACGGCGCAGCCCAGCCCCTCCTCGAGTTCCCCGCGCACTACTCCAACTACCAGCGCATGCTCGCGCACAAGGTCGCGCAGCACCACCGCCTGCAGACGCACACGGTCGGCTACGAGGTCGGGCAGGGGCGCGTGGTCGCGCGGCGGCCGCCCGCCCCGCCCCCGCCCGCGCCCTTCGCGCCGCCGCCGCCCTCAGCCTCTTCTTTGGCGGCGGCGGCGGCGGCGTCCGGGAGGGGGGCGGCGGCGGCGGCAGCGGCGGCGGCGGGGTCGCCGCCTTCGCCCGGAGGTAGCTCGCCGGGCGCGTCCAGCAGCGGGGCCGCGTGGACGGCGGCGGCCGCCGCCGCTGCCCCGCCGCCGCCGATGCTGTGGACGCTCGACGTGCCCGCGCGGCCGCAGCGCGCGCCCTCGTCGTCGTCGTCGGCGGCGCACCCGCGCGGCAGCGGCGGCGGCGGCGGCGGCGGCGGGGGGGGCGGGGGGGGCACGGGGGGTCCCAGCGGCGGCGGCGGCGCGTCGCCCAGGGGCGCCGGGCGCGACTTCGACGGCTATCCGGGCGCCGGCGGCGGCGGGTCGTCGCGCCCGGCGACCGCGAGCGCCAGCGGCGCCACGGCCGCGGGCGGCGGCGGCGAGGCGCGCTCGGGCAGCAGCGGCGGCGGCGGCGGCGGCGGCAGGGCGCCGGGCGCGGGCAGCGCGGTCGGCAGCGGCGGCGCCGGCGCCGGCCCCGCCAGCAGCGGCGCCAGGACCGGCAGCGCCGCTAGCGCCGCCGCCTCTGCCACCGCGGCCAACGGGCGCGAGCTCGAGCCCGCATCCTCGTCCGCCCGCGGCTCGGGAGCCGGCGGCGAGCGGCGCCCGCCTGCTGCCCGCGAGGGCAGCGTCAACAGCGGCAGCGGGGCGGCCGCCGCCCTGGCCGCCGCGGCGGCCGCTGCCCAAGCCGCCGCCGCCGCCGCCCAGGCCGCCCCAGGCGCCCAAGGCGCCCAAGGCGCTGCGGCCGCAGGTGCCGCCAAGCCGCCCGCTCCCCCGCCGGCCGCAGCCGGCTCGACCGACGCGCCGCCGACCCCGGCGGCGGACGCGGCGGCGGCGGCGCGCGGGCTCGCGACGGCCCCGAGCGTCGGCTCGAGCGCCTCGGCCCCCTCGCAAATGCAGCAGCAGCAGCAGCAGCAGCACCAGCACCAGCAGCAGCAGCCGCGGCCGCCGCGGACGCTCCCTGCCGGCAGCGCAGGCGGCGACCTCGCCGGGCCGCGCGGGCGCGTCGTCCCCGGACGCGGCGGCCGCGGCTCTACCTACGAGCGCGAGGGCAACTCGGGAGGCGGAGGGCGCGGCGGCGGCGGTGGCGCGTTTGGCGGGGGCCCAGCGGGGGGGGACGGCGGCGGCGGCGGCTTCGTCGGCGTGGGGCGCGTCGGCGGCGGCGGCGGCGGCGGCGGCGGCGGCGGCGGCGCCCCCTACGCCTACGGCGCGCCCCCGCCCCCGCACTACGCGGCGGGCCTCGCCGCCGCGGTGTACCACCAGCAGCACCACCCGCAGCACCCGCACCAGCAGCACCCGCACCCGCACCACCAGCACCCGCACCACCAGCACCCGCACCAGCAGCAGCAGCAGCACCACCCGCTCGCCTATGCCGCCCACGCCGCGGCGGGCGGGGGCGGCGGCCGCGCCGGAGGGGCCGGCGCAGGGCCGCCGGCGCAGGGCCCGCCGCCGCCCCACGCCGGTCCGCCGCCGTCGTCCGGCGGCGGCGCCGGCCCATACGCGGCGGCGGCGGCGCACGCCCCCGCCCCCTACTATGCGGTGCGCGTCGGGTTTTCGGGCGCGGGCGCGGGCGCGGGCGCGGGCGCAGGCGCGGGCGCAGGCGGGGGCGGGGGCGGGGGCGGGGGCGGGGGCGCGCCATTGCCGGGCGCGGGCGCGGGCGGGGGCGGGGGCGGGGGCGGGGGCGCGCCATTGCCGGGCGCGGGCGCGGGCGCGGGCGCGGGCGCCATTGCCGCTGCCGCCGCCGCCGCCGCCGCCTCGGCGGGCAGCGCTGCCCTGGCGGGTGCGGGCCTGGGCGCGGGCGTCGGTACGGGCGCGGGCGCGGGCGCAGTGGCGGGCGCGGGCGGGGGGGCAGCGCCCGTTGGCGGCGGCGGCGGCGGCGGCGGCGGTGGCGGCTCGGCGAGCCCGGTGACGGGCGCGACGCCGCGCGTGTCGTCCGCCGGCCGGGGCCAGCTGGCCCCGGCCGGCGTGGCCCACCACCACCAGCAGCAGCACCACCACCACCACCACCAGCACCAGCAGCAGCTGCTGCAGCAAATGCAGCAGCACCAGCAGCACCAGCAGCACCAGCACCAACAGCAGCAGCAGCAGCAGCAGCAGCAGGCCGTCCTCATGCAGCGGTACATCGCCTACCAGCAGCACCAGCACGCCGCGGCCGCCGCGGCCGCAGCCGCGGCCGCGGCCCAGGGCGCGGGCATGATGCCTTTTTACGGCATGATGCCGCCGCCGCCGCCGCCGCCGCCGCCGCCCTACGGCGCCTTTGCGCCGCCCCACCACGCGCACCACCCGCACCACCACGCGCACCATGCGCACGTGCTGCCTCCTCCTGGGCGGGCGCTCTCGGCGGCGGCTTGCGACGCTGGCGGCGCGGCCAGGGCAGCGTCGGCCGGAGGCGAGGCAGGGGCGGCGGCCGCGGCGGCAGGCGCGGCGTCGGCGGGCGGCGCCACCGCCGCCGCCGCTGCCGCCGCCGGCCCCGCGCTGCATGATCTCGCGGCGGCGGCCGCGGCGCAGTACGCGCAGGCGGCGGCGGCGTACCCCCCGGGCCACCCGGCGCACCACCACGCGCAGATGATGGCCGCGGCCGCGGCCGCGATGGCGGCCGCGCCCCAGCTGCAGCAGCAGCAGCAGCAGCAGCAGCAGCAGCAGCAGCAGCAGCGGCAGGCGAACAGCGGCGGCGCAACGGGCGCAGTGGCGGCGGCGGCGGCGGCAGCGGGAGCCTCGGCCGCCCGCGCTGGCGCGCCGCCCGAGCGCGACGCCGCGTCGGTGGCGGCCGCTTCCGTGGCCTCCCCGCGCGCGCTCTCGGGCGAACAACGGCAGGGGCAGCAGCAGCAATTGCAGCAGCAGCAGCAGCAGCAGCAATTGCAGCAATTGCAGCAGCAGCAGCAGCAGCAGCAGCAGCAGCAGCAGCAATTGCAGCAGCAGCAGCAGCAGCAGCAGCAATTGCAGCAGCAGCAGCAGCAGCAGCAGCAGCAGCAGCAGCAGCAGCAGCAGCCGCAGCAGCAGCAGCAGCCGTCCGACCCGCACCCGCACCACCAGCGGCCGCGCGGGGATCAGGGGGGGCGCGGCGTCAGCGGCCCCGGCCCCGGCGGGCGCGGCGGCGGCCTCCGCGGCGGCGGCATCGGCCCTCGCGGCGGCACCAGCAGCGGACCGTACCACCACCAAGCGCAGCACCCGCAGCACCTGCACCCGCAGCAGCACCCGCCCCCGCACGCGCCGCCGCACGCGCCGCCGCCGCCGCCCATGCTGCCGCCGCCCGGCGGCGGGCCCCTCCCTCCCCCGCACCCCCCGCACCACCCCCACCCGTACGCGGCCTACGGCCTCATGCCCATGCCCTCGCACGCGCCCCCGCCCCCGCCCGGCCACCCGGCCGCGGCCGCGGCGGCCGCGGCCGCGGCTGCAGCGGCCGCCGCCGCCGCCGGCCAGCACCCCCACCGCCACCCGGGCGCCGCCGCCGCCGCCGCCGCCCACGTGGCCGCATTTGCCGCGCAGCAGCAGCAGCAGCAGCAGCAGCAGCAGCAGCAGCACGCGGCCGCGCTCGCGGCCGCCGCCGCTTACGGCGGGTACGTGCTGGGGCCGCACGGGCAGCCCATGTTCCTGGGCATGCCGCCGCCGCCCATGCCGCCGCCCCTGCCGATGATGCCGCCGCCGCCGCCGCCGATGCCGCAGCAGCATCAGCGGGCGCCGGGCGGCGAGCGCGGCCTGCCGCCCGTGCCGCCGCACCAGCAGCAGCAGCACCGGGGGCCGCCTTACCCGGCGGGTCCGGGCGGGCCGCAGCAGCAGCTGCCCTACGGCTCCGCGCCCCGCCACTATCCGGCCTACCACGCCGCGGGCGCGGGCGCGGGCGTGGGCGCGGGCGCGGGTGCCTCTGGGGGCCCCCCCGTCACGCCGTATGGCGGCGGCGGCCCTGGCGGCGGCGGCCCTGGCGCCGGCGCGGGTGGCCGCGGCGACCGCGGCGGCGACCGCGGCTCGCGCCTGCCCTCGTCCTCGTCGATTGGGTACTCCCCCGGCGGCCCGCCGCACCACGGGCACCACGCCCACCACGCGCACCACAGCGTCGCGCACGGTGGTGAGGGCGGCGGCGGACGCGGCGGCGGCGGCGGCGGCGGCGGCGGCTTTCGCGGCGGCGGCGGCGGCGGCGGCGGCGGCCCGCCCCGCGCTGCTGCCGGCGCGCCGCCCTACCCCAAGCGCGGCCCGCCGCCCGCTCCTGGTGGCGCCGAGCCCCCAGCGGCCCCGTCGTCCGCAGCCGGCCCGGCCGCGGACGGCCAGACTTGAGTGACGATTATGACGACACGCAAGAAAACACTTTTGCGCAGAGCTTTTTTTTCTTCTTTTGGCTTTGGAAAACAAAATGAACCGAAACCAAAACACAATTTCCCCCCGCCCCCGCCCCCGCGCCCCTCCCGGGCAATCCCTCCCTCCCTCCTCTTTCCTAATTTCTCTTCAGCCGCGCGCGCGCGCCCTCTTGCCCGGCCGCCGCTGCCGCTGCCCCGCCAGCGCCGCACGAGCGCCTGTCGGCGCGCGCAAAAAGGCGCCGCTGGGCGCGCGGAGAGCTGCTCGGCGCGGCACCACCGGGCGGCGCCGGTGGCGGCACGGCGCCGCGCGCGCGCTGCGCGCGGCTTGTGCGCCCTCCTCTCCCGCGCGCCAACCGCCGCCTGTCCTTTCGCCCCATTCCCGCACACACACACGCCTCGCGGGACGCCCGCCCTTCTGCCCCGGCTTGTTCTGTCCGCCGCCCCCCGGAAGATAAAAAAAAAACAAATATGTGGAATGGCTAATTTTTTGGGGCGCCGCACATTTTTATTTTTGGAGCCCTCCCCCTTTTTTTTTTCCCTCCCCGCGCCGAATGCCAACAATTCCGCTCACACGACCCGAGAAAGGGATGCTGCCATCTCTTGGATCCCACGCGCCGCACGCCTTGCGCACCGCCCCCCCCCCCCCCCCCCCCCCCTCCCCCCCCCCCCCCCCCCCCCGAATCCCTCTTTGCGCGCAAGCCCCCAAGCGCCCCGCTCGCGCCCCCGCCAGCTGCAAACCCCCGCCAACAAGGCGCCGGCTTTCGGGCCACATGCCTTGTTCGGGGCCGGCGCATGCAGCGGACACCAACTCGTTCGTATTGATGTCCTGGACATGGCTCCTCCCTTCTTTTCGTTCGCAGAGACCTCTACATTCGCGGTTCATCGAATCGAATCGCCCTACGTCACCTGTCTGTGTGTAAGCAAGCCGGTTATTCCTGCGGCGCGACTCGTCGTCCAGGTAGGCGCGGAAGGCGTCCTTGCAAAAGCCCGGGCCCGCGACGACGAGGCAGCGGACTGTGGCTCTTAGGCCTCTTTAAAGAGGGTGAAGGACGGGCCGGACTCGAGCTCCAGGGTGTGGTAGGCGCCCAGCTTGACGTGTCGCAATCGGTGAGGTTGCGGCCTTTTAGGCGCGCGCGTGCTCCGACGCCAACTGATGGTTTTTCTTGGTCATGTCGGGGGCGGCGGCAGACATGTCGTCACCGGCGCCGGCGGCCGCCGCCCCGACGCGTCCGCATGAAGAGGCGAGCGCGCCGCACGCCTTTGCGCGATCCACGCACACCCTCTTGCTTATCCACGTCATCATCGACACGTCGCGACATCGCCATACACCGTCCTCGCACCGCCGATTCATCGAATCTGGCGAAAAGCGGAAAGAGCGCTCTTTCCGCCACGTTCTCGTTCACTCGCGAAAGAAGGCCCTGTCTCTTTCTCGTCCTCCTTGATGCTCCAACAACACACTAGCCCGGCGGCGGCCGCGCGCGGCGGCGCCCCTTTCGGCGGCACCCCGCGCAGGGCCGTCCTCCTCATGCCGCCGCCCCAGGGCATGGGCCGCGGCCAGTTTGGGGGCGGGAGGGCCCCGCAGGGGCCGCCCGGAGGCGGGCGCGGCGGCGTCCTGCTGCCCGGGCGCGGCGGCGGGGGCCCGCCGTCGACGGGGGGCCGCGGGCCGGGCCTCTACATGCCGGGCCAGGCGCCGGGCGGGGGCGCCGGCGGCCGGCTCATCGTGCCGCCGACGACGACGACGCCCGGCGGCGGCGGCGGCGGCGCGCCCGGCGGCGGCGGCGGCGGCGGCAGCCTGCTCGACGGGGCCGACACGACCGCGCCCGCCGCCAACCGCTTCCGCCCCCCGCCCGGGTTCATGGACCGCGACGACGCCGCCGCCGTCGACGCCGAGAGCGCCGCCACCCCGGCCCCCGTCCTCCTTAACCGCCTGCGCACGGGCGCCGCGCCCTGGCACGCGCTCGCGCGCGCGCTGCCGGCGCTGGCCGCAAAGGGCTACGACGCCTCGGCCGTGTCGGAGGAGACGGGCGTGACGCCGCTGGACCAGAACCTGTGGGCGGTCGCGGGCACGGTGTACGCGTCGCTGGCGGCCGCCCTGGCGGAGGAGCAGGCGGCGGCCGAGCGGTCGGGCGGCGGCGGCGGCACCGGCGAGAGCGGCGGCGAGAGCGGCAGCGTTAGCGGCGGCGGGAGCGGCGGCGGCGGCGGCAGGATGACGCCCGCGATCCTGGCGGCCTTTGACGGCCTGGACGCGCCCGACCGCCTATACCCCTTCCGCTTCCTGGGGGCGGCGCGGCGCGCGGCCGCCGCCGTCTACGTGGTGGAGAACGGCCTGGACCAGCCCGCGTGCGAGGCGCTGGCGCGCGCGCTGAAAGAGTGGGAGCGCCGGCCCGAGGAGCGCCGGGGGTTTGGCGCCACGCCCGCCGACTGCCTGGCGTTCAAGGCGCTGCGCGACGCGCGCGAGTGCCGGCGGTGGGAGAGCGCCGAGGCACTGCTGGCGCGCGCGGCGGCGCTGGCCGGGACCGAGGGCGCGCGCCGGCGCGTCGAGGCGGCGGGCCTGGAGATCCGCGAGGCACTCGGCGGGCCGCCGCTGCCCGGGCTCGGCGGCGCTGCCGCAGAGGCGGCGGCGGCGGCGGCGGCGGCGAAGGCAGCGGCCGAGCCCGGCGGCGACGAGGCGGCGCTGGCGCGGCCCGCCCGCCTCAGCGGCGCCATGACGCTGCTGCGCCTCGACCCGGACGAGCTGGGCGTGCGGCCCATGGCCGTCGTCGGCAGGTTTGGGGAGGTCACGAGCGCCGACCTGCGCGCCGCGCCCCGCGCCGCACAAAAGGGACCCTTTGGCGCCTTTGGCATCGTCGCCGCCGGCGCGGGAGCCGGAGCCGCCGCCGCGCCGACCGCCGCCGCGAGCAACGGCAACGGCACCGGCAGCGCCGCCGCCGCGTTTGCCCCGACCGACCCCGCCGCCGTCACGTGGGTCGCCCTGCCCCAGTGGCGCGCCCTGCAGCTCGCGCGCCGCCCCGTGGCCCTGTCCGTCGCCGACTGCGGCGCCGTGCCCGCCCTCACCTCGGCGGGCGGCGCGCGCAGCGACGAGGACCGCCGCCGGTTCACGGGCCCCGCGCTGCTCGTCGTCGACAGCTTTGTCTCGGACGGCGGCGCGGGCGCGGTGGCCGCGGCGTCGGCCGAGGACGCGGCGGCAGCCGTCGCCGCGGCCGAGGCGGCCGCCGGGGAGGCGGGCGAGGGACCGCTGGTGGACCGCGACCCGCCGCAGTACTACCTGGTCGAGGTCGAGGGGCGGCCGGGCGGGCGGCTCGTGCTGGCGCCCGGCCGGGGCGCGGCGCTGGCCGCGTGGCGGGCGTCGGCCGCCTTCGGCGGCGCGGCGAGCGCGGCGGTGGCGGCGGTGCTGTTTCTGGCGCGGCCGCCGCAGCGGGACGTGCCGTCGCTGCCCACGGCGGACAGCATGATCCAGCTTTGATCCCAGATCTAGAGTTGGTTTTGTCTGTTATGCTGTATCGTGGATGCGTGTTGGGATGTCGTCAAGTCTTGTGCGGAGCATGAAGTGGGGCGTTTGGGTGGAAACAAGAGCGTCGGCGTCGGGCAAGCGACGGGTCGCGAGCGCTGAAACCGAAACGGCGGCGGCCGCCGGCCCCGATCGAGCGACGCGGCGAAAGGCGAGTGTCTCTGAGCGCACACAAAAGCGGCCTACCATCCCCGCGTCAAGAGAGGCGTCCTTCTGACTCGCTAGCACTGCCTACTATCGATCATCATTCGTCACTGGATCGGGCGCGCATCAAAACAGAACAACTCGACTGCTCCCGCCGCCTCTGTTTGTCGCGCCGCCTCTCCCCTCCCCCCCTCCCCCCGCACACGCGCGACCCACTACACAGCAATGGCGGCGGCCCACCTGCTAGTCAGCGGCCTCGCCGCAGCGCTCAAGCAGTTTGACGGGTGCGCGCTCGACGCGGCGAGCGCGCAGCACGAGGCCGCGCTCCAGGCCGTCCTCCGCGCGGCCGCCGCGCCGCCGCCGCCGCGGCCGGCGGCGGCGTCGTCCTCGGCGTCGGCCGCCGCCACCGCTGCGGCCCTTCGCGCCCACCCGGCCCTGGCCCTGGGCCCGCTCGTGGACTCCGTGCTCGAGGAGGTCCTCGCGCGCGTCGCGCGCACCCCGGCGCACGAGCCCGGGGCGCTGGCGGCGGCCAACCTCCTGCGCGCGGCGGCGGCGGCCGCGGACGCCCCCCGGGCGGCCGCGCGGCACGCCGCCTGGGGCGCGGCGGCGGCCGACGCACTGCGGCGCGCGGTCGCGGCCGTGGGCCTGGCGGAGCAGCAGCAGCAGCAGCAGCAGCGGCAGCAGTCGCAGCAGCAGCAGCAGCAGAATCAGCAGAATGGACAAGAGGGCGAAGAGCCAGCGGATCAGCAGCCGCCGCAGCAGCAGCAGCAAAACGGCAAAGGGGCGCGCGGCGGCGGCGCGGCGGCGGCGTCGTCGCCGGCAGACGTCGCCGCCGCCGCCGCCACGGCCGCCGCCCTCGCCCGGGCGAGCGCTGCGCTCTTCCGGCGGCTGGCGCCCCTTGTGGAGATCCACGGCGTGCGTCGCGAGCTCTCGGGCGCCGCAGGGCGCATGGTCGTGCCGCTGCTGCGCCTGGTGGCGGCCCCGGCGCGCCTGCGGCAGCAGCAGCAGCATCAGCAGCAGCATCAGTCGTCGTCGTCGTGGTCGCCCTCCTCCTCGTCGGGGGGCGCCGCCGCGGCGGCGGCGGCGGCGGCGACGGCCGCCGCCGACGCAGGCTGCGACCTGGCCGCGCTCGACGCCCTCGAAGCGATCCTGCGCTGCGTTCCGGGCGCCCTCAAGCAGCACGTCCCGGCCGTCGAGGCGGCGTCCGCGGGCGCGATGGTGGGGGCGGCCGCGGCCGCAACGGCGCTGCCGGCAGCAGCAGAGACGGCGGCAGGCGGCGGCGGCAGCGGGGGCGGCGGCGGCCCAAAGCCCCCGAGCGGCGCTGCGCTCCTGGGCGCCGCGGCCGCCGTTCTCGCCGCCCTGCCCGCGGCCTCGGCGGACCCCGGCCCCGCGTGGGCGGCCGCGTGCGGGCGCGCGCTGGCCTCCTGCCACGACCTGTGCTCGGCCCTCCTCGGCCCTCTGGAGCGGGCGCGGGGGGGCGGGTTCGGCGGCAGCGGCGGCTTTGGCGGCGGCGGGGGCCGCTCGAAGCAGGCGTCTGGCGGGCCGCGTGCCGACGGCCTGCCCTACGGCCTGGCCCTGTGGCCCTGGCAGCAGCGGCCGCCACAAGGACAGGAGCAGGGGCGGCATCAGCAGGCCGCCGCCGCCGCCGCCGCCGCCGCGCCGCCGCCCGCCGTAGTCCCGAGCGCGGCCGCCGCCAAGGCCGCCGCGCTGCTGCTGGCCGCGGCCGTCGACACGGCAGAGCGCCTCCTCCTGGCCCCCTTCGCCGCACCGCTGGCCGCGCCTGTGCCCGCCGCCGAGATCGTGCGCCTGGCGCGCCGCCTCTTGCGCGCCGACCCGGCCGCGGCGCTCGGGGGCGCAGGCGGCGGCGGCGCCGCCGCCGCCGCCTCGGCCGCCGGCGCGAGCACGGGCGCGGCCCGCGTCGCGCTGCTGCTGCAGCCGCAGCTGCACACCTCGGCGTGGCGCCTGGTCTCGGCGCTGATCGCTTGCGCCTCGGCTACGCCCTGCGCGCTGGCCCCCCTGCACGGGGCGCTCGTGCGCCTGGCGCGCGAGGAGGCGCTGCGCCCGCTGCGCGTCGGCGGGGCGGCCGCGCTGGCGTCGGCGGGCCCCGCGCTGCGGCGGGCCGCCCACGCCGCGTGCGTGGGCGTGCTGCGCTCCGGGGGGATGGTCGCGGCGCGCTCCCTGGCGCCCGACGTGATGGGCGCGGTGCTGGTCGAGCTGTACGGCGTGGCCGCGAGCGGCGGCGGGTCGGGGTCGTACGCGGCGGCGGCTGCGGCGGCGGCGGCGACGGCCGCCGTCGCGGCCGGGGGCGGGGGCGGCAGCGGCGGGAAGCGCCGCAAGGGCGGCGGCGGCTGCGGTGGGGCAGGGGGCGGCGCCGTGGGCCTCGATGCGGCCGCGGCCGTCGCCGGACAGATGGGCCTCGCCTCGGGAGGAGGCCTGCTGTCCTCGTCGTCGTCGTCTGCTGCTGCTGCGGCTGCGGCCGCCGCCGCCGCTGCGATGGCCGCCTCTGGCGGCGGCGGCCCCGTCGTCGGCAGCGCCGACGACGACGACGACCTGTCCGCCCAGGCCCAGGCCCTGCGCCTGCTCGCCGCCCTGATCGAGTGCGGCGGCGCCGCCCTGCCCGCCGAGCTGCGCGCCCACGCCGACGCCGTCGCCGCGCACGTGGCCTCGGCCGCCGCCGCCGCGCTCGAGCGCGTGCGGTGCCTCGACCCCTTTTCTTCTTCTTCGGCGGGGGGCGGCGCCTGCGTCGCCGCCTCGCCCGGCCGCGCCGCCGCCCTCGGCGCCCTGGGCGACGCCGCCGCCGCCGCCCTCCTCGCCTCGGTCCTGTCCCCTGACCCCTCCGGCGCCCGCCCGCCCTTCCTGCCCGAGGCGCTTCGCCTGCTTTCCGCCGGCGCCGCCGCGTGGCGGCCGCCCGCCGCCAGCTCGGGCGTCCGGCTCGAGGCGCTGCTGCGGCCGCGCGCGTGGGCCGGGCCGCTGGCGGGGGCGGGGCCCCCTGCCGGGCCCTCTCTCGGCGCGGGGCCCGCGGGCGCGCCATCGTGCGCGCCCAGGCTGTGGCTGGCCGTCGACGGCGCCGCGCGCGCGGCCCTCGGCGCGGCCGACGTGGCGGCGGCGGCGGCGGCGGCGCTGGACGCGGCGGCCAGGGGGGCGGCGGCGCTCGAGGCGGTGGCGGCGGAGGCGAGGGGCAAGCGGCCGTCTGCCAAGGCGGCGGCCGCTACCAAGCGGTCGCGCGTTGAGGCCGAGGCCGCGGAAGAAGAGGAGGAGGAGGAGGAGGAGGAGGAGGAGGAGGCGGCGGCACAACGGCCGGCGGTCGCCAAGCGCCGGCAGCCGGCGCGCGCGGCGGCGGCTCCGGCTTTGAGCTCCGACTCGGAGGGCTCGCTGCCAGAGATAGACAGCGGCAGCGAGTGAAAGACTTTCTTGTTTGTTGCTAACGCATTGAAAACACTGACCCCATCGCGAAGAGAGACAAGCTCACGGGCGCTTCGATCGGACTGCGCCGACTTCTCCGAACGATTCTTCCGCCACCCTTCCCTCCCGCTTTTTTTGCCGCCACCGCGCGCAAATCCCACTAAGGGCGGCCGGCTGCATTGAAAGTGCTTTGCTCAGAGCGACCGACCACGCGTCGGGACGCGACGGGGGACAAACGCGAGACCCAAAATGACCGCCTCGGGGGGAGTCGATCGCCCGGCGTCCGCGACCGAGGCGCGCGAGTTCGGCGAGCAGCTGCAGGCCGAGCCCATCAAGCGCGCTAACCTGGCGCTTCGCCTCCTCGAGGCCGTGGACGCGGGCGCGGATGAGGTGAGATTTGGTCGTTCCGTTGCGAAAGCCGCCGCCCGCCGCCGACGATCGCCGACCGACGCTCACCCCCCTCTTTGAAACGTAACGCCCCCTCCTTGAAACAACACACAAAAAAACAGGCCACCTGCCGCGCCGCGATCCAGGGCCTCCTGCTGTTCTTCATTGCCGCGTGCGACGCCGGCCAGTTGCGCGGCGTCGGCGGGCGCGGCGTGAGCCCCTCATCTGCCCCCGCCCCTCCTGCCGCCGCCGCAACCGACAACGCCGACGCCAACGCCGCCCCGTCCTCCGCCGCCGGCTCCGCCGCCGCCGCCGCCGCCTCTGCCGTCTACGGCGGATGGCTCGCGCGCCAGTACACGGCCTACGTCGACCGCGCCTTCGCGCTCGTCCGCGAGGGCGCCAGCCCCGGCCTGCAGGCCGCCGCCGTCGGCGCGCTGCTCGAGGCGGCGCGGCACGAGGAGGGCGCCGCCAGGCTCGGCGGCGCGCTGGCCGCCCGCGTGGTGTCGGCGCTCTGCCGCGCCCGCCGCGCCGACCCGGCCGCCATGTCCCTGCTGATGCGGCGGTACCTGCCGCACGCGGACGTGTCGTACCACGCGATGCGGGCGGTGAGCAAGATGTCGGCGCGGCTGGGCTCGGCGGCGGCACTGGCGGAGGCGGCGGCGGCGGACGAGGACGGCGAGGGCGCCGACGACGGCGACGGCGACGACGAACCCCGAGACGAGGGGAACGACGACGCGCCCGCGGCCGACCAGATGCGCAACCTGTTCGACGTGCTGTGCCACCTGCCGCCCATGCCGCCCTCGGCCGCCGCGCGCGCGGCCGACGCCTCTGCCATCACCAAAAAGGCGCCGGGCGCCTCGCTGGGCGGCGACGGAGGCGGCGGCGGCGGCGGCGGAGAGGTGCCGCCGAAGTCGTGGTGCGGCGCGCTCGAGGCAGGCCTGGCGACCGCGGCGGCCGACTCGGGGGCCTCGTCCAAGGCGCGGCGGCGCAAGCAGCAGCAGCAGCTGCTGCAGCAGCAGAGGCAGCAGGCGAGGGCGGGCGCGGGCAGAGGCTCGGCGGCGGCGGCAGCGGCAGCGGCAACAGCAACGCCGCTGCCGCCGGCGATGATGGCCGTCTCGTGGGCGTGCGGCCGCTCCCGCCGCCGCGCCTTCGCCGCCGCCTGGCTCTCCCTCCTCGGCTGCGCCCTGCCCCCCGACCTCCTGCGCAAGGCCCTCGTGCGCGCCCAGCAGCGCGTGCTGCCGGCGCTGCCCGACCCCGGGCGCCTCGCCGACTTTTATTCCGGCGCGCTCGACGCCGGCGGGCTCGAGGGAATGCTGGCGCTCCAAGGGCTGTTCGTGCTGGTGACGCGGCACGGCCTCGAGTACCCGCGCTTCTACCCGCGCCTGTACGGCCTGCTGGCGGGCTCGGGACTGGCGTCCCTGCCGCCCGCCCGGCGCGCGCGATTCCTGCGGCTGGCCGACGCCTTTCTGGCGTCGCCGGCCGTGCCCGCCTACTCTGCGGCGGCGTTTGCCAAGCGGTTCGCGCGGCTGGCGCTGCGGGCGGCCGACCCGGGGATGGCGCTGGCGTGCCTGGCGTTCGTGCACAACCTCGTGCGGCGGCACCCGTCGTGCATGGTGCTGCTGCACCGGCCCCTGGCGGAGGGGGCCGGGGCCGGCGACAAGGACGGTGCGGGGGAGCGGGAGGAGGAGGAGGAGGAGGCGCGCGGCGGCGGCAGTGGCGGCGGCGCGCGCAAGAAGCGCCGCCGCGACGGCGGCAGCAACGGCGGGCCCGGCGGTAAGGGCGGCAGCAGCCAGCGCGCCCCCCGCTGGGACGTCTACGACGAGGCCGCGGACGACCCGGCCGACTCGCGCGCCGTCGACAGCTCCCTGTGGGAGGCGGCCGCGCTGCGCCGGCACCGCTGCCCGCACGTGGCCGCCCTGGCGCACAAGGTGGCCGGCAAGGACCTGTCCGACCGCAAGGGGACGGCAGAGATGGACGTGGCGGGGCTGCTGGACGCGAGCGCGGGGACCCTGGCCGAGGAGGACTTTGGGCGGCGGCTCAAGGCGGCGCCGGCGACGGCGGCGCGGGCCGACGCTGAGACGGCGGCGCTGACGCTGTTTGGCCGGACGGGGGCGGGCGGCGGCCAGGGGGGGGCGGGCGGCGCCTTTTTCGAGGGCTGGGAGCTCCCGGCCGTGTGATGTCAACCGGGGCGCTTGATAGGTCGTGGTAGTTTCTCCGTCTCAAAAAAACGAGCGTCACAGCCTTCACACGTTTGCATTTTTGTCACGCGAACGAAAGCGGCGCAAATCGCGCTTTCTCCGGCGGCGGGCAGAAGGCGCCTCTTCCGCCCGCTGCGGCGCCGGGCTCGGGCAGGCGCGCGCGGTCCTCGGCGCTGGCCGCGTCCGAGGCGACCACCCTGGTCGCTCCCAGGCGGAGCAGCGCCTGCACCGTGGACTCGCTCGATGCGCCGCCCGCCACGAACGCGTCGCCGCGGATGATGATGCCGACGCCGCCCCCCTTGCTGCCGTCGCCCCCACGGCAAGAGACGACGGCGCCGCCGCCGCCGCCGCCGCCGCCGCCGCCGCCCACGCTCGGCCCCACCACCACGGCAAACGCGCCGCTGCCGCCCTCGCCTCCAAGCAGCTCGGTGGCGCCCACATTATCTCTTGACGCTGAGACCTCGGCCGTCGCGCCGTCCCAAAGCATCAGCGCGCCGCCCCGGCAGCCCTCCCCCAGGCGCGCGTCGGCCCGACCGCCGCTTCCGCCGCCTCCGCCGCCGCCGCCGCCGCCGTCGTTGCCGCCGATCGAGACCGACGAGCCCTCGCCAGAGGCGTCGACCGCGGCGCCCCCGCAGTGCCGCACGGCCACGCCGCCGCCACCAGGGATCGACAGCGCGCCCCCGGCCGAGACCGCTACGCCGTCCCCCGCGCATTCTGCGACGGCCGTGCCTGGCCCCTCGAGCCACAGCGCCGAGCGCGGCCCCAGCACTGCTGCGCCGCTCCCCCCGCACGGGCCCAGGGAGCAGCCGCGCGCCGCGCGCACGCGCGCTCCCTGCACAACGACCAGGGCGCTCTTGCCCTCGCTCGGGGCGGAGAGCTCGCACCCGACCAGCAGCGCGTCGTCGCAGCGGCAGGGCGGCTGGTCTCCGTCGCCGCCGCCAGCGCCTGCGCCGACGCCGCCCGCGCCGCCGCCAGCGCCCGCGCCGCCGGCTGCGCCGTTGCCGACGGCAACCACGTGCGCGGCGTCGTCCCCGCCGCTGCGCACCGAGCACCCCCACAGCAGCGCGAGGGGCGCGCCCAGCCGCGCGTGCTGCCGCA
>Ga0105055_10004434_pt1 | contig 20500 bp, 9 predicted proteins | sample BON03_FD_78090 | JGI IMG/M metagenome (GOLD analysis project Ga0105055, IMG submission 78090) | Freshwater microbial communities from Lake Bonney liftoff mats and glacier meltwater in Antarctica - BON-03 | ecosystem: Environmental > Aquatic > Freshwater > Ice > Glacier meltwater | place: Lake...
AACAAAAAAACTAATCAGATCATTGCGGAGAATGGCGATATTTCTGTGAACCTATCTACCATATAGGACGCTTCGAGACCCAAAAGTAAGAAAAGTAAAAATAGAATTAAAAACTAAAGCGAATTATTTACCTTGTTACAGCGGGGAACTTCAAAGCGGTACGGTCCCCGCAGCCCACCGTTTCGAAGACCCAATCACTAATTGGTGAGCCAATGCTGTTCTCTGGCTTCTGCCTCGTGTTCCCAAATTCAAGTATTTCAGATTTCCAAGAAAGAGTAACCAGTCATGGAGGATTGGCTTTGCCTCGCTCACAGATGTCACCCAAGTACCACAATAATCTAAAGGTGTTTAATATGGAGGGCTGTGATTCAGAATTGGAGCTGAAAAACTCCTGGATATCAGAATGCATCAAGGCCAACGCGCTACTTGATCCGGGTAAATTTATTGCAACTGAAGCACCTGAACCAGATAGCCAGTATGAATTGCTGCTTTTCCAACTTTCCAACAACTATACTCTTGCACGAGCATACTTGGACGCTCCATACGACCCAATTGTTTTAGAGGAGTATTCAAAACAAAAATGGACACCGAGCTATGATAAGATCCTTGAAGCTATCAATGTGCTGGAAAACGGAGAGTCAAATAAAACGATTGCAGTGCCGCTCCGTAACGCATTAAACAAAAGCGAGGAACAGTGCAAACAACGACTTGAGTTTTTGAAAAACCATCCTTCCTGTAATAATATTAAGATGTAATCGTGACATAATTCAAATGCGATTCTGCTAAAACGCGAGACTTTATATCATTGCCTGCAGTATTTTCTAATGCAATCGTGTCATAGTTCAAATGGGATTTTCCTAAAAGCGAGCCTTCATATCATTAAATCGATGCCAATTTGTAACCCTTCACTTCCTGCAATAATATTAAGATATAATCGTGATACCGCTCAAAGGCGATTTTCCTAAAACTCGAACCTTAATCGTTAAATCAATTCCGTCGAAATTAGTATTCGCAGTGACTAGGTCAGCTCCATCATATTGAAATTGCTTAAACTCCAACAACAATTTTAGTTCTTCAAAGAAGACAAACATTACATCTGTTTTACGCAGCTGCTCAAAAGAATCACAATCTAGAAATGCGACTTTTAAAACGGTGGAGACCAATCGACTGGCGACAGGATGGCATTGTAAACTAAACAATGGCTGATTCCAACTCTCCTCAGTATCATCTTGAGAGAGTTCTGATTGAAAGTCGATTTTTGATTCTTTTACATGAGGACTCATCGTGTTTATACTTCCCATGCTTCCAAGGTCGGGGGTGGAGACCAATAATTGAGAACCTCGGCTAGGAGCTCCAGGCACAGCTTTTACATTTCTGCTTTGAAAATCTTTCGAATACAAAAGAAAATGCAGGAATTCAGGACAACTTCGAACTTGAGGCAATAGCACCAACTGTTGCAAGTATAGCTCGAGTTGCATTTTTTTCTGTAAGATGTGTTCTGGGTTGAATGATCGCCTAAATAATCCAATTTTCCATGATACATCAGGTAGTTGAGGCAATTCAAGATTCGGAAATCGTGATCTTAGGATATTGTGGAGTTCCTTAAATTGGGAATATCTCCTAGGACAATTCACCTGAATATTGGTTGAAACATTATACTCGACGTGTTTGTCACTCCCCTCTCGAATGGCATCTCCATCAATGAAAGTGTGGACTTCAACACCAGGAGAGGCAAAAGTGTATAGCAACAGACGCCCTAGCTTCACATTGGCGCTCGACCTGTCTGGCGCTTTCGGTCCCAGAGCTCCTGAGACACTCCTTCTTAACAACGACTCTGCCGTATGAGACGACAACATTGGGAACTGCAACTAGATATGAATGATTTGAGTGTCGAGATCCTTATATCAGTCACCTGATAGTGTAGAAAGGTACAATTGGAATACGAAGCTTTTCAATAAAAATAAAAAAGCCGTTATGAATCTCAGTGATACTGTTACGACAGGAAGACAGGAAGACAAATGCAGTGTATTTGACACATTTGTGCCGCTACGTTCATTTCGTAATGTGAAAGTTGTCTCTGTGTCTTGCGGGTTCGAACACACTTTGTTGTTGGACTGCATGGGAGCGTTGCATAGTTTCGGATTTGGAAAATATGGACAGTTGGGACACGGAGATAGAGAGTCATTGATGGTTCCAAAGAAAGTGGAAATCCCATCACCAGCTATATCCATGTCAGGTGGAATGAGATTTACTGCTGTAGTAACTGACAGTGGCCAATTGTTTACATTTGGTACTGGTACACACGGTGAGTTAGGGGAAGACAAGGTTCATTTGATGCCAACAGAATTTGGAGGGCAGTGGAAAAGTGTAGCTTGTGGTGCAATGCATGTGATTGCAATCGGTCTCGATGGGGGGGTCTATTCTTGGGGTCGTGCTATTGAGGGACAACTCGGCTATGAGGTGAGGCGACGGCGCAATAGTCGTCCTTGTGTGGTTACTAAATGCTACGGAACAGCAGTAAAAGTAGCTGCAGGCGATTATCACTCTGTGGTTGTTTGTCATACTGGGATAGCATGGGTGTGGGGGAGGTGTGGACATGATATAGTAAAGACGCCGTTGTTGGTGGAGTTGAAAGATCAAGATATTGTGAATGCTGCGTGCGGAAGCAAATGCACAGTGCTTCAAATGTCTGATGGCAGTGTTAATAGTATGCATGGATGTGAAATAAAACGGTACTTGCGAAGCCAAAAGGATGCAATTATGGCGGCTGGGGGCAACCAAATTGGGATTTTACTTCAGGATGGGAATCTATACATGAATAAAAAATGTGTCAAGGATACTGCGAAGGCAGTGAGATCGTTTGATCAAACGGTGTATCCATTTATTAAGTTTGGTGAAGAAAACGCCAAGCTACAAAAGCAACTTCGAGATGCCATTCTGTCGAAAGCAAAAAAGGATGTTGTTCTTGCTACTGAAGACCCAGGAGTAGATCACTGGGTGAATGCGAATGGAAGAAAACAGTTTTTCTGTCCTGTAAACAAAGAATATTATCCTCGCAGCTTAGACCATGTGGCATTGATAGAACATGCTAACAATATGGCAAACAATTGGAATTTGTTGATGAGCAAGAAAACGAGCGTCTCAGTCCCAATAAAGGAAGTGCCGATTTTAGGGCGGAAGAAATATTTCGTGATGGGTAAAAGAAAAGAGCTTTTCAATTTGCAAGGGAATAAATATAGATTCGTGCAATTTACTCATTCCAAACAGAAGGGCCAATTGCTAGAATGGAATAAAATTCAAAATCCTAAACCAATAGCAGGTAGAAATGTTATTCGAGGAGACGTTTTGAATGCCATTTCGATTGAATCCCGAGGTTTAATATTTAGTAATTTTAGATTACGAGCTCTGCGAGCATTCGAAAAAGCCATGAGAGGATCCAAGTTAGAGAAAGCAGACCACAACGAAATGTTTCGGATGTTGCGGGATTTACGGATCCATCGTAATGCCTCTAATCGAACCATTAAAAAGTTGATTCGAAAGATTGGAACACATGGATTTGTATCTGAGAGTGAATATGGGGATTATGCAGTGAAGACGGAAACGCAGTACATGAGAAGCATCTGGCCTACTAATGTTTTCAGGCCTAAAGAAAATCCGATTGATCGTCAAACAAATTTCTCTCTGTTTAGACACGCTTTTAAAACTGAATGTGCAAAACGCCATGTTGAGATTTCTTTAAAGTTAAGGAGAGCTTTGGTGGCGCCAAAAAACAATAGATTGTTGGAAAGTGGTGTCCTCGATCTAACATATTGTGGATTGAATAATGATATGGCCTGTGCATTGGCTGTGGCATTGAAGGTGGCACCAGTTCTTAAAAAATTAGATCTTCGAAACAATAGGATCACAACTCCAGGAGCAGAAGCAATTCTCGGAGCTGTTAAATTCCAAGTGAAGCTCCATGAGCAGGATCATACTCAGATATGCCTGATGTGCAATGAGGTATTAGAGTTTCTTGAGGGTGAAGATCGAGTGTCCTGTGAGTGCTTTCCAGTGTCCCGAAATGGATACGAGTACCTTCGCCCAATATACCTTTTAGAATCCGTTTATCTGTTCAATAGCGTTTCAAATTCTTCGAAAGTGGAACAGGCAAAAGAAGATATTCAGAGAAACATGATGTTTGAATTCGAATCGTTTGATCTATGTCAACATCCACAATCTCTTCCTCAGGTGAAATCATGGTTTAAAACAAATTTACAAAAGTATTGTGGAATTCTAGAGTCTGATTTAAATGGAGTACTTTCTGAGCAAGCAAAGAAAACTCTTGCAACAAAAGTTTTCCTAGAGTTAGATAAAGATAATTCTGGGGAACTCGATTCACAAGAATTGCGAAAATTAATCAAGAAAGTGGAACAGATTCGTTTTTGCAGCACCTTTAAGGCGAAAAAACTTATCTATGATATCAATAAGTCGTCCTCAAAAGCGAAATTTAGCATCCGAGAAGAAATAGGATTGGCGAATAATTTCGTGGATACTATCAAATTGGATTCTTTTTTGACTTATTATACATCAAAGATCAAAAACAGTAAGGAGGAAAACAGTCTTGCTAAAAATTTGGTAGCAGAATTCAAAAAACACTCTGAAGACAATGTTTGGTCGCAAGTGGAATATATATATTATCAGCAAACAAGTCACTTGGCGAAAAAACTGGTGGTTCAATTAAAAAACCAACTTTATTGCGAGTTACAAAAGCGTTTTGAGAAGATTATGTTCAGCGAGGAGGACGCGCGGGAATTTTTCAACACATCCATAATATGGGTATTCCAAAATAGTAAATGGACCATTGACGATGAAACCAAGATTATGCTATTAAACGAATTGAATGCATTCTTTGAATTCCTCATAGACCATTATGATTCCCTGGATGATCACTCTAAGGTACAGGCAATTGCGATGGGTATCTCGCACAGTGTTCTTGTAACTCGTTCGGGAGTGGTATGGGTAAAAGGAATTCATAAATCAGGAGATCTTATTTCCCAAGTACGGGATCACATACTCAACGGTATCAGTTCAGTTAAACCTCATTTGAAAAGAAAAACCAAAGAAAGCGTGGACTCCAGACATGAATAATTAATTACGTTATTTCTTTTCTTCTCCCCAAACTGCATTTCCATTATATACATCCAAAACCATGCGTTTTCGAAAGTAGGATATGTCTTTGACTCCAAAATCAAGTTCCTGCCCTAAGGATAGATAGTTAGCTGCAATGCAGGTGAAAACTCCACAATCACTGCAGTTGTTCTGCTGGGGTGTTGACGAGCCTCTGTTTTCAAGAGTCCATTCACTGATGTCTAATTGAACATTTCTTTTCGCTTCACTCTCATCTGCGAGATATCGCAAAATATGTCTCATAAATTCCATCCCATTCCCTCCCATAGAATCAACGTATTCGATCCGTTTTTTCTTCATGCGGACCACACCCAATGTCCAATGTGTGTTGTTCACATTACGAGGAATCAGAACAACATCCATCGTGAATAAGTCACACTTGCGAAATCCCCGCTGGGTCCATCGCCTCACATTGTCGTACTTGTATCCACATACTTCTTCTGCAAGCTTCGTATAGAAGAAGGTAGATGTGGTGTAACATTTGATTGCTGGCTTATTGGTATTGTCTACGTCCCGTGCTCGGTCAAGTAGAATATTCATGTACTGGTTAATGATCTCATCCGTGACCCATGTTCTGTCGGTCATGCATTGCAAGTGCGATCTTTTTATTGAGGTATTATATCGATCAAACAAAACGATATTGTTTCGAGGAGACATTATAGAATCATATAATTCAAGTTCCTCTTGTGTGAAAGGAGGCTTGAGATCCAGCTTGAATTCTTTGTTGTAGGCACTCAAGGCATCAAAGTTTTGTTTCATTTTCAATTGGTGGCGTTGCTTGTACATATTTATTTTGGTTGGATTGGGAAGCCTGTCAGATACGGTGGTTGCCTCAAGTAGGGATGGACATTTGGCGTGCATCACTTCAGGGAAGCAAGGAGGAGGTTTAATCCTCTCTACGACTGGAGCTTGAAAGGGAACTTTGTCGTCAGATATACTTAGCTTCGTGAGAGAAATAAAAAGAGAGGGTAGCGGATCCCCCTTCCTTGATTGATCCACTCGATGGTTGAGCCAACGGCGATTATCAAGCTCGTGCCGAGTTTTCAAATATGTCCGAGCACGAGTGGAGCCATCTTCTTCTTCTTTGTCTAGCCATTTGGATCTCTTCTTGGCGCTCTCCAGTGTGTCGAATAGAGATTGTTTAATATCTTCATTCCTTTGTCTGGTTGTGTTCAACAATGCAAGCATTTTAGAAGGACGTGGGGGGCTGATTTCTTTTTTTCAAAAACATTCTCAGCAATGGACTCGATACTTAGTAGCGTGTCTGATGCAGATCGAAATCAACTTCTGAAAATGTTCAACGGAGATGTCAGTAAGGCAGTGAACCACTTCTTAGATCATGGTTTAGAAAGCACTCCGGTTATATCATTGGTTGATTCAGACGATGAAGATGATGTTGTTCAAGTACACAAAACACTCGCGACCTTGCAGGTAGATGCAGAATCTACTGTGAACTTTAATGAGTCTGAGATGCTTTCCATTTTGACGAGTGAACTTGAAGGACTGCATGTCGCTGCCGAAGAGACAAATAAGAACCCATCTACTGGGAAAAACACCAAGAAAAGGGTTTGGCCCGATAAACAAAAAGTGACGCAGACAATCGTCAGACTTTCATTCGTAACTAGAAACTCTGTAATTACTTTTGGAAGACTGCCTAAACAAGTTTCTAGCTTTTTGCATCCGTTAGTCGTTAATAATATCATCAAGATATCCGCCGCCTTTGCTGGGGGAGCATTACCTGCAGAAATGCGACCATTCACCAAGATACCAGTTCAAATCAAAATTGATTTGACATCTTTCGAAATATTTGACCAATTTAAGTCTGAGGCGCTCGACAATCCATTCGTGTTGAATTTTTTCAGTATGTTACAATATATTAACGGTGAAGAACCAGTAGCCGACACTGAAACAGCATCGAAAGTATCAGAAGAAGAATTAGGAGCCAATGTCGTGTCTGAAGTTTTATGCAAAACTGATTCCGAGCACGAAGAAGCCAACGATCCAGAAGGAATGACAGTAGTTTTGCGCCAGCACCAACGAACAGCACTCAAGTGGATGTTAAAGCAGGAACAATCAATCAGTGTGTACGAGAATCCTTTATGGAAACGATGCGAATTTGCCGATGGGACTCCATATCACGTGAACAATTACACCAAACAGGCGGTTGTGGGAGATGCTCCAAATCCAGATCCGTTGTGTGGTGGAATATTAGGTGATGACATGGGATTGGGCAAAACCATTTGTTGCATCGCCTTGATCCTTGCTTCGAAACAGGTTGAAGGGAAGAAAACGAATCTCGTTGTATGTCCTACCTCGCTGCTGGGGCAATGGCAAGCCGAGCTCGAGTCTAAAACGAATCCGAGGTTGAGGATTCTCGTCTACCATGGAACAGATCGCTTGAAGAAAAACTTGCCATTTGCAAAGTATGATTGCGTGCTTACTACGTATGGAACTTTAAGTTCTGATTTTGTGCTCAAGTCGGCGTTGTTTGACAGAAGATGGAAACGGATCATTCTTGACGAAGCCCATGTGATCAAAAACCGAAATACGGAGGCAACTAAGGCAGTTGCAGCCATTGATGCAGAGTGCAGATGGTGCTTAACAGGCACACCTCTTCAGAATTCCATCGACGATCTATACGGTCTCATACACTTTTTGAAATTTCAACCCTGGAATTCTTACGCGTGGTGGTCGAAAACCATCCGAGTCCCTTTCGAGCAAGGAGATAAGCAAGCGCTGCCACGTTTACATGAGCTTCTAGGTCCATTGATGCTCCGTAGGACGAAAGAATCGATTGGGTTTGAGAACAGTCTGCCTGAAAAAAACATAGAACTACTGTCCATTGACTTCTCCCCAAGTGAAAGGCAGTTTTATGATTCGCTGCACTCGCATTCCAAAGCAGAATTTAATGGTTTAGTTGCCTCAGGTGGAGTGAAAAACCAATATGCGGCCATCTTCACATTATTGTTAAGACTCCGTCAGGCATGTGATCATCCTTTTCTAGTGTTGACGAATTCGAATAAAGGGGATTCCAATAATTTGAAGACATCAAAACAAGACTTTGTGGATGGTTTAAAATCAAAGTTTATCAAAGAGGGCTCTTCATCATCGACGTATGTTGAAAAAACCATCGATTCTTTACTTGTGTCTCCCAACGACGCGGAAGAGTGCCCCATCTGTTTAGACCCTCCCGCACAGCCAATCCTTACAAAGTGCGGCCATGTTATGTGCAGCAGTTGTTTCCACACTTGCACTTCACAAGGCCCGAAGCTATGTCCAGTTTGTCGGGAACGATTGCCTTTGAAATCTGATATTTCTTCCCTCGAGTCGCTTTGCAGTGAGTCATTAGACTCCGAAATAGTAATTCAACCCGGTAAAACCAGTATCATATCAAGCCACTGGCGTCCTTCTTCCAAGCTATCCATCCTTTTTCAAAAACTGCATGAAATTTCTCGTTTAAACCACCGATTAAAAAGTGGTGCGTTGAAAAGTTGTGAAAAGTATGATTTGAATGATTCGAAAAAGCCTGTGAAGGTTTTGATATTTTCACAATGGACGAACATGTTGGATTTGGTCGAGCACGAATGCTCCTCGAACAAGATGCGATTCGCAAGGTTGGATGGCAAACTCTCGGTGTCAAAACGCGAGCAAGCAATCGAGTTATTCAATAACAATCCTGACGTCAATATATTTCTTATCAGTCTGAAGGCAGGGTGTTTGGGTTTAAATCTTACTACAGCGTCAGTTGTGTTTCTCTGTGATCCCTGGTGGAATCCTGCAGTTGAGAGACAAGCTATCGACCGAGTTCATAGAATAGGCCAATCTCGTAAGGTCAAAGTGTATAAAATGGCAGTGAGAAATACGGTAGAGGAGAAACTGCTGGCCCTTCAAGACAAGAAATCAAAAATGAGCAACGATGTATTGGAGGAAAGCTGGGCTCAAAATGGAAACAACGCTGGAAAATTATCACTCAATGATCTATTAGAATTGTTCAAGTAGAAATCGAAAAATCACAAGCGATATGTCTCGAAATTCGAAATTTCAATTGATTTTCAATTTTTTTATGGTTGATGTCGTCACCACCTGAAGTCCCACTACGTCCTCGCAAGAGTCAGTACCCCCAACTGGATCTATTACGTGGCATGGAGAACTTAAATCAATTGGTCGCTTTGGTTATGAAATTCCTACACGATAAAGACCATGACACGCTAGCAGCTTCGCTTCAGCCGATTGCGAAACAAAACGATCTAGAATTTAGATCCGTTGAAGAGGCTGCATATACCCTCGAAGGTATTTTGAAAGAAGCTGTTGAATCGAAGCTGTCGAAGAAAGAAGTTGTTAATAAATTCACTTCGAAATATGGATTCACTGCGATGGCAGCAAGCATGCTTGGCGAAGAGTACCAGCTGCAGCTAAAGCCGGTGTTGAGCTCAGTTTTTAATAATGGCTTGAGCTTAAATGGTTTTGCTAATCTAGATTGGAAGCTAGGTGTCAGTGTTGCAAGCAAACAGTCGATGAGTGCACCATCGCCTTTTGTACAACTAAGAATAGGGGTTGAGAAGGGAAACAGTGCAATTGAATACCACGCAATTGAAATGTCTATCCCCCAGTTTTATCATTTGCTTGCAGAAATGGAAATTGCAAAGAGACATATGACTCAGGATAAGCTTTGAATTAACTTCGAAAATGATTTTTTTTTCTGGCCTTCAAAATGGGAAAGGATGATGAAACAGATGATGAAACAGACACCTTACTGGGGTCTTCATTTCGGGGTGGAATTGCAGGTGGTTTTTCCCTCCCGGCAGGTTGGCGCCCAACTCATCAATCAAATGGAACGGTGACTCTTACTGATGGTTCGGACATCGAAGTACGTGTAAATACGAGACGACATCGTAAAGGAAGACTCCCGAAGATTTTCTTCAAAGGAAAGGTGCAATCTGCGCTCACATGGCGCCCTCTATCTTTCGAACCCTACAACATTTCGTGGTGGGTTGCTTGGATATCGTTTCTTGCAGCGACTGGTTGGTTGATTTCGAGTATTTTGGAATTCTGGGACAAAGATTCTGATAAAGTTATCGATATTCTGGATTTCGTTTGTGCTTTGATTTTTGTCTTGTCGGCTTATTTGCAACTATTGGAAGCTTTGAATGAGGAGGATGTCGCTTTTGAAGACACTTTTTTGGTTTCTAACAGCGATGATCTTCTGGGAAGTAGCTACCCTCGTCAGTCTGCGTATAGAAGAGATCAAAATTGGAAATGGTTTGGATTTAGATGGACTCGAATCGGTCAATATGCAGCTAATTTTGATTTCTTTGGTGCGGGGCTATATGCGTTCGGCACATTTTTCGCTCTTGTGACCCGGGAATCGTTCCTTCATTTTGCGCTGGTGGGACTTGGAAAGATTTCTGGAAGTTTCCTGTTTGTAGCAGCAAGTATTATGTTGATGGTCGAAGTGCAAGACCGATGGTGTGTTCCGCAATTTGACACCATTGCATGGTATGCTTCGTTTTTCAATTTTATTGGCGCTTTTGCATTTTTTATTGAATCCATTTTTGATGCCCTTGAAAGAAGCGACGATAATCTTGGTGCTACATTTGGATTCATTGGATCGATTGGGTTTTTCATTTGCAGTTGCATGCTTATTGTTGAGGTGGCAAATAAACATTAGGTTATTTTTTGGTTTGAATAATTACCGAATCGTCGCCGATGACTGTGATTTCAAATCTCGTTTCTGTCATTTGTTCTGCAAGTTTGATAGCTGAGGCAGTGTGATCTGTGATGGGGTTGCATGCTCGCATGGAGCAGCTTTTCGTAGCGAGTGCCATGAACAAAATAAGTTGGTCTTGCATGTATTCATCTACGCCATATTTGGAATTATACATCATTCTATCCCATGCCGAATTCACCAACTCCTCGTCGGATATTTTGGGATTATGGATAGTACTATCACTACCCGACACGATACATCCGTTTAGAGTTTCAGCGATAATCAATACACCCTTATGGGGCCCTGGAGAAGCTTCCACTTGAACATCTGCTTTCTTATTGAGAAGCTTTACCACGTTTAGACAGTTGTTGCCGTAGACTTTGGCTGTAACATTTTTTATGACCCCTGGATCCGTGAAATTTATCGAGATATGATCGTTTATCGGTGACACAACCACTTCCGCGATACCACCTCCTCGAGGGTAATAGCCGCGCTTCAATACGGTTGTATGGATCTCACCCATTCCTATTTTCGAAATGATAGGTGAAAAAACAAATCTGAAGTAGTCAATAGGCGGAGCGAAGTCAACGTCGGTGCCTCCAGTGCAAAGGATCTTGCTGTGTCTATTCTTTTGTAGGAGTACAACTGGGATGATGGCTTGCAACAGCAGCGTGATGCTACCGGCTGTATTAATTTTAAACCGATACGTCACATCCTCCGCCTCCAATGTAGAGGGTTTGGGCAGGAATGCAATTTTGTCGGAGGAGATTGCAGCTCCATTCAGTTCACCCCCATTGATCTCAGCTATGGCATTGCAACACATGAGGTGCTGCGCTCTCAACCCAGGCTTCGGTCGCGCTTGTCTGATATTCTGAACCTCCACCGGTTCGCCTGTAATCGCAGCATAAGCCAGCGTATTACGGAGAATCTGTCCACCCCCAATACTTCCATCAACGGACTTCATGCTTCAAGATGAAATGGAGTTGAACCTCGAAAGAAATCGGTTTTGAATCAGTTGGTCGTATTGCAAGAAAATACAAGAACAATGCACGAACATGCTTATTCTTTTTATAGACAAAAAGTTGCGGGGGTCGTGTAGTGATCGCAACCAATGACGAGTGCTGTGGATGGATTGGCTTATAGCTTGGATGGGTTTTTTTTGAATGGCCAACTGGTGGAATGTGGTGAAGGTTCCCGCAAGGAATTGTATTTGACCATTGCAGGGCCTCAAGAGAGTATTGACTCAAGAAGTGTGGAGGCAATACTGGTCCATTTTACAGGTGGACTAATTATCACGGAGGATATGAAACCGTCTTTGATGGAGTCATTGCAAGGATGCTGCTTCATTATAGCAAGGGATTTAACAGGCAAGGATATTGTGATTAGTGCTGCAGCAGAAACTCCAAGTGCCTTAGTCTGTCGAGCCTCCATTGGAAACGCCACCCCAGGATGGATCAATGTCCCCTCTATGCAAAAACAGGTGTCTAAACTCGTCATTGTTCCTGACGAATGGAAAACTTCAACTTTCTGGGGCCAATTTTCTGAACCAATGGACCAAGTAGACGTTGAAGAAGACGAAGATTCCTATGAAACATGTCCGCAATTCGTGATTTCTGTTCCGGGACCTCAAGCCGTGAATGCAATCGTCTCCTTAGAGCTATTAGACGATAAGCCATATGCTGATGATTTTGGGTTTGATATATATGGTGTACCTGGTGAAGAGTATGAAATGATAGATGATCCTCGAGAATTTTGGAATGCGGAATATATGTGCAATAGTTGTGAACCGGCATTACAACGGAGTTGCACTACTGGGTGCTCTATTATATTTAGCTCTGAATTGGTTTATATGGTGGTCCCGAGGTGTTCACAACCAATTGGTTTTGTTTTGAGATTTGCATATGATGATGATCTCGAGATTGTTAACTTCGATGACGCGTCTTCGATGGAAGAAGATATGTATTCCGATGAAGATTCTGATTAATAAAATTAAATTTTCGTTTGTTATTATTTATTATTAAGAATCGATATTCAAAGAGAGGGAGACTCCTTGGAGAACCCATGATGAAGGATGATCTCCAGTTGATAGATCCGCTTCAAATACAAGTCCCACACCCATTGCATTTCGTCTTGCCTGTGTGACATAAACTGGGGTGCACAAAGTGTCTTGCAGCTTCAGCTTAGCTGCTTCAATCGGAATGACTCGCAATATCGGCAGTTCTTGAACTAACACCTTTGGCTTTTGTCGCACCAAACAACCATGATTGGTATCCCAGGCAGCACCTTCAAGATACATTCCCACAACGTAACAACCATAATCAGGTCGCTTCTCCACTTCAGACTCCTCAATGTAGTTGGATACTTTAGTGTACAAAGTGGACTTATCTAGAGGCCAGTTCTTCAGTCGGCAAGTTGCTTGAACCAAAGCAGTCAGATAACTCTCAGGGATATGAAGCCCAGAAAGCCATATCACTTTGGGCTCTCCTGTTTCTATCCACGACATGTATTGCTGATATCTGTTTTCAAAATGTTCCATCCAGCTACCCAGTCCCTTTTGTGTATCGGGACATAATCGCCGCCACATACCAGGCAGGAACCCGTTGAACATGGATGTAGCTAGTTCATCTAAAGACTCGCTCATTCCAATCTCACCCTTCAAAGCCCGCTTGAGATCCACAAGGGAACTATTCATTTGGCTAACTAGGGCGTTCCACCGCTCCAATTCTTGTAACAGAACAACCTCGGTAGGGCTTGGCACGCCTAGACGCTTCTTGACAACGAGCATGTCTACTAACTCAGGAACCTTGGACTGGATGCTGGAGGCGGTTTGCTCAATGACTTCTTCGCGACTCATACCTCCACCTGAAGAGGCCGTTCTAGGCTGTAGATCAATTAAATCCTTCCATAGTTCACGAGTTGCGCTGTTCAAGTAGCCTATTTCTGCATTAGGATGGAGACCAAATACGGAAGGTCCGCAATTTAGAGGGAGTTGCTCAACAGCTTCTTTATACAATTCGACTGGACCATAAGCTGGAAGGTCATAGTCAAAACCTGCTCTTGAAAAGAAGAACTTCTGACAGTCATCGAACAGAAAGTCTCCCATATACTCATTGACGTATGTTACAAGAATTCTGCGATCAAAATTGTCGGACACTCTGCCCCCATACATGGCATCACCAATCAGGTATTTCAAACTCCCCCAAGGAATCATCTCGTCATTGTTTTCCACCGCCTTGTTCAGATACAGACACAAGAGTCTACGAGACACCTTGAAATCGGATTCATTGAAATCATACGGGACGTTCCAACCTATCTTACCGTACTTGCGTCTCTCTTGTACCACTGCGTGCAGGTACGTTAGAACGTAGACCAAAGGACGATAGGCGGGATGATTGCACTCCTCCAAAATAGACTCGTCTATCTTGGCCATCGTACTACGCATGTTGAGCTTGAGCCCATCTGGTGGTTCCGTCACCACTTTCAAACTCCTTTGAAGGATACCCATTGGAAACCTATCAGTAGGATCAGTGGTCATCCACAATCTGAAGTTATCATGCACTTTACTCATCGTGTCAAGAACCTTTTCGAGTTCCTTGAGCCAGCTAATAAGCAAATGACAATTCTGCAACAGTACCCAATGTCCTCTACTGGCTCCGGTTTCTAGCATTTGTAACGCTAATGGACCCTGTCCTTGCCCCAGTGATACAGTTTTAAATTGATTGCCAGTGAATCCAAGTTCCAATCCGAGTGCTTGAATATCGGATGCAGGATCAGCACCAGGACTCAGGATGAATACCATTGGAGAACTAGAAGTGCTTTGATTGTAGATGCGTTGAAAATTTAGCACCGGCGGTTGCACAAATTTTTCACCAAGGTTTGGATGCCCCATGATGAAGAGTTTGACTGCATTGTAAACTCTATCCGGGCGGAAACATCTTGTTAACAAAAGTCTTTGAAATGGGGCCAATTTTTCAGTCCATCCATGAGGAAACGCCTCAACTTCAGGAGTTTCTAATTCATACCATTGATTCCAGTCATTTGGATAGCTTTCCACAGACTCAACAAGACCTTGAAAACTAGGATTTAAAATAGCAAGTTTTAGCAAATCTTTCCACCCCGAGTCACTAATCCATTCATTTGGGTTCTTCTTACTCTCAGAACTGATAGCAGTGTCACCCTTTAAGAAGAAATCAAGTTCCGAGCGGTCCAGTTCGTCGTCCCCTTCCATGATCATACAAGTCATCTGAAAAGAAAACATGAGTTTGTGCCTCTCGAAGATCCCAGTACAAGTGTAGTCGTATACTTGACGAGTAGCCTCTTTGATCATGTTCCTCAGTCGGTTTTCAAGGATATTGTCTTTCTTAGCATCATCTAAACTCTTTTCAAAAACCAGCAAAAAGGAAGCCAAGGATGTTTCGTACATTTTCATGATTGTAGAAAGACCCGAAAGCGCAAAAAACAAGATGGACGCTCTTTTGGCAACCGGTGTGTATTGCTTTCTAGCTATCTGAATCTCGTCTCTGGTGAATGTTGCGTTTTCAATCTGAGCATGTATATCAACTGCTTTCGTCTTGGCTTCTTCTAATGTTGCAATGAGCTCTTCGTTATCCAGTATGTTACCAGTCGAGGAAGCCAGAGTTTTCAAAAGGGTGTCTTCCAATTGAGCGAGAGCTTGCGTGTTGTCACTCATTTGCGTGACGATCTCAGCGAATTTTTCTTCAATGTCACTTCGCTCGTGTCCCACTACCACGTTGAGTAGCTGATCTGCAAGACCTGCGATTGTAACACTGTAGTTGATTATCATGGTTTTACCCATTACTTCAGGAGTGTAATGTGGGTTCGCGAGTTTTGTGGTCAAATACAATCTGAAATTTGGATCCCAATCCACCTTTTTATCTCCAAGGAGAATCATTCGCTGACCATTTTCAATCACTGTATTTTTCTCAAGGACTGGCTCGATCATTGGATCCAAATCTTCATCGACGTTTTCAAACAAAAATGGATTGCCGAATTGAATCGCGAGTTCAAGATGCTTCATAAAATCCGCATCGCTAAATGTTCGAACAGTTAATTTATGCTTGGCTTCTTTTTTCTTGATCCATTTAACAGCTTGTTGCTGCGGATCAATACAAAGAGGGAATCTAGAAGCGTTGGTTGTGAGAATACCGTTTTCAATAGAGTGATCATCTGCTGGTAGACCTTCGCCATTCCACATCTGAATTTCGACATCGTTTGTCAACAAGGTCTCTATCTTGAAGTCTGAGCTTAGCGGAATCTCTCGCTGCTTTAAATCTACAACCCACGTATCCGCGAGAAGTTCTCGTCTGTACTTGGCTGTAAACACACCGAGATAGGATAGAAAAGAAGCTCCTAGTAAACAATCCCCTACTAACTGCACGGTTTTACTCTCCAGAGTCTTGATGTCATTACCCCATCGAAGTTTCTCGGAACTCAGACCAACAATCAACTTACTAGCAGCTGTCAATCGCTTTTCCATGAGTTGTGCTTCACCTCTCAATGCAGTGAGTTCTGCATTCGCTGCACTGAAGTTCTTATTGAGCTCTGCCAACTCTATTTCCAATTCTCCAAGGGTTTGCATGATCTCTCCTAGTTCTTTCTCTGCTGACGCTTTCTGTTTCTCCAACTCACGAACCTTCAGTTTGAGAGGCTCCACATTGCGAGCAACCTCGTGGTATTTTACAATGGCTATAACCCATTGAAACAGCCCAGCACCGGCTTTAGAAACCTTGCGCATAACGTCCATGTTGAAATCCGGGTCACGGAAATACACTTTGACTTTCTTAATCATCTTCTCTGTGATTGCATCCTTGTCGTAGGCTTTAAGCGCTGCAAGGAAGTTACCCTGGCCCATCATTGCTTTCGCTGCTTTCCATCCACCGCTTTCATCTTCCGTGCCAGTTGGTCGCAAGTACAAAACACAACCAAGTACTGCAGCTACAGCAGGAGGAGGAGATGCAAAAGCCTTGATTTCAGTGATATCATTCTTATCAAGGCTATCCAGTGCTTCAGCTGCAGCTTCTAAGGCAGGTAGTGCCTCCAAAAGCTGTTCATCTGCTTTGCCCTTCTCCACGACGATAATTTCATTGCTTTCTTCTAATTCAGATTTCTTCAACGACGCAGCTTCTTGCTTCTCAGAGGCAATGGTTTGCTTCTCGTCAATATCTTTGATCATCGCTTGGCAATCTTTAGTCTTGGCATCCACTACCACCTTCTTAGTCGCTAGCTCTTTACTCATAGCGTCTACCGAAGTCTCAGCTTCATTCAATTTGGTCAGTCCGCCCCCCAATCTCTTCACACTCTCTTCCATCTTGCGTTTGTTGTCCTTCATGCCGCTGCGGTAGTTGGCAATGTAGTCCAAAAAGTTCTTAGGTGTGACATAATTGCGTCGACGCAGCTCCACGTAGAACCTATCACTAGAATCGATGACACCTTGGTGAACTAGCACCATATGATCCACAATATTAATTCGATTTTCATCAGGGAGGGCTTGATCCTGGAGGAAGAAATTGGCAACACTACGCAGCGCATCAGCAGGCCAAGGAAAGAACCAATCAATAACGCACCCGCTGATTAACCCTGGGAAGTTCCTGCATCTCACTCGAAGTGTTTCACCACTAGGAGACATTGCCAACACTATGTGAAGATTCTGTCTGCACTTAGCAACATAGAAAGCCCACAGATTATCCTTGGTGTCGAAAAGCCCAGCTTCTTTTGCTTCCTTGCGAACTGCGTTGCATGCTGCATCTTTCTCGTCGTTTTCAAAAAGAGCAGGTACCATGCCAGTCGTTAGCATGTTGTTGATCAGTTCTAGGAACCCTTCTTCAACCACATGCGCATCAGTGAACAGGAACGTCACAGGGCCTTCACCAAGCATCTTGTAAAGGTTCTTTAAATCGTCACGGAACTCCTTCTCGCTGTATCCTCGGGACAAAGTGACTTCAAACAACGAATATCCACACGCAAAAGTGGCAAGTTTAGTCAAAGATTGCTTTCCAGAACCTCCAACCCCTACCAGCAAACAGTGCCCCACAGGTAACCTAAGAACTCGGTAGATTCTACATAGGTGTTCAATCGCCATTTCGAACAATACCAAAGACATCGGCTTGTTATCCACATTGTATATCTCAAGCACTTCATCAAAAACCTTTCTGACGGATTGAAACGAATTCAAGTCTTTATAGATCATCGCGTCTTCGGCATCTTCAGACAACCGAGCTGCGGCATCTTCGAAATCTCCGAATATTAACGGATCTGTCATTACGCGCTCCATCTTGTCTGGAAAACATTCTTGAACCAACCCCTGGAATACACCCAATGAAAATTGCTGATCTTCTTCACTGATGAGTCGGTCAAAGAACACACGGGAGCATTCATTGCGCCATAATCGAACTAAGCCACCAACGTCACCATCAAATTCATCTGGAGTCGCCAAACACAAGCCCTCAAATATTCGTCCAAGGTCTCTGAGATTGAACACATAGTGAAATTTCGATGGAGTAGGTGGTAGTGCAACGAGCAGCTCGTTGTACAGTCGAAGTGTTGCCGGGGTGATCTTGGACCCAGCCGCAATTATGGAGTCATCAAACCTGTCTCTCAAAAAGGTACTAAGAATCGAATCGTAAATGTGCGTTAGGACGCGTTCACTCGGAGGTGTCAAGTTGTACACGTTGAAACGACCAACAAAGCGAGGGTCTACATTGTTTCTGCCCCCTCCTGGTGGTCCCATCGCGGCAAAGAATTGAAGATCTTTGTAGATCCGTAGATCCAAATCTTTACCCCTGTCGTACATAGCGCCGTGAGATACCAACATCAGCAACAATGTATTCGGTGCCTGTGTCCCATACGTGTCCACAATTGGCATGTTCATATCGTCGATGAAGATCAACAGCTGCTTCCCAGCAGGTGGCCCGTAAATTCTGCCACTGCGCTTGTCGACATTGTCTACAATGTTATTCTGTACATCATAACTTGTAGTTCGACTCGAGAAGTTCAAATTCAACTTGACATGAGTCTCTGCTGGCTGACTGTCTAAGAAGTTTTGAATCGTGACTGTTTTTGCCGTTCCTGGATCACCAACAAAGAGCACTGGTTTTTCAACCACTTTGGTCATTCTTAGCAAATGAGTGTACAAGATGTTCTCTTTTGTAGGTACCATGATCTTGGCGAATTCAAAAGGAGAAGGGGCCGCGTAATCGGGCACTTTTGATTCCCAGCTTTCCCACTTGCCACTGGTGACATCATAGAACGCGTCATACAAACTACTTGGTAATCCCGTCGAAGAGCAGCGAGTCACAGCGTTGTGAAATTCTTCTCTACTGTAACCTTGTACCAGTTGTCCTCCAATGCCCCATGTCACTGCAAACACAAATAAACCTTCAATATCCCCATCGTTCAGAACCTTACGACTTTGAACTTCCCGATTCCCAATTTCAACCAATCCATGTGAAGCAAGCATAGCGTCCATGAGAGAACACAGCTGCTGTAACATACTAAGATTAGTAATGGGGATCACTTGAACAGGTCTCTCGACTATTTCATCATCCACTAATCCTTCCAGTACAAAGTCAATGCACTTTGGTACATAAGTATCAAAAAGTTCCAGAAGCAATTCCTGCGAATGAACTCGTGCTTCCTCTACAGCAGCATGATCGACATTTTCTTCTTCATCAGCACCACTAGTATAGTCTCTAGTTTTCACCCAACGCTCATAGTATGGACGATACCCGAGGTTTTTTGGATCCACATACACCATACCACAACGGGAGATGGTGGCGGGTGAGGCGAATTGCAAATCAAAAGTCTCCATGATTAGCTTGCAGTGATTTTGCAACCGAATACGTTCTCCATTTGGTAGTGTGAGTAATCGGTTGTCATCCATGACCGAGTTCATGTTTTCAATCCACAATGCATCCACGTCTCCATCGAAAATCAGCCATCGCAATTCATTTTCCCGTCCTGCCGGAAGAGGTTCATTCATCTCTCGGAACAATTTAGATAAAACACCATCAGTCCAATCTCTTGTTACAGGATCTAGCTCGCCATAAAGCTCTGGAAGAGATTGAGCCTTGGGGTTCAAAATAAGCATTTTGACGTGTTGATCGAAGGCTTTTGCTTGGGCACTTTGCAAGCACTCAAGAACCACTGTTTTACCACCTCCCGTAGGTCCAACGATCATGCAGGTATGGCGAGTGAGCATGGTCTCATACATCTGAATGACTTTGTCCACTTGAAGCTGAAAGGCTGTTTCTTCGGAATGTCTGAAGGTGTTGGTCTCGAAATAGTCTTCAATGGCGACCTTGAGAACTTCAAAAGCCACTCGAGGGCAATCCAAACCAGGAAACAAATCAGCAATAAGTCCTTGAAACAAAGGAACATCGTCAAACACGAACTTTGGCATGTTGGAGTCTCGTAAAGCGCGCATTAAAACAAGATCCTCTGGCATTTCAGAATATTGTCGCTTCAGTCCCCCTGCCATCACCAAAACAGACTTAAGTGCGCGAAGACCGAAATCATAATGATACTGCTTGGACAATTGACCTTTTGCCAGTGAGTACAATGTGGTCATTTTCTTTGCCAATACTCTCGCTAGACCAAAACCTTCGGAGA
>Ga0105055_10004440_pt1 | contig 20491 bp, 16 predicted proteins | sample BON03_FD_78090 | JGI IMG/M metagenome (GOLD analysis project Ga0105055, IMG submission 78090) | Freshwater microbial communities from Lake Bonney liftoff mats and glacier meltwater in Antarctica - BON-03 | ecosystem: Environmental > Aquatic > Freshwater > Ice > Glacier meltwater | place: Lake...
ACACACACAAATACACATATATATATATATATATATATATATATATATATATATATATATATATATATATATATATATATATATATATATAAATAAATATATATATATATATATGTATGTATATATACACATATACATCTGCGGCCGCGGGTCGCTGTGCACCTCGGTCAACACGTAGCCCTCCTTGCCGACGAGCTTGAGCGCAATCCGGTCGGCCACCACGCTCGAGTTGCCGTGCGCGATGTTGGCGAAGGGGCCGCAGTGGACGAGCGCGGGCGTGCCCTCGAGTGTCTGCATGGCTGTCGGCATGAGCGAGTCCATCAGCAACACGGTGAGCGCGCCGGTGATGCCGAAGTCATCGGCGGTGAGCGGTCTGCCCCGCTGGTCGAAGGCGGCAATCATGCGGCCCAGCCGCGCGCGCAGGTCGACCAGGTCGGTCGCGAGGGCGAGTACGGCCATGATCTCTGAGGCGACGGTGATCTGGAAGCCCGTAGTGCGGCTGAGCTGCTCGTTGGTCTTTTTGTTCACCTCGGTCGGCGAGAGTCCCACCTCCACCACGCGCAGGTGGCGGTCGTTGGTGTCGGTCACGCGCTTCCAGGTGATCGAGGCCGCGTCGATGTCCAGCCGGATGAAGGCCGCCTTCTGCGTCTCGCTCAGGTCCTCTGGCAGGGCCGCGTCCGGGTTGGGAACGCCGATGTTCTTCAGCCTCCCGCGCATACCCCGCGAGAAGGCGCGCCCGCCGCCCTCGCCCACGGGGCAGAGCTTGTTCCACAGGACCGCGTCGCTCGCCGTCGACTCGTGGAAGAGGCGCGCGTCGATGGCCGCGGCAAAGAGGTTGTTGGCGGCGGTTATGGCGTGGATGTCGCCCGTCATGTGCAGATTGAACTCCTCCATCGGCACCACCTGCGCATACCCGCCGCCAGCCGCGCCGCCCTTGACGCCAAACGTCGGGCCCATCGAGGGCTGGCGGATGCACGTGACCACCTTCTTGCCCAGGTGCGCGCCGAGCGCCTGCGAGAGGCCAACCGTCGTGGTGCTCTTGCCCTCGCCAAGCGGCGTCGGGTTGATGCCGACCACAACTACGTACCGGCCGTTGGGAAGCGACTTGGCGCGCTCGTAGTACGCAAGCGAGAGCTTGCCCTTAAACGGCCCGTGCGCGAGCATCTCCTCCGCACGCACGTCAAACGCCGTCGTGAAGAGCTCCGCGATAGGAGTGAGGCCTGGCGTCGCCTCCTGCGAGATGACAACGTCGGCCGGGACCGGCCGCCGCGTCTTCAGCCGCCGCGCGGTCGTGCACAGCGTACCGCGGCGCAGCCGTATAGCCAGGCGCACAGCTGCCGCCACAGCAAGCCCGCCCGCTAACCAGGGGAGCTTGGACGACATGGGATTTTGTTCACAGCACACCGAAGGCCCCTGCCCCCAGTCAGCTCACTGCGACCTGCGCTGACTTTGCGCTATGTGAACAGTAAACCCTAGGCGCCGCACTTGATCCCACACAAGCACATCTCTGTCAGATGAACCCAGCAGCGGTTCTCGCCGTGCTCGGAACGACAGCAGTCGGCTTCGCAGTCTACGTCGCGCTGCCTTGGCGCTGGTTCTCATACCACCCGCTTCTGATGCTCCTGTCGCACCTCGCCCTTGCTTCGGTGCGTGTCGCCACAGCACACGCCGCGCGACTGGACACGTGCTGACTGGTGTGCCCCGTCGTTGCGCAGGCTGGCATCGCCGCGAAACGCGCGCAGAAGGGTCGGGCCAACACCATGCTCCACGCACGCGCCATGGTCTTGGCGACGGCGTTGTCCCTAGGTGGTTGGTGCGTGCGGCCGCCCTGACGGCTGCGGAACTGGTGGTGCCACCCGTTCCTTCGCATTGGGTTGCCTACCCCCGACCGCCCTGCCTCAGGTACGTCATCTACCAGCAAAAGGTGATGCTGGGCAAGCCGCACAACACGTCCTACCACTCGTGGGCTGGCCTAGCCACTTTGTGCTCTTTTAGCCTCTTGTCCGTCGGCGGGGTGCTTGGCCTGCACCCCGACTTTGGACTCCTCAAGGCCTCGGCCCGGTTCCGTACGGCGCACAGGCTGGGAGGGTGTGTGGCTGCGGCAGCCTCGTTTGTGGCGCTCGCCTCTGGCACCGCCAAGCTGACAGGCGCGCAAACGCGCCCGCCGCCCGCCGCCACCCCGCCGCACGCGCCACCACGCGAGATCGCACCGCGCACCCCGCTGCCACCCAGCGAACGCCCAGCCGCTTCGGGCGTGTGTCTTGATTTTCCGCAGGGCCGGCGGGCCTCGCTGCTTTGTGCACGCTGTGTGCCGGCGTGGCGTGGTCTTTGCTCCTGGGCGCGGCGCCGGCGTCCGGGGCCGATACACGGCACGTCTAGTCCCCCAGGCGCCAAACCCGGGCTGCCTACTGCTGTGTGTGTAGGGTGAAGGACTTCCCGGCAGCGGACACGTTGTGTGGCTATGCCGAGCCACCCGGGCCGAGCCAGTGGGGACCCCACGCGAGCGCTCCGCGGGGTGGCGCCGCCTGACATGATGCCGACACTCGCCCCGGCCTGCGACACGCAGAGGAGAAGGCGAGCCGAGCGACAAGACCGAGCAGCTGGACGAGGCGGGCGAGCTGCTGCCAGCCAACTGACCTCCTAGCTGGGCGCGCTCTACGGATCCTGTCCAGCAAACGATTCTCTCGTCGTGCCGGGGCCCGTGCTCCGCCCACGTACGCTGCAGGCCTTTTCGATTTTTGAGATGAGTGCAGTCGCACTGCTTCTCTGCTCGCAACGGAGCCCATTCCCATATGTAAATAATTCCGAATATCCATATCCATGTCCATATTGTGAGTGTGGGTTTAATTTTGTCCGTCTGTGAGTGCCGTAACCTTGACTTCGAGGGAGAGAGAAGAGAGTCCTTACAAATTAACAAGCCCCCAACATTTTTTTTTTGCCCTCCTGCGGCGCCATCCTGATCCCCCTGCCCCTGCGCCCCATGCCCATGGCCCTGCTGGTGACTGGTGAAGTTTGCCATGATTATGATGCGCTATTTACTGGTACAGCTGCAGCTGCTAGCCGCACAGCTACAGCTACACACAGCAGACCACAGCCACAGCGACGAGTACTGTTGCTGTACACCTGACACTGTACACTGTACACTGCTACGATGATTTGATAACATTCACCACGAACCATGCACATGATACAACATACAACATACAGTATACCATAAACAGTAAGCAGTAATAATACATATTACTATCAGTAATACTGCAGCGCTTAAATTGATATTAAAAATGTTAAAGCATACACCAAACACCATATCAATATCACCCTAGATGGCTACGGCGCTACGAGACATTATTCGCCATACAGCAGCAGCAGCAGGCAGCAGGCAGCAGGCCAGCGTCAGCGTAGGCCAGGCCAGCGGCAGCGGCAGTGGAGCATTTGCGAGCGCGCAGCGAGCAGCTTCAGCAGGCCCTGCCGAGAGATCTCACATCTCACGATCCACAAATGGCAAAGCTATAACTAAGTGGCACCTCGCTCGTCGGGCATCTAAGCCACACGGACGGCGCGTCCTGACGTGTCGCGTCAACTCGCAAGCGACAGCGCAGCGCCAACGCAACAACCCGTGCCTGCCCGCCGTCGAATCACAGGATGCAGAGCGACATGGACAAGGTTTGGGGCTCGCTGCTCTTGTCCGGCCGCCCCCGCGGCGCAGAGGGCTTGTCGGTCGCGACGTAGCTCGCGGCCACCTCCTCGAGGCTGGCGGCGCACGAGGTGGAGTGGCGCCAGCTGTGCGACTGCTCGATGGCCACCTGCTTGGAGGTCTGTTCGCCCCCCGCGCCGCCGCTCCGCCTAGCGCCGCCCGCGCCCGCCCCTTGTTGGTGCGCTGCCCCGCCCGCCGCGGCCGCCGCGGCCGCGCCGCCCTGCTTCTCCTTCTCGAGCGACCCCGCGATGGCCATGGTCTGCTGCTCCATCTTTGACGGCGCAGGCACGTTGAGCGTCATCAGGTACTTTCGGCGGAAGTTGTCGGCGCTCGCTGCAGCGCGCCCGCGGCCCGCGGTGGCGGCCGCCGCGGCGGTGGGCGCCGAGACGGCTGCGGTGCGGAGCGAGAAGTAGTAGGAGGCGTAGGTGGACGCGGATATGATGGTGTTGTACTGGAGTAGCTGGAGATAGGAGCGCTCCATCTGGTTGATGTTTCGCGTGGTGAACATTGGGCAGATGGTCGAAAAGTCCGAGTTCCAGTACGAGACGTCGTGCCAGACTTTGGAGGCGAGCAGCAGCGAGGCGAAGATGATCGGCCGCCACGAGCGCGCGTGGAGCAGCGCGCCCTCGGACCGCGCTTCCAACCGGTCGACGTAGACCAGGCAGATGACGAGGCTCTGCGGCGTCAGGCGCGCGCGGTGCCAGATGTTCTCGATGAAGTCGAGCACGGTCTGCTCCGGCGGGACGGGGTACGAGGGCGGCGGCCGCGGCGGAGGGCGCAGCTTCTTGAGCGTGTAGAGCGTCGGAAAGGGGAGCACCTGTCGAGAGCGGGCGGCGGGGCGGCGGTCTGTGGTGCGGATGTGGGTGGGTGGATGCGTGCAGTGTGCGGGCGCGGTCTCGTGACGAGCGTCGCGGCATCCCGGCAGCCGCGTCAATGCGCCACGGGGCGGTGCCGCGTGGCACCCGCCATCCACTGGGCCCCAGCCCGCGCGCCTGCAGGTGCAGCGGTGGCAGCTGGACTTGGTAGATGTCCTCGGCGGGCTCCTCGGTGTGCGTGTCCTCGCAAAAGAGTGGGTGAGTGATCTGGCCGTGCGAATGCTCGTCGTTGTCGCGGATCCGGCGGGTTAGCACCGCCGAGATAGAACGGAGCAGCGCCTGGTGCGAACGAGGGTGCGCGTCCGGTCAACGAGGCTGCTGCGGAGAGGCAGCGACAATAGCGGCCACACGCAGCACGGCCTGTGGTGCGGCGTTCCGTGCCCTTCCAGCTTCGCTCACCAGGTAGTCGGGCTCGACGCAGGAAGAGCTCTCGGGGTCCAATTCCGCGCCGCGTCGTCTCGCCTTGGTCACCTTGCGCCCAGGGGTCTGCCGACCTGCCGGCCTTGCCGCTGCCGCATTGGAAACTGCACCAGCACTGACATCGGCGCGGCCGGCGCGCGCCGACTCCATCCATGGCGGGAAGAGGCTCGAGCCCCCGTCTTTACTTCTACTCGGTGGAATGGCCGCCGGCATGACGTCTGCTTGTTTCGGGTTAACCCTGAGACCCAAAAATGACGTCGCGTGCTCTCGTTCACATGAATGAAAATAACGGTTATTCCTTCATTAATGAACAAACCAAATTCAAAGGCCAATTCGCTCGCCAATCCCACCCAAAGCGCACCATGCTCGCACTATTCGTCTTCGGCGCCAGCGCTCTTCAGTCGGCGCGGCATCTCCCGCGCCTGCCTTCTGCTGCTCACTCTGCGGTCCGCTGCTGCCGACCCGCCATGGAAGCAACAGTTACCCTTTCGGTCATCACCGCGGCTGCTGCGGGACTGCACGCATCGTCTGGTGCGTGTGGCTACCTCTCTGCAGCCGGCGCTGATGTTGCGGACGACGAGGCGTCCTTCCTGAAATACCGCGCCTCGCTGCGGATCGCCGGCGGCGCGCTGCTCTACGCGGGTGGGCGCACCGGCGTTGCAGCGGCACCTCCCGTTGCGCTCCTGGGCGGCGCGTTCGCCTTTGCCGCGGCGATTCCCGGGTTCGCGCGGCTGGGCGGACCCATGACCCTCGAAGGGTTGAGTCTGCTCAGCCTGCTCCTTCTTGGCGGGCTGTCGCTCAAGGGGATGGTCCCGTTTGAAGATGCATTCGGCATGGCCGTCTCTGTGTTTACGGGCGTCGGTTTCCAGTGGCTCGTGCTCCCGGGCTTCTCGGTCGGCCTGTACAAATTCGCCACCACCGTGAGCGCCGACGCGATTACACGGGCGGCGCAGTGCGGCGGAACACTGCTGTGCGGCGGCGTCTACATGTTGCTGCTCCGTGGCAAGGGTATATCTATCTATCTATCTATCAATTTATCTAGCTCTCTGTCTAGCTCCATATCGAATCACGCCCTCTTTGCTATCTATCTATCTTTCTATATACACACCCACGCCCTCCTTTGAATCGAACAGGACACGTGGCCGGCCTCGTCGCCTACCTCGGGCTCAGCGCGGCTTTGGCTTTCAGGCACGCCAGGCACTCTAATCCCCTCGCCGGCCACCCAGCCCAGCACGCGTCCCACCACCGCCGCCTTGTGCGTAGGCCACTCGTGTTTCGCCAGCCGGGCGGCAGGAAGAGCGGCGATGGCTCGCTGTTGTGGGCGGGAGCGAACGTGGCGCTCGCCCTCGGCGCTCTCTTGTGCTGCTGCGTCTGAGAGGATTGATTGGAGGCGGGCTCAGGCTCAGGTCAGCGGGCTCCTGCCTTGCTCCCATGCAAGCCCGAGGCGTGAGCCGTCAATTGTGCATTCATACCGCTCTCCGCATTGTTTACCTTAAAAAAAACGTTTAACTGTATGTCCGGTAGCGTCATATGTGCTTGCTTGGATGGTGTGTGTAGGTGTAGGCATTATATGCTGCTATATGTAGTATCTAGCATCGGGGGGTGCTACATGGTTAACCCGACTTCCGCACTACACAGACGGCGGCACTACCCCGCATGCACTGACCTACCCCCCCCTGGTGGTGGTGGCCCCTCTGCCTGGCGCCTGGCGATCGGCAGTCCGGAGCGACCGACGACCACAATAATAATAAAAAATAATAACACACAAGCGCCGAAATATTATCAGTCAACTCGAGCCCAGCCAAGTTGGCAACGGTGACGCGCTCAATTTCGATCTTTTAAATTAAACCCACGCGCTAGATACCCCCCCCCAGTATCAGTATGCTCACCAAAAACAAAACTCAATCCAAAAAATACAAATATAAATACAAATATATATTATATATATTTGGAATATGCGCATATATACATATACGCGTGTACGAGTACTGTACGCTCCAGCTCCAGCTCCAGAAGCCAGAAGCCAGAAGCCAGAAGAACTCGAGAACGGTGACGCCGGTTCGTAGGTAGAAAGGTAGGCTGAGTCATATATAGGCTGTGTGAGTTGGGCCTGGGAAGTGAGAAGTATTTACTTTATAAATATATAATTTATCCAAGACAACAACAAGCAGTAACAACAACGCCTGAGCCTTCGCCTAAGCAGATGGGCCATAGCCATAGCCATACCATGGCGGGCCTTACTATGATTAATATACGGGGAGGCGGCGTGGCGCGTGGCGCGGGAGGGCATTTTAGTATGGTATATGGTGTGTGCGCTTCCAGGCAGGCCGATGCAGGCCTCCGACCCCTCGCCCCCTTTCAAACATCCTCTACCACAATGGTACCTGCTGGCCACCCCCAGGACAACGGCAACGGGGAAGGGCTACTGACTACTGACAGTACCCGGGCGCCCACACACACAACGACAAACATAACACACACACGCCACCCAGCCCACCCCCACTCTCGCCACCCCTGCCCCGTGAATAGTTTCTGCTAGTCGTCGTGCATGGCGTCGGCTCGCATCGTCTCGAAGATGAGGACCCGCCAGAGCTTGAGCGTGAAAGGCTCCGCCTCCTCCTCGAGCACCGGCGCAACCTCCTTCTCCACCTCATGGGGCGCGGCTCGCGCGCCCAGCTTGGCCAGGATGAAGTCCGTCAGCGCGGGCTCCTCCTCGCCCAGGTACTCGACCATCTTCTTGACCACCCACGGCCGGATCTTGGCCTCGAGCACGCCGTGCTTGAGCGCTGCCTCCCAGTCGACGTCAAAGCTAAATAGCTCGGCGCGCGTCGCGGGAATCTCCTCGATCATCGCCCTTAGCTCCTCTGCCCCCAGCTCGCGCACAACCTTGCGCGCGCCCGAAGCCAGCGGCGGCGGCGGCGGCGCGGCGGCGGCAGTGGGCGGCGCGGCTTGCCTTGGCGCGCCGTCCGCGACCTCGTCGCCATAGTCGATCGGGATGAGCGGCCGCATCGTCGGCCCGTCGTCGACGGCGAAGCCCATCGGGGCCGCCGGGGCGCCGCGCCCGCGGCCGCGCCCGAGGCCGAGGCCAAGCCCGCGGCCCGCGGGCGCGGCGCTCAGCTTGAGCCCCGAGCGCGCCGCCGGCGGGGGCACCGCCGCCGCGCCGAAGAACGCGATGGGGTTGGCCAGCGCCGCCTTCTGCGTCCGCGCCTCGGCCACCGCCGCTCGCGCCTCCGCCTTGGCTGCCGCAGCGGCCTCCGCCCGCGCCGCCGCTCGCGCCGCCGCCTCGGCCGCCGCCCGCGCCGCCGCCGCCTGCGACGCCCGTGCAGCTTCGGCCGCCGCTTCGGCCGCCGCCCGCTGCGCCGCCACCTCCGCCGCCGCCGCCGCCTCCTCCGCCGCCACCCGCAACGCCTCCGCCGCCGCCTCGCCCGCCACCTTGGCCTTTGCTGCGCGCCGCTTCTTGGTCTCCTCCACCTCGACCTCCTCCTTGGCTCGGTCCGTCTCGTCCTCCTCCCGCTCCTTCCGCACGCGCCGCATCACCTCCGCGCGGCTCCCCCCCTTATCGGGGACCTTTTCGGGCTCCTTGTCGCTGCCACGCTCGTCGCGACTGCCCCGCACGCGCTCCTCGCCACGCCGCCCCTCCCGCCGGTCCTCCCTCTTCTCCTCCTTCTTCTCGCCCCGCTCCTCCTTCGCCGCGCGCTCGCGCCGCTCCCTCGCCCGGTACACCTCATCCTCCCGCCGCTCCCAAGCGCGTTCCTTCTCGCGGTAATCTTTCTCCGCCTCGCGCACCGAACGCTCCTCCTCGCGCTCGCGCTCGCGCAGCCGCTCTTCGCGCTCGCGCTCCCGCCGCTCGCGCTCGCGCTGCCGGGTGCGCGCCGCTTCCGCAGCGAGCGACGCCTCGTCGCGCACCTCGGGAATACTCGGCGCCGATGTGGCCGACGCGGACCCGGCCGCAGCAGGGGCCGCGGAGGTGCCGCCGTCCGTTCCAGAGGGGCGTCTCTTCGGCGGCGGCGGCGGCGGCGGAGGCGGAGGCGCGCGGAGCGACGAGAGCAACTGGTCCGTGGCTGAGGCGGCCCGCGCCGTCTCCGGGTCGGGGGCGACGGCGGGAGGCGGCGCGTGCTCTGCGCTCCATCGGCCTAGAATATCGCCCAGCTGCTCCACTACCGCAGGATCGGCCTCCTGGTCGGACCCAACCAGCGGCTCGGGGGGCGCGCTGCCCTGCGCGGCGTGCATGCGCTCGGCCGCCGCCTTGTGCGCGCCGAGGAAGGCAGTGCGCGCCGGCTCGTAGTCGCGGAGGAAGTCCTGCGTCTTCTGGTCCACCTTGAGAAGCAGCTCCGCCTCGTTGAGCTTGACCGCCGCGAGCAGCCGCAGCGCGCGCAGCACGCCCTCGCCGGTGGCATAGTCGCAGAAACCAAAGGCCTTTGGCAGGCCAGAGACGGGGTCGGTCGTGCGCTTCCATTTGACCAGCACGCCGCAGCAGCCGAGCAGCTCGGAGATGGTCGCGTCGTCCACAGTGGGCGGGATCTTGCCGACATAGAGCGTGCAAATGCGCTCCAGCGGCGGCCGCGGCGGGGGTGGACCCGCCATGGGCGGCGGCGCGCCTCCGCCCGGCGGCGGGTGGTGCATCGGCATGCCACCCAGTGGGCGCGGCATCGCGTGCATCATGTGCGCCGGGTAGCCCGGCGGAGGCATGCCCGGGTGGAGGTGGGGCGGAGGCATCCCAGGGTGCGGCAGCGGCATCCCAGGGTGTGGCAGCGGCCCAGGGTGTGGTAGCGGCACTGGGCGGTAGGGCAGTGGCATCGCCGGGTGGTGCATGCCCGGCGGCATCATACCCGGCCCCGGGTGGATGCCTGGACGCATGCCGGGGTGCGGCGGCATCATCGGCCGCTGGCCGCCGTATGGCGGTGGGTGGCCCGGCCACATGCCTCAAGGCGCGAGCAGTCGACGAACGATGCAAAGCTGCGTGCCGCGCGGCGCTGTCGGCACCGAAAAACAAAAACAAAACTCCGGCGGCCGTTTCCCGCCCAGCTCGTCGGGTTTGGCGCCCCCCCCGTCCTCGAGTTGCCGCCGCCTTCGAGCCCGCTGCGCTGGCCGCAACCAACGCTCCCAGCACGATGCCCGCGACCAACACGCCCGGCGCGATGCCCGCGACCAGCGAGACCAAACTGGAGGCGGCGTTTACGCGCTGCGCGACGCCGCCCACGCGGGCTGGAATGCTGCTGTTACCCGCCGACTGGCTGGCGCTGGGAGCACTGCTCCAGCGCGACAGCCTGCTGACCTACGACGAGGTGCAGCGCGTCGGCGAGCGGCTGCACCAGTACCCGGTGTCCCTTGAGCGCCTGCTGCTGGAGTTCGCGCGCGAGGTTCCCGAGGCGACCGCCTACGACGCGTGTTTTTCTGCCGCAGCTGTGCGCGTGCGTTCCCTCGGGCCGCTGCTCGTCCGGTGGGAGCTGCAGCACATGTCACGCGCCCAGACGCGGATGCTGCTCCTGCTGCTTGAGGAGCTCGACCTGCGGCTGCGCAAGTCGTCGGGCAGCCTCGCTGGCTGGCACGAGGCGTTCCGTTCAGACGGCTCCGAGACGGCGCACTCCCTCTTCTGGGACTCTTTGGATCCGGTGCGTGGCAATTGATGGGGGGCTTACGCGGCACAAGCTGACGTGCCCCCCCCCCCTCCTCGCAAGGCGGCGGCGGCGCCCTACTCGGCGCACGCCTTCCAGCGCGAGATGGCGGCCGAGCTCGAGAAGCGGCGCTCCAAGCGGCGCGTGCTCGCGGTGCGTCCGACGCGCGCGGCGCCGCGCGTCGAGCCCTCGGGCATCGAGCGCCACGTCTGCACCTCGTCCGAGGGCGCGGTGCGGCTCGAGGTGCTCGTCGCGCCGCACGCGGGCGTGCCCTTCGACGCGCTGCAGGCGCTGCTGGCGCGGATTGAGGCGCACCGCCAGCTGGCCCTCTCGCCACACATCGCCGACGTGCTCGGCCACGAGCCTGTTGCGCCGCCAGAGACGTGCGCCAGGCCATCCGCGCGCTGGTTCGTCGAGCTGGTTGAGGCTCCGCCCCTGCGCCGGCTGCGCGACGCCTCGGGCCCCGTGGGGGAGGGCTCGGCGCTCCACCGCCACTGGCGGCGCTCTATCGTCGAGGCGATGCTCCACGTCTCTGCGCAGACCACCTTTCTGCTGCGCGCGCCCGTCTCGCTTGCAAACGTGCGCGCGGCCGACGGCGGCGAGCGGCTCGTGCTCACCGGGCTCGAGTTTGACGCCGAGTTTCCCGAGGCGCTGCCTGGCGATGCCTCGGACTTCGACCACCAGCTGGAGCGCGACGCCTATTTGGTCCGCGACGCCATCGGCATGCTCACCGAGCTGCTGCCATCCACCGCCGACGAGGCCGCGGCGGCGGTGGCGGCGCTAGGCGCCGCGGGGGGCGACGACCTGCACACGCTGCCCCAAATCAAGTTGGAGAAGCTGCGCGCCATCTGCAGCGTCGTGGCTGGCGCGCGGCTGCCCACGCTGCGCCACCTGCTTTCGCACCCCTACTTCGCGCCGCTCTCGGTCGCCGAGAGGCTCGAGGTCGAGCCGCAATACGAGCGCTGGAGGGTGGCGGGCGGGCACAGGGCGGGAGCGGCCGACTGAATCTGACGCTTCCAGCCGCTTGGTGGGCTTGGCACACAACCCGAGTCCGAATCAGGCAGGAGTGCAGGAGCGTAAGCACTGTGCCAGGCTGCGCGAAAGGTGGTTTGTTCGAGCCGTGGCTGTTTGCTGCGCGCCGTGCTGTGTTCCCGCGACGGGGAGAGCGGGCGCGTCAGGGGGTCGGCGAGACGTCGGCGGGCACGTGGCGGGCCTACGCGGCCACCAGGCGGGTTGCGGATTGCATGGCTTCCTGCTTCCTGCTGCTGCTGGGACTATGAGCTTGCGCTCAGTGGCTAGTGCTCGCTCCGTAGTTCGTACGAGTAGTTCGTAGCCGTAGCGCGGTAGAGAATGTTCTTTCTTATTCTTAGTTCTTTAGCGAGCTTATATAGCGAGCGTCTACCGTCTACTAGCGTATGTGTGGTATGTGTATGTGTACATTGAATGGTACATGCACACATAGTATATGTGGCCCGTCTGTGGCCCCCATGCATCTCCATCTCCATCTCGTCCCTGCCCCTGCGGCTCCCTGCTGTATAATTATAATATACGTATACGTTCGTGTACGGTACAGGAGACAGGAGGTCGGTTTATATATATAATATACGGTTACGGTACGATCTTACTCGTTTTTGATATGATGATATGATGCATTTTGATGCAAAAAGGTTTTGGCTTTTTGGTTGCCTGTGTGTATTGGGCTGGCAGGTACATGTGCACTTGAATTAAAGACATCTCCAAAGACGTCCCCTTGCTTCAATTGAGCCCCTTTTGGGTAAGAGGTTACGAACTTTTACCAAGTTCAAGTTGCAACGATGCTTCCGCACTGTGCGATGTTGAGGAGGGCAACCAACCAACTATGGATATGGAGGCCCTCGAGTGCGGTGAATTGGCAGCAACCAACCAACCTGGGGGTACCTGGGGGGCGGGGGTGCAGCAGCCCGGTACTCGTCGCCGGAACAGGCAGTTACAGTACTACTCACTTAGTGAATCCGAGTTTAGGAGCTTAGAGATTTGAGAAAAAAAAAAATCTTGTTTTTGTTTTTCATATGCGGCCATATCACAGCATGGGTCACCGCTTCCCACCCATCCGTCCGATCAGCGATGTTAAGCAGCACGGTCGAGCCCGGGTAGTACTGCGGTGGGGGACCACGCGGGAAGGCTGGGTGCCGCATATTTTGCCCTCTTCAAGCCTCTTGCCTTTCTTTTGCTTACCATCCTTTGGTCTAGGCTGGGGCTGTTGCGGCTGCGGGCTGCCTGCCATCATCGTGTTCGTGTGGGAGAGAATAAAGGGAGGGCACGCGGACAAACGCGGGAACGGGAAGGCCGGGTGCCGTATATTTTACTCTGTTGCATTTTGCTTGCTTGCATCCGGGCTGGGGCTGTTGCGGCTGGGAGAGGAGGGGGACCACGCGGGAAGGCTGGGTGCCGCATATGGTTATGGTGCCCTCTTATATATAAGTATTGCATTTTGCATTTTGCTTGTATTCTTTAATCAACAAGAACTGTAGCTTGTTTTTGCCTCTGAGCTGGGGCTGTTGCGGCTACGTGTGGGTGCGGGAGAGCGGGGGGGAGTGCGATGGAAAGGCACCCAACCAACCAACTTCCGAGGGACAAAGTGCGGCAAACAAGGCACCAACCAACCAAGGTCTGGCTCAAGTGCGGAAGCATTATCGTTGCAACTTGGTAAAAGTTCGTAACCCAGGGAGGACTAGTAGAGTCCCTAGGTCCCTATTCGTGACCTTGGACCACCGATCTGACGAAACCGCGAGCTCCAATCACCGAATTATCGCCATGCCGCGCCTGTGTGTTGCCCTATGCGGCGCCCTCGCGGCGGCCAGCGGCGCGTCGGTCGTCGCCTCGCGCCCGGCGCTCCGCCTGCGCGGCGGCGAGGTTCTCGCGCCGCTCGTCGCCGCCGCGCCCGGGGCGAGCCAGCGCAAGTCCGTCAGCGGCAAGGCGAGCAGCGTCGACTGGCAGCTCGTGCTTTACTTCGTCGGGTGGTACGTTGGCAACTACTTCTACACGCTGAACAACAAGCTCGCGCTCACCGCGTCGGGCGGTAAGAACGGCTTCCCGGTCACCATCGGCTTCATGCAGATGGTCATCGGCTCGGTGTACGCGCTCTTCGCCTGGATCGCGCCCGACATGCGCCCGCAGCCCAACGTCACGCCCAACGACCTGCTCCAGATCCTGCCGGTCGCTGCGTGCGCGGCGGGCGCGCACCTCTCGTCCATCTTCTCGATGAACCTCGGCGCCGTCTCCTTCGCGCAGATCGTCAAGGCGTCTGAGCCGGCGTTCGCGGCGGCGCTCGGCGTTGGGCTCTACGGTAAGACCCTCTCGCGCAACAAGTGGCTCTGCCTGATCCCGGTCATCGGCGGCGTCTGCCTCGCCTCGCTCAAGGAGCTCGACTTCTCTATCTGGGCCCTGCTCGCCGCCTGTGTCGCCAACCTCTTCGCCGCCTTCCGCTCCAACGAGAACAAGAAGCTCATGGACACGGCCGGCCTGTCGGACCGCATTGGCTCCACCGGCAACCAGTTCGCCCTCTCGATTCTGCTCGGCACGCTGACGATCCTCCCCATCTGGCTGGCGACCGAGGCCAAGCGCTTTGGCGACTTTATGGAGATCTTCAAGACCAACAAGGCGCTCTCTTCCAACCTCCTCACCTCGGGACTCTACTTCTACCTGTGAGTGCCTATCACACCAGAGCACACGCGCCCCGTCTCCGCGCACTCTCACTCCCCGCTTACTCCCTGCCTGCCCACACGGCCCGACCGCCCCTGCCGTGTCCACCCTTTCCTCCCCTCAGGTACAACGAGCTCTCTACGTTGACCATCAAGAAGACGTCGGCCACGACCCAGTCGGTGGCCAACACGGCCAAGCGCGTCATCGTCATCGTCGGCGTCGCCCTCGCGCTGGGCGAATCTCTCGAGCCGCTCAAGATGATCGGCTGCGGGATCGGCATCGGAGGCGTCCTCCTCTACTCGCTTGTCAAGTAGAAAGGCCGCGCCAACAGCGCGCGGGCGCTGTCTGACATGGGATTGTTTGGGGCGTCCTAGCCCTAGCCCACAGCGGTGCGTTGCTACTCATTGTGTTTGCATGTATTGTGTGTCTCAGTCGAAGAGGGGGTGGAGAGCCGGCAGTGTCTGCACCGTAGCACTCATGCGCGTGTGCTGCGCACGTCCGTGAATGCTGGATGGCCTCCGCTGGTTGCAGGCAGGTTGACCCGAGGGGAAGTGGGGTCGCGAGGAAGGCTCGTGGACAGCGCCGCTGGACGGCGCGCGGCCGCTGGTCCCGGTGGACGAAGGTCGTGGACCGGTCGGGGTGGCAGCGTCCGCACCGGTTCAGTCTTCGTTGGGCCCCCGGCGATGCGCCCCCCCCCCACCCCCGACGTGGGCGACGGGACGGGACGGCAGAAACCTGCACGCCGCCGGCACCGCCGCGGTTGCACGGTCCGCCTACCGCAGCCGTCCCGTTCACGCCATCACCGCGCGTGCGCGGCCCGCAGCGCGCGCGGCTCCTGTGGCCTGTGGCTCGCCTTCGGCTTGGCCAGCGGCCAGCGGCGTGGTGCACGAGAAGATCGGTGCCATAAATGTGCAACCCCAGGAGCGCTGTTCGCGGTGGCGGTGGCCCGTGATCGTGGGGCCGCTTCAGACGCTGTGTGATAGTATCAGTATTAGTATACACCTATACTACATACTACTACGTATGTGCTACCTACTCAGTCTGACAAATTACACAATACGCAATACGCCTCTTCCATCTCCAGTTCCCTCACCCTTTTCCTTTTATCCTTCATTGCCCATTGCGCGCTGTCACTGTCACTGTCAATTCCACTTGCCTTATAATTGACAATACAGTAACAGTATCAACACATCCTTGTACAGGCTTTTTGTAAAAGTAAAGAGGCCAACACCACGACACAAGGGCACTGTCAGTGCACTGTGCTCTGCTGTAAGAGCACTTAGTCTTAGTCTTAGTAAGAGTAAGAGATAAGAGATAAGAGTAAGAGAAGCATATGATGAAGATAAAGATGAATAAGATGTGGGGCATGGGGCGATTTTTTTCTCTGTCTCTGTCTCTGTCTCTGTATCTCTTAGTATATGTATCTGCAGTGTGCAGTGTATATATATATATATATATATGTATATGTATGTGATGTATGTATATGTATACGTATACGTATACGTATACGTATACGTATACGTATGCAGCATACGGTATGCTGCATACGTGTATCATACGTCATAATAAGTATAGGTATAGGTATAGCGAATCCACCATGATCCAATAGTGATAGTAGTGGTAGTAGTATTAGTAGTAGCGTCTAAATCACAGCAGGAGGAAGCAAGATTGGGTTGAGATAATTACACAGCTGCGGGACGCTACGGCTACGGCTACGGCTACGGTCAGCAAGAAACGCAAGAAAAAAAGCGGAAAACAAGATCTATATACGCTATACGCTACGATCTATACAAACACTTCCACTACCACTATTACAAACAAGAAAACCAGATCTCAGATTTCGTCAGACAACATTTTTGCATTCATTCTATTCTCATTCCGATGATTGGCGATTGGCCCGGGCAGCGCAGAGTTGGGCAGAAAACAGGGAGGCAGACGACAGCAATAACAATAGCAGCACACGAACTACAAGAAACCAGATCTTGATCTCAGTCAGGTCTCAGGCAGAAACCATGTGCATGTGCATGTACATGTACATGTACATGTGGATGTGATGTGGAATGTGGGGTGTGGGATGTGGAGATGTGTGGGGCAGACGCAGACGCACACACACGCACACACAAAGCAGATCACAATATCTACTGCACGAACACGAACACGAGCAGCACAATGCACAGTGCACAGGCACAGGCACAGAGTGCACAGTATTAGTATTACGTATACGTATACGTATATGTCTGTATCAGCAGTCAGCAGAACGGATAACACAAGTCACAAGATTGACACAAGATCACATAGACATACCACATGAGTCATGAGATATCATGGTCATGAGTCATGAGACATACGGGGGTGGTCAGAGATCACCATTACCATATTACTCATTACTCGGCAGACAGCAGACAGCAGTGTTGTCACACGCCTCTCACTCTCACACGACTTCACTTGATCTACCTCACGACTGGTCACACCTCTGGCGCACTGGCAAGGCGTAAGCGAAAGCCAAGGGCTTGCCAAGGGGCGGCCGTGGGCGCCTTCCGTCCCACCCGAATCTAGCACATACACAACCCACTCCAATATGTTGCCTCCGTACTGAGGCCAGGCCCGAGCGCACAACGAGGAGCGTCTCCGCGCCCCTCGCTCCGCTGAGCAGCCGCCACCTGACTCAGCATCTCCCTCCCCAGAAGCGTACTGCGACCCACGCCGCAGTCGCGCGCTGTGGAGGCAGCCGCGCCCATGCCACGCGCGGCGCCCCCACCCCACCCCTGGTCGCACCTTGCAGCCCCCCCAATTGAGAGCGCAAGGTCCTGCATGCCATCGCCCTGAACCGTCGCCGTCGCGCGTAAGCGCGGCAGCTGGCGTCCACGCGGCCGAGCCGGAAGCGTTTCGAGGCCCCGAGCCACGCGCTGCCGAAGAAGGCCTCAGATGTACTCTGAGACCTTGGTCGGCTCGCTGTCCCGCGGCGAGGCCTCGCCGGGGCTCGAGAGGCTCGACTGGGGGCTCGTGTCCGTCCCGCCGTGCGAGCTCCGCGCAGGCGTGCCTCCCGTGAGCGCCGCGGCCGAGAGCGCGCAGGCCGGCGGCGTGCTCGCCGTCGAGCCGCGGCTGGGCTGCTCGCGCTCCGCAGGCCGCTTCCTGAATTCGGTCTGGCGGAAGGGCGTCTCGAGGGAGTCCTCGTTCACCTCCTCGAGCAACGAGAGGCGGCGCACCGCCTCGGCGCCCGCGCCGGCCGACGCCGACGCGCCGCTGCCGCGGCGCGAGGAGGTAGAGGCGGTCGAGGCGGTCGAGCCGCCCGAGCCCAGCCCCCCGCACGTGGCGAGCGCGAGCGACATGCGGCTGCCGCTCTTTGGCTGGAGCATCTCCGCCTTGGAAGCCCAGCCGAGCGAGTTGTGGCGCAGCGTGTGGCGCGTCACGCACCCCTCCGTCGGGCTGGGCCCGCTCGTTACCTGGATCACAAGCTCCAGCAGGTCCTCGTCGGGCGCGACGGACGCGCGGGCGGCCGCGGCGGCGCCCGCGGCGTCGCCGCCGTCGGCCGCGTCGGCGGTGGCGAGGGCGGCGTAGCCAGGCTCGCAGACGGGCGAGAGTCTGCTCGCCGAAGCCCTCCTCGCCGAGGCTGGCCGCGTCGCAGAGAGCGGGCGCGGCGAGAGCACGCCGCGTGGTGAGAGCACGCCGAGCGGCGAGCGCAGCGGCGATGGGAGCGGCGTGGGCCTGGCCGAGGAGAGGCGGAGCGAGCGGAGCGCAGAGAGGAGCGGCGACGCCTCGGAGAGCAGCTGCCCGTCGAGCGCGCGCGCCTCGTCGGGCGGGAGCTGGAAGAAGCAGCACTCGTCCGGGTCGGGCACCTGCAGCTCGGCCGGCGTGCCGGGCGTGCGCGCGGCGGCCCCCGTGGCGCCGAGGCCGCGCGGCGACCAGGGGCGCGTGCCGTCCTCGAGCGTGCTGCCGAGGGAGACCTTGCGCGACTGGCTCGCGAGCAGATCGGAGCAGCGCACGTCGCCGAGGGTGAGCGCCGCGGGGCGCAAGCCGAAGCCCGTCGAGTCCCTGTCGGGCAGGTGGGAGAGCCGGCGCGAGAGGCTGCGCATGCCGGCGGCGAGCGGGCCCTGCGCGCCGAGCGAGTCGCGCACGCGGTAGGCGGCCTGGAAGTGCTCTCCCGCCACCATCTCGCTCGCGGTCTGCTCGGCGAGCGCCGCCACGTCGGTGAGGATCTCCGAGTCGCGCCGGAAGCTCGACATGCCGCCGAGCGGGCCGAGCGCCGACTGGAGGGACGAGGTGCGGCGCTGGCGTTGCAGCTCGCGCGCCTTCTCGAGCGCAGAGAGGCCCTCGAAGGGCTTCTCGTCCTCCTCGACCACCGTGCCGTCCTTGGCCCGGACCACCACCTTGCGCCCCGTCGTGATGAGGTAGACGCCGCCGAAGGCGCAGGCGCAGCCGAGGCCGAACATGACGCCGCCCACGGCGGTCATCGCCGAGAACTCGCGGTAGACGATGGCGCCGCCGATGATGGAGATGAGGGTGAAGGTGCAGTAGTAGACGGGCACCACCTCGGTGTTGCCGTATATCATCATCGCCTTGTTGAGGTAGATGGCCGACCATATGGCCGTGACCACCACCAGCACGATGAGCAGCCAGAAGAGCCAGTGGCCGATGGTGAGCGCGCAGGGCGCGAAGAGCGCCGCGCCGACGCAGTGCTCAGCCGCGCAGTCGCCGTCGCCGACGAGCTGGGTGAGCATCGACGACCAGCCGCGCGCGCAGACGACGGTGACGGACGAGATCATCGAGCAGAGCAGCAGCCAGACGAAGACGGACTTTTGGGAGTAGCGCGGCTCGAGGTAGAGGATGAAGAAGAGCACTGTCAGGCTGAGCAGGATGAGGTATCCGTACGCCACCGGGTTGGAGTAGACCTCGCTCAGCAGCACCGCGGCGTTGAGCTGAGTCTCGCCCTCGGGCACGCCGAGAATGATGAGCACCACGCCGGCGATGACGCCCGTGAGGCCGAAGGCGTCGCGCCGGCGGAAGGGCTCCTTCAGGAAGACCACGGCGATCACCTCGTTGAAGAAGACGCCCACCGAGCCGACGGGCGCCACGACCGAGGCGGGCGCGAAGCCGTATGCCAGCATGTTGCCCACCTCGCCGCCCATATTAAGCAGCAGACCCAGCCACCAGAGCGGGACGCGCCAGTAGCCCTTGAGCGGCTTGCCGTCGGGTCCCTAGACGGAGCAACACAGCACGGAGGAGGGGCGGGTCAGTCACCATTTATCCACTCCGTGGCCCGCGCCGCCGCCCAGTCCCGAGAGCTATGCAGCGCGCCCGGCCGTCTCCCGCGCACGCCATGCTGCTGCCGCGACCGTGCGCTCCCCCGAGCCCCCGCCTACGCGCACCTGGTTGCGCATGTGCGCCGTCTTCTGAATATTGAGGCTCACGGCAATGATCGCGTCGGCCACAATCGACAGGCTCACGCCGACCCAGAAACCCGTGCTCGCCCCCTCCTCCGCAGCCACTCCCGTCTGTGTCGCGTTGAACATGCAGGTACCTGAGAAGTGCGCGGCTGGGGGCTCAGAAATGCGTGCGCGAGGTGGGGCTCAGAACGCAGTGCGAACGCGCCGCGGCGGCTTGGTAATTGCGGGCGCGTGCGGATACGGTGACTGCCGAGGCCGGGGAGCCGCACCGTTGACCGCATCGTACACATCGGAAATGTGGCGAGGCATCGTGTCCGATTGTGTCTCGCGCCGTGAATGCAGTGGCGCGTCCTGGCACAAGCACCTGGCAGCGGGGTTTGCGAACCGCAAGAGCACCTAATACAATGGCGGTTTCAGCGAGCGGCAACGGTACCGGCAAGGGCGCGCGGATGGTGCCCAGTCGCGCGGTGCCGTGTGCGTGCACGCCGCTCTCGTCGCGGGCAACAGAAGACCGCACGCCTTTCCGCGTGGGCACAAATCGACCGACAATTTAAAAATTCAAATGGACCGTATTCCAAAAGAAGGCCTAAATTCAGAAATAGAAGGTTTCCCATGTGTAGGTTAAGACTACTAAGTCGGCCCTCATAAGGGGATGGGTGGTTGAGTCGGAGACCCAGTCAAGGTTTTTTTTTTTTTTTTTTTTTTTTTTTTTTTTTTATACAAAAAAAACAAATCTTTTTTTCACACACAAAAAACAAACTACCCCCCCATATGAACGAGGTCCTGAATACTGTGCACGGGGCCTTTTGTAATCAACAAGAA
>Ga0105055_10004446_pt1 | contig 20477 bp, 19 predicted proteins | sample BON03_FD_78090 | JGI IMG/M metagenome (GOLD analysis project Ga0105055, IMG submission 78090) | Freshwater microbial communities from Lake Bonney liftoff mats and glacier meltwater in Antarctica - BON-03 | ecosystem: Environmental > Aquatic > Freshwater > Ice > Glacier meltwater | place: Lake...
CTTCTTTTTGTTGTTGGACAAGAGTGTTGTTTCTTCGTGATTACCCGGAACAGCCGTGAGGCCTCAATGTCCAGGTTTTCGTTAAGTGTGATGTAGCTACATTGTTACTCCCTAGTGTGCTTTGCCTTTTGGGGGACCCGGGGTGGGGACTTTCTTTCCTTTCCTTCTTCTTTTCTTTTTGCATATTTCATTTCCAGTTTCATTTCATTTCAATTTCCTCCCACACACTCCTGGCGTTGGTCATTTGTTCTAACAACTGCACAATCTCTGGGTCCTGCGCCGCGGCCTCCCAAGTCGCATGCGTCCAGGCCGGCGTCTCCCCCTTCCTCGCCCCCACCGCCGTACTTACCCCTTCGACAAAATCGCGTCGAAAGCCCAGGCATCGATTGGCTACATGTTCGATACCTAGGCCTTGATCGATGTCCCACCCTGATGGTGTTAAGCTGCGGCGTTGTGCTGTGCGAATCGCATGGAGGGTCACGACGTGTGACACCGGGCACTCGGAGTCCAAGGCCGCCAAGGCCGTGCCAACCCATTGCCCGTCTTCTTCTTCTTCTTCTTCATTTTTGCTTCCTCCATTTTCACCTGCTGTGGCTCTTGAGGAGGAAGTTGTCTTGTCTTTTTGTCGCTCTTGTTCTTGCAGCAAGGCAGAGTGGATCTCTCGCACCGTGTCGTGCTTGAACAGGGCGTCGATCAAGGGCCGGCGGGCTTCAATCTGTGTGGCGTATGGGTGGGGTTGAGTAGACAAGTAAAAGGAAGTAAGAGTGAGTTGTCTGTTTTTTTTAAAAAGAAGAAGCAGCAGCCGAAGCGAAAGACTCCGCAGGCTCTCCTAGCAAGACATAATGTGTACACGCAAAATCAAAGACAAAAGCACACACACAAGAATCAACCATCACTCTCCCCTCCCCAACCCTCTACCCCATGCTCACTTACCGGTGTCACACCACTCCTGTTCCTCCTCTCCTCAAACCCCGCCAACACCTTCCCCCACCCCTCTCCTACAGCCAGCGTCCGCACCACCCGCAACAACTCCGGCACGTCCCCCCCCTCCATCAGATGCGTTGCAAGCCCCACCGCCTTCAAACACTCCCCCCCCAGCCTCGCCCCCGTCAACGCACAATACAACGGCACCCTCCCCGGGGCCCGAAACAAAAACCCCATCGCGCCCGCGTCGGGTAAAAGAGCAATTCGGCATTCAGGCATAGCGAAAGTTGAGGTAGGGGTAACCACTCGAAAGCTGGCAGCTTGGAAAATTCCTGCTCCTCCGCCCATGACGATGCCGTCGCAGATGGCCAGGACGGGTTTGAGCGTGGAGAGCTTGTGGAGCAGGGAGTCGAGTTGGTATTCGACGGTGATGTATTCGAGGGGGTTGAAGCCTTTGTTGGGGTGTGGTGGGTGAGGGAAGGAAGATGGGGAGGGAGGGAGGGTGAAAGAGTGAAATGGGCGTGTGCGCACACATCGGAAATGCGTAGTACAGAAAGTGGTATTTGCAGTGGATAGAATTGAATAACGAACTACGATAAATCAGATGAGAATGCATAGATTCCTCACGCATACAAGCCTTTTTCCCTTCCTTCCATTCCCTTACTCCCGCTTACCCTGCGTGACCGCCTCCGTCTTCTCCGAAAGCAATTTGCCCAGAATCTCCTTGATATCCCCACCAGCCGAAAAAGCGCGCGAGCCCTCTACGGCCGTGAGAAGCACGGCCTCGATCAGCTCGTTGCCCTTATCATCCTTCTCATTTGCCAAAGCCCGCTGGACGTGCTTGGTCAATTCAAGCAGCATGTGGGAGGAGAGCGCGTTGAGAGCCTTGGGTCGATTAAAATGCAATTCCAGGACCCGGTTCGGGTGGAGCGTGGGCACGACGTGCTGTTGCTGCTGGTCCGCTTGGTTGGGGGTGGAGGATGCCATGCTTGTGGTGCTCGTAGAGAGAAGTCGTGCGATGGGACTGGGGCGTAGGGGCGGCAATGCAAGAGGAGGGGAGAGGAAAGCGGCGGCTTGGAAGCTGAAGAGCGTGAGCCAGGCAGCGGAAAGGGCAGAAACGGCGATGAAGGTCCTGTAGGCCCGTCGCGGCATCCACGCAGGAGCTCTTTGTGTGGTGTGGTGTGTGTGGGGTGTAAAAAGAAGCGCCGTCATCATCATCATCATCGCTCACTTCAAGCCTACCTCCTGCCCCTTGCCTCGTCTAACACGCATTCCCCTGCACCCTACACTACACCAACGACACAGGCAGATTAACGACGGCAGGACAAGCTCGAAGCTGTAGTGGCCTGCATGAAGTGAACCCCGCACCTGCGTGCGCAGCATCTGATTGCTTCCCGCCCCAACGTCGTCGTCATCCGTCATGGCCAGCCCTCCTAGCAGCACTAGTGCTACGCCACCACCACCTCTCGAGACCTCTGCTGGAGACAAGAACAGCATGCAGCGCAAACCAGAGCCGAACGATGCCGCGGCAGCGGCGGCGGAGGACAAAAGCAGCTCGAGCATCGGCACCATTCCCCCCCCTCCTCCTCCTCCGCCGACCAACGACGACGAGCAAGACGACACCACCTCCTACGACGACATCTTCGAGACCCGCGCCTCTTCCATGACCGTCACGAGCAGCAAGGTCTCTTTCAAACGCTACGAAACCACGGGCTATTTAGACCATGGCTCCTTCACTCAAGCGTCGATCGATACGCCCCTCGCAGACGACAATCGCGGCATGAAGCTTCTCCTCAAAATGGGTTGGAAGAAAGACACGCCTCTGGGGAAAGATGGTATTAATGGCCTAGTAGCACCTTTGCAGCTCGTAGATGCGAATTTGGGTGGAGAGGGGTTGGGGAAGGGGAGGGAGTATGATCAGACGGCAGAGGAAGCGACGAAAAGCCGAAAGTTATTAGATGTGGAAGTAGTGGAAACGGCCGAGATCAAAGAAGAGCGGGCCATCAAAGCAGCCAAGGAAGAGACGCTCAAGCAAGAGCTCAAGGCAGTGGTCAAAGAGTTCTACTGCGATATTTGCAATAAACAATATACGGGCGTGTCGGAGTTTGCGGTTCATTTAGATGGGTACGAGCACGGACATACCAAACGACTAAAGGAAGCGAAAGAAGCCAATCGAGCACGGACGGCGGGAAAGGCCGGGAGCAAGGCGAAGCAGGATCAGCTGCGACAGGAGAAGGAGATGCAAAGACGCATTGCTGCGGCTACGGGCAAGGCTGGGGTACCGACTGCTGCTGCTGCTCCTGCTCCTGCTCCTGCTGTTGGCGCTGGAGTTGGGGTCCCTCCACCTCCGCCTCCACCACCACCAGTACTGTACGCGGGTCCTGCTTCCTTTGCGCCACACCTACAACAGCAGCAGCAGCAGCATGCCTACGCTCGTCCTCATCCTCCCCCTCACCAGCACCACCACCATCCTCACCACGGCGGCCAACATGCTCCTTTTGCTCCTGGTTTTCACCAGCACCAGCAACACGGCCATCATCATCATCATCCGCACGCTCCCCATCCTTCTCAGCCTCCATATCACCACCAGCAGTACCATCAGCACCAACAGCAGTACCAGCAGCACCAGCACCCACACACGCACAACAACCCCTATACAAATCAACATCACTATCAAGGACCACCACAACAAGGCCATCCTTACTCCGCCGCCCCTCCTCCTCCTCCACCACCACCACCACCACCGCTCCAAACAGCACCCCCTCCTGCCTCCCTTTCTCCTCCTCCTCCCCCTCCTCCTCCTCCTTCCACACAAGCGGCCATCCTCCCTCCAGCTGAAGAAAGGGCACCCGTCAAGCTCTCCTTCAGCTTCGGAGCCAAGAACAAGAAGATGAGCAGATAACTCCATTTTCTTTATACACAACAAAGTTAAAAAAAAAGCACCAACAACGAAAAGCAACCAAACTCAGAAGCGAGATCAGCTTCTATTTTGCTGCTCTATTCCTCGTTTGTTCTTGTCCTGTCTTTTCGTTCTTCGGCTTTCTCTGGTCGAGGGTTTTAGTCAAAGGACACACACACATACTCACTCACACATGCCCCATGTCATGCATTCTGCTTCTCACTCGCCTCGCCCCGCCTCCATTCTCTCATCTGCTCTTTCTTTTCTTCCTTCATTCAGGCAGTCACTCTCTCCCTCTCTACTTTTTGAGCACAAGCGGGCCGACATTATCCCCGCATTTCTTGTTGTGCTCGGTATGTGAGCCATTACACAAAGGGAAAGTCTTGCTGCGCCAGCATCGGCACATGGCCACCACCCCGTTCTTGTCCTTCTTCATTAGGTCTTCAATGTCTGTGTTCGGTGCGGAGGAGGATGAGAGAGAAAAGTGAGTGGGACGTAAAGGCTGCTATTCGCGGGGCACATGGAGAGGTTTAATGAGCAGTTATTGGTTCGAATGGAAGGGCTGCTTATACGAATATCAATCAAAGGCACGCACACGCAAAACAAGTCGTCGAAGGCATGCATTTGTGCGCAGGTAGAAACCCCAGCGAGACACCACACACAACACGCCCGAGTATGTCTCCCATTTTCCACGTCTTCCCTCCCCTCCCCCACTTACCCTTCATGGTAAAGGTATCCACCACCTTGGGGTTATCCTTTTTGATGGCTGTAAGGGTAGGAAAAGCGTGAAAGGGGGGCGTGAGACTCTTGTACGGTGCTCCGTTTTAGTCAAGCAGACAGAAGCAGTGCAGAGAGACGTACATGGGTTGACGTGTTGGGTCGCCTTCTTGTCCTTGAAAATCATGAAGAGCGTCACCAGGAAGGCCAACACGGCCGCGACCACCAACTCATGCCCTTCCAAGGCTTTGTAGAGCTCCGAGGCCATGGTTTTAGTGTGCCTGTGGGCGTCGAATGTGAGGGAGGGAGGGAGGGTGAGTGGAGATGTACGTATTGCATGAATGAACGCGCTGTTGCTTTTGTCGGATGCTGCTCAAAAAGAGAGGGGATTATGAAGAGTGCTACCACTAGCTGTTTCTCTCTTATAGTTCTATGCCTTGTCGTGGCAGCGCCGCTAGGGCCCTGTAAGGAGTGTCTGCGTGGCATTTAGCCAGTCGAGGTGCTGGGTATTTGAGAATGAAACTGGGGGGGGAGGTTAAAATGCTGCTGGCTTGCGTTCAAAGTGTAAGCACAAGCGTAGTACAAAGGCCTGGAGGACGGGTGCAGGAAGTCCAAAACTAAAGGCTGAAATAAGCTGGACTGTCCAAGTGATTGAAATCATATAATGGCTTCTTAGTGTTGCCTCTCTGTTCTAGCGGTATAAGGAGCGCCTCTGGCTGGTCAGTTCTCGAAACAAAATGCGAAATCAGTTCCGCCGTGATGGGTTGCTTCTTTTTCTTCTCTCGCTCTCCCAGACAGGCTCCAGCCTGCTATTTTATTTTTTTATATCGTTTATTAAATGATGGGAGGAACGTCGCCGGGGCGTCAAGCCACTGCTGTGTCCTTGTCCTTAGTATGTGTTATCGTGGGGTGGGGGGCTGCAGCTTTCATTTTTCCAAGGATGGTATTTGCGTCTCTTCTTGTATCGTGGGGTGGGGGGCTGCAGATTTCATTCTTCCAAGGTGGTATTTGCGTCTCGCTTCTCTTCTTGTCCCTCTTCTTCTTCTCTGTCTGTTTCCGCCCCCTGTATTAGTATTACATCCGCATGCATTGATTGCGTCTTGCTCTTCCTTGTTTTATTCGAAGACCTGACTACCATACCGCTCTCTCTCTTTACACTCACTCACTTATCCTCTTACTCACGCACACACACACACACAGACAACGACACAAACACGACATCTGTCTCTACGCCCATATTTTTTCTCTCTTTACATTTGCACCAGCACGTGCCCTCCTCCTCCTCTTTCTCCTCCTTCTTTCCTTCCTAGGCATCTACCCCTGCGCCAAACCCACCGCCATCTCCTCCTCCCTCGCTTCCTCCTCCTCTTCCTCCCCCCCACCATGACCACCATGCCCGTGCCCTCCTCCCTTCCCAGCCGGGATGCCAATCACCTGCCGAATCACAAACATCGTTACAGGCACCGCCAAGAACACTCCCTGAAGCCCGGCCAGATGCTCCATCATATACAGAGCAGAGACGATCAAAACAGGGTGTAATTTAACCGTAGCCGAATAAATAAGGGGAGAAAGGCAATAAGCCTCCACGACATGAATCCCAATCACCATCAAAATCACATCAATCATCTTCCCCACCCCATATTCACTCACCGCCACCAATGCCATCGGAAACGTACTCAAGAAAACCCCGAAAACAGGAATAAAGCTGGTAATCAACACCACCAAACTCATGAACCCATACCCAGGAATCTTCAACACAATCAACCCCAAAGTAGTCAACATCGTATTCACCAGAGCAATCACACTCTGCACCTCAAAACTCTGCCCCACCAACCGTCCAAACGCCGCCAACTGAGGCGCCAGCACATTATAAGCATACCCAAATCGACTTTTCCCCAATTTCTGCGTCCCCTTTGCTAGCCTCGGAAGGTCCCAAATAATCATGAAAGAGAACAAAAGAGACAACAGACCTTTATACACAAGCTTAGTACTGCTCGTCAGCAATTTCTGAATCACATAATACGCCTGCTTAATATACCCCTTCAAAGAATACTCCATCAATTTAGCAAACCGTCCTTTCCTCGCAGCCGTCCACGCCCCGCTAGACAAGTCACCCACCTGCTGCCCTAACCCCTTCCTCGCCATCGTCGCCGCCGCCGCCGCCGACAGCGACCCCGACCCTCCCGCCGCACCAGCAGCCGAAGACGAAGACGAGGCCGAAAGCACACCACTCGCGAATGCCCTTCCTTCCTCCCCCGTAACAGACAGCAGAAAAGCCTCCAATTTCCCAGAAACATCAGGACCTAAGAACCCCCTAATCCCATCAGCGACAAACACGTACGGATTCTCACTCTCGACCAACAGAGCCAGATAATTCGTCTCCCCCACCACGCGTGGCACGGTCACCACCGTCAAACTCACAAAGCTGCTCAACACTAACACAATATACGCAAACGCCCAAAACCTTCTCGGGAGGGGAGGGAGCTTCAATCGCCTAATCACCTCATTCCCTCTCTTCTCACTCCACCTCACAGCCGACGACCCAATATAAGACAGCACGAAAGTCCCCAAAATGATGCCATAAAACGACCGCAACTTCCACCCTAACCCAAGAAAGGAAAGCCAGACTAACAACCGCTTGAAATCATCAGAGGCCATCAAATTAATAAGCACCTGCATGTTACTCTCTTGGGGCTGTCGTCCACCAGCAGCAATGAGGTAGTCATCCGCAGTACCAGTGCTGCTGCTGCCCCGTGCGCTGCTGGTGCTGGAAGGGGGAAGAGCGGCGCTTCGAAGGGCGGTCAGGAAAGAGGAGGTGGTGGTCGAGGGAGAGGAGGAGGAGGAAGCAGAGGAGGAGAGGGAGGCAGAGGCGCTGGTCACCACGCTCGTACCCATTGCCCGGGTGCTGCTGGTGCGGGGGGTGCAGCAACTCGGGCTGCTGCTGCTGCTGCTGCTGGGCTTGCTCTTGCTGAAGAAGCCAGGGCGGGTCCTTTGACGGCCCTCGGTCCCCCCCCCACTAATGGTTTTAAAGACATTGAACCCCCTGTTCTTATACTTAGTGTTCTCTCCGCAATTCTCGTCCGATTCCTCGTTCGTCGACTCCGCCTCCACCACCAAAGCCTCGGCACCCTGGCTTGCCTCTTCAAGTTCTGCGCGTGCCACGCCTTCTTGGAGCGGGGCGGCTCCACCGATCGACCGGCCTTTCCCCTCCTCCTCCTTCAAGCCCTCCTCCTGCTCCTCCTCGTTGTTCTTCGTGGTTTGCACGGCGGAGGGAAAGCCGGGGCGGTCTTCCGTAATGCTCCATTCCTCCAAGGGCGTCTCCCGAGTAGGGTCGAGCCAGAAGGAAGAAAAGAGGCGCTGCTGCTGCTGTCGGTGCTGCTGCTGCTGCTGCTGCTGGAAAAGGGGCAATCCCACGGATGCAGGCGTGAAAATTGCCTTGGAGAAGGAATGAGGCAAGGACGGCAGGACAAAGGCTTGCACGAATGCCGAGGAGTAGCAGCAGAGTAGGAGCAGGGCGACGGCGGCATACGTGGGAGGCCCCATGATACTTTCCTTGTGCTTTTCTTCGTTGGCGCTTGGTACTGGAGCTTGGGCTGAAGCAGGGGTGCGCGGCAATAGAGCAGGAGGACGATCAACGACGAAGGTGGCTGCGCGCAAGCAGGGCCTCTGTGAGTGTGTTTGTTCAAAGGGGAGGGGGGCAATATCAACGTCAAGTGAGTTCTTCTTTCGCTGCAGGGGGAGGCGACACAGAATCTACCAGATTGGACAACGAGAACTGACCGCACACCACCACGGCAAGGCCAAGGCTGGCAAGCGCGCAACCTGTGGGCGGGCCAAGTGGCAATGGTTGTGATGGCGAACGAAGCAGCACGTGCATTGCGTCAAGGAAATCAGGACAAGGCGAAGAGGCAGGGCAAGGGGAGGGAGGAGGCGAAGAGGCGAGGCTTGAAGGAGATGAGATGAGCGCTGGCAGTTGGGAAACCCAAAATGCCGGTGGTCTTCTCCTCCCTGTTTTGGCCCGCCAGTCCCAGCCACATACGAACCCACCCACACAACACCTCGCTCACGCGCACTCCTTCCTTTCCATTCGATGCACACAGGACCTGAGTCGGTTGCCGGTCTGAGGGCCTGCAGCGGGTGCACCCCGTGACCGTGCTTGCCGGAAAGCGAGCTGGCCCATCGAGACACGAAAACGACGGCACCTACGACCACCACCAGCACCGACCCCAGCATGCACTCAGGCGCGACGAAGGCCGATGACGTGTACGACGACATTCTGTACGTGGAGAAGGAGGAGGGCGTGGCGGCGGGGGTGGGCGAGTCCAGGTTGCCAGTAGCACCGAGACCGTTTCGAGTCGACGATCGGGGCGGGGGCGGGGGAGGGGAGAGCAGCGACGAGGATGGGAGCAGTGACGGCTACCCTGACGAGGAGGAGGAGGACGAGGATGAGGATGAGGAGCTGGACGACGACGAGTATGACTCGGACGTGGACGATTTGGGGGAGGAGGATTCGTTGACCTCCGCGTGGGACCGTGGGTTGGGGTTGACAAGAGGGGGACTAGGGGTAAGAGGAGGGTTTGGCGGGCCGCGGCAAGAGAGTCTGGAGCTTTCACATAGCTGCATCGAGGAGGGGGGAGGGAGGACGACGGACTATTCGTTCGATGTGACCCCGGGCCGGCGACGGAGCACGTTGCACCAGACGTTCACGCAGAGCTTGTTGGAGGAGACGAAGCAGCGGCAGCGACAACGGGATAACTTTGAGAGGGGGCGCCTCCGTCGTGCCGTCTATGTCCTGCAACGCGGCTCGAGCCTGAAGAAGAAGACGGAGCACGAAAAGACGTACAAGGACCGGTTCCTCTTTTTGAGCAATGACTTGCAATCCCTTTCCCTGGCCAAGTCCAGTCAGACGAGACACAAAGCCAAGGTATGTCATGCATTTGTGTATGGTCTTCCCTCCCTCGCTCCCTCGCTCCCTCTACCTGAGTCATGTTATTCTCATTGAAAATGGCAAGCCCTTATGCGTCACCATCCCCCCATTTGACGTATTAAAGCTCACGCCTTTCTCCTTTCCTTCCCCGTCTCCCTTTTTCCTGCTCTTCCTTTTCTCTCAAAGGTCTTCGTCCCTCTCAAAGGCGGCCTGCATGCCACGCGGGGTGGCCCCACCCTCCGTCATCGGAAGGATGCAGAACACGTTACCTTCCACAACACCACCTTCTCCCTGCACATCCCAAAGGGGAAGGAAGTAGGGAGCTTCAGCAGTCACAGTGGTGGACCTGCAGTAGCAGCAGCAGCAGCAGCAGTAGCAGCAGCAGCGGGAAGTGAGAAGGTGGTGGATGTGTGGTGTGCCTCAGATGGGGAGTGCGAGGAGTGGTTGAAATGCCTGCCGTTAGTAGTAGAGGCGATGAGTAACCCTTTACAGGGGCCTAGGGAATTGGTCTGGAGCGATCAGCTGGAGGGAGGAGGGGAGGGAGGGTGGGTGGAAGGACCGAGGCATTATCTGGAGGGCTTGGTGGAGGATTTGGGGAGGGCGAGCGTGGTTAGTTATATGGATACGTTGCAGAAGAGGTTGAGGAGGAGGACGATGAGGAGGAGTGTGCAGAGGGGGGGAGGGAGGGGGGAAGGGAGGGGGGGAGGAGGGGGGAAGATGGGGGCGGCGGTGCTGGCGGCGACCATGGCTACAATGACGACGACGACGAGCAGCAGCAGCAGCAGTAGTTTGAAGATGAGTATTAATAGTGGGAGTCATTTGCAGAATGCGATGAAGAAAATGCACATGGAGCACTTACTCCCTTCTGCTGCTGCTACTACTACTACAACTGCTATTTCCAGCGGAGCCAAAAGCAGCAGCAGCAGCAGCAGCAGCAGCGGTGGTGTTGGAGGGAGAGAGGGAGGGCACCATCACCACACTGCAGCAACCGCCGCAAGCGCTGCTGTCCTCCTCCTCCGTCCCCGCTCCTTGAGTGAACTCTTGTCTTCTCAAGCCCATCCGATCAAGCGTCCTTTTCATTTGGAGCTGTCAGAGGGAGCAGCAGCAGTAGCAGTGAAAGCCTTTAGATTGATAATGCAATATATGGGTGACCTTGATGCAGTCGCCCAAGAGGAGGAACAGGACATGGCAGGGGAGGAAGGGAGGGAGGGAGGGAGGGGGGGGGTGTCACCGAGAATAAATCGAGGTGGAGGAGGAGGAGGGGGGAGTCGAAGCAACAGCAACAGCAGGAGCAATAGTAGGAGTAACAGCAGCGCGGACAAGCTGCGACCTCATTCTTCCTCTACCACCACAGCAAGCACTATCTCTAATGCCTTCTCCTCTTTTGGTCTCCACCCCTCCCTCCCTCCTCCTCCTCCTCCCTCTCCCTCCTCCTCCTCCGCCACAACCACCAGCACTATCACCTCTCCTCGCAGCAAAACTGCTGCTGCTGCTACTGCTGCTGCGGCTGCTGCTGCTGCTGCTGGGATAGACGAAGACGCCCAACAACACTCCCTCCTCCTCCAGCTCTGTGCCTTGGGGCAAGGAGGAGGCCAAGGAGGGAGGGAGGGCGATTTGCGAAATGAATTGTACGTGGCGTTGATTGCACAGACGACACATAACCCTGATCCTCGGTCTTTGTTGAGAGGGTGGAGGTTACTTGTGGCGTTTGCGCATTCCTTCATGCCCTCTGATGAGGACCTGAGGGAGTGTTTGGTCTGGCATGCAGATCGGGCGTGTCATCAATATGCTGCTGCTGCTGCTGCGGCTGCTGCTGCTGCTGCTCTTGTTGCGTCTGGGTCGTCGTCGTCGTTGCTAGGTGGTGCAGAGGGGAAGGAGGGAGGGAAGGAGGGAGGGAAGGGTGGGGGAGGAGGGCTGAGTTTGAATGTGAGTGGGTTGGCATATCATGCTTATGCGTTGTTTAGTGACATGGACTGGGAGCCACGAGGGAGGGAGGGAGGAAGGGAGGGAGGAGGGGGTGTGGGGGGGGTGACGCTTGCGGAGCTGGCGGAGATTCAGTGTTTGGTGGTGCCTGCCAGTGTGTTCGGCTGTACATTAGAAGAGGTCTTACGGAAAGAGTTAGTCGTCGCCCGAGGTGGTGGTGGAGGAGGGGGAGGGGGAGGAAGCGAGGGAGGGAGTGGGGGAGGGACAGGGATACCGGCGAGTGGGTTGTTGTTGGAGTCGGGGAATGTGCCTTTGATTTTACAAGTGTTGATAAGGAAGTTTCAGGAATTGGATGGGTATCAGGTGGAGGGGATTTTCCGGAGGGCGGCGCATACGGATGTGGTGAGTGGGGTTAAGAAGAGGTTGGAGGATGGGAGTTATGTCGTGTATGGGACTGAGGTGATTGAGACGGGAGATGCGATGGTCGTGGCTGATTTGCTTAAGATATGGCTGAGGCATTTAAGTGAGCCGTTGATACCGATGAGGTTGTATCGGGCGGCATTGGACGCAGGGCAAGCGAAGGATATGAAGCCGACGTTGAAGTTGCTGAATGAGGTGCTGCCTCCCGCGAATGCTGCGACGCTTGTGTATGTGATGCATTTTTTGAATCACTGCGCGGAGCTAAGTCAGTTTAATCAGATGACGTTGACTAATTTGGCGATTGTGTTTTCGCCTAACCTGCTCAGGCATCCAAGTAACGACCCGATGTTGATGGTTCAAAACGCGGAGAATGAGAGGAAATTTGTCATTCACTTAATGCAGGCTGTTGTGAGCCCTTCCTCCCCCTCTTCCTCACCGGTGGGGGGGGGAGGAGGAGGAGGAGGAGGAGGAGGAGGGACCACCACGCCGCCGCCACGGAGGAAGTGGTCGAAGGCGATTGGATTGTAAATAGGTTGAGGGAGGGAGGGAGGGAGGGAGGGAGGGAGGGAGGGGAGAGACGAAAGTAAGTGTATTTTTGACGAAAACAGCGCACACGCAAAAGGTGAAGGCGGTGTTGCGGCGTCTCGAGCAGAGAAGAGAGAAGAGGATCAAAAAGGACGAATTAAGACAACAAATGTTGAAGAAATTGGGGGAAATGAAGAAGAGAAATAAAGCGGGTATTTCACGTGGGCAGGAATAGAACGCAAAGAACCAAAATGTAACGAGTTTACGTTTCCTCCTCCTCATTGTTATGTTCTCGTATAAGCAAGCCCTTTTTTCTTTGGTTTAGTGTTTATATAAAAGCATCTCAGTTTTTCTTCTATACATCTCCTCTACTGAATCATCATTTTCTCATCAACAGTTAAAAACTTTACAAGCCCTTCGTATGACACCAACAACAAGCCACTTCCTGGTCCCGCCCGATACAAACGTGCATTCAATCCTTTGAAACACGCACGAAAGCCTTCTTCCTGATGGAGTTGCCTCAACAACGGCAGTACCCAAGGAAGAGACACTCTTTTATTCACATTCACTCCTCCTCCTCCTCCTCCTCCTCCTCCTCCTCCGCCACCAGCAGCGACAGCAGCACCAGCAGCACCAGCAGTACCTGCAGCACTCGTCATGCATTGCAATCGTGTCTTACACACGTCAAACGGAGTATTGATCACAGTAGCCACAATCCCCGCAATCAAACCTGTGGCAAAATCATAGACACGACGACGACTGTTACCGCTACTATTACTACTGCTGCTACTACGACTACTGCTGCTGCTAGAAGCAGAAGTAGGAGGAATAGGTGGTGATGGTGGAGGGTAGTATTCTCTAATTGCGGCAACGATTCCAAAAAACAATCCATTCCACACACCCTGCCTCCACAGATACGCTTCCCACCCTTGATAAAACGCACGCAGCCTCCCCCCTCCTCCCCCCCTTCCTCCCTCCCTTCCTCCTTCCTTTTCCCATGCTTCTAGCGCACATGCATAGGTGTTGGGACAATGCGCAAATTCTTTGGTTTGGAGACGAACCTTGAGCAGCTCAAACGGAGTGTGAAAGAGGGTTTCGGTTAGGCCGGTGAGCGTGCCGGCGAGTGTGGCTTGTGTGATGGTGGCTATGGGTGGAGGGAGGGAAGGATGGAGGGAGGGAAGGCGGTGAGTGAGAGGATTTCGTGATTTGGAGACGGACTTTGAGGAGCTCGAAAGGCGTGTGAAAGAGGGTTTCAGTCGGCCCGGTAAGGGTGCCTGCTAGGGTTGCCTGTGTGATGGTGGCTGTGGGTAAAGGGAGGGAAGGAGGGAGGAAGGGGTTGTGAGAAACTAAGACTAGAAAACGCTGACACGAAAAATCAAGAAATGTCACAACAAGGAAGGAGATAAAGAAGGAGAAGAAGAAGAAGAGAGGATTAAAGAGAATGTATGGAAGGTACCAGGGCCCCGGTTCATGGGAGAAGTTTTCGGCGGCCCAACTAAAAACCTGTACCAATCGAAATATTCATTCAATCAAATAAATAAATGAATAATCAAATTAATAGATCGATTTTTTTTGTCGCACACAACTTTGACCGCAACAGCCTATGGAAGAAAAATGCTGTCAGGAGATACCAGGTGCTTTGAGTGAAAGGGACAGGAAGGAAACAAGAGACAGACAGGGGGAGGAGGAAGGGAGGGAGGAAGGCACATACTTTCTGTATCAAGGATAACAATACAACAAATGATTTCCTGACTGATGTTCGAAGCCTCCAAATAGGCACACCACCATAATTCTATCCCTCCCCACCCACCCACATACTCACCGTTTTTGTTAAGAGAAGGGCTCGATGACGCAAGGCGCTGCTTAAAAAAGTCATTCGCACTGAATTTGAGGGCCCGCCTCGGCACTTCCGACAGCAAAGGAGGCAGAAGACCGCGGTACAACCGCCAAAAACCTTCCTCGCGCGTGATCTGCACCAGCATGCCCACGACGGTAGGAGAGGAGCGTGGCGGGCGAGGGAAAGCGGTGGTGGTAGTGGTGATGGTGCTGCTGCTGCTGCTCCTGCTACTGCTGTTGGTAATGTCGACGTACCGCATCATTTGAAAGCGTGTCCGCACCAAGTCTAAGGGGTAGGTGAGAATAGTCTCCACCACGCCGGCTCCGCCGCCGGCTATGACATTGAGGGTGAAGGAGGAGTAGGGGGGCGAGGGAAGGAAGGCCAGATGTGGAGGCTTGGTGCCAAGCGCGGGTGCAGGTGGAGCAGGGGGACGGACCTGCTGCTGCTGCTGCTGCTGCTGCTTGTGGTCGAAGGCGACGTGCGGAGGAGCCGTGGCAGCATTGTCGCTGCCTGTGGGTGGAGGAGCATTGCTGCTGCGCATGAAGGAGGAGGCGGCGGGCGGCGTGGGGAGGAGGTCGTCGTTTTGTTGCTGCGGCTGGGGTTCCGGTCGTTCTCGCACGGCTTCACTGCCTCCGCCTTCCCCTTCTCCTTGTTGTGGCGGCATGCATGCGCCGCTGCGAGTGTAGGGCGCGGTAGAGGTGGTGGTGTGTAAGGACGAAGGAGCGACAAGCCAGAGCCGTTCAGGAAGTCAAACCTCCCCACCCTTGGCCCATACAACCCACTAAACCAAAAGCAAACCCAAACTCGTCGTACTCGTTTTTACTCTTAGCTCGTCTTGCTTCTTTTGTTGTTTACTATCGTTCGTTCGCTCGTCTAATTTGCTTTCGCTGGCTGGCCTCAATCAAAACACAAATTGTACATGTAGGGTCAAAAAGCACCCACTCTTCCTCCCTCCCTCCCCTCACTACTTCTAATAGGACTCCCTCTCCTCCTCTTCTCTCCTCTTTTTAATCGTGTCTTTTTTCTTCTATCATTTACATCCCCCTCTTCGGGTTGTTGAGTGGGTTTAGAGTGTTGGGTGAGATGATGCCCGAGTCCCCTCCGTCCTTTTGCATCTCCGCCATGGTCATAAAATGCTCGCGTTCGTCGTTGCGGATGTTGACGAAGACGTCGTATAACGTCTCGATTTTGGGCCGACGCCGCTCGGCGGGGGTGGTGGTGTGGAACTCGTCGAACATGTAGAGGTCGCCTGTGTTCGGTAGAAAGGAGCGAGGGAGGGAGGGAGGGAGGGAGGGAGGAAGGGAGGGAGGGAGGGAGGGTTAGTGGATCGATGGAGGAGGGAGACATCAAGATAAAGCAACCTCGTAGGAGCAGACGCACATACACACACACACCACGAGACACATATCTCCTCCCCCACATACCTGTCTGGTAATACTCCTTGGCCACCTTGGGCGGTGGCAAGCTCTTCAACTCCGCCTCGTGCGTCTCCAAGAACTTGTCGTAGGTATCGAATGCATGCCTCTCCACCTAGATAGAACGAAAGAGGAGGGGAGGGAGTGAGGGAGGGAATGTGAGAGATGTGAGCGGACAATAAAGAGATTTCTCCAAGTCCAAGGACAACGACGCGGCTAGCACCCCACAAAAGAACCCCTCCCTCTCTCCCTCCCTCCCTCCCTCCTTTCTTACCTGCTCATTCAAATTATACGCCGTCTCCGGCGAGGCCATATACAAGGCAATCGCCACCCAATAATAAAAAAAGGCCAAGTGCACCGCCACCACCCTGTCCCCCCACTCCTTATTCCCCCCTAGCTCCTCCATAATCAACAAATGATGTAACTCATTCCACGACTCCGCAAAATGAATCTTCATCAAATCCGACCTCCTCCTCCACCCTAACGTCTCATATAAATGCAACACCGAAGTGTAAGCAAAGTAGGGCACACGCGCAATGGTCTCCAAGGCATGAAAACGAGCATAGTGCCTCTCACCATACAACGCAAAAAGAGCACCCTTTATTGAATCCACGATAGCCTTATTAGCATCTGCGACGAAGTCAGGGACTTTCCCCCCAGAGACATAGGAGGAGGCAGCGGTCTTCTTGCTGCTGGGAGCGGTGGGAAGGGGGATGCTGCTGATCATCTTCTTGCTGATGGTGTTGCTGCTGCTGCTGCTGCTGCTGCTGCTGCTGCTGCGAGGAGGGGTGGTTTTAGTGGTGGTGGAAGGGGCCTCGACTTGGTCGGTGACGGTGCTCTTGAATGTGGGGAGCTGGTTGGAGCGGCCTTTGTTGTTGTTGTTAGTACCCTTCTTATTCTTCTTGTTTTTGTTGCTCCCGCTGCTGGCGGACATGACAATTCTGCTGCTACTGCTGCGGCTGCTGCTACTGCGCGTGGCGGTACGGGCACACGAAGTGGTCAGTGATGGGGGCCGCAGGAAGCCTACCATGGGGCGGGAGGAGGTGGACGAGGGCACTTCAAAGCGCCCCGCCGCTGCGGAGGCCAGGAGGAGGAGGGGGAGGAGGAGGCAAAGGGCCGGCGCCGCAGCGCGCCGCTGCTGGTGCCGGTGCTGGTGGCCGTGCATGCTATGTGGGAAACAGATGGAGCGACGAGCGACGCGGGGCAGGTGGTGTTGTAGTTGAGGCTCAAGTCAACCAGGGCGGAGAAGTTGTGGTTCCGCCGCGCTTCTTGTCCCTGCCGGTGTCTTTGTGGTGTGGTGGCGTAGAGGGAGGTGAGAGCGAGGTCTTGGCTTGGCTTGGATAAGCATGGCAGGGAGCACATGCTGCGTGTGCCATTTGTTCCTGCTCCCTCTTAGACGGAGCGAGCGCGCGTGCGTCACATCAGCATGACGAACGTCGCGGTTGTGAGGGGGTTGTTGCGGTGTGGACCGGTGTGGACCGCCTCGGGAGTTCTGATGGCTTGCGATGCGCTTTGAATTTTGAGTTGGCCGCCTTTGAATTACGAGTTTTAGATTGCGAACGACGGAAAACCAGCAGCAGGTCTTCCCCACACCCACCGCACCCCCTAAAGGGAGGCATTGGGGAGACAGGCGTGGTCATGCTGGCTGTGGGCTTGTAGTGCCCATCCTGTTGGCCTCGTGCGGGCGCCGCGAGGTGGTGTTTCCCTCCCTTTCAGAGAGCAGCCCAAGCCCCAAATGTTGTTCTTATCCCTCCGCCCCGCCGCCACCACTGCCATGAACGCACGCCCCACGCACCCCACTCACCACACCTCTCGCTCTCTATTCTACCCCCGGCAGGCCGCCTCGCGTTGCTGGGTTGTGTTGCTGCCGCGCCCGGGAAATCCAAGGCCCAAATCATCACCAGCATCACTTGAAAATCAAAAGCCAAGCCACGACAAACATGTCCGAGGCCGAGACCATGCCCCCGTCGTCCACCACCACGAAGGGACAAGAACAGCAGGAGCAGGGGCAGGGCGAGGACGAGGCGAACAGTGCCGGTGGCGGGAAGCCGGCGCCGTCGACCGCCACTGAGGGCACGGGCGCTGCTGCTGCTTCTGCTCCGACTGGCGAGGGGAAGCAAGACGAGGAGGCGGAGGCCCCCGCCGCTGCGGCTGCTGGTGGTAGCCCGGCACCGGAGCTCAAGGCGGAGGTGGGGGAGCCAGACGGCAAGGAGTGCAAGGAGGAGGAATGGGCGGGTGCGCAGCAGCAGCAACCACCACCACCCCAACAGCCACCGCGGCCGCCGTCCTCCTCCCCCAACCGCGACGAGAACGAAGTCGAAGACCCGGAAGTAGCCCGCGCCACCAAGAAGGAAGAAGAAGAGAAGCGGACCTCCACGCGCGCTGCTGCCAGTACCACTCCTTCCACGGCTGCCGCGCCGAATAATGCCACTGCCACCGGCGCGAGGCCCCTTCCGCAACCCTCTCCACCTATCAGCACGTCGGTCAACAGCAACAGGACGGTGGATACGAAACAAAACTGGGAAACCCAACAAGCCCAGGCACACGCCATGGCCTCCGCTGCCACTGCTGCTGCTGCTGGTGCCGCTCAGGCCACGGGTGTGGTGCCTCTTTCCGGCGGCGGTGGTGGAGGAGGAGGAGGAGGAGGGGGAGGAGGAGGGGGAGGAGGAGGAGAAGCGGCCTCCCCTCCTGCCTTGCCCCCCGCCTTGGGCATGCCCTACCTCCCTCAATTTACCGAGATGGATGGGATGGCTCCTGGGTGCAATTGCAAACGGAGTCGGTGTCTTAAGCTTTATTGTCAGTGTTTTGCTGCTCAAGCCTGTTGTATCCCTGCGTGTAACTGCCAGGGCTGCTTGAACCTCCCTGCTCACAACAACATCCGCGCGGAGGCCATTCGTCAAATCGTCGAGCGGAACCCACATGCATTTCAAACCAAATTTCGGCCCGATGGACAAGAGGCCGTGCACAAGCTCGGCTGCAAATGCCGTAAATCCGCCTGCCTTAAAAAATACTGCGAGTGCTTCAATGCCGGCGCCCGCTGCAGCGATAAGTGCTCTTGTATTAACTGCCAGAACGTTGCGGGTGTCGGGCGGCCGTACGAAGAAGCGGTCATGGCGGCCAGGAGGGGCGCAACAGCAGCAAGGCAGGCTGCGCAGGTAGCGGGGCAGAACCCCGCGTTGGTCACACCACAACCACATATGATGGCGTCGATGGTGGCGGCCGCTCTGAGGCAGCAGCAGGGGGTAGGAGGAGTGGGGGGAGGGAATGAGGAGGGAGGTGGGAGAGGAGGAGGGGGAGGAGCGTCGCCTGCTCATAAGAGGAGGAGGAGCGGGAGTAGTGGGGCGGTGGGGGGGGGAGGAGGAGGAGGAGCGGGAGGAGGCGAGCAACAGCAGCTCCATCGTCCTCCCAACATGTCTCCTATCTCGACTGGCCTGCGTGGGTCTCCTCTGCAGCAGCAGCAGCAGCAGGCAGCAGCAGCAGCAGCAGCAGCGGCGCAGCAGGCGCAGGACTTTGCGAGTCATGGGTTGTTTGGGATGCATGGTCATCATGGCCTCCTTCCCTTCCTCCCTCCCGGCCAACCAGCAGCTTTCTACGAACAGCAAGCCGCGCTCCTGGCCTCGCAGACCTTGCAGCAGCAGCAGCAGCAACAACAGCAACAGTTTGAGTACCTTCAGCGGCAGCAGCAAGCGGCCAACTTCCAATTACTCCAGCAGTACCAGCAGCAGCAGCAGCAGCAGGCGCTTGCCCAGCACCAGCAGCAGCAGCAGCAGGCTATGCAGCAGTCCTTGTCCCCCACCCAGCTCTTGCTCCTCCAGGCACAACAGCAGCAGCAATACCTCCAGCAGCAGCAGCACCAACAGCAGCAGCACCAGCACCAGCAACAACAACAAGGAGGCGCCGGAGGAGGAGGGGGAGGGAGGGGGGGAGGGAAGAAGTCACCCGAGATGGCAGGAGGGGATGATATGGAGGAAATGGTACAAGCAGCAGAAGACTTAGCCTTCCTAAAAGGCTCGAGTGGTCCGGGAAGCAAGAGCCACGCAGAAGTGGAGGCCCAAATGAACCAAGCCAATCAGCAGCAGCAGCAGCAGCAGCAACAGCAGCAACAACTACAACAGCAGCAGCTGCAGCAGTTGCAGCAGCAACAGCAGCTTATGGCCGCTGCTGCTGCGATGGCTGCGGCGCAAAGTGGTGGAGGAGGAGGGGGAGGAGCCGGGGGAGGAAGGCAGGGACAGCAGTTTTTTGCGCAGCAATTTATGGGAAATCCTGCTTTTGCTGCTCTTGCGTTACAGCAGCAGTGGGACCCGGCGCAGGCGGCTCAAATGGCGACCTTGTATGCACAGATGCACCAGCAGCAGCAACAGCAGATGCAGCAGCAGCAGCAGCAGTTTGGGGGTGGTGGCGGAGGAGGAGGAGGGGGAGGAGGGGAGGGAGGGGAGGGAGGGAATGGACAGCACGAGTCGGTGTGAGGGAGGGAGGCGAGGAGGGGAGAGTATACATGGTGAGATTTGTTTTCGATAAGACAAGATGGAAAAAGGTAAGGGAAATGATGTTGTCAGAAGTGGAAATGGGAGATTGAACGCGCGAGCAAAAAAAAGGTAGAGTGAAAGAAAAGGGCGGGGTGTCCCGCGGGGGCGGTCGTTTAGTAGGTAGAGAAGAAGAAGAAGAAGAACAAGAAGAACAAGAAGAAGAAGAAGAACAAGAAGAACAAGAAGAACAAGAAGGACAAGAAGAACAAGAAGAACAAGAAGAACAAGAAGAACAAGAAGAACAAGAAGAACAAGAAAAACAAGAAGAACAAGAAAAAGAAGAAGAAGAAGAAGAAGAAGAAGAAGAAGAAGAAGAAGAAGAAGAAGAAGAAGAAGAAGAAGAAGAAGAAGAAGAAGAAGAAGA
>Ga0105055_10004448_pt1 | contig 20474 bp, 15 predicted proteins | sample BON03_FD_78090 | JGI IMG/M metagenome (GOLD analysis project Ga0105055, IMG submission 78090) | Freshwater microbial communities from Lake Bonney liftoff mats and glacier meltwater in Antarctica - BON-03 | ecosystem: Environmental > Aquatic > Freshwater > Ice > Glacier meltwater | place: Lake...
CAGTAGGTATGATATTCTTTGGTAGACCTATTTCAGGCATGAAACTAGTTTTCCGAACTACTTCATTTTGAATATCTACAGGTGTACGTACCAGACCAGTTCCTGTTGCAATTAGATTCTTCCCGATCATTGAGTCATCTTTCTTTTCAACTGGCGAGTGTGCTAGTCCGTTTCCATTTGGTATGATTTTCTTTGGTAGACCTATTTCAGGCATGAAACTAGTTTTCCGAACTACTTCATTTTGAATATCTACAGGTGTACGTACCAGACCAGTTCCTGTTGCAATTAGATTCTTCTTGAGTTCATTCTGATTAATATTCCCACGAATTGTTTTCCCAATTTTCTTGTCAATAGGTGTTTGCAGTAGATGAATTCCATTATTAGCAGCATTGTGAAGATTCATATGTGGAATAATCGAAGAGTTATCTAGGTCGTTCTCATTTTGGATCTTGATTGAAGGGTGACTTAATCCGACACCCGTGACGGAAATGATGCCGTTGGGTATGCGGTCACACTCCCTCTGAAGAGGTGTGTATACCAGAGCATTTCCTGAAGGGATCATGTTGTTGGGTAGAGAGTTGTCTAGTTCTATCGTATTCCAATTGCCATTGCATTTAGGAGTTCCTATTAAAACATGTTCATATCGGATCGCATTTTGATGCGTGCCTTTGCCAGAATTATCCTCTCCAATATGTTCTCTATTTCTTTCTTCTACATGGATTCCTTGACGCGTACTTTTGTAAGAAGAATCTTCAATGGGCGAGTGCACCAACCCATTTCCGTTTGGGATCATGTTCCTTCCTAACTTGTCGATACCATCGTCGAACTTCCTTTTATTGCTGTTTGTGATATCATCAAACGCTTTTCTCTTATTAACCATTTCAGCCATCACTAACGACCAGCCCAATACGGGGGGCTATCCTAAACATTTTCAAATGTTTACACACTATTGGCTTATTGAGTGACTGCCTTTTTTGAGTCGTTTCTCGTTCCCAGTTTTTTAATAAAACATAGTTTTTGCTTTAGAATAAAGTTGTATTTACATTGGAACCCAATATAAAAAGAAGTTTATTTTCCTAGTTCTTCACATGTTAACACATTTTTTAATAATTAATTCATAATAAGGTTTGATGAGGAATTCATGAAATCAGATCATGTCATCGACGTCATCACTATTGAAAACGGGACTATATTTATACTCAGAGTTTTTAATCTGCCTTGCGCGTATGATCTCATTCGCTGCTGCCGTGAATGCCCCAATTGTCAATCCAAATGGAATGCAGAAAAGTTCTTCATGGAGAAGCTGGTGCCTCAATTCGGTTCCAGTTTTTGCAGTTTTCCCGACATCGAACAGTCCAAAAAACATACCGTAGCCAAAACCCATCACGATGGAACACATAAGAATTAGTTTCACTTGTTCTGACGATTCAATTGCAGCAGGAGCGTCTGGTTGACACTCGAACAGGCAGAAGTTTAATGTGTCTACTATTGAGAACGTCACGGCAAATGTCAATGCAACACTTATCACCCCATAGAGCGGAATTTTTGCCAATGGACTAAGTGTGAAAATCCAATTCGAATTGAATACAAAACAAAGTATCGATGCTACGAGGATCATGGTAGCAAATACCAACAATCCCACCTGTCGGCGCAAGTCCTGTTGCCATGACACACGAAGCATAACGACAACCCCGACACATGCGAAACATATCCCGAAGTAAAACGCAAAAACAGGATTCAAGCTAATATCCACCAACATTAAATTGATGATGAAGGACAGCACTAATCCCAATGCCGCACCAACAAGAACAGAAAAGAAGAAACGCACTTTCCCTTCTTGTGGCACGCATTCGAGTACCCCCATCTTCCAACTTCGCCTTAATACCTGTATTAACTGGAATTTCGTTGGGATTACAAAAGGGCGTCAGGAATCAAGTGGCTGACATGTGTAAACAAAATTGAATTTCTATAGCGAAACATAACTATAAATTAGAGGCGAAGGAGAATGTGGTGAGCCACTTGAGTGCCGACACATCGGGAGGGGTCGCATCACAAACGTTTCTAAAGCCGAGCTCATAGTAGTTCACTCTCGGAGTGACTTGCCCCAGTACAATGACAATTCCAATAATCATCATACTGATGGTAGCAACAACGATATAACAACCAAGAAGGAAAACTATTGTGCTTTGGCGACCATTCCTTTCAACATATCTATCGATTAAAAACTTTCCCAAAAGTCCGCTGCATATGCCTAGCACAAAAAAGGTAGCCCCATATTGAGGAGGGATGGATCCAGATACAAAAAATTGAAAAGCAGAACTAGTAACAGTTGAAACCAGCATCAGCTGTGATGTTGATTTTGCAAGAGTCGGATGCAAACCCTGTTTTTCAAGTCTTAATTAATACGAAGGACAGAAATACATAATAAAGGAACTTACCATTTCCAATAGGATAGGGCCTTTAATTGTACTGCCTCCTATGCCACATAATGCGGACAAGAAACCAGCGACCAAGCAAAGCGCAGAATATTTCAACGCGTTGTCATGGTTCCATTTGATGGCACAATTCTTGCTCAGCGTCACGGCATTATTCACCAAGTATGTCGCATTCCAATACGTAACAAGCCCACATACAACGACATTAGAAAACACTAGCATCCAATAACTCATTGTTCCGCAACTGGTAACTGTATAATTCTTCATGATGTCATCATCTGCCAACATAGCGGTCAACAAAACAACAGTAAAACAAAGTCCAACTCCCGCGAGACATCGTGACAAGAGTCCAGGCGAATTTATATCATCACTCCAAACAGCCCTACGATTTACAGAGTAATTTCCGTCATTGCTTCCATATTGATTTCGACTTTTATTGTCGGCGAGCAATCCTGTCTTGCCTTCGCTGGCTATTTCTTTCGTATACAACGTAATGGCCTTCTTAAATGTTTTATATGCAGAAAAGCTAAGAAGCAAAGTCATCATAACTGTTATAAGCCAGTAAGGGAAGGTACGAGAAGCCAACACTCCGAAAACTGTTCCCAGTAACGTCGCTGGTTCCATGATCATGATGACGTCGTAAGCAAACCTGTAAGGATGGTTTGTCGATGTAGGAATCGGAGTCATCATCGTCAGTGATAGGAATGCAATTGCAACACCGCATACTGCGGCCTTACTGAGGGGTACTGCCTCATAGACGAGTCCAAATAAACCGATATAGAGCGGCGTAAATATCGCTCCACCACCAACTCCAGCAGCCGCAGCAAGCACTCCTGAAGCGAAAACAATAACAAGATTCAACGCATTCACTGCGAGCGGAAAGCCATTTGAAAACAAATCATTGTCCACGACGTCCGTCCCATTCATACCCCAAGATTCAATTTGTGTCAATAATGCCTAAGGATGGGCCCCCGCAGTTGTTTTGGCGCCTTTCTGAGGGGACCGCTCCGCCTTCTCCGGTTTTTCTTCTTTTGAAATCCTTCGCATGCAAAACATGTGTGTGCAATTTTCGCATTGTTCTTGCTTTTATTAGTCCTAAAAAATGTTTTTTAGGAGGTAAAATAAATCGGTTGAATCGTTGAAATTGCAGCAAATTGAATTGTCTTCCGACTATTAGTGTTTGGGATAGTAAAAATATTTTTTTGATCGCTTTGGTAGCATCATCAACCGATCAACCGATATCCACTTTGCTTAGGGTTTCTTCTAGTTGAATCCTATAAAAATTGAATGAAGATAAAGAATAGTACGATGAAATTGCTCGAGTATTATGGTTTACCGTAGCTATCGTTAAGAGGCTCTGGATTTCACCCTTCATGCAAAATATTTTTTTAATCCAATAGTCGTAGTCGGTTCAACCTTCATTCATCTATACAAATTTCCATACAAATATGAATGAAAACACATGAAGGAACTTTTTATCGCTTCGATGACAGTTCACTATTCACTAAGAAATATACTAGGTACGAGTACTTGTTGAACTAGCGAAAATCCTATTCAATGCAATCTAGCCGTGAGTTGAAATTACAGCAAAACCTTTTTGTATTTAGTTTTAGCACCTGCAGGAGGTGTTCCGTAGTGCTGACTCGTTTGATACATCATGGACATGTTTATCCAGGAATCCCTCCCAGAAGTGTCCATCTCCTCACACCAACAGAGTGGCCTGTCAAAAGCCCTCAGTAATGATATTTATGAATTCTCCTCCGAAGCCCCCCCAATCTGTCGCAGTCCCTCGATGTCCTCTGTTGGTAGTCGATATTCAGCTGTCGACTCTCTTGATGAATTTGAAGTTGATACACCTGTCAACTTCAGCAGCTGTAAATATTGTTCTCAAGTGTATCCATGTTCCGATGTTGTGTATGACACCACAACGAAACACAAATTTTGCTCAGGAGAATGTTATTTTTCTTTCCTGTTGTATGTTGTCAAACGTGGCTCGAGGTAGAAATCAAGTCCAGTGTATTTATAGAGGCACAGTTATGGAACTCCCGTTTCATTCGACCGCTTGATTTTCCATGTTCAAATTATATATTTTTAAAATAGTAGTAGTAGGTTTTCTTTGTAAAAAGTATTTGTTGGATTTTGGCGACGTAGAAATTAAATTCTGTATATTTATACAGGCTCGGTTACGGAGCTCGCGAGTGTTCCCTTGGGCAGCCTTTCATTTCCCATTTATACCAGACTTATTTTACTTAAATGAAATATTTGCACAGTTGCGACTTTCTTTGTGCTAAGTTTTAGTTGTCTTTGCACTGATCGCTGAGACAAGCATCAAACCAGGTTACTTAAATGTACTAAAAAGTTGTTTGCCAGTTTGCCTCCTAGTGTACCAATCATCTTCCTTTCATCCTCGACTATCTCAAATACCAAAAATCTAGAATAGGTGGTTTGGACCTCGGCTTTGATTTAGACAATAGGTTAATTTTGAACTTCCGTCAATTCGATATTTTGGTTTAATTTGAGCTTTCGAATTTGGACTACCTAGAAACTCCAGAATTTATGAAGTGGGGAATAATCTGTCACATTAACTATTCCATTATATTATTGAAGCTTTCGAGCAGTGATAACAGTGGTTTGTGTTTTGCGATTTGTTTTCCAAGAATTTTCAATATTATATTTTTAAACTCAAATCAGGTTGGAGAAAATTCTTGAAGTAATGAAGTTGAAAAAAAAAAGTGTCCAAAGGCAGTTTTTGTATCCAAAGAGAATGCGACACGCAACTCAGATACTTCGGAGAAATTTCTCCTCTAGGTCTACTGGTGAGGTAAGTTGCTGCATCACATAGTATTCACGTTAATCTCTCTTCTTTCAATAGCTCATCGAGTTGGAGAATAAGTTCGGTTGTCATAACTACCTCCCTTTACCAGTTGCTCTGGATCGCGGTCTAGGTGCCAAAGTATGGGATGTCGAAGGTAAAGAGTACCTTGATTTCCTAAGTGCTTATTCTGCCGTAAATCAGGGTCATTGCCATCCTAAGATTGTCAGTGCTCTCATTGAACAAGCTTCGAAACTGCCGCTTACTTCAAGAGCATTTCATAATTCTGTTCTTGGCGAATATGCAGAGTATGTAACCAAGTTGTTTGGTTTTGACAAAGTTCTTCCCATGAACACTGGTGTCGAAGGCGGCGAATCGGCGGTAAAGTTATGCAGACGCTGGGGATACGACATCAAAAAGATCCCGGACAACGAGGCTGTTGTGGTAAGTCTAGTGAATTTTTTTGAGGCTTGGTTGTTTATCCTTTCTTAGATATTTGCTGAAGGAAATTTCTGGGGTAGAACTTTAGCTGCCATCTCTTCCAGTTCAGACCCCGTGTGTAAAGCTCGCTTTGGTCCATACATGCCAGGATTCGACCTCATTCCTTACAACGATCTCAACGCTTTAGAAGCCAAACTGAAGAGCAATCCGAATATTGCAGGCTACATGCTGGAGCCTATTCAAGGGGAAGCGGGTGTATTCGTCCCAGATGAAGGATACCTGGCTGGGGTGAGGGCATTATGCACCAAGTACAACGTATTGATGATAGCTGATGAGGTTCAAACTGGACTTTGTCGAACTGGGAAAATGCTCTGTGTTGATCACGAAGATGTCAAACCAGATATATTAGTCCTTGGTAAAGCTTTATCAGGCGGTCTATATCCAGTGTCTGCTGTTCTTTGCAACGACAATATCATGATGAACATTCATCCTGGTGAACATGGCAGTACATATGGTGGGTCGCCACTTGCATGCAAAGTTGCAATGGCTGCTCTTGAAGTCCTCGTTGACGAGAATCTTGCAGAAAAAGCACAAAGTGATGGTGAATACTTTCGCAACTCTTTAAAAGACCTTCAAAAAGATGTGGGGGAAGATGTTGTAACCTGCATTCGTGGAAAAGGTTTGTTGAATGCAATGATCATCAAACCTTCAAATGTTCACGGAGAAACTAGAGATGCCCTTTCTCTTTGCATGGAAATGAAATCGAGGGGTTTGATTGCAAAACCTACTCATGGAGATATTATTCGATTCGCGCCTCCACTGGTGATATCGCAGGAAGAGATGGATCGCGGTCTTGCTATCATTAAGGAGAGTACTATCGCACTTTTCAAATAACTTTTTAAGAATAATTACTTGTTATCAGATTTGTGTGTGCTGGGAGCTACAGTTCTGCTACTACTAGCCATAGCTTGCCGAAGTGTGCATAATACAGATTGACCTAGGGCAGTGATGCACCGAAGTAGCGCTAATACACTCCATGTCGCTCCCCATGTTTCACAAGAATAGGCTAATTTGTTAGTTATCGTCATGAAGCAAAAAATGACCCAGTAAAACAAGATGGACCAAAAGTTTACACGAAGCCATCTCTGCATCCAAGTGACCACACGAAGTCTCGTAGCTGCTGCCCTCCCCATTCGTTCGTTTTGCATCAACACCACAGCCGTCTTCAGGCTTATCTGCATTGAAGCCAGCAATCTGTTGATAAACTTGATCTGAGCATAAAAATATACGAGAACCCAAACTACAACGATTAAGAATATCAATGGAGTGATGACGAACACGAAGAAGTGGAATTCTCTTGTCATAACGGTGAACATGTATATGGAGAAAAAATCGAATAGGACTAAGAGAACCCCAAAACAAACAAACACTTTGTGATTCCGGATTAAGGAATTGTCGGTGGTTGGTCTAGGAAGTTCGTGAACGATATCGTGTTTAATACCTCTCCATCTCAGCGACATAAATATGTCACAAGCTAAGTTACACCCAGAAAACAGAGTTAGTGCAGTGTTGACAATTCGGATGGGAACATTATCTGACAACAATTGCGTGCCAAGTAACCATAATATACCCAAGTACAAACATACGAAGGAATTTATCGAAAGAACCAACTTCGCAAGTATCTGGCCTGATCTGGCATTTGCCAAGCCAACAAGTGAATATATTCCTGTCAGTAGAAAAGAGCAACCGCAAAGAACTCTAGTTAATAATATGACCGGGGTGGTTGAATATAAGGTCGCGCAACGAGGTTCGTCCACTGAAATAATCGCTTGGTATTCAAGATCAGGATTATCTAATACGTCTTGAATATCATCAGTCAATCTTGCTGCCAAGAATAGACAGTCAGGAAAATCTCTAAAATTATCATGCTCGTTGTAGCGAATACTAGGTTCATATTCTATTGGCACGATAAATGTGCTCTGAAGGGAACACCACTTTTCATACCTGTCATAATCATTATACTGGAAGGAATATTCTGGAAAGCATGTTGTCATTTCAAATTCACTAATATCCAATATCACTATTCGATTACTATACATTTCAATCATCTCTTTCCATAATAAATCATTGTGAATAGTGCAAAACCTTTCCGCAGAGTCCCCGTCAAACACGGTGAGGTTTTTGTTTTGAGTGACTTTGCCACTAAATATGATTCTCCATCGAGAAACCTCGAACGGTTCGTATTCATGAGGAACGTCATCGTTTATCCTGCTAATCTCCATTAAACCCAGTGCATGCTGAACCAACAACAGCAACCACAAAGTTCGCATTTTAATTTCCAACGGCTTCATGATGTATTCCATGGGTGTATTAGTGTATTAACTTGTGGATGTGTGCAAATGTGCAATGCCACCATCATCTTTGGCGCTTGAGGTTGAACGAACCGTAGAGGAAGATGTTGCGAATATATCTCATGGAAGTAACGTAGTAAGGAATGGGGCGGCTATGCTCTGTCTATTGTTGGTGGTCTGGGTTACTAGGTTATCTCAGAGCAGGATTGGCTACACGATTACCGCCGGACTTTTAATTTTCTTGGTGTTGTGGAGAAGCAATTCATCTATACATTCTGCAAAATTGAAATCTATGAAACTTAATCAAGAGCTTGTGTCTCTATCGCAGAAGATTCAATTGCTGGTTCGGGAGAGGAACGAGTTAGTCAGCCGGATGGCTAGGGAGATTGGAGAAGACAACCAATCACAGAGCACAGAAGATACTTCGATATTTTCGCAATCTTCTAGTACGGCATCAAAGCCGAGAAAGAAGCTGCGCCATAAAATAAAACGTTGGCTGTTGTTGAATCGTAAATCTACTAAGAAAGAGCAAACTAAGGAACCAAGTACAGAGGATACAATACTGGAAGAAGAAGAAAGCAGCGAAACAACTAGCGATGATGGAAAACCTCAGCTGTTGACTTCCCAAGTACTTGAAATGAATTTCCATGCCAGCGCTATAACGCCTTTAGAGAACATGCTACAGCCTTGTTCTCAAGAAGGAATCGAAGCACTGAAAGCGCGTGTTGCGGATATAGTGAACCCAGTAATGGTGAATAAGTACGGGGGCTCTGTGAGGTGCTTTGAACGATTTCTTGTTGCCAGACAAGGAAACGTGGACAAAGCTGAAAAGATGTTTAGAGATTGTCATAAGTTCCGAGTCGATCGCGGACTTGATGCTGATGACGAACAAACAAAAGTTCGTCTCGAGGCATTTGATAAATTAAGAGATCGATGGATTGGAGAATATTTCAAAGAGACATCATTCGATGGATCTCCTGTTCAACTGTTTCGTTTCGGGGAAATCAATCCGAAATCCCTCGTAAAAGAAGTCGACGAGGATGAACTTTGCTTGCTCTATCTCTCCTGGATGGACATGTCACTTTCGCTACAGAATCAAAGTAACAGTTCAACTTTTCAAGAGTCAATTTCTGGAGACTACCAATGGAAAGGCATGATTGAAATATATGACTTGAAAGGAATCGGAATGCATTCTCTTCACATGCCCGGAATCATGATGCTCAATCGTGTCTTGAAACTAGGACAAGGTAATTACCCTGAAAATCTTCGTGTTTGCTATATAATAAATGCACCATGGTTCTTCGGCGGCACTTGGAGTATCATTAGCAAAGTATTGGATCCCAACACTGTGAAGAAAATCAATGTCTGTCGTGGGATACCGAGGGATAAACTTGAAGCGATTTTGCCTGAATCTATAGTTTCAGCAATTGATGCTCCTGACAATAACTAATGACTTTTTCATCAAAAGAATGTACACAAACTAATTTAGAACGATTGAGAAGCCACACAACTAAATTTAAAAGTTTAATTCAGAATTGGGAAGCTGTTACAAACACTCAATCCGCACATGTTGACACCTCTCTTAATTTTGAAATAGCCATCGAGACCAAACGTTGTTCCCCAACTATTTTTCACAACATAATATGGGACTCCGAGTTCCGTCCCGTAGCCAACAGCAAGCACAGCATGGTTCACATCAGCCGATGTGTTCGGACAACCACTTGTTGCATAAACACCTTTATGGTACAACATGAAATCTTTTCCCACATGATATGCTATTGATACAGGACCTTGTGTAGCAATCGCTGCAGTCAAGCTATCTTCGTCATACGACGTGATATTCACCGAGTGTTTCACTTGTACCAAAGTAGGCGCACCCGTATCAAACAGACAACGCTTGCCCGACTTCGCCTTGTAAGGATAATCAGATTCGGTCATCACCCCGCCGTTGTATTTGATATATTCGAATGCATGGGACGGCAATCCACCGTTGCAACCATGAGTATCAAAATTCCCGGCACAATCAATGAGCTGTTGCTCTGACAAAAGAAGCTTCATGTTTTTGTGAATGGCGGCGCGAGCTTCAAGTCCTCCGGTGGTTGAGAAAGCCCAGCATGATCCACATTTCCCTTGATTTTTAACTTTACTCAATACGTTATGGTCCCTCCAATCATACGAATCCGGAATGTCAGTGAAAGAAGTGGCTGACCAATTCTTCCTGTCAGTGGCCGAACAACCTGGTTGAGGAGCCATTAAGTGAAACATTTCTTGAAATTCAGAAAAGGTCATCGCGGCAAAATGGTTCATCGCAAGTTTATACGACTGGGATTTATCATTGTTGTGACTATGCACCAGGTGGAAGTTCTCTTTCCATACCCGTTTGCGATACTCGTGTTCCTCATCATCGAAGTTGACGGCAAACTCGGTCAACCACTGTTCGAAGTGATTATCCAGGAGGTCACCGTCCAGTTCGCCTATATCAAAACTCTCCAGAGTCCATCTGCCATATGCTGCTTGAAAGCCCGCAAAGGCAACAATCCACAAAAACATGTTGTAAGGATGAATTTTCTTCGATGTTCTTTGATCCTTTTTTTTATTTTTGAAAAATATTCATCAGTTTTTTTTCGCATTAATTTCTCAAATTCCCACGCGAGTTCATTTGTGAATGACTTGTGTTAACGAATCCCAAGAATTTTTGAGTGACCCAAACGAAACCCGTGCTGATGACGACTCCATGCGTCACGGGGGACTCAAGGTTGTGAAAGGAAGTATTCGACGCCGAGCTCAGAGCGCACATAACTTCATCAACGGTGCTCCACTGAATGAAATCAAAACTGACGATCATGGAGTCGTTTTGGATGTCACGCCGCATTTTCTTGAGTTTACTGGTTACAACGTGGATGAAATGGTGGGACGGAAATGCAACTTTTTACAAGGTAAGCAAACGGATCGAAACGATGTAATGGAGCTTCGATCGGCCATCGAGCGAAAGAAACCAACCAGTGTTGTTATTTTAAATTATTGCAAAAATGGTGCCCCATTTTGGAATATTCTTACAATAACTCCTCATTTCTTGAGCTCGGATGTCGTTGACTTTTATACTGGTCAAGTAATTAACATTCCAATTCCGGAGCAACTCAGGTCAAGACCACGATTATGTGTAGATGACGCTCTTGCACTGTTATCAGTATATGCTACAATTCCACCATCAATAGATTATTTAAAGCCGTTTGATCCGATTCACGTCGAAGTAAATGACGAGATAGACAGACCTTCGTCGCCTTCCGTGTATAAACATCAAAACTACGGTAAAAGGTTTTCAGATAGCTCATCATCAGGGGAGCATCACTATTTTGTTGCTGAAACTGGATTGCCAACAGCCAAGGGGAGATTTCGAATGCGTGCGTATCGCAATGATGAAACTGGAGCAGAGCCTTTAGCCATGATTTGTGGCGAGATTGAGGGCCGCGAAGACGTGATCGTTAGAGTGCATGACCAATGTGTAACTTCCGAAGTGTTTGGCTCGCTTCGTTGCGACTGTAAAGAGCAATTGGATTTTGCTTTAGAATTTATTCAAGCTCAAGAAGGTATGGTGCTGTACCTGCCGCAAGAAGGACGAGGTATTGGGTTAGCGAATAAGGTAGCTGCCTACGCTGCTCAAGAATCTGGGATGGACACCGTAGACGCGAATAGAGTACTAGGTCTACCAGACGATGCGAGGACATACGAATCCGTCAAAGACATACTCGAAAACTTAAACATCAAAAGCATTCGTTTGCTTACGAATAATCCACGCAAAATTAAATGTTTAGAGGAACTAGGGATAAAAGTGTCTGAACGATTGGAATGTATTGTAGCTCCGAATTCAAAATATAGTATGGGGTATGTTTCTGCGAAAGCTTCCCGTATGGGACATATGATAGATATGTCCACGCTCAGCTCTGCCAACTTTTCATAACAACAAAGGTGATTTTATGAATACAATAATCAAATCTTGAATGTTTTAACTAAAGTTCAACATAATTTAAAACTATTTGTATTTTCTTAGAAAGTTTGCCTCGGCGTTTTCAAGGGAGCATTTGTGTTCAACATAGTCCAACGCAGTTCTCTCTGCCTTGTAAGCCTTCTTAGCATCGAATGCCATCGGATTGGCCCCCATCCCCATTTGCTGCTGCATTAGTCTGGCTTCATCCGGCAGCTGATTATCTCCCAATATAAGTCCGAACAATCCTCGAAGTCCAAAAACCGCCAGAAAATACCAAGATAGGGAACTCACATAGGAAACATCTAACGTCGTAAGTTCAACCCCGCGTTGCAGCATCTCCTTAAAACCCTCAGTGAGCATAAACGGAACTTTAACTAAAACAAACCCATTAAAAAAGTATGATACCCATCCCATCATCACAATATTCGGCACCATCATCGTGATATTCCCTTTCATCATTTCCATCATAGAATTCGGATCTTGCATTGGAGATCCTTCAAGCTTCTTCCGCAACAATCCTCCACCTTTCTTAGTAAAATAGTCTCTCCTAGACTGAAACACACTTGTTACCAACAGATTTCCGTTGGTTCTCAGGCGAGCAGATCTTCCTAACAGCTGCATGTGGGCCAACTTATCCGCATCAGTAGCGCTGTCAGTTTTCATCAGTACCTGCACCCATGTACGTGATATCTGCACCAGAATAGAAACAAGAAGGATAGGGATTAACACCCAATTGCGAATCTTTGCATCTAACACAAGGTCATCCATATCAGAACTTGATGATTTTTACGGGGGGCTTTTACCTGAGACTCCATCACAGTTTAAATGATTTTTATCTTCTCAAAGCACTATGCATTCAATTTAAACAGCCGCTAGTTAACATCCACTGAATCTTTCACTTTTTTGGTACCTGATGTTTATTAAACGACGCGACCATCAAATATCAAATTAAAAATTTCTATTCATTTTGGGATAGATAAATAAGTTTAATTGCTAGTGATGAAATGATATGTCTCTACAGTAGTCTTTCTTGTAGAACACCATTTAAATGAACCGTCGTTGATAAGGTGCGAAAGGAAGACTCACTATGGGAGATGAAAAATTTTCAGTGTTGGAGAGTGTTTGAACTACACGACCAGAGAATTTGTGACAAGGAAGGGATTTCGACCCAATCAATTTGGTAATTGAATAGGAACCACTCTCGTTTCATGTGCCAAGTGGAAACGTACCCGGTGGATTGTTTCAAAAGCCGTATCAAAGAGCCCTGATTTTACTCCATGCAGACTTTACTGGAATCTAATAATAAATAGCATACTATTTGAAAAATGTTGAATAAAGTATTTTAAAATATAAAATTGGAATAAACTTGACAGCTTCACTCTTCGTTGAATTAAAAACAGTAGTATAAAATAATTGTATGAAACACGAACCAACCTCATCAACGTTTCCCACGACCCCTCCCTGCAGACCTAGCCGCTTTCTTCCTCTCATCATTCTTCTTCGCTTCTTCCACTTTTCTAAATATGGTTGCCTCGCGTAGCATGGATGGGAAAATAACTAACTTTACATTCGTGCCCCTCAGATAAACGTGTTCAAGCTTCTTCTTCTGGCCGTTCTTAGATGTGTGAATCACACCGCTCATCTGCATGTTCATGTTCTCCTCAGCTGCAGTCAAATCACCTCTGTAGCTCTCCCCGTTTTTCATCTCCACTGTTACTGTGTTATGTATCCCTTCGAACAACAGCTTAATAGGAACGCTCACCTGATTAGTATTGGCCATAGTTGCTCTAGCACCTTCAAAATTGAAGCCACTCAAAGAAAAAATTAAAAAAATCAAAGAAAAAACGAAATATGGTCTACATTTATGGGGGATAACGACATTTTTGAAGGGAGGTGCAATTGACTTTCTTTCAAAACATCGTAATATAGATGGATGATACACTTCCTGTTGCAGTCGAAGTATGTTCTACATTGCCAAGAATGGTGGTGAGGCATTTGGAGCGCGAAGCTGCCAAAGAAGCCAAAATAGCCTCAGAAGATTGTGCACCATCAGCACCTCCTACAGCATCTACTAGGAGACCAGTTCCAACTCCAGGGTTTACACGAAAAAAAAGCTCCAAGGAAAACGAAAAACACAATGAGGACAATTCTTATCGAAAAACTCCATCGAAAGAAAAGCGCTCTCCTGTAAAATCAGCAGTAGGAGCATCTCTAATCGCGAAATACAAACAATTTGATATTGAAGAGCCCACTCATGACGAAATAGATGAAGAAGAGCAGAAAATGAAACAACCAGAACCTATCTTACCCAAAAAACCGTCTAAAAAACCATCCAATGACACTGATCTCAGTGTTTTACAAGCAGATTCTATTGGAGCGAACGTCAGAATTTTATGCCATGGTCGCGATCTTTCTAGAATGCACTGGGCAGCTATTGCGGTGCCATGGAGTGGCGTGAAGGTATTTAAGGAATATGCAGAAAAATCCAACTATGACAGGAACTCATTGACACCATCACCCATTGACATCGGGAAGCTCGTATCGCCAAAAGGGCTTGTCCTCTTTCAAGAAGATTTTGAAAAAGTATTTGGAGCTATTTTCAAAAATTGTTTCGTACCAGTGGTACATGCAAAATTCAATGGTCAAGGAGAGATTCCTGCTGATATGCTGCCTAAAAGTGTCGATGTTGCTTTCAAACTTCTTGTAATCGCTGAAAGATTATCTGCAGCTATAGAGAATGATTTGCATAAACATCTGATGATGTTGATTCACGAAACCACCGCCGACGATCTCCCATTAGCCAGCGTCTCCTATACCCTAATAAACACCAGTCTATCGTTTTCACGAAGCCCTGACAAAGGAACACTTCAATTCAATATCATACACGAAGCCATTGATACGCTAGTCAAGCTAGCACCTCTCAGTATCCCTGCCCTAGAAGACCTTGTTCAAAAGTGCTGCATTAACCAGAGACCTGATTTGGCTGCTACACTATTTCAAAAGACTGTTCTGTATTCTACTTGTAAAACAGACGAGATCGTGAAGAAGCAAGAAAAGTTAGGTAGCGAATTCTTTATTGCACTGGAAAAAACTTTGAACCCGTCAACTCGTCAAACAACTCAGTTGGATCTATTCGCCCTACATATGGGCTCTTTAGGAAGCACAACGATGGTTGCCAGTCTCAAGCAAGGAATTGTTGTTAGCAGTACATCTGGAGAACGAGTGATGAAGATCACAGGAGATCTATTGCACATATCCAGATTGGGAAAGCCTACAGGCACCATTTTAAATCGGGAACAAATCACTGGGATTTCCTCCACGACAGATGCTTTGGCTTTTGTAATTAGCTCCGTGTCGGGTAATACACAGTACCGTACGATGGCAAGAGACATTCGTGACGCAATGGTGTCAGGTTTGAATACATGGTGGCATCCAGACAACCATGACCCTCCTTCTATTACTTCACCTGCTGTACATCAGAAGCGTTATTCCGGCGGAAATACATCGAATACACTCACTCACCACTCTCCATCGTTATCCAAAGAGCAACCTTCTTCTCATTTAAAACCATCTAGAGGAATTTCAATTGTTCCGCCTCCTGGGTCGCTCGTACCTCCACCCTCGAGTAGGCTGAGCGGAGACACAAAGAACACTTCAATATTCCGCAAACTAGCTAAATCAATCAAGAAGAAAAAGGTCACAGAAGGAGCCATGGAAAGCGATACGGGCTTTGAGAAGAGTGTTTTGTAGTGGTTTTATGTATAAAATGAAATGGTGACGAATGTCCTCTCACTTTATATACTATATACCTGGTAGAATGTTTATAAATGGTAGAATATTTTTAGTTCAATGCCATGTTTTGATCCTTTCTGATTCGTTTTTTGTTGGCGTTGATCTCCTTTGTGCTGATCGCTTTCCTTTCCTTGCACTCAGTTCTGGTGACAGTGGAGACTCCGTCAATGAATTTAGTCCTAAATAATACATTAGCGTTGTTGAACATGCCTTCCTTGAGTGAAACCACAATGAACTGTGAATGAGCAAAATGTGTTCGAAGCATCTGACCGATATTCTGTGTATGGGACAAATCCAGAGCAGCATCGACTTCATCAAGAATATACATTGGTGCTGGTTTGAACAACAGCAAGGACAGAATTAAAGAAAGTGCCAAAAGCGATCTCTGACCTCCACTCAGTTCGGTTAAACTCTTTTTCCATGTGCTTCCAAATGCCACCTTTACTTCAAGACCTTCCAAAATATTCCCTCCTTCTGTTGGATCAAGTTTAGCTTGAGTGCCAGGCAGCAATGTTGAGAAGATAGAACCGAAGTCTTTGTTGACTTTCTCCCAAGTACTTTTCAAGGCTTCGTTTTTCTTCGTATCCAACTCCTGAATAACTCGCTCGATGGTTTCTCTATCTTTTTCGATGATAGCACGTTTACGATTCAGGTCATCGTACTCCTCTTCAGCTTTACCGATCATGCCCATCACCTTTTTGTTAATGTTTCGAGACAATTTTGACTGGGATTCTTGACAATCAGTCAATTTTTCAATAGCTTCCTCTGGACTATGGATAGTGAAATCATAATCTGTATGAGGTTTGCCAAAATATTCTTTCTCAGCTGCAATCCAAGGGTGACTTGCCATCAGCGATTTCAATTCCTTCTTTGCGTCTTGAAAGTTTTTCTCAAACAAGTTCAAGTCACCCTCCACCTTTTTCAGTTTTAACTCCGATGCTTGGACCGATTTGGTTTCGTCGTTTATCAGATTGGAAACCAATTTGAGTTGTTCCGTACAGGTTTCAAGTTCATATTTCTTGATAGACGTTCGTTCTTTGGCTTGCTCGTACCTCTCGACGCATTCTTCTACGAGATTGTTCAATGAAGCAAGTTCCATCTGATCATTGCTAGTCTGACTCTGTGAACTTTCAAACATGTCCTCGAGGGATTCTTGATCTTGAAGATTGTTTTCAATTTCCAACACAACTGCTTCAGCTTCGTTCTTTGCAGCGACATATAATTTTTCACTAAGTGCCACCGCCGATTTAGTTTCTTTCAATGCGGCCTTCGCCGATTTCACCATGTTGTCACGAGCAGCATTCATGTCTCCCATCTGAGTTTTCAGGTCTTCAAATCGTTGCGATGCAGTTGATTTCGATTCTTTTGCATTTCGAACGCCAGATTCCAATGATACTAGAGTGGTTTCCAAATCCATTAACTTTTGACACAGTTGCGCATAAGGGGTGGAGTTCGCTCGCTCGCTGATTAAGGATAACTCATGTCTAGCAAGCTCCAACTTTTGTGAATAGGTTTGAAAGTCTTTTGATTGCGTTTCCAAACTTTTCAATTCTTCAGTAGCTGCTTTGATAGTATTTTCAAGTTGAGCGACAAAATCTTGCGATTCTTTCAGCTTTTGGAGCTGAAGCAATACCGCCCCAGTATTGGGACTAGATCCTCCAGATAAGGTCCCTTGTGGGTCGAATGCATCTCCATCCAAAGTGACACTTTTGACTCGTACTTCCTTGTTGAAGGTGACACTGCGGGCTGTTGACAAGGAATCACAAACAAGGGTAGTCCCAAACACATACTCCATCGCTTTACTCACTTCATCTGAATACCCTACAAGCGAAAGTGCCAATTTTGCTGAACCGCCAACATTGGCAGCAATTTTTGAAGCTGCGTCCAATTTCTTCTGCTCAAGCTTTCGACTGGAAATTTTATCCAAAGGAATGATTGTGACACGACGTTTCAACTTTCCTTTGTCTAAAAGTTTCTTGCCTGTCTCGACAGAGTCAACCACTACTTGATACAATTTGCCTCCCGCCACTACTTCAAGCGCCGAGGCCGTAGATATATCTTGTACTTGCACAAGCTTTGCAACCATTCCTTTCACTTTACTGGAATCAAAAGAAGCTGACGGTTTGTCAAATGTGAAATCAAATGCTGCCAAAGTAGACGACAGTTTATCCACTGTGTTTTGAGCATTCACCAACGTTTCCTCTTCCGTTTGAATTTGATTTCTCAAAAACTGAACTCTTTCTGGATTGTAATTTCCTTCAGGTTTCTTCTTCTCAAGAACAGCAACTTTCGAACTCTGTTCATCCAATTCTTTCTTCACAGCAGCATCCTTGTTACTTGTAGTGTCTACCTGTTTCTTCACCTTGATGATTTCTTTCTCGGTGTGCTTGGCCTTCAAAGTGTTCGTTTTCACAATGGTATCGTTCTCATTGATTGAGGATTCCAGATCAACCAATTCTTCTTGTAACGTTTTTTGTCCTTTCTCGTCACCAGATCCTATCATTCCTGAATTGGCTGCATGAAGTGTCAATTGTGCCATTTCTTGATGTTTCTTGGCTTCCTCAAGTGCAACGGAGGCAGCACAAAGAGTTTCCTCCAACTCCGTCCTTTTCTTCTCTAACTCCGCTTGACGGACTCCAAGTGCCAATTTATCACTTGACAATTGATTCTTCTTCGCGATGTACTTGGAATGAGCTTCCTGTCTGTTCTTGAACTCGCTAGATCGCTGGACAAGCTCCTTGGAAATAATCTCCTCCTCCTTTTGCAATCCTTCAATTTCTTTAGAGAGTGAACTCATTATTGAACCTTCGATTTGGCGTTCTTCAGCCCTGATAGACTCGAGTTCTCTTTTACCCTGTTTAATGGATTGTTTCAATGATTCAAGTTCCTGCACTAGTTTCTTTTCTCTCGATTCACCTTCAGCAACTGTCTTGTCGCATTCACTGTACTTGTATGCAACGACAAATCGTTGAAGTCTTTCTACTTCCGTATTCTGAGCAGCCCACTTTAAATAGGATTGTTTTTCACTCCGTAGTTTTTGCAATTTTGGTGTGATCTCCTCTCCAAGGATTTTTTCTATTTCGTCAACCTTGATTTGCTTTTGATCCATTTTCTTCTCTGCAGCTGCTTTTTTTGTTTCGTACATTCGAGTACCAGCTGCTTCCTCAATCATCCCTAGAATTTCAGGAGGTTTCATATTCAAAACCTTGGTGATTCGTCCTTGCATGATGAGGAAATGAGGATTGTTGACATTTAACTGCACAGAGTGAAATAGGTTTTGGACTTGAGCCGCTTGAGCATTATGTCCATTGATCAGGTATTTATTTCGTCCTCCAATAACCACCTGTCTCGTCACCGTAATCTCTTTGAATTGTTCGTACCCAACAGGACTACCCTTGGCATCTTTGTTATCGAACACGATCGTAACACTCGCTTTTGTCACCCCCGACTGACCTTGCTTGTACACCAGCCCCTGTAAATTCGCCACTCTTACTTGACTTAGTTGTGTAATGCCAAGAACGAAGCAAATGGCATCCAGGATATTCGACTTGCCACTACCGTTGAGCCCAGTAATTGCGTTGAACTGAGAGTCAAACTCCGACACCACGGTGCGGTTGGCGTACGACTTGAACCCATCGATGATGACTTGCTTAATATGCATCTCGCTCTCCTCGATTGATCGTTTTTTGAAATTTCTTAGTAAATAGCCTAGCGATTATTTGAATCCAAAACAACTACCGAATTATGTAAATATTCATTTCACTAGTATTTGCATCTTCCATTTTTTTTTTTTAAACAACAACAAAAATCGATTTTTTTAAAACTACTAGTAGTGGATAAAAGTCATCAAATGCTAATTTCTTAATAAACAAGAGTATTTTTTAGAGGTATTCACCATTCGAATGACTTCGAATATATTATTAATCACCTATGCATACTTAGCACATAGCTTCAACATTTATTACGACCTATTGATAGGATAATTCCTTGTGGAAGGAAATCCAACAAAGCCCAGGGATTTTGAGCTCATATTCATTCGGTCAAATGTTTTATTTCTTCAACAAGGTCAAAGAAAATATACCTTTTTATGGATACTCGACAAGCGCTGCAATGACGACTGAGATAATATCAGACAATTGTCGAACTTTCGAAATAGGTTCTTTGTTTTGAAAAACGATGCAATGAATCAGGTTATGGGTAATTTCCAGTCTATATAATACATCCGGATTTCCAAGACTGAATTTAAAGCTGCATGTATTGCATACATGGAGTTGATGATGTGATGGCTACTCGTTAGCACGAGGAAATCTGCATTCTTACTCCCAACCGAATAATCCAAAAAAATCGATTTTTGTTGTTTAATGTTGTAGATGTTTCCTTTGTTGATCCATTTGCGAAATCTTATGAAAACTTATCACCTGACGAGGTTTTGGTTTCGAAGGAGGACCTAAAGAAGTTGAAGCATCAAAATTTTGCGACAGGTTCTGGTCATATTTTGATTCCTTTCATTATTGGCATTGGTGCTGGATGGGGTACGGATACGAGGATACTATTGCAGACGTTTTTGGTAGGTATGCGAGATCATTTTGGTGATACAGAGAGAGGAACATCAATGTATAAAGTATTTTTAAATACTTTAGTAGCTACTTCATGGAACG
>Ga0105055_10004456_pt1 | contig 20455 bp, 19 predicted proteins | sample BON03_FD_78090 | JGI IMG/M metagenome (GOLD analysis project Ga0105055, IMG submission 78090) | Freshwater microbial communities from Lake Bonney liftoff mats and glacier meltwater in Antarctica - BON-03 | ecosystem: Environmental > Aquatic > Freshwater > Ice > Glacier meltwater | place: Lake...
CAGCAAGGCTGCGGATGCGAAACCGTTCATATCAACATCATCCATGGTGATGCCAACGGAAGGGAAATGTTTGGGATCGACAAACTGCTCCAGATCGCCAATGCCGCGGATCTGCACAAAGCGCGCACGTGAACCACCAGATGAAAAGCTGACATTGGGCAGAACATTCAGCGTGTCTTGCAAATGCAATGCGCCGCGATCGAGCAGCTGGGTCTGATCCAGAACGGATATGCTGCCAGCGGCTTGCATCAGGGGTGTATCGCGAAACTGGGCGGTGACCACCACCTCTTCAGGCTCGCCGGGGGAGCCGTCCTGCGCAAGCGCATAAGCGGGTAGCAGGCCAACAGCCAGACTTAAGGCCAAGCCTCGAAAAACCGGGCCAACAGAAACTACACCATCAAATGCAGGGCGACCAAAAGTAGGGTCACCAAAAGCAGGGTGATTTAGGGCCTGACTATGAAAAAGCCGGCCATTTAACTTATGAAACATTTAAAGCCTCCAAATAAACAGGAGACCCGGAAGGAGTGAGATTGAACAATAAAGCGCCCTATCCCTACGCCGGTATAATCCGGATCAGGTTCAAAGGGTTCGTTTGTCGGGATATTCCCGCAAACATCTCAGGCCAATGGCCACCCCTCAGGATATTCGCGCGAAAAGCCAGCGCGAGAATGCGTGGGCAATTTTACGCTAACCACCTCACAACAACAATCGTAGCGGGCCGGTAATTTCTCGAGCCAACAGCGCCGTGTCATTAAGTACCTGCGCTATTCCAGGTTCACGGTTGCTGCAACTTTGTGGTATATATGCACGCTTGGGTCCTCACCTAAAGGGATATCGGGGGATATTTACCACGCCACCAGCATCAATAGCACAGGCCGGACATACCGCCGGGTTAAACGGCTTTAAGCCGGCTTGGCGAACCAAACATTAAGGAGCGACCAAAGCAATGAAGCGTTATAACAGCGTCGAGAGCCTGCTGAGCGAATTAAAACCTGCTGAGCCCGTGTATTGCATTTACCCGCACGTCTATCGCGAGTCGGCCCGCCGTTTTGTGGCCAAATTTCCAGGTCGGGTATTGTATGCGGTTAAGGCCTGCGCCCACCCGAAGGTAATTCGGGCTTTGATGAAAGGCGGTGTACGGCATTTTGACTGTGCTTCGTTAACGGAAATCAAAATCGTCAAATCAGTGAATGAAAAAGCCAAATGCTATTTCATGGTGCCGGTGTGGATGCGTGGCGAAGCGCGTGTGGCGCAGCAAACCTATGGTGTGCAGCACTTTGTAGTAGACCACATCAGCGCGATTGAGCGTCTCGGCAAAGAGATCGATTTATCCCAATCGGTATTGTTTGCCAGAATGGCAGTACACCATCAATCTGCCATGCAGGATCTGTCGGCACGTTTTGGTGCACCGGTTGCTGAGATGCCGGCGCTGATGCAAGCGATTGTCGACAGCGGTGCAGAACCCGCGTTGGCGTTTAATGTCGGTAGCATGGTCACCAGTCCGGATGCTTATCGCCATTCGATTTCGGTGGCCGCCAAGCTGTTGGAAGCGTTGCCGTTTGAAGTCCGTCTGATCGATATCGGCGGTGGTTTTCCGCGTTCATACCCGGGTTTTAAAATGCCGCCGTTATCCGAGTACATCGCCGGCATCAAGAAAGCAAAAGCTAAATTACGCAAGGCCGAGGGCCGTGAAATATTCGCCGAACCGGGCCGGGCATTGGCGGGGCCGGGCATGTCGGCAATATCCGAAGTGTTGCTGCGCAAAGACGACCGTTTGTATATCAACGATGGCATGCATGGAATTTTCTGGGAGTTGCGTTATGAAGGCCACAAGGGCTTTGCCTGCCGGAGTTACCGTGATGGTAAGCGGCTTAAAGGCAAGATGAGGTTGTTTACGCTTTACGGGCCGACTTGTGATTCCGCAGATCATTTACCTGGACAAGTGGAGCTACCCGAGGATATTCAGCCGGGTGATCATCTGGAATTCGGTGGACTGGGTGCGTATAGCTTAAGCGGCCGGACGGATTTTAACGGCCGGCACAGTGATCATATTGTGATGATTGATTCGGTTGAGCAGTTTCCGCCAGGGCATGAAAGCCAGTCAGGCTAAAGCCCGCCTGCTGAAACTACGCCGTGTTATGATTTTTCATTCTTATCAGGGAGTTTCCCTTTGTGTCCTATTTGAAATCTCTACCACCCGATGCTGCGCTTTTGGACCTCTTCAAGCTCTATCCTGAAACGGCGATACCGCTGATTCAATTCCACGAAGTTCTTTTGCGGGGTGCATCACCTCTAAGCATCGCCGAGCGGGAACTGATCGCAGCGTACGTTTCCGGACTGAATGCCTGCAACTACTGTCACGGTATACACGAAGCCACAGCCCGGGCCTTCGGGATTCCAGAAGGGTTGATGGTGCAATTGATTGAAGACATCGACGCTGCGCCCCTCGACGATAAAATGAAGCCCATTTTGCATTACGTCCACAAGCTGACCTTGTCACCATCAAAAATGATACGCGCAGATGCCGATGCGGTGTTCGCTGCGGGTTGGGATGACAAGGCCTTGCATGATGCGGTAGCTGTCTGCGCACTTTTCAATTTTATGAACCGTATGGTCGAAGGCCACGGAATCGAGGCGAACCCGGATTATTATTCAGAGTCGGCCAATCGCCTTCATGATGGTGGTTACGGCGGTCTGCTGGATTTGCTGGACAAGTAGGGAGCGTAAGACAACCGTGCAGCCTGATCAATCATCGTCTCAAGATCCGGGCAAGATTTCCGCGGAAACGTTGGTGCGTGACAATATCGGCTGGATGATGGTGGTTGCCCAGCGCCTGCTGATTGATCGCTCTTTGGCTGAAGATGCCGTTCAGGATGCTTTGATTTCAGCACTTAAGCACCTGGATGATTTTGAAGAACGCGCCAAACTGAAAACCTGGCTGCACCGCATCACCGTCAATGCTGCGCTGATGAAATTGCGCAAAATCAAGCGCCGTGCGGAGCAATCCATTGATCTTTATCAACCTGAATTTGATCAGAACGAATGCCGTATCGAAGCCCCGTGGACGCAGGTAAAGAGCGTGGAAGATATCCTCGAGAACGAACAGCGCCGCACACAAGTCCGCAGTGCGATTGCGCAGTTGCCGGATGATTACCGTATCGTTTTGCTACTTCGTGACATCGAAGGGTATAGCACCAGCGAAGTTACGGCTTGGCTGGATATCTCAGCGCACAATGTAAAAATACGTCTGCACCGAGCGCGTGCAGCGCTGAAAAAACTCATCGAACCTGTATTGCGAGGCGAGGTACTGTCATGACAGAAAGCACAAAAATTGGAACCATGCGTCGTTTAAAAGGCGTGATGCTTAAACGTGTGCACGGCATGATTACCTGCAGGGAGTTTGATGAGTTTATCAACGCCTATCTGGACGATGAACTTACCAGTAAAGAACGTACCCGCTTCAAAATGCACCTGTTTATGTGCCGTGAGTGCCGCGATTATCTGGCAGCTTTTGAGCGCACCATCGAAGTCGGCAGCGCGGTTTTCAACTCGTCTGATGAACCTGTTCCGAACGATGTACCGGAAAGCCTGATCAACACAATTCTAAAGATACGTGAAGGTGATGAGCATGCAGGTGACAAAAAGGAAAAATAATTAATTTCACCGCAAGTGTATCCAAATTGAATCTCGCTGCATCCAAGTGGCAAGCAACCCGGGACAACTGTCCCATAACTTGAGGAGATTTAAGCATGAATATTAAAGCAGGCCTTATTTCAGGATTTGTAGCAACCGCCGTTTTATCGGCAATCATGGTCATAAAAACGATGATGGGCTTGATGCCCGAACTTAACGCTGTGAAAATGCTGGCCGACATGATGGGTACATCAATGATGATGGGCTGGGCAGCGCATTTTGTAATCGGTACGTTTGTATGGGGCACTTTGTTTGCCCTGTTAGTGAATAAACTGCCTGGTGGCGCCGTTGTAAGTGCCATTATCTTTTCAATCGGTGCCTGGTTAATGATGATGATTGGTCCGATGCCAATGGCGGGTGCTGGATTGTTTGGTATGAATCTGGGCATTATGGCGCCGGTCGCCACGCTGATGCTGCATGTGATCTTTGGTGTTGTGCTAGGCCTGACTTATAAGAAAGTCGCTGGTGCATAAATAGCACTTAATAACGCTGGAGTAGCAAAATGACGCCCTGGAAAAGCCTGGTCGGTGTGTGGCCCACATTCAGCCAGGCTGTTCTGATGATTGTAACGGTACTGACGGTAAGCGGATGTGCAACGCGGACCTGGAATCAGCCGATTGGGACTCTCGATCCAGCTGATGCCTACGATTTTCAAACGCGTCTGCCAGACAATGCCGAAGACATTTTTGTTGTGCTGGCATTTTCAGGTGGTGGGGTAAGGTCGGCTGCCTTCGCCTACGGTGTGCTGGAAAAGTTTCGCGACACCCGGGTTGTGATCGATGGCAAACAACGCCGTTTGTTGGACGAGGTTGATGTTATCACTTCAGTATCCGGTGGTAGTTTTACAGCCGCTTACTATGGTTTGTTTGGCGACCGGATCTTCTCAGATTTCAAACCCGATTTCCTGCTGCGTGACACGCAGGTCGAACTCTACAAGTTGTTTGCCAATCCACTCAACCTGGCTCGGCTGGCATCCGGCGAATACAATCGCTCCGATCTGGCAGCACAATGGTATGACCAGGCGTTGTTTGAGAGCCGCAAGTTCTCCGACCTGTCGCTCGGAAACCTGCCATTTGTGATTATCAACGCAAGTGATCTGAACAATGGCGTGACCTTCTCTTTTATTCAGCAGCAGTTTGATTTCCTGTGCTCCAGCATGTCAGATTATCCGGTTGCCAATGCGGTGATGGCTTCAGCCAATGTGCCTGCCGCCTTTGCAACCATTGGTCTGCGCAACTATCAGGACTGCCCACAGCGGCATATTGCATGGGTCGATGAGGCACTCGACAAAGACAGTCCGCTAGACCGCCGGTTTGGGGTCGCACGGGCAATGAGCCGCTACCAGAATCCGGCCAGCATGCCGTATGTGCGTTTGGTCGATGGCGGCGTGACAGACAATCTGGGCGTACGTGGATCAATGATGAGCCCGGTAGCACAATACGGGAATGTCTCCGATATGGCGGGTGCATTTACAACCCAACAGCTTGCCAAGGTGCGGCGGGTGCTGGTGATCGTCGCCAACGCGCAGGTCTACAGCGAGTACAAGTGGTCGCAGCGCGGTAAGGAGCCGAATGCGATCAGTGCTACAAGGGCGGCATTCGATGCTTCGCTGGGCATATTAAATACTGAAACGGCGTCACTGGCGAAACAAGGATTCCAGATGTGGGCGCAGCGTATCAATGCGACCCGCGGGGCAGATGCGGCACCTGTGGACGTTCATTTTTCAGTGCTTACCTTCGATCATATAACTAACGAAGTCGAGCGAAGCTATTTTCAATCATTGCCAACTTCGCTCAGGCTCGACCCGCAGGCGGTTGAAGCGGTTAGCCGGCTGGGAGGCCGGTTGCTGGATGAATCGCCGGAATTTATTGAGTTTTTGAAAGCCTTGCAGTGATCGGAGCTGAATCCAGGTTAGTGCCTTCACCCGGGCCCGAAGACCCGGGTGACTAATTCATTGAAACGCCGACGATTCTAAGGAATCGCTACCGGAACATAATCCTCAACGATGTCTTTCCAGCCAAACTTTGATTGGCGTTGCCCGATGCGGACAAATTCAGTGGCCCATTCGGTCAAAAGCGTGCCGTTGGCCTCCTGGGTATAGAAAGCCAATGGCATTGTATACATCAATTCTTAAAATACTCGGAAAAGAGGTGATGGCCGTTCTTGCATGCTCTTCCGGCAACAAATTGTCGAAAAACCACTGTACATATCGATCCGTGGAATTGTCGGTATGTTTTTTCCTGGACAGGCCTATCTGGAGTCAATAGGATCTTTTTATAGTTTTTGCTTCGAAATTAGATGTATGTCTGGTACAACATAGCCCTACTCTGGAGCAAATGGACTTTTATTCCGGTTTTTTTGATTCATTTAAGAGGGCTTTTAAATTGAAGAAATTCACACAAGAAATGAAAACCATCTGCGCGGCAACCTTGCTTGCCCTGGGCTTGAGTGCCCATGCAAGTGCAGCCGAACGGTATATCGTACAGTACGATAGCAACGGCCAGGGCTTGAAGAAAGGTCTTGATATAAAGGTTAATGGTAATGGCTGGTTTGCCGTAGAGCTGGATGAAAACGGTAAAAGGGCAATTCGTGGCAAAGCGGGTTTTAAATCGATCGAGGTTGATCAGGTACGTTATCCGATGTCGTTGTACAACGATACGGCAGGTAATCCTAATACTGAGCAGGCCACACCTTACGGTTATTTTCAGTCACAGGCCGACCAGTTAACCCTGCAACCCGGTCAAAAAGTGTGCGTCATTGACTCCGGTATCGCGGGTGGAGTTGGTGAAACCGGTGGATACAACGATGACTTCAACTGGGCCGAAATTACCGGTGATAGTGACTCGGGTACGGGTGACTGGTTTACAGACGGCGGGCCCCATGGCACGCACGTAGCGGGTACCATCGGTGCCGTGGATAATGGTTTTGGTGTGATCGGCATGGCGCCGGGCGTACCGATGCATATTATCAAGGTGTTCAATGCCGTCGGCTGGGGTTATTCATCTGACCTGGCCAAAGCAGCCAACCTGTGTGGACAGGCCGGTGCGAGCATCATCAGTATGAGCCTCGGCGGCGGTGCCGCCAACAGCACAGAAGAGAACGCCTTCGATGCCTTCACCGCCAATGGCGGCCTGGTCATAGCCGCTGCAGGCAACGACGGCAATAACGTTCGTTCTTATCCTGCCGGTTACAAGTCGGTCATGATGGTTGGTGCCGTGGATGCGGACAACCTCATTGCTGATTTTTCGCAGTTCCCTTCCAACACAGAATCCATCCGTGGCGGTGGCAAGCCCAGGACAGAAACCGATGATGGCTACGGCGTGGAAGTTTCCGCCGGCGGTGTGGGCACCCTGTCGACGGTTCCGTCCGGTGTCGGTACAGTATCGAGCCTGAGCGCAGATGGTGTTGTGTACGCGGCTTCCAGCATGGAAAACCAGGGCAGTGTGTCGGGAGCGACCTACAGCTTCGGCCTGGGCGATGCAATTGATACTGGCGCCTCCGGCAGAATCTGTGTCATTGAGCGTGGTGTAATTTCTTTTCATGACAAGGTTCTGAACTGTCAGGACTCGGACGGTATAGGCGCCATTATCTACAATAACGTTGCGGGTATGTTGTATGGCACATTAGGTGACCCGAACTCAACCACCATTCCAGCGGTCGGTGCCGCCCAGGAAGATGGGGCTGCTCTGCAGGCCGCCTCTACAGCAAGTATCGCTATTGGCCCCTCCGATTATGATTATTTCTCGGGCACCTCGATGGCGACTCCCACCACATCCGGTGTGGCTGCGCTGGTCTGGTCAAATCACCCGGGTTGTACTAACGAAGAGATTCGGGCGGCGTTAAAGGCAACTGCAGAAGATCAGGGCGCGCCGGGACGCGATGATTACTATGGCTATGGAATCATCAAGGCTAAGGTGGCCAGCGATGCGCTGACACCTATTTGTGGTGGCATCACAGCGCCTTCAGGTGACCCGACGGCTTCATTCAGCTTTGCATGTACCGGACTGAGCTGTAGCTTTAACGCTGGCAGCAGCAGCGACAGCGATGGAAGCATTGTTGGCTATAGCTGGAGCTTCGGTGGCACAGGCGTAACAATCAACCATACGTTTGCGGGCTCTGGAACCTATGCGGTTACTGTCACCGTTATAGACAATGACGGTAATACTGACGCGACCTCGAAAAACGTAACGGTGAGTGACGGTGCAGCAAATATCGCTCTGACCGGCACACGTGCCAATTCGGGGCGCAGCGTTACCCTTAACTGGACCGGTGCCAGCGGCGCTAATGTGGATGTGTATGTTGGCGGCAACTTTAACAGCTCAACTGCCAACACCGGTTCCGTCAGCTACACGGTGAATAAGAAAGAGAGCTACACGTTTAAGATCTGTGAAACCGGATCGACAACTGCATGCTCTAATGATGTAAATTTATAAGTTAAAAACTGATTTAACTAGTGTAGTTTTAAATGCCCCGCTTGCCGGGGCATTTTTTTGACCTGTTGTCGGTATAAAGTGTTACCTATGTGACCGGTAAGCACCATAAAAAAATGGTGGGCCCAGTAGGACTTGAACCTACGACCAATCGATTATGAGTCGAGTGCTCTAACCAGCTGAGCTATGGGCCCGATTTGATGCGGAGTGCAATTGTACTTTGACATCTCGTGTCAGAAAAGCACTAAGCACCCTTTTTGATTAATCGTTAGCCGCTTCGCGAGCAGCCTCTTGTGCTTTCAGGTTCCCGCTCTCTTCCTTTTTACGCTTCTGGATGTGCTGCAGGTTCTTGCGGTACATGGTCACAATTTTATCAACACCCGATGGCTCAAGTCCGCCGGTATTGCCAGCTGCGATGAAGGTAGCGTAGATGCCGGAAGCGGCCATCAGTGCGCCAGACACCAGTTTGGGGTCAATGTCTTCTTTGGCCAGTTCGTTGGCCAGTTCGATGATTTTATGGGTGCAATGATTGTGCTTTTCGCCGTCGTTCATGGACGATCTCCTTTCAAATGAATTAATCGGGGGATTATAAAGGTTTTCTCAGCTTATGGCTCTGGCTTAAGGCTTAGATTATGGATCAGTCTGGCACGAAACCGGGCTATCCAGATTGGTGACTTTCTCAACATGCAATGTACCGGAGCCAAAGCCGGCTTCGGTGCTGGTATAGGTGGCGGTGCCGCCATTGCAGTCGATCGCCAGCTCCAGCCTTCCCCAATGAGTTTGCACCACATCGTCAGGATTGAAGGCAGGCCCGAATACGCCGCCGCTGGTGGTTAGCATCTCGTCCACCACGATCACACCATTGCGGTCTTCACCAACGCCATAAAACCAGCGCCGGTTGCCATCAACATCGAAACTGAACCAATACACCAGCACGCGCCCATCCGCGAGAACTGCCAGATTGTAGCCTTCGCCGTTATGGCTGCGGTCAAACCATGGGCCACTCAGTCGGGCCAGGTCGGAAATAGGGGTTGGCGGCTCTGCAGGCGTAGGACAGGGTAAGCCCCACAAACTGGTGATACGCGACAGCGATTGTCGGCCTCGGGCGCTTCCAAACTGATAGCTCATGCTGCCTTCATTACAACCGGTCCAGATAAAACTGGCACTGCCGACGGTGGTGCGGATTATCTTGTCTGGATCGAAGCCCGGCCCGAATTCTCCACCGGATGCCTGGTACATAGCCGGGAACACAATGGAGTTGCCCTGAACCTCGCCCAGGCCGATATACCAGTCCTGATTGCCTTGCATGTCGTAGGAATACCAGAACACCAAAGCGACATCGTCTGGCAGAATTTCCAGCAACCAGCCTTCGCCGTTATGGCTTGGATCAAACCAGGATGTGCTCATGCTGACATCGACCATAAAGCCCGGCTCTGCCGCTGCGTCCGTCATTTGCACTTTGATTTGCTTGTCTATCCCGCCGAAATCGGTTTCCTCACCATTGTTGTTTTCATAGCCGGTCCATTGGCCGCCGCCCCAGTCGGCAATCGTGCCGGGATTGCTGTCGGTGGCCATGCCACTCATATCCGCTGAAAAGAGGTTAAAGGAGGCTTGCGCGCCACCAGCTACGAGCGTCTGGTTGTTGGCGTCATCGGCGAAGTTGACCGTCATCTGGTAGGCATCGGTGCGGTAATTTACATAGCCATCAGGCGCGCCACCAGGCTCGGTCAGCCACTCGGTGTCAGAGATGGTCATGTTTAATTCGGTTTCGCTAATTAAGACCTTGGTGATGACCTCGGTACCGCCGTCAGCACGGCCGGGAAAATCGGCAACCTGACCGTTTTCAAGCCAGCGCATCGGCTTGCTGAATGACAGCCAGATTTGGTAATCGTGGTTCAGCTGCAAAGGTTGGATTTGATTGCTGTACAACTCGCGGCTTTGCTGATCGAACCTGTCCCATCCCGAATCAAACACCACGGCACCGCTTGCTTTGTCTGTGATGCGCAGGGATTGAATGTTGGGCGGCCCGGCTTGCCGGAAATACACCGCCGCTAAAGATTCCGCAACTTGCTCGCGCACCCGGCGGACTTCCGATTCCGGCAAGATAAAACCATCGTGACCGTTCTCGACTACGCCGCCGTAGTCAGCGCCATTGCCGGGCAAAGGAGAATGGTATGGTGAACCAACGCTGGGCTCAATTTCCAGGGTCCAGGCCGGTACTTTATAGGTATAGGTAAAATACTCATCGGTAGTGCCGATACCAAAGCCCTCGTTGGCCGGGCCGACGCCGGGCACTTGATAATCTTTGGCGGCCGGGAAGCTTAGGTGGTGGCTTTTGAACAAGCGCATTGCGCTGGTGTTCTGGGTAGTCAACCGGATGTTCTCTGATCTGGGCCACAGTAATATCTGGCCAAATGAATGCACGTCGGTAAACAAGCGCAATTTAGATGCAGGCCCGAGTTGCGCTGCTGCATCCAGCGCGCGGGTTTCGCTTTCTGATGCCGGGGCTGCTCCATGGTGAATGATGGAGTGTACGCCGGAGGAGGAACTGTTCGGACTCGAAGCCCAAAACGGTGCATTGTTACGGTTTAGATCTACACCATTGAGCAGATCGAATGTGGTGTACAAATCTTCATCTGCATTCAGCATGTTCTTGCGCCGCATACGCCCATCGCGTGGACCGCTGTTGGGGAAGTTGGGGTCAATCTGCATGTAATTGAGCGCAGGGTAGCGTTGGGTTTGCATAAAGCCGTCGATATTCAGCGACGGAATTACCACCATATTGACGTTGTCGCGCAGGTAGTCGTAAAAATGCTGGTCGCTTTCGTGCAGGGCAAACAGCTCCAGAATGCCGGTAACCACTTCGGGTGATTGCCACTCGCGTGCGTGGATACCGCCGTTGGTCAGGGTGGCCGGCTCTGGCCGGCCGTCGATGGTCAGTTGGTCGTTGTCGCCAAGCCGATAAGCCCAGATCGTGCGACCACGGTGCGTGGTACCGATAACTTCGGGGTGCACAAACGCTGTGCTCGCTGCCAGATCCTGATGACGCATGTGCAGGCCGGCGTAGGTACGAAAACCGTCAAACGGTATCGGTGTGTCGACCGGGATAGGCACCGGGTAGCCAAGTGCGATGACCTCGTCAGTCGCTGCTTGTCTTGTTTCTACCCACTCGGTGAGTACTTTCGCGTTCGCGTTGGTAAATGTTACCGCCGCTAATAACAGGCAAAAACCCGTCAGCCGTTTCATTGCAGCTGCTCCCGAATCAGGTTTTGACGATCAATATCAAGCGCAATCCGGGCCCGTTTAGCAGCCAGCGAGTCACCTTCGGCAAGCTGTTGAAGTTCGTGAATGGTCTGTACATTTGGCTTGTCAGCCAGCGCCAGGGCGGCGGCCGAGCCTAGCTCAGGATACGCCAGCGTGTTTAGCAGCAATTGCCGCGTGGCTGGGTCGGAACTCAGCTCTGGCCACCAGCTGGCGATGGCCAGTGCAGCATTCTCAGCGGGTGCTTTTGCAACAGCAAACTGAAGCAGCTTGGCCAATTGATCCCGGTTCAGCTGTTGGGCAATCGAGCGTAGAACCGGAGCGATCTGCGGGCCTTTGCCATCAACCAGCAACCTTTGAATCGTGTCACCGTTCTTGTCTGCCTGCGCAACTACAGCGAGCAACGCACTCAGTTCAGGAATGCTCCTGAGCTGTTCAAAAGCTTGTGCGCCAATGGCTTGAACACTGTCACTATCTGCCTGTCGCAATGCATCCAGATAACCAGCTCTAACCACCTTGTCTTGTGCCTGCCTGTCTTGAGCTTGAATGAACAGCGCCACAAATTCAGAAGGGTGAGTATTAATGACCTGTGTTGCCAACAACTTACTATCTTGCCGCAACCAATTGTTCTTTATCCCGGCAGCTGCAGCCCGTATATTAAAAAGTGGTATCAGGTCTTGCGCATGCTCGTCACTACTCACCCATACCTGTGGTTGATAAAGCGTAAGGTAATCAAGAATCGCAGGATCAACTTCGTGCCGGGTTAGTGCTGCCAATGATCGGGTGAATTGGTAAATGGCGAGTTCACGCGCAGGCAACGGCCAATCATCACGCTGGCTTAATGTTCTGAGTTTTTCAACAGTACCCATTCCATCGTTAAGTGTGCCGGGTTCTGTGAGTTGGTTGATGGTGAGCTGTGTATCAACTGAGCGCGCATTGGCCATGGCGGCGCTGCGATCTAAGGTCAGGTTCGAGCTTTGGGCGTGGCTATCGAACGAACAATACATCGCGGCCGTGATTAACAACAGACAGGTTTTGCGCGTTAAATTCATTTCAATTCCCGTCCTGCTCCAACCAGGAATTCGCTAAATAAAAATGCAGCAGGAATGAAACAATAGCAGTTATCAGCGTGGAAACCAGCTGTAAACCGTCGAACTGATCAGTTTTAGGGGTGTGTGGATTGCAGCGCTTCGAAGCCAGTGGCATTGAAAATGTTGTCGTAACCAGCCTCAGTCAATGCATCCAATACCTTCCCGGCTCGCTTACCAGAGCCGCAGTACACAACAACCTGACGTTGCTGATCGCTGCCGATGGCTTTGATGATAGCGTCTGTATCTTCCCAGGGGATATTGACCGCGTCTTGCAGGTGCCCTTCGTCAAACTCCTCGCGAGTTCGAACATCCAGCACCAGCGCGCCGCTTTCAATTAAAGGCCAGGCTTGTTTTGCAATGTCGGGGTCGCCGGATTGCGCCATCGCCGGGCTCAGCAGCCAGATAGTGGCGACGACCACTGCCGCATAGGCCAATTGCGCTACTTTGGGATAATTATGCATCCTTCATTCTCGCCAGTTTCGTCAATGAAAACTATAATACATGAAATTTAATATATTTATGTTATGTTGCCTTCTCTTCGAACATCAGAGCCTTTTGTTGTGACACAATCTCAAAAAATTGAATACACCGAATATGACGGCGGCGTGTTGGCCATCGACTCCGGTTTTGCGCGTAAAGACCTGGCCGCCTGCTATCTGCTTGAGGCAGATACAGAAGTTGCCATAATAGAAGTCGGTACCAACTCCAGCACCCCGCGCATGATGCAGTTGCTGCAACAGCGGGGCTGGCAGCCTGAAGATGTGCGTTATGTCATCGTTACCCACGTGCATCTGGACCACGCCGGTGGCGCGGGTAGTTTGATGCAGCTTCTGCCGAACGCTACTTTGTTGGCGCATCCCTATGGTGCCCGCCACATAATTGAGCCGGGCAAACTGGAAGCCGGCGCGCGCGCGGTTTATGGCGACGAGGAGTTTGATCGCTCCTATGGCAGGTTGATCCCGGTACCGAAAGAGCGCGCGCGGGAAATGGACGACGGCAGTTCAGCGGTGCTCGGCAACCGCACACTCACTTTCATGGATACGCCGGGACACGCCCGCCACCATTTTTGTGTGCACGACAGCCTCACCAACGGCTATTTCAGCGGTGACACTTTTGGCTTGTCCTACCGCGAATTTGATACCGAAAACGGCGCATTTTTGTTCCCCACCACAACCCCGATCCAGTTTGACCCGGTCGCGCTGAAAGCATCGGTCCAACGCCTGATGGCGACATCGCCCGATTACATGTACCTGACGCATTTCGGACGGGTGGATAATCTCGATAAACTGGCGGCGGATATGCTGGAAGGCGTCGATGTGCTGGTGAGTATCGCTGAGGAGCACAAGCAGGCAGACAATCGAACTCAGCAACTGGCGACAGCCATCACCGACTGGCTGATGGGAAGATTGCGCGAGCACGGCTGTGAACTGTCCGATGAGCGCTGTCTTGAGATTCTGAAACTGGACGTCATGTTGAATGTAAAGGGCATCGAATTCTGGCTGGATCACAGAGACCAAGTAAAATGAGAAAGGTTGAATCTTCTAAGGCTGAATCTTCTAAGGCTGAACCTACCAAGGCCGAATCGTCTGAGCACGATTCTTCAAAACCCGAGTATTCAGACCCTGAATGGTCAGGGCACGATTCTTCAAAACGCAGTCAGTTACTCAGAAGAATTGTCACCTTTCAGCTAAAACTGATGGCAGACGGTCTCCGTGATCTTATTTTAATGCCGGTATCTCTGGTGGCCGCATTGATCGGCTATACGAGAGGCGGGGATGAGCCCGATCGCGAGTTGAATCAGCTGATGGACTACGGACGTCAGACCGAGGAATGGATAGATTTGTTTGATCAGCGTGGCGGCGATGAGCATCGCGATAGCAGAAGCGCACATTCATTGGCATCCATCGACGCCGTTTTCAACAAAGTTGAAAAGTCGTTGAAGCAAAGCTATCGGTCGGGGGAAACCAGCGAGGGTTCGCAATCTGAGATTGATGAGGCTTTAAACGCAGCGCACGAAAAGGCACGCAAATCAGCTGGCGGATCAACGACCGACTCGTCAGCCAAACCTGCCGAATAAGGTTTTAGCTAAATCAATAGGTGCCAGTGATGTACTTGTTAAGCTGCGCGATTTCCGATTCTTTCTCGTCCACCAGCACTTTTACCAGATCGCCGATTGAGACTATCCCTAAGAGTTTATCATTTTCGACCACGGGCAGGTGCCGGCATCGACAAGTGGTCATGGTTTCCATGCAGCGCTGCACAGAGTCTGCCGGCCCTACGGTAATGACCGGTGAAGTCATGACGTCGCCGACCTTCAGCGTTTTGGAGGATAAAGATTTTAGCGCAACCTTCTGCAGGTAATCGCGCTCGGTAAATATGCCGATAATGGTGCTGTCTTGCTGTACCAGAACGGCGCCTATATTAACTTCGGCCATCAGGCTGATGGCATCATATACAGTGTCGCCGGCTTCGACCGAAAGCACCATACCACCCTTGAGTTCAAGAATTTTTGAGACGCTAGACATTTGATGCTTCCCCGGGGTTGGGCTGTTGTATTTAAGTCTAGTTCAGATTGGCGATAATTCAACCGGGATTTATGGCGGCGGGTCTTTCTTGTCCGAAACGACTTCGTATTCAGCATCAATAACCTGGCCCTGATGACCCTGGTCCCGTTGCCTTTCAGACTGTTGGTCTGGCTGTTGCCCGTGCAGGTTGCCCGGTTGATTAGCAGAACCCGAATTGAAGCCGTTCACAGTAAAACCGTTCTTCTTCAGCTTGCGTTTTATCCAGGCCACACGCAACCAGATTACAATACCGGCCAGCATACCCAAGCCTGCAACCACCAATAATGCCGCAAAGCCGATCATAAACGCACCGGCAACAGCCAATACCGCGACAATCCCGGCAATAAAGCGGGCAATCGGGTTCTGTGGGGGTGGGTTAATGTAGTTGGGCATAGCTGGTCGAGCCTTCAATATGAGGTAACATGATTCATATATTGGGACACCCAGATAAGGAGTCAACAGTGCCAGAAGTTTGTCGAGTCGAGGACATCAGCCCGGAATCCGGTAAAGAGGTGAGCGTAAAAACTGATCAGGGTGTGATGTGGCTGATGATGTTTGTGCGTGATGGTGAAGTTCTGGCGTTCCACAACCGCTGTCCGCATCAGGGACGTGCGCTTAATTTTGCACCGGACCGGTTTTTGTTTACGCCTGATGGGCAGTTAATGTGCTCACATCATGGAGCAACGTTTAATTTGCCAGGTGGGCGCTGCACAGCAGGCCCATGCAAGAATAGTTCGTTGGAAGCGGTCGCAACTTCCGTAAGCGACGGGGTGGTCAGTATTAATAAATCAGATTAACCACCGTCAGCATCACAATCAAAAATATCACCGACATGCCGCTACCCACGCGCACAAAGTCAGAAACTTTATAGCCACCCGGGCCGATAATCAGCGCATTAACCTGATGAGTGGGCAATATAAACGCATTGGACGTCGACAGTGCAACGATCAGCGCATACATGGTCGGGTTGGCGCCGGTGGTAATCGCAATGCTGATCGCGATGGGCACCAGAATGGTTGTGGCGCCCACGTTCGACATAACCAGACTGAATACGGTGGCCAATATCGCAATAACGATCTGTATGGCCAGGTCCGGCAGGCCGCCTAACAGGAGCATTGCTTGCTGGGCAATCCAGGCAGCGGAGCCACTCAGTTCCATCGCCAGGCCAATTGGAATCAGGCTGGCAACCAAAAAAACGGTTTTCCAGCTAACCGAATTGTAAGCTTCATCAATACTGATAACATTGGTCAGGATCATGCCGAGCGCACCGGCCAGTAGCGAGATCGACAGTTTGAAATCGGTGAACAGAATCATGCCGATAGAAATGCTGAAAAACACCAGCGCATGAGCCACTTTTTGTGGACGCTGCTCTTCTTTGGGAATATCGGTAGCCACAATAAACTTGCGGTCATTCTGGACTTCCAGCAAATCCCGCCAGGTACTGTGGCTGACCAGACAATCGCCGGCTTCAAGTACCTGTTCGCGTACCTGTTCATTGATAATCACGCCACGCCGATTGATTGCCAGCACGCTGATGCCGTAGCGCTTACGCAGGCGAGCCTCGCCAATCGACTGCCCGATCATTTTGGAGCCGGGTGGAACCACCACTTCTGAAATGCCAGCGCGCGTGGGGTTAAACAAGCCGCCAAAAGTTTTAACCCGTGGTTGCAGGCGGCAGTGATAATCCAGTGCAAAATGCCCTACCTGATCCCGTGTTCCCATTACACCGAGAATCGTGCCTACCCAGATCATTTCATCCGCCGGTGGCGCCATGCGCGGCGCGTCTACATTGCGGATTGCCAACAGCCTCGGGATGCCTTCAATTTGCTCGGCATCGCCAACCCGCATACCGACCAATGGGCTGTCAACCGTCACTAAAAGTTCGTAAATATCACCTTCGATGCCATAGGTGTCGGCAAAATAGGTTTTGGTGCGCGCGGGTACGCCGGAGGTGTCGGCCTGGTTATTGGGCAGAAGCCATTTTCCCAAAAACAGAAAATACAAAATACCGGCTGCCAGTAATGATAAACCCACCGGCGCGACGTCAAACAATTCGAATTGGCCAAGTGTTTCAGCGCCGGGTGGCAAGGATGCATTGGAGGATGCAATCAGGTCATTGAGAAGAATCAGGGGGGATGAACCCACCATCGTAATCGTGCCGCCCAATATCGCGCAAAAGCCCATCGGCATCAGCAAATGAGAAAGTGGGATTTCGGTACGTGCGGATATCCGTGAAACCACCGGCATGAATAAAGCAGTAGCACCCACGTTTTGCATCAGGCTGGAAATTCCGCCCACAGAGCCGGAAATCAAAGGCACGATTCTTTTGACCGTGGTGCCGCCAATTTTAAGGATAAAAGCCGCCACAACTGTCATTACCCCGGTTCGGTCGAGCCCTGCGCCCAGTATCATCACTGCGATAATGGCAATCACGGCATTGGAGGCGAAGCCGTTGAACAGTTGGTCTGCGGGCACCAAACCAAGCAGGCCCAGCAGCACCATTACGGTCAGCGCGGCCACGTCCACCCGCACTAACTCAAATACAAAAAGCGCGATGGTCACCGCCAGCACAGCCAGCACCATCATCATGTCGCTGGTGAGTGTGAGGCCGGTTTCCATAGCGCCTATCCTAGCATGTCAGCTGCGTTCAAATAACATGTCTCTGACCTCGTGGCCGAGGTTTTCTCCACGCTGTTCGTACTTGGTGTGCGGGCGCCAGTCCGGACGTTCACAATAGTCGCCAGTAGCTGACAGGTTGCGGAAGTCTTTGCTGTCAGCCATCACTTCCAGCATGTGATCGGCATAGGGCTGCCAGTCGGTTGCCAGGTGCAGCATGCCTCCCTGCCTGATGCAGCTGGCCAACAACCCGACAAAATCAGGCTGGATGATACGGCGCTTGTGGTGCCGTTTTTTGGGCCATGGATCGGCAAAATAAATTCTGATGCCAGCAAGGCTGCCCGGTACGATACGCTGCTTCAAAAACACCACTGCGTCTTCGTTGGCAACCCGCACATTCTCGATGTGGTGCTCGTCCAGCGCCATCAGCAATTGACCGACGCCAGGTTCGTGTACTTCTACACCGATAAAGTTTTTTTCAGGTTCCAGCTGTGCCATCTGCCATGTGGACTTGCCATTGCCAAAGCCGATTTCAACGACAACATCTGCCTGCTGATCGAAATAGTCATCGAATTCCAGCACGGTTTCATGCTGCTCAATGCCGTAGTGAGGCCAGAGTTCGTCGAGCGCGTGTTGCTGGGCTACGGTCAAACGGCCACCACGCATTACGAAACTTCTAATAGGTCTGTGTTTGTCGTCAGTCATAGAGTTTTAACAATTCGACCATTTTCTGTGAACTCCCGGTAACTGGCGTTGGGCTATACATTCTTAGTAGGGGTTTATTGTCCAGCTATTATGCACCCAACATCAAGTGCCGAACAATTGAAAGTAAACCGAAGATTGAGGTAGCTTTGATGCTTTTGGCCTGTTCCGCCATAAGAATTTTTCAAATCAAAGATGCATTTCACTGACACATGTTTTAGAATATATCTCTTAATGCGCATAGAGAGATATATTGTCGGAGTTTTAACATTATGAAGAATTATTTATTTACATCGGAATCAGTTTCCGAAGGTCATCCGGACAAAGTCGCCGATCAGATTTCTGACGCGGTTTTGGATGCCATCATCAGCGAAGATAAAGACGCCCGTGTTGCCTGCGAAACGTTTGTAAAAACCGGTGTTGCGATTGTTGGTGGCGAAATCACCACCAACGCCTGGGTTGATCTGGAAAAACTGATCCGCAAAGTCATCGTTGATATCGGTTACGACTCATCTGAAGTGGGTTACGATGGCAACACTTGCGGCGTCATTAATATTATTGGCAAGCAATCCAGCGACATCAATCAGGGTGTCGACCGGGGCGACCCGAAATTGCAGGGTGCTGGCGATCAGGGTTTGATGTTCGGCTATGCCAGCAACGAAACCGATGTGTTGATGCCGGCGCCGATTTACTATTCCCACCTGCTGGTGAAAAAGCAGGCAGAAGTTCGTCGCAATTCCAGCGGTGGCAAGCAACACTTGCGTCCGGATGCCAAAAGCCAGGTGACATTCCGTTATGAAGATGACAAACCGGTTGGTATTGATGCGGTGGTCTTGTCTACTCAGCATCACGGCGACTCATCTCAGGAGCAGATCAAAGAATTGGTGATGGAAGAAATCATCAAGCCGGTTCTGCCAGCTGAATGGTTGGGCAGCAACACCCAATTCCACATTAACCCGACCGGCCGTTTTGAAATTGGTGGCCCTGTGGGTGATGCTGGCCTTACCGGTCGCAAAATCATCGTCGATACCTATGGTGGCATGGCACGTCATGGTGGCGGTGCGTTTTCGGGCAAAGATCCTTCCAAGGTGGATCGTTCTGCAGCCTATGCTTCGCGTTACGTGGCCAAAAACATCGTCGCAGCTGGCCTGGCAGACCGGGTGGAAATCCAGTTGTCCTATGCCATCGGCGTAGTCGAGCCAACCTCTGTATCTGTTGAAACTTTCGGAACCGAGAAAGTCGCGGCTGAGAAGATTGAACAGCTGGTGCGCGAACTTTTTGACCTGACCCCGTACGGCATCATCACGATGCTGGATCTGGTTAAACCTATTTACCAACCCCTGGCGGCATACGGCCACATGGGTAGAGAAGATTTGAACGTCAGTTGGGAAAAAACTGACAAGGCCGATGAACTGCGTAGCGCAGCCGGCCTGTAACAGGAGATATTTATAATGAGTGCAGTATTTGAAATTAACCCCGAACAGGACTATTACGTCGCTGATATGAGTTTGGCCGATTTTGGTCGTAAAGAAATAGCGATTGCCGAAACCGAAATGCCGGGATTGATGGCCGTTCGTGAAGAATATGGCAGCGAGCAGCCGCTGAAAGGCGCGCGTATTGCAGGCAGCCTGCACATGACCATCCAGACGGCGGTGCTGATTGAAGCGCTGGAAGCGCTGGGTGCTGATGTGCGCTGGGCTTCGTGCAACATCTATTCAACTCAGGACCATGCTGCGGCGGCGATCGCTGCTGGAGGCACGCCGGTTTTTGCTTTTAAAGGCGAAAATCTGGACGAGTACTGGGAATTTACCCACCGTATTTTCGACTGGGGCAACGGTGATGGTGACGAGAATTTCGCCAACATGATTCTGGACGACGGTGGCGATGCGACCATGTTGCTGTATCTGGGTGCACAGGCTGAGCAGGACCCTTCAGCTCTGGACAATCCGGAAAGTGAAGAGCAGATTTGTTTGTTCAACGCGATCAAAAAGCGCCTGGCAACCAAGCACGGCTGGTATGCCAAAGCATTGTCCAAAATTCAGGGCGTGACTGAAGAGACTACTACCGGCGTTAAGCGTCTTTACGAACTGGCCAAAGA
>Ga0105055_10004457_pt1 | contig 20453 bp, 15 predicted proteins | sample BON03_FD_78090 | JGI IMG/M metagenome (GOLD analysis project Ga0105055, IMG submission 78090) | Freshwater microbial communities from Lake Bonney liftoff mats and glacier meltwater in Antarctica - BON-03 | ecosystem: Environmental > Aquatic > Freshwater > Ice > Glacier meltwater | place: Lake...
ACACGTAAATATGCATCTAAGTATTTTCTTTTACCAGAAGAACTTGATTAAACTCCCAGGGTTCACCATCAGAATCCACATTGGGAGTTGACCAGCATGTGTCCTGAAAAAGGTCTAAAAACCTGAATAGTCATATTATGAATCCTGAGAAAGCGACTATAGCGTACACGTAGGACTTGAACGATGACAAGTAAAATGCAATCCTCTTTGAAACAAAACCATCGTCTTCTTGTTTTCACTAACCTGTATATTAGAGAGTCCAATACAGTCAAATGGCGATCTAGTCTCTAGAGGTCCACTCTAATTTACAGTAGTTTGTAGAGCCCAATATTTCTAATAAGAGTTTTAATTAAATATTTCCCTCCAAAACAAGGAACGCAAGTGGCATTATAAAATATAGCTCAGAGTGTCGATTGGGTCAGGAGTAAAGAAGGGTTTATCATTCTAAGCTCGTTGCCCCAAAAAGTTGAAAATTAATGAGTATGTGAATACTATTTGTGCGTTCGAAACTTCGAATGACGATTTGCTGAGGCAATTTATCCCAAATACACGATTGAGTGCTGAAACTATTCGGCGGCACGACTGAACCTTTGTTTCAGTGTCGATGTATACTTCCCTGAGCACTGGGTCAGCCTCGTTGTTAGTTTAGATCCCGGTAGGATATTCGAATCGTGATTTCAAATGTTTTCTTCCTTTCGTCCTAGAAATACCAGAGATTTAAAACACATCGATTTCACTGCTCAGGATGAAATCCGCAATTTACAGCGATTAGGGACTGTACGGCGGTTCAATTTAGCAATAGCATTATGCGTTTCTACCAGAGTAGACAACCTTCAGATTCTAAACTAAATCGGTTGCACTCACTAGTCATTACAGTACTAACAACTATAATAATAAGGACGAAATCAAATCCCAATAATATTTTTCATGTTTACTACCGCGTGGTAGTATTCCGTACCGTTTACCAGGATCCGTCCCAGTACCATACTGTACGGCAGGGCCGCCTATTTCTGTTCGAAACAATTTAATGATGTATATTTTCTTCGAAAACTTGTGATTCAAACCCAGAACTTTGACTCTTTTGATAGTTCTGACTTCAGTTACGGAGTAACAATATTCAAAACATGTCAGATTTGGTTGGTACGTTTGATCAATGGGCAGCAAACGACGGGAAAAAATTGATATATGCATGGTTGGACAAGAACAACGCCATCGCGAGTTCCTTCACGCGCCAACAGCTACACCAGCATAGTCTCAATTTGGCGTTCGTGCTGAAAGAGAAACATGGGATTGTATGTGGTGATCGAATCATGATCGTATATCCTTTTGGTCTCGATTTTATAGTAAGTATGCTTGCGTGTTGGCGAATTGGAGTGGTTGTGGTTTCTGTGTATCCCCCAAACCCAAATAAACTGGCCGTAGACATTGAAAAGTTTGCCCATTTTGTGGCAGACTGCGCCGCAAAAGTGGCGCTAACAACAAGCACTTTCAAACGAATTGTTAAAATTTCAAAGGTTGTTCATAGAAACTGGCCAGCTGATCTCAAATGGATATCCACAGACAGTTACCCCACTTCAAGTCAAGTACCTAGTGGGTGGAACCCACTACATAAGAACAACTTGACGGATCTGGCACTGATTCAATATACTTCAGGAAGCACAGGTAATCCTAAGGGCATTATGCTATCATTTGGAAATCTCACCAACCAAATAAGCTACAGTATTAGAATGGGTCAGAACATGGACCCTGAATGTAAGGATAGTTTCGAAGGTAGCGTATGTGTTTCTTGGACACCTCAATATCATGACATGGGATTAATCATTACATATCTACTGCCACTTATATCTGGAGGTATATCCTATGCAATGTCCCCATTGACTTTCATTGCAGATCCTCCTATTTGGCCGAAAGCAATGCAAAAATACAAAGCCACCTTTTCCAATGGTCCTTATTTTGCCCTAGCTTTGACATGCAAGCGAATATCTGCTGGAAATTATCCAAAATTTGATTGCTCAAGCGTGAGATCCATCATACTTGGCGCTGAACCCAGTGACATATCCATTCTACCATCTGTAGAAACCTACATGGGCGTTCCTGCTGCTTCCATAGCACATTCATACGGGCAAGCAGAGCATGTAGTGGGTATCACTATCGGTGGTAGTCAAACAATCTATGAAGATGGTATTTGGGCTGTAGGAAGTATTGAAGACGCTGTGACCTATGGAAAAACCACTGTTCGAATTGCTGATGTCATAGAGCCTGCATCGAATGAAATTCAAATTGATCAAAAATTCAACGAGATGGCACAAGGCATGGAAGGCGAGATATGGGTGCGTGGACCATGTGTTGGTATGGGGTATTTGAATCAACCCATCCTGTCTAATAATACGTTTCACGCAAAGTTAAAAGGAGAACCAGAAATGAGTTACTTGCGCACTGGTGATTTGGGGTTTATTCGAGATGGACAGCTATTCATCACTGCTCGTCTGAAGGACTTAATTATTATTCGAGGGAAAAACATTGCGCCCAGTGATTTAGAGCGCGCAGCTGAGAATACATTTTCTGCTGATATTCGGCCAGGATGCTCAATTGCCTTTCAGTTGACTTCTGAAACAATTTTATTGATGTGTGAAGTACGACAAGTATCAAAAGATAATGGATATTTAAAATCGTTGGCTGACGATATAAAGCTCCACGTTCACGGATGTTTTGACCTAGATGTCAGTACAGTAGTGTTGCTTAGAAAGGGTAGCAGTCCAAAAACGACGAGCGGGAAAATTCAACGTTCCAAGGCTAAAAAGATGTGGGAGCAAAAAGATAGAGCATTGAATGTTATGTGGCCAATCAAGGGTGCTGAATGCCTGATGCCGCAAGAAACAGATGAAGCGATTCCAGATTTGTTTTCAGAAGATGCTGGACCGTGGGTGGCTAAGCGATTGGCGGATATTCTAGGCACAAAGCATGTCGACATGAATGTAGAATTGTATTCGTTAGGACTGTCTTCTATGGGAACTGTGCAACTTATGAGGGACATGGAAGCAATAAGTTTATGCTTGGTGGAGAGTGATTTTATATCTGAATCTAGCACGGTAAATTCGTTACTAGTTGCGCTGCGGGGGCTTCCAGTAGATAACAAACGAGTGGTTCCTGATGTGATACTTACAAAGCTCAGATTGAAAAAGTCTTGGCGATTGAAAGAACCACTCAAATTTTTGCTTCAGGCTCTCGGTGTAGTCTTTATATGGACCCTCATGATGGTTGCTGTCCTTCCAAGTTATTATTTCGGTCACTGGTTCATTTTCGATTTAAATTCGGTTCCATGGAGCCATTTTTATATTGGAAACGTCAATATGTTTGTTGGGGTGCTGGCACCACTGCTTATTCCGATGTGGATGATTTCGTTTTCAGCATTAGTTGCTATCTTTAAATGGATAGTAATTGGCAAATACAAAGAAGAAGAAATTCAAATGAATTGTTTTGCATTTTATAGATGGTGGTGGATGGATCGTTTGCTAAACATATGGGAAACGTTTGTTGGCTATTTTATCCAAGGAACAAAGTTCATTAATGTTGTGTACAAGGGATTTGGTGCAAATGTTGACATGTCGGTTTCAGTGGATTCATTCTTTCGTGAGTTTGATTTAATCACACTAGAACCCAATGCACAGGTAAAAGGAATGCTGCTTGCGAGAATATTCAACGCAGAGAGACAAACCATTCGATTTCGAAAAATATTTGTTGGAGACAATGCAAAGATCGACTCGGAAAGTGTGGTGATGGCAGGTGGCGTTATTTCAACTGCGTCGTGGCTGAAACCTCTATCTGTCCTTGTTGAAGGCTCTGTAACACATCCAAATACGATATACATTCAAAATCCTGCGCGTAAAGATGGAGTCACTACGATTGATAGAACTTTGAAATCCGAACTATGGATGGTACAGTTCTTGATGGAATTCACCGTGATGACATGCATAGGGTACATGACAGTCTTTCTGTCGTTTCCTTTTGTGATGCTATGGGAATCTTGCTTTTCTAATAGTGGTTACAGCAAATTCATCTTCTGGACTACAGTACCTACATTGACAACAGTACTGGCTGTACCACTAGCTGTATGTTGCAAGTGGTTGCTGTTAGGAAAAGTAAAACCAGGTATGCACAGCAGTTTCTCTTGGAAAATAAGGGAGTTTTTTGTGAATTACCAGTTTCGTGTTTTGATTTATCTGGCATATAGAATTCTGGACGATTACACATATTGCTCAGTGCTCTTACTCAAGGCATATGGTGCACAAATGGCTACCTCTACAATATTTGTCCCTTTGAGATCGGCAAGACCTGCTGCTTTTGATCTTTTAAGTTCCGGAAGAGGTTCTTTCGTTTCTAATGCCACGCTTCAACACGCCACAATGGGTTCTCATGAGTATCAGGAAATCAAAATTGAGAACCACGCCCAAGTGAGCCTTCGAGCAGTAGTAGGTGCTGGTGCACATATTCATTCAGGATCAAGTGTGGGACCGTGTACCTTCTTGCCTGTAGGGCAGGTGCTTGAATCAGGTGCAAGTTACGTGTCCGGGACTAAACTGCATATTGCCTCAAACACGCCTGACACCTCGTTAAGAAGTGAAAAACCATTTTGGCAAGTGTGCATATTGGCTATAGTAGGGGGAGTGTTTCCTAAAGTGGTTCTCTTTTCTGTTTATATCGTGTGTTTGGTTCCTAGTTACGAGTTTGCCAATTGGTTATTATTCAACAGTGGAATCGCGAGGTGGATATCTATTCCACTACTCTCATTATCTATATTGATGGCATTCGTCACTTTGGCGATATTAGGAGTATTGACAACAAGATTGATCCTTGGTTTTGGTCATTCTGAAGATGGATACAGTTGTGGAATGGGAGGTTACACTGTCACTCAGATGATGGCCTATGGCGGTTTTCAAGATCTTCTTTTGCCATCATTTCATGGCACTGCATTGATGCGGTGGCTTTGTCGTACGATGGGAGCTCAAGTAGGAGAAAACGCTTATATTGCTAGTCATAGGATATTGGAGCACCATATGCTGAGATTCGGCAATGATTGTATCGTAGATGAAGGCGCCTATGTAATGGCTCATATTCTGGTGAACGGTACGCTAAGGATTAAACCTGTTCAAGTTTCAGACAGGTCGACACTTCACGCGCATAGTTTAGCTATGTGCGGCTCAATCGCCGAAGGCGAAGTACTCCCAAGAACATACTTGCCAGAACGAATAAGAGACGTGGAAACGTCTTTCATTTAAACATAAATATATATATATATCATTATATTAATAATATCGCAAACCATCGCAACTAAGATTTACGTCAACGAATCATTTTGGAGTTCAAAGTGGTCTTTAGCATCGTGATTGAATATAATTGCACATGATTTGAATCATGGGTGCGCTTCGTTGCTCCCGAATCAAAACCGAACATGGGAGGATATTATTTATATGCTGTCAAATAAATTAAACTTGGTGTTAAAAAGGAGGGTCTATCAAGTGGGACTCAATTTCACATTTTCATTTTCCAAATTCGAACTATACGAAAGGTCGGAATGATGATAGGACCAATTTTTGATTCGAATACGATGTCAGGCTACCATTTGGTGGAACATGCTGGTGAGATGAAACATCGAATCTATTTCAAGCAAGTTGGGAATAAGAATGCGCGTCATCGGATCCTGTTCAGCATGGGTTTAGGTGGTGATCATTTGCAATGGGAACCGCAAGTTCATTTCTTTGCTGAACAGCGAGACGATTTTCAAGTGTGCGTATACGACAATAGAGGCATCGGGTTTTCGGATCCTGTGGATGGTAGATGGACCACGAAGCTCATGGCGAGAGATGCTTTATCTTTGTTGGATCATCTGAATTGGACTAGTGAAATACATGTTGTTGGGTTGTCCATGGGAGGGATGATCACTCAGGAACTTGCCTTGCTGGATTTCAAACGATTCGCTAGCATGACACTGGTGTCAACACATTCTGGAGGACTGCATTCCCTCTTGATGACCCTTAGAAATGTGCCCGTAGGTCTGAAAACATTGGCAACCACTTTCTTGTCCAGCGACCCCAACGAAAGATTGAAATCAGGATTGAAGCTGTTATATCCTGAAGAGTTTTTGGATAAACAAACATACAATGAAGAGAAAGGAGAGCACGAACATAATTTCAGGAAATTCAGAAGAGCTTTAATCAAGCGTGGCATGGAAGGCAAAGAACTAGGCATGCCATCGATTCCATTTTCGACTGTTTTCAAACAAGCACTTGCAGTAACGAGCCACCGAGTATCATATGATTCATTAGCGAAATTAGGGCAACATTTTGGACCAGGATCTCTTGTGATCACCGGTGGAAGTGACATATTAGTTCATCACGACTGTTCCAAGGTGCTTAAGAAAGGGCTGAATGCGAAATTGATTGTGCTTGACGATGCTGGTCACGGCGCGAATGAGCAACATGCAGAAACTGTGAATAATGCCATCTTGGAAGCGGTAATTCAAGGCCAAAAGTTCTATCAGCACCCGAGCAGACTCTAATTTAAATTACGTGGTGATGAATTATTTCATAATTATAAGAAAGCATCTCGGCATGGGGTTGACACTTTGAATATTTATATGCATTTCATCACTACAAAGAAGCATCTCGGTATGCTCATTGGAATATTTATATACACGCATCATCATGCAATACGCAAGTACCTCTGTGTGTTGATTGGCATTTCAACTATGTAAATATGCATTGTATCTATATATCACAAGGAAGTACCTCTGTGTGTTCATTGGCATTCAGGAATTCAAGCGAATATCTCACGAGATTAGTTAGTTGCGACGCAGTGAGAGGTCCGTTAATGAGCCAATCTTCTTGATACCCTACTCGTTGAATCACCATTGGCTTTCCTTTGAAAAAAATCATGAATGCAGGCAAGCTGCTGATGGATACCCGAGAGTCCTTCTCAAGTAGCTTCTCTACGATATCAAGAGAAAAGTCAATCTCCTCCACAAGCACCATATTGGTGTATCTCGAAAGCTCTTCTGATACCTTTTGGAATTCCTGCCTCATTCGCTGACATACTGGATCTTCGAGTTCCAGGAAGCAGCAAACACTCATATCTTTTACCCCAAGAGATTCAATTGCATCCAGCCACCTAGCAACTGAACACACATCCATAAAAAACCAGAAAAAACGTTTTCAATACGGTACGCCCCCCACCCCACTCGTAACGCATCTCTCTTGGTACCATGGCTTCTGCAGCTCAAAAGCAAAAACAGGATCGCCGGAAGGCCATGCAGGAGAAAGTTCAAATGGGTTTGAGAGACGATCCATCTTCCAACATCAGCATTCCACGTCACAAACTGACGGCTGGTCGCATTGAAAAAATATTTGGTTTGGAATTAGCTTATTTGCAAGACGAGGCAGGTGATCTAGTGTACCCTGATGATGTCCAATGGCATTGCGTAGGTCCTCCCTACTTTTACTTTGTGCATGCCAAAGAGCCTGTAGACATCTTTCCTGATGATGCCGAAGACCCGGATTACGTTGGAGATACACGAGTCGTAATATGGGACATACCGGTATCACTAACTGACGAGGATGTTCGCGTGTGGGTGGAGACAGGAATGGATTACTGTGATGATCGCCTGCAAAAGGCGAAAGTTAAAGTAAACCAAGTGGAAGTAAACCTCCAGCAGAACAAAAAGCGATTGGACAATGTACCATTCATGAGCTGTCGTTCTGAAACGGATGCAGGCCAGGCCGAGGAGCGAAAAGTAATAGCCCGGCATCTTGCTGAAGAACGTAAGTCTCTTCAACTCGATCTGGTGGCTGCAGAAAGTTCTTTGGAGACTGAGAGACGTCGTCGATCGGGCAGAACGTTGACCCTTACTCGCGGTTGTGCTGATGAGAAGAACAAATGCGTAGTGTTCTACGCGGACTTCAACAATAAGATGGAAGCAAAAATGTGCGTGATGTTCGAGCGATGGAGGGAGTTGAAGCTCACCAGAAGTTACAAGTCTCGAAGGAAAGCTGCAGCTCAATTTGAAGAGATAGCCTCTGATGATGCCGAGTTCGAGGTGAACATGCGTTTGGTCCGGTTTCAACGCATTATGCATGGTAAAGGAACATACATGCAGATATCGGGTAGTTGGAGTAAGGCATACAAGGGCGATTTTGTTCACGGTGTTCGTCATGGGAAAGGATCTACTTATGATATCAGCGGCCATTATGTAGGCAAGTTTATGAACGGTCATAAAAATGGCAACGGAGTATTTGCGTATGCCAACGGAGATTACTTTAGTGGGGAATTTGGAGTCCATTTCAGAGCTCCTCGGGAATCGCTATTGACCAAATTCAAATTCCACCATGGAACTCCAACGACGGGAAGTTTATCTTTTGCTGATGGAAGTGTATACACAGGGACCTTTTATGATGGCGTCATTACTGGTGAAGGCAAATTTGAAAATAGAAAGACAGGGGAGGTGATGGAAGGCCATTTTGAAAATGGGATGCTTCAGGGAAACGGCCTTCACTTGACATCCAGTGGTGAGATATTTAAAGGAACATTTGATTTGGGCAGATTGCATGGACGGGGTGAATGGTTTTCAAGACCCACGAAACGAGTGACGCTGCGAGAAAGAGATTCATGTGTTGGAAGTTTCAACAACGGATATCCAGATGGATATTGTGTATTTGAATACCGAAATGGCAACACGTATAAAGGCCACTTCAAAGATGGTGTAAGGCAGGGACATGGGTCTTTCGTGTACGGCAATGTTGCCAAGATGTTCGATAAAAGAACAGGTAAAACGGTTTTTCAGCATGATTTTGAATTTGTTGGTGAATGGATTGCTGGCAAGGCTACAGCGAGGAGTTGCCATGTCACTGTTCGCGATCATGTTCTACCCACCGAGAAAGACGAATGTGATTGTCCTCAGGGGTATTTATTTGAAAAGGTGGACTACATTGACTACACTACCAATAACAAGTCGTGGAGCAAGTACCCATACTTACAACAACTGAGTGAGCAGGAAGATATACATCGCAAGCGCAAGTTGATTCGAAACCAAGAAAAGCAGCAACATATGATCGACGCGTTCAGGGATAGTCACAGTTCAGTGTTAAAGAGTTTCTTTAAGGAGAAAAAGCGATTTGTTTTGCTTTATAAGAGGATGGCGATAATCATGTCGCTCTTTCGAGATGGTGCCAAACAAGAGAGAAATGAAGATTCAGAGGAAGAGTGGGATGAACAAGAAGATCTAAATCAAAGACTGTTTGCTCAAAATTACCCCATGTATAAAAATGTGGTCGTCTCGCTGGTAGATATATTTGAAAACCCTCCACCTTTTGATCGCAACGGGAATGTCACTTTGAAAGATGCCTTTGATCATTTTCAAACAGATAAAAAATACCATATTGTTAATTCATAATGTGTCTCCTTCAAATCTTTTTACTGGTTTCGAAGACGGGAAACAAATAGTTTGCCTATTTATCAGCCTGGTTTCTTCGAGGGCGTCGGATAAAAGTTCTTCTGTTTTCGCTTATCTGAATCGCCACTGGGCTGCTGGTATCAAACGGCAATTTGACCTTCCCAGCTGCTTCAATCGCCTTGAGAGCAGACTCACGGGTAGCGAACTCTACATGGGCTGTAGCTCTTCGTGGTTTAAGTTCCAGAGACGCGATACTACCGTACTTACTCAGCAATTGCTTCACTTCTCCCTCTGTTGGAGACAAGTCTTCGAAGCCACTCACATGAATGGTATTCTCAGGGACATCTTTGTTTCGTCGACCAAGTCGAAGAACTCTTACTTTTAGAACATTCTCTTTGTACGTCACCGATTCAGTATCGGCTACAGCCTGGTCCATCTCATCCTTGGTGCTAAACACCACCAGTGCCACTGCGTTATGAGGCCGGATTTGAATCGATTTGATATCACCAAATGGTGACAGCCCAGCGCGGATCTCCTCTTCCGATACTTTGATATTCAGAAAAGCAATATGAATCTGCGAAGATTCGGGACGAGGATCTGATTTTGTGACTACGGGTCTCACAATTTCAGGTTGAATTTTTTTTTCTGCGACTTTCTTAGGTTTTTGCTCTTCAACCACCAAATTAGCTCCACCCAAAGAAATACCCGATGCTATCAAAGAATCCACAGCGGCTTTAGAGGCGAAAGTAGCGATGACATAAACTTTGGGGATGGACTCGCGAGATATTTTGCTAACTTTCTTAGTAAATTTGTTGATCTTTCCGTGAGAGGTAATAAGTTCTTTGAGTTCTTCTTGGTCAAATTCGGGAGACATTCCAGTTATAAAAACTCCGAATTCTTCAGTTTTTCTAGGTGCCTTAGGATGTTGGATCTTGGCTTTCAGCGGCTCGAAGGTGAGAGTTGTTCCATCAACTTCAACAGATCCTGCAGATAGAGCTTGGGCTGCAACTTCAGCACCTTCAAAATAGACCATTGCCCGTCCACGATTCACAAGAAACTTGGAAGGGGGTTTCAAAGGACCGAAGGTCTCTAATGCCTCCTTCAGTTTCTCCACTGGTGCACATCGCGCCTGATGACAAGATCAGAAACTGCAATTATATAAAAGTGTGCACTTACCTCGAACTTAACGAAGAGACCTTGCGGTTCTAATGCTGCTTCTGTCATCGCTACTGGAATAAAGATATTGGTGGTCACGTGGGGGACTTCAAAAAAATACGTTTTATTAGAAATCGGTAGGGTCCCCGTGTTTAACGTCCTTGAAAAGCATGAGCTTTCTTGCCGAGATTCAAAATGGAAAGACACTGAAGAAGACGGACAAGATTGAAAGTGGTCATGATACGTCGTCTGTATTGAAACCTCTCTTACAGGAACCACTGGGAGGAGGAGGAGGCCTTATGGATGAAATAAAAAGACGCAATGCCAAAGATAATTTGCGTTCACTACCAAAGTCAAGCGAAGTTGATGCACCTCCACCGTCACTTCAAAAACCTTCAACACCAAAGTCTCTGATAGATGAAGGACAAAGGCTTCCCGAAAGTATCTCGAAACAACAGAATGAAACCACGAAGCAGGCATCCGGAGGATTCCTCGCCGAAATCCAACGCAGACAAGGACATGCATCGACTAGTGATTTTAATCCACCGCCTCTTCCTGTTCCTCCAAATCCCGGTGCACGCAAACTGACCATGTCTATGCTTAAACATAATAGTCTAGAGTCTCAAAATGTCACTTCATCGACTAGGCGTCCTCCTGCACCACCTCCAGTTGTTCGAAATGCACCGCCGATCCCTACTATATCTAGGCCAACTATTGGTGCGTCTAAACAAGACAGTCTTGTATCACAGCCTACGAATACTCGAAATGTGCCGACTCTTCCACCAACAGTAACAGCGCCGCCCATTTCGCACCGAACCCCACCTAAAGAAAAAAGAGTCACTTCGGGTGGCATTATCGGTATGATTCAATACCTGCAGGTTCAAGCTCCGCAATCGGCCGATATATTTCGATCAGCGCTACCTAACTCCCAATCGGTGGATTTGTTGCAGAAAGTTGAGGCCACTTCTGATGCAGCATCACTTATTCGCGTCCTGGCAACTGTGGATATCTTTCTTGTGGGACATGCACTGAAACTTCATTTCAAAATGCTTAAAGAACCTATAGTACCTCGACATCTCAATCTTGCTCAAGTTGTGAGTTCCGGTAACATGGAGAATGTGGCGAGCCAAGTAGCTCTGTCACTGGAATCGATGCAGGATGAGGACAAATACAAACTTGCAATACTAGCACAGCTTCTCTATTACACATCCAACGGATCGTTCAGTATGATGGCTTACAGTAAGTTGGATGGTTCAATTTTTAAATGAGTTTTACTAAATTTGAATTATCAGCGTGGGGACCAATTCTCATTGGGATGAACATGGACTATAGTGACCCGTCAACGATTCAAGTTACCAAAAATGCCGACGTAGTGGCACAGTCCATCATTCAATACCCTGAAATTGCATTCCCATCAATGATATGATCAAATGATTACAGACGAAACTACAATGACGCAAGACGAAAGAACTTTAAAAGTTTTCTTCGAGTTAACATCGATGACGTGGACTTGTGAAGACAAATCAAAAGTGCCTTCACGAAGAGCCCTAAAACAAAGCGGCACAACACAAACGGATCCCAATGAAATATTCGTTACAACATCAACTGGAGAGCAATGCCGGCTGTCTGCAGGACAAATCACTTGAATATCCTAAAAGAGAGAAATTAGAAATTCAAATGCTTTGTGAAAAACTTACCATATTCTCAAGTGTCTCAATTCGAAGATACCCTTGAATAATTTGACCAACAGAATACTCTTTGATGCTGGACAAGTTCAGTTTGAGGGGACCTAGACTCGGGTTAGGGAGCATCCACTCGATCCTGTGTCGACCTGTCACTTTGCTAACAGTCACTGACGAGCTCCAGGTCAGAGTCGCGATGGCAGTATTTATAGTTTGATGCTCCTTTATAAAACCCGCATCTGCAGTATTCTTCATTACGAAACAGATCCCAAGGGAATGCTTTGGGGCAAGCGTCACTGGTAATGGCCATTTACCAATTCGAATTATTTTTACAGCGTGTTTGGTAGATGCATGAAGAGTCATATCTTGAACAGTGAGAGACACGAAGTCACTCACATTCTCACAAGACAAATGCACGAAACAGCTGTTGTCGATAAGCTCGTAACGCGACCTCACAGAAACGCCCAACACTCTTTTGATGACATGCTGAATTTGACGAGTTCGGCTTTTCAGGGCCACATCTCGAATTGGATTGTTCAAGATAAATTGTGCGTCTTCCAGTTCGGGCAATAGAAGATCGTCATTACGGTTTTTCATACTTTGAATGGCAGCCCTTTGAGGTGTTTGAGATAGTAATGCCAAGGTCTTTGCACGCACATGAATATCTAAGTCAACAGTAGCTCCAGGATTTTCTCCAGATCCGAATACTGTACTAGCCATTACAAGTTCAAATGAGTATACGGCGCTAGCCGCGGCAAATGAATGATGGATCGAAGTGTACGGAGGCTGATTAGGGCACAATTTAACTGCGCCACACTGCGAACTAGGGTCTTGCACATTAACTAGTATCTTCAATTGTCTACAGAATGCTTCATCCTTGTTTTCCTCACCTCCGACTACAAGAAACACACGAACCCTTTCTCCAGCAAAGGCGAAATCCCGGTTAACCACTGCTGTTACTGTTGATTGAACATCACCCAAGACACTCAAACCAGTGGCATAAAGGAACGATTCCGTCTCTGCTTTTGTACTCGGAATTAAAACTTCAACGCGAAAACCACGCACCAGGTCCATACGTGAAACACCCTAATAAGGAACTGCGACAACAATTTTCATCCGTTGAAAATTCGGGCTGGTTCCTTTTTCAATTAAACTTTTAACTTTTATTATTAATTCGGCAACGAAGGAAATTCTCTAAGAATAGTCCAAGACATCGTGCTCTTTTGAAAGAAGTTTAAATCATATAAAGCTTTTTATATTCTTATTATGATCTGGGTCTTGTTGCATCATTAGAAGCATCGCACACCAGCACAAGGTGACCAACTAGGAGTTCTATTTGAAATGATTTTTAATAATAAATGTATTATTTTATTGGTGGCATAGGAGCCCCAGGTCGTCTCGGCGGTTTAGGAATCCTAGGAGGAGGACCACTGTTAATATTGTAAACACATACATGTTCATCCCTGGAGACAGATTAATAATCAATACACGAAATTCAAATTCAAAACTTACCAAGAGCATGTGGCTAATTGCCCAGGCCGGAACAAATTGAAGTCAACCCCCATAACGAATTCTGAATGATGTTCCGCACGCATCATGAGAGAATCCTCCCTCTGGGTATTCCAAATACAAACGGACATGTCATACGAGCACGAAGCAATAATATGTTCACTATGCGGAGAGCACTTCAGTCTCCTAATTCCATACTGGTGACCTTGCAACACCAGCATTGGGGACATTGGTTTCCGTAAGTCAAACACGCGAACCGATCTATCCGTTGAGCCTGATGCGAAACCAAACTCGTTGTATTTATTCCAATCGACTGCAAGAACTTCTCCATCATGGGCTCTGATGGTGGCAACACTTCTTGGTTGATTGATATCAAACAGCTTGACTGTACCATCTCCAGAGCATGATAGAAACTGATTCGCATTGCGAGGCGACCATTGCGCATTGTAGCAGCTAGACATGTGTTCTGAAAAAGTTCTCACAGAATTAGGAACATTTGGATCCCACAGCTTTACAGTCATATCCCAGGAAGAGGTCAGGAATGTTTGTTTGGTCACCAAATTCCAGTCCACACTTGCACATTCTTGTTTATGCTCGTGAAAGTTTCGAATTGGAAAATTGTCCCGGGAAGTTAAATCGAACAATTTAACAGAGCCATCTCCTGATGCACTTGCTAACTGATTGCCATTGCTTTCATTCCAGGTACAATCGAATAATCCATCATTGGTGTCAAAGGATCGAACTATTTGAATTTGACCTCCAGGGCTCATTTGAAGCACGAATTGTTTCCCGTTGCCTACGATGCCGAAATATTGGGATGCACAGACTGCTAGCATGGAGTCCTGAAAAGGACTGAATTCAACGCCATAGTTATTCAGTCCCGGAGTTCTAAATGTACCTTGTTCTCCTTGCATATTCTATCAATTAAAAATAAATGGAAGCGACAACGAACGACACTCCACAACGTCGGACTCACAGCGACCAAATTGAAAGTTGGGAATAAAGAAAAAACTTCAAATATAAAAAAAATAAAAAAAACACTCTTTGCTTGATTGTTGACTGCCTCATCGACAACCGAATAGGAGAAGCATAATGGGGGATTCTTACCCGGATGATCTCCTCATTGATGGCGATGACGATCTTCTTGATTACTTCTTAGGTGCTGAAGCCTCGCTTGGTACTTTAAAAGAGGGGTTGCCACTCGAGGAAGTGAATTCAGGGATGTCGCTACTCACTACTGCTCCCTCGGAGAAAAGCTATGACATGGACTTTGCTCAGGGATTTGATGATATATCTCTTGGTGGTATGATCCCTCCATCAACTAGTTTTTGGAACTCGGAGCAACAAGAAAAGTGGCCCGAAACACAAGTTAAATCTGAAATACCGCCTCCAATACCTGTTAAATCACCTAATAGTGGGAAAACAGTGTCTTCATCAAAAGGATCCATTAAAGAAGACGAAGAAGGAGGGGAAGAGAGTGAAGAAAAACGAATAAGACGTTTAGCGAAGAATAGAGAATCCGCTAGACAAAGTAGAAGGCGCAAGAAAGTGCAGCTAGAGACGTTGGAGGAGCGAGTATCGGTACTGACTCAAGAGTTGGACGGTTTAAGAAGAAACCACTTGGAGAATGCCCATGTTTCATTGCAGATACACAGACACCAACAGCTTCAAGCGTTGATGAAACAATCGGGATCGCCCGACAGGTTACGAACTCAACTGCGTGCGCTTCAGGCGGCAACATCACCTGGATCAGCAGAACGTGTGGAGATGCTGGAGCTCCATTTCAAACATCTTTTTAACTTGCTGATGCCCCCATATATTAAGTTTCTTTTGTGGATGGTGAACCAGGGAGAAGATTTCTTTAACGGTGCCACATTGAATCGAGAGAATGGAAACTTGTGGCTGCATTTATGCCAGGAATTAAATCTCAGCCCTGAACAGGAAGAGAAAATGAAAATGAATTTTAAAAATTGTGACACAGCAACTGCTAAAAACGAACGACAGCGATTGAGTACGTGTCTGACATTCTTAGCCAAACTCAGAACTACCATGGCCACTAGAACTACAACCATCGAAACTCACAGTCGAACAATTCTGGACATCCTGACTCCTGAGCAAGGTTTGCAATACCTTGTTTGGATAGAAGAAAATCGAATAGCATTGGATGAATGCAAAGTAGGAGAGGTTCTCATATTTGATGACGAATCGGCCGATTCTGGTTCTAACTTCATGAATGATCCTAAATTTCAAAAAGCGCGACAGGTCCTGTTAAAGCCGGAATCAGAAATGACGATGAATGACATGCAAGTCTTAATGACGATTCTCGATGGGTAAAATCACGGAGAAAACCATCGGTGCCCGCATTTGGAGCAAGTATATCTAGTTTTTTCTGTATCTTCATTATTTTTACTTCCCCAAGTGTCACTTTTACTTGATACTTGACGCAATGAAACAATTAGAGCCCGATTATTCTCTATATTACCACATGACTACACAGTGTCATTTTAAAAAACTAAAATATGAAGAGACAAACTTACCTCGCATTCTACGTAATCTACTACCCCACTTTGACCCACCAAATCATCTCCTGTGCTATATTGCTTGAACAAAGATTCCTTTTGAATTTCTCTCTTCAAAGCTGTTTCGGGGTTCATGAGGTCTTCTGCACTGGACTCTGCAAACGAAGGCCAATCTTTCACATCGTGTAATACCCTAATTCGAAGTGCCTTGTTGGCCGATGCACGAAGATTGGACAAAAACAATCGAACTTGTTTGTTATATTTGAATCTGTTCTCATCTTCCATTGCTGCTTCAAGAACAGGATCTAGTACGCCGGGAAGTGCGCCAATAAATGTATTGTAAATGGCTTCTTCCAATAACACTGCCTTGGATCCACAAAGTATTCTATCCTGAGATATCAGCTGTAAAGCATTTGCAAACAACGCGGCTTTATTTCTTCGCCATGATTTTTCTGGCGCATTAAGGACACCAACCAATTCACTTCCATCGAGTGATGGGGTGGATTCACCAGTTTGCTGTTCTATCCGCACCTCAATTGACTTCTTTGATGGTATCGGTTTATCACTCGTACCGTTATGGAGTTGTTTTAGCTGCCATTCGTATAACGCATCATCATCAACGCCTCCAAAACGCTTCGTTGGTTTCTTGATCTCAGAAACGGTGACAGCTTTGCGTTTAGTGGCAGCATTCTTTTTTTTATTCTGTTGAAGAACCGACTCGATATCTTCTTCAATTTCATATAATAAGCTATCTGCTAAATCATTAAAGCTCATAAACTGCTTCTTATATTCCACTTTGTCCACCACTGTTACCAATACACCCTCCAACTGATGTGCAAATTTACTCCCATAGAAATGAACTAGAACATATAAGCACTTCACATAAACGATTGATTTCGAACTCACCGACACAAAATTGTTGTTCTCCACAATTCACACAAACCTTCTTGGAGCATGTTCTCACAAAACATCTCATTCTAATTTTTAAGTGAACCAAAGTGCGGGGACCGCCCCGTACATTGTGGGGCTCGATGAAGAAAGCGATTGTGAAGCGATTCACCACGGTGACTTCGTTGCATGGTATGAAGTTGCATTTGATTGATAAGTTGAATCCGTTGTATTCGTGCCCGGAAGAATCCCTACCTGAAGAGTTGCCGAAAAATCCTTGGTGGGCATTTGCCTGGCCTGGCGGTTCAATGCTCACGAAATTTATTTTCGAGAACCCGCATATGTTTCGAGATAAAATTGTTTTTGATATTGGTTCTGGTTGCGGTAGTGCATCTATCGCCAGCTTGATGTCAGGAGCAAAAAAAGTGATAGCAAATGACGTTGATGAATTCGCTGGAGTCGCACTTGAGTTGAATATGCAGTTGAATGGCGTTGATTCAAGTCGAATAGAGTTTGATATTGAAAATAACATAGGAGCACCCAGTGAATTTTTTCACAAGTTTGATATTATACTCTGTGGTGATATGTTATACGACCCAGAACACGCTGAGAAGCTGTTATATACGTTACAAACACACGAAATGGTTCTTTTTGGTGATCCAGGGAGAACCTATTGTCCGACCACGATAGGTAGTGATGCACTATTGGCTAGTTATCCTTTTGAAGAAGACGGATTTAATACTGTCAAAATTTTTAAATTGTGTTGACGCTGTTTTATATTCAAAATTTGTATTGAGAAAGTTATTTTAAACAAGACGGATTTGAATGCCACAATCCAACAGAGCCAAGTTATCATTTGGGATACATATAAAAAAAATGACACTTAAGAAACATGTTTATGATTTGTCGATTTCGAATTTAATGCGCTGCTTCTTCTCCAACTGGCCATTCAACCATAATAGGAGGCTCTTCGTAGGCATGAAGTGGAGGAGGACTAGAAAGGATCCATTCAAGAGTAAATGCTACGTTATCAACAACAATAGCTCCATCAGCAGTCATTTCTACAGGTTCTTCAGCACTATTAACCACAAGTCAGACTATCAACATATCCAAACAAAACACTGGTACTTACTCTGAGGAAAATCCTCTAACAGCACTTGGCATGGATACAGTCACACTTCGAGCTACGAATATCGCGTGAGTTACATTCGAAACTCATCGCTATGGACAAATGACTTACCTACAGCAGCAGCAGCGCTTCTTCTTGCGATAACGGAAAGCATTGTTGAACGGGATTCCTGGTTTTACAAAGAGCAGCTGCTAATACTTGTGGATGGAAAAACACACTTGGTAGACCCTATTATCAAGAAAGCCCCCCATTCCTGGATCCTAAATTCAGAATTTGTATTTCATTTGTGCCCCACTTTAACTTGAAGCGATGTCGAAGCGTTCAAGAGATGAAGTATTCGAAGGCGGGCTTCCTTTTTACTGCAGAAGTGGACTCACCACTGCAATACCTGATGAAATGCCTCGTAATGGGCATCCTGCTCAGCATGTTCTGAGGGAAATTGAGGACTACCATAAATTAGATTTTAGTGAGTATTTGAACACAAGCTCCTATGTGAACGTCGTAGCAGAGCCTGAGGAATGTGCAATCACTCTTATGGGAATGCGTGTGAATTTGGCAGACCAGACTGTGTATCCACAGTCCTTTCGAATGCACAATTGGTGCGTGAACATTATTGCAAAGTTGTGGCACTGTCCGGCACCCACTTCATTGCGTGATGGGCTTGTGGAATCTCCTAAATTTTCACAAGATGCAGTTTACAGTGGGGCTGGAACCGTAGGCTCAACTGAAGCTTGTCTATTGGCTGGATTGGCTCTTAAATTCAGATGGAGGGCATGGTATTCGAAGAAACATGGTTTGAATCCGGAGCAAGCTCTTGGCGTGAAACCTAACATTGTTATCTCCAATTTGTTTCAAGCGGCTTGGGAGAAATTGTTTCGTTATATGGATGTTGACTACCGCCTGGTAAACCAATCCATCAACGAGTTCAAGCTTGATGTTTCCAATTTGGAACAACATATAGACGACAAAACTATCGGTGTTGTGTGTATAATGGGAAATCATTATGGCGGTCAATACGATCCAGTTCAGGAAGTTGATCAGTTACTGACCAAGATAAATCTCGAAAAGGAATACCAAGTTGGTATTCATGTCGATGCCGCATCGGGAGGATTCGTAGCACCATTCCAAGACGATGCTGATCCATGGGACTTTAGACTGAGCAACGTGTTGAGTATTTCTGCAAGTGGCCATAAATTTGGTGAATCATGTATTGGAACCGGATGGGTTGTCTGGCGACAACGCAGGGACCTTGCGGAACACGTAGCTGTAAGTGTGAGCTACCTAGGCGGAGACAGCGATAGCTACACGCTGAACTTCTCTAGACCTGCTAGTGGCGTCTATAACCAGTATTACAAACTAATGAGGCTTGGGACGCAAGGGTATCGAATAAAGACTGAAAGCATGATGGAAGTAGCCGAATTCATACGGACTAGTTTAAAGGGAATTCTCGTCAAAGACAAACCCATATTTCAAATTCTTGATGATGGTTCTTCTAGAAAGAGCTTGCCTGTGGTAGCTGCGCGTATTGATCCTATGGCCGATCGACCTTACGACGACATTGATTTGCAATGCGCTATTTCACAGTTCCATTGGTTCGTTTCTGGGTACCATCTCAAATTTGAAGATCCTTTCAGTAAAAAGGTTGTCCCGCTCTTTTCAGATGAACCAGAAGCGGCAACCATGTTTAGAGTGGTTGTTAAATCTAATTTAACAATGAGTCTCGCAAAGAATTTAGTCCGTGCTTTCGAAGACTCGATTCAATTTCTTGAGGAACACGGTAAAGGATATCTTCAAGTCCATCGAAGCTCAAAAACGCACCGAGGACATAAGTTGCTTAAGAAATGTTAATGCCTAATTCTAAAAACACATTTCAAACCCAGTACTTTTGGACCCATATCTCTTCAATGCAATTGTGAGGTTTTGGGTCTTGAGGAAAATTCACCACTGCTGCACTTGCAGGCAATCCATGACACTTGACGTGGGTTTTGTAATCAATGAGTCTATCTTGAAAAATGTCTTGCAAGATATCAGCGTCGGATACCATCATCTCTAGCCAGTAGTCAAACTTCCTAACATAGTCGGTAACTGTTTGTTGCCCAAGCCTCGCCATAGTACTATACACGCGTTTC